>Ga0209474_10005918_pt1 | contig 10368 bp, 10 predicted proteins | sample GraSoiAngelo_145_FD_185902 | JGI IMG/M metagenome (GOLD analysis project Ga0209474, IMG submission 185902) | Grasslands soil microbial communities from the Angelo Coastal Reserve, California, USA - 14_1009_05_20cm (SPAdes) (version 2) | ecosystem: Environmental > Terrestrial > Soil > Grasslands... | reverse complement strand
CCCCGTGCGCCAGGCCGCGCTGACAGCGTCAGCCCGCGGCAAGCTCGCTCGAGACCGTCAGCCGCGTGCGGCGAGCAGCTTCAGCAGGTCGGCCGTCAGATCGTAGAGTTGCGCGCAGCCGGTCGGGCCGCCGAGGTGCACCTGGATACGCCGGCGCAGGTCGTCGTCCACGTGCTCACCGAGCAGCGCGGTGAACTTGCGCTGCGGCTCGTCACAAATGCCGCGATAGGGCAGCCGCGGCGCCGCGTGCTCGGCGCCGACGACGGTCCCGCTGGCGGCGTCGATCTCCAGGCGCAGCTCGAAGCCGTGCACGTTGTCGTGCATGGCGTGGAACAGCAGCACCCGTCCATCGCGACGCTCGAGCCGCGCGATCTTACGGCGCTCGAACACCCCGCGCTGACCCGGTCGCGGGCGATAGAGCTCGGGGTGGATCGGCGTGCTGATCGGTCGCGTGCCGAAGAGCCGTGCCCCCGTCTCGCTGTACGTGAAACACGAGTCCGGCAGATCGACCCAGCCCGCGCGGTCCAGCTGCCAGCACTCCCACGGATCCCGTGATGCGGCGCGCGCGGCGTGCTCCGGCGGAAGTTTCGCCACCTGGCGCGCCAGCCGGGCGGCCTCGATCACCCCGTCCACCGCGAGCGCCGCGCCGGGGCCGCCGCCCACGGCGTCCAGCGCACGCCGGGTGAGGCCGCCCACCATCGCGACGCCGCGCAGCGCCGCGATGCCCTCGATCACCGACGCCGCCACGTCGCCGCGCAGCGCGTGGCAGCGCGCGGCGCGGATCGCGTAGTCCGGCGACGGTGTGGCGACGATCTCCACGTCCAGCGCGCGCTCGGGGTCTTCCAGATGGACGACGTGCGTGAAGGCGTCGTCGTGCGTGTTGTCCACGCGTCCAGTCGTCACGCGCTCGTAGTGGTCGCGGCCGCGCAGCAGCGCGGGCTCGATCATCACAGCCATTTCACCGCTCGCCTCGCGGCGCCGAGCCGCCGCTCAGCTCGCACGGCCGCGGCTTGGCGTGCTCATCGGGCTGGAGCCGCCGGCCAGATACTTCTCCGGCTCACGGTCGAACTTCTGCTTGCAGCCCACCGCGCAGAAGTAATAGGTCTGGTTCTTGTACGTCGACTGCGCCGCGGCCTTCGCCGGCTCGACGCTCATCTTGCAGACAGGGTCAGTCGCCATGTGGTCTCCAGCGCTTCAGTCTCAGGCTGTTCGTGACGACCGACACCGACGAGAATGCCATCGCGGCGCCGGCGAGTATTGGGGAGAGCCGCACGCCCCAGAACGGGTAGAGCAGGCCTGCCGCGACCGGGATCAGCACGACGTTGTAGCCGAACGCCCACACGAGGTTCTGCTTGACGATGCGGATCGTGCGTCGCGCGAGGTCCACCGCGGCCACGACGGCGCGCAGGTCGCCGCGCATCAGCGTGACGCCCGCCGCCTCGATGGCGACGTCGGTGCCAGAGCCCATCGCGATGCCGACGTCCGCCTGGGCCAACGCCGGCGCGTCGTTGATGCCGTCGCCGACCATCGCCACGCGACGGCCCTGCTCGCGTAGCCGCGCGATCTCACGCGCCTTGTCCTCGGGCAGGATCTCCGCGAGCACGCGCTCGATGCCCGCCTCGCTGGCGATCGCGGCCGCCGTACGCCGGTCGTCACCGGTCAGCATCGCCACGTCGATCCCCCGACGACGCAGCTCGCTCACCACCGTCCGCGCGTGCGGCTTCAGTGTGTCGGCGACCGCAATCAATCCCAGCGGGCGGAAGGCGACGGCGAGATAGACCACGGTCTTGCCCGTCTGCGCGAGTACATCCGCGCGCGCGGCAAGCGTCGTCACGTCGACGCCGCGCGCGTCCATCAGCGCCCGGTTGCCGAGGAGCAGCCGGCCGGCCGGCGCCTGCGCGTCGATGCCCTGCCCCGGGACCGTCACGAACTCGGTCACCGGCGGCAGCGCCAGCCCGCGCTCCTTGGCGCGCGTGACGATCGCCTCGCCGATCGGGTGCTCCGAGCCCTGCTCGGCGGCCGCGGCCAAGGCCAGCACCTCGTCTTCGCCGACGCCCGGCGCGGGAATCACGTCGGTCACGCTGGGGCGGCCGACCGTCAGCGTACCCGTCTTGTCGAACACCATCGTGTCGACGCCCGCGAGCGTCTCCAGGGCCTCCGCGCTCTTCACCAGGATGCCGAGCTCGGCGCCCCGCCCGGTGGCGACCATGATCGCCGTCGGCGTCGCCAGCCCCATCGCGCATGGGCATGCGATCACGAGCACGGCCACCGCGTTCGTGAGCGCGTAGAGTAGCGACGGCGCGGGCCCGAGGGCCCACCAGACCACGAACGTCGCGGCGGCGATCACGAGCACGATCGGGACGAACACCGCGGCCACGCGGTCGGCCAGCCGCTGGATCGGCGCGCGCGAGCCCTGCGCCTCCTCGACCAGTCGAACGATCCGCGCCAGCGTCGTCTCGGCGCCGACGCGCGAGGCGCGGAACACGAACGAGCCGGTGCGATTGACCGTGCCGCTGAAGACGGTCGCGCCCGGCCCCTTCGTCACCGGCAGGCTCTCGCCGGTCAGCATCGACTCGTCGATGGTCGAGGTGCCGTCGACGATCTCACCGTCGACCGGCACCCGCTCGCCCGGCCGGATCCTCACCAGGTCGCCCACGACGACGTCGGACGTCGGCACATCGAGCTCGCGCCCGTCACGCAGCACGCGCGCGGTCCGCGGCGCGAGCGCGACGAGACGGCGGATCGCCTCCGACGTGCGGCCGCGCGCGCGCGCCTCCAGCCAGCGGCCGAGCGCGACGAGCGTGATGACCACCGCGGCCGTCTCGTAGTAGGGCATGGCGCCCAGCGCCATGAACGCGTGCGGCCACACGGTGACTGCGACGCTGAAGAAGTACGCCGCGTTCGTGCCGAGCGACACCAGCGTCGACATGCTCGCGCTCCGATGCCACAGGTCGCGCAGAAATCCGCGATGGAAGTCGGCGCCGACCCAGAACTGCACCGGCGTGGCCAGCAGCAGCAGCGTCCACGGATCACGCAGCCAGCGAGGCGCCCATGGGAATACCTCGGTCATGCTGCCGAGCACGATGGGAATCGACAGCACGATCCCGACCAGCACCCGCGCGCGCAGGCGACGCTGCTCCGCGGCGCGCGCGAGCTGCTCGCGATCCTCGGCGGCCGCGCCGGGCGCCGCCGCAGGAGGCGCCTCGGCCAGCTCGTAGCCGGCCGCCGCCACCGCCGCCGCCAGCGCCGGGACGTCGGCTCGCTGCGGGTCCCACTGCACGGTCGCACGCTCGGTCGCCAGGTTCACCGCGGCGTCGCCGACGCCGGGCACACCGCGCAGCGCGCGCTCGACCTTGCCGACGCAGGCCGCGCAATGCATGCCGCGGACGGCAAACGTCCGCTTGTCCATCAGCGTCCGCCGAACCGCGCGAACACGTCGAGCAGCTCCTCGATCTTTTGCTGGCGATCGCCGCGGCTGCCCGAGCGCATGGCGTCGGCCACGCAGGACTCGATGTGACGGCCGAGCAGGAGTTTCTGGCACTGCTCGAGCGCGCCCTGCACCGCGGAAATCTGCAGCAGGATGTCGACGCAGTAGGCGTCGTTCTCGAGCATGCGCTGCAGCCCCTGTACCTGGCCCTCGATCCGCCGCAGGCGGCCGCGCGCCTTGGCCTTGGTCTCCTCGTTCATCCCTGGTACCCCCGGGGGGTACTATCCGCCCGGCGTGTACCGCTGTCAAGCAACGCGGGGTACGCGCAAGCGCAGCGCACCCGGCTCGACGCTGAGCGTGACGGGAGTCGCGCCCGCCGGCTCGCCGTCCACATGGGTCGGCAGCGCAGCGCCGCTCACGCGCAGGCGCCGCGCCCGGCACACACGCACGCGCGGGTGGCGCACATGCGTGCCCGGATAGATCGTGGGCAGCCAGCGCAACAGCTCGAGGCGGCCGAGCGCGCCGAGGACGACGACGTCGAGCGCGCCGTCGGCGGGATCGGCCTGCGGCGCGATCCTCATGCCGCCGCCGAACCACCGCCCGTTGGCAGCGACGACGGCCGTGATCGGCGTCGGCGGCTCGGCGACGCCGTCGACCTCGAGCACGACCTCGATCGCGCGATGACGATGCACGCTCGCGAGCACCGCGGCGAGGTACGGTAGCGTGCCGCCCATGCGCCACCTCTGTGCTCGCCGGGCGACGGCGGCGTCGAAGCCCGCGCCGGCCGAGCTCGCGAACCAGCGGCAGCGGCCGTCCAGCCACTCCGCCCGGCCCAGGTCGAAGCGCGCGTCGTGGCCTTCCGCCAGCGCCCGCACCGCGGCGAGCGGATCGCGCGGCACGCCGAAGTTACGGCACGCGTCGCAGCCGCGCCCGGTGAGGACGGCGCCGACGGAGGTCGCGGCGCCCGCGGACCGGACGCCGTTCACGATCTCGTTCAGCGTGCCGTCGCCGCCCACGGCAACCACGAGCGCTGCGCCCGACGCCGCAGCCTCGCGCGCCAGGCGCTCACCATCACCCGGGCCGCGTGTCTCGGCGTGCTCGGCCGGCAGTGTGGCGGCCATCACGTCGCGCAGGCGGCGCCAGATCCGCGCGGTGCGGCCACCGCCCGCGGCGGGATTGACGACGACGACCGCGCGCGTCACTCGAACAGCGAGATCTGCGCCGCGGCGGCGGCGGCCGCGGCCCGGGCGCGCGCGGTGCGCGCCTTCGCGGCCTTGGTCACGGGCTTGCGAGACTTCTGGGCGGGCGGCGCCGGCCTCGGCAGCTTCCAGCCCTTCTGATGCGCGATGCGCTCGCCCTGCTTGATCGAGAGCATGTCGACGAGCCGCGCGAGCGGATTGCGCAGCAGCCCGAGGTACTTCTCCCAGTACTTCGGCGAATGCGCCAGCGTGTGCATCTGGTCCAGCGCCAGCGTGAGCGCCGCGCGATCACCCTTCTTCGCGGCGAGCCGCAGCTCGTCGAGAATTTTCTGGCCGCTGATCCGCGACGGCGGCTTCTTCGCCATGCGGGCGCGATGCTATCACGATGGCCTGAGTGGCCCTCGCTCACCGCAGCTTGATGTCGTAGTCCTCGCGGTGCGGCTGCTTGTCCACGGGCTGCACAATCACCTTCACGTCCAGCGCCGACTCGAGCCGCGCCAGATCCTCGCGACCTTCGTCCTCCAGATACGTCGCGAGGTCGGGGTGCACGCGCGCGATCACCTCGTGGCGCGCCGGCTCGGGTTCGGCGGCGACCTTGGCCTGGATCACGCGATAGACCTCGGCGGCGAGGGTTTCGTTCGACTTGGTCACACCGCTGCCGCGGCAGGTGGGACAGGTGACGGACAGCAGGGCGCGCAGGTCCTGACGCACGCGCTTGCGGGTCATCTCGACCAGGCCGAGCTCGGAGATCTCCAGCACGTTGGTGCGCGCCTTGTCCTCGGCCAGCGCGCGCTTGAGCGCCTTGTACACCTGCTCGCGGTGCTCGAGCACTTCCATGTCGATGAAGTCGATGATGATGATGCCGCCGAGGTCGCGCAGTCGGATCTGGCGCACGACCTCGCCCACCGCCTCCATGTTGATCTTGAGCACGGTCTGCTCGAAGTCGCGCTTGCCGACGTACTTGCCGGTGTTGACGTCGATGGAGACGAGAGCCTCCGTGTGATCGATGACGATGTAGCCGCCGGACTTCAGCCACACGCGGCGGCGCAGCGCCTTCTCGATGTCCTTCTCGATGCCGTAGTGGTCGAAGACCGGCGCGCGCTCGGTGTAGAGCCGCACGCGCTCGGTGAGGGCGGGGACGAGCGCACGCACGTAGCCCAGGCACTTGTCGTACACCTCGACGCTGTCGACGACGAACTCGTCGATCTCGGGCGAGACGAGATCGCGGACCACGCGGAACGTCAGGTCGGCTTCCTCGTGCAGCACGGCGGGCGACGTCGCCTGCGCGTAGCGCGCCTGGATCTGCCCCCACAGCCGCGAGAGGAACTCCACGTCGGCGGCGAACTCGGCCTCGCCCTTGCCCTCGGCGTTGGTGCGCAGGATGAAGCCGCCGGGCGGCAGCTGCAACGAGCGCAGCGCTGCGCGCAGTCGGTCACGCTCGCGGTCGTCGCGGATCCGCCGCGACACCCCGATGTGCTGGGTCTGCGGCATATAGACCAGATAGCGGCCGGGCAGCGAGATGAACGACGTCACGCGCGCGCCCTTGCTGCCGAGCGACTCCTTGGAGACCTGGACCAGGACCTCCTGTCCGCGCGTCAGCATCTGCTCGATCGGGGCCACCGCCTCGCGACGCGGGGGCTCGGCCTCGTCGATCTCGACGTCTTGATCCTCGTCGTCCACGGCGGGCAGCACGGGCGGCGCCGCCTCGACGCCGCGGCTGGCCGTGTAATCGCCCGCGTAGAGGAACGCGTCCTTGGCGAGACCGATGTCGACGAAGGCCGCCTGCATTCCCGGCAGCACGTTGGTGACCGTGCCCTTGTACACGCTCCCCACGATCGAGCGGTGGCGATGCCGCTCGAGGTACAGATCGGTGAGGAGGTTACCTTCCTGAACGGCGACGCGGGTCTCGATCGGGCCCGCGTTGACCACGATGCGTTTGCTCACGGCGGCACCCCTTGGGCGCGCGCACGCGATCCGGGACCGCTCGAGCGCGCCTCATTGGAACTGCCGCATCCGCACAGACAGGAGAAGCCCGACGGCGCTGAGCGAGACCAGCATGGACGTACCGCCGTAACTCATCAGCGGCAGCGGTACGCCCACCACGGGCAGCAAACCCGTGACCATTCCGACGTTGACGAGCACCTGCGTCGCGAACAGGGCGGTGACCCCGAGCGCGATCAATCGACCCACGGGCTCACGCGCCGACGCGGCGATCTCGAAGCCGCGGAGCAGCAGCAGCGCGTAACACGTGAGCAGCACCAGGCACCCGACGAATCCCCACGTCTCGGCGAATACGGCGAAGATGAAATCCGTGTGACGCTCCGGGAGAAAAGCGAGCCGGCTCTGCGTGGCGCCGGCCACACCCTTGCCCACGAGCTGTCCCGACCCGATGGCGATCTTGGCCTGGATGACGTTGTACGCGCTCCCGAGAGGATCGCGGAACGGATCCAGGAACACCAGAATGCGTTCGCGTTGGTATTCCTTCATCGCGAGGAACCACACCAGGGGCAGCGCGGCGAGGCCGGCGAGCGCGACGCCGCCGAGCAGCCGCAACCGGATCCCGGCGCCCACGAGAAGGGCTGTTAGCACGGGAAGGAGGAGCAGTGCGGTGCCGAGGTCCGGCTGCTTGACGATCAGCACCGCGGGCACGGCGAGCACCGGCACCGTCAGCGCCAGCGTCGTCTTGCCCACCGGCTGTGCCCAACGGGACGTCAGCACCCACGTAGCCATCAGCACGAAGCAGATCTTGAAGATCTCCGCGGGCTGCACCGACATCGGTCCGAGCAGGATCCAGCGCCGTGCGCCGGAGACCGTTCGGCCCATGACGAACACCGAGGCGAGCCCGAGGAGGCCGAAGACGAAGAACAGCGGCGCCAGTCGCACGAGGCGCCGGTAGTCGATCGATGCCACCACGACGAGCGCGCAGAGGCCGAGCGCGAACCACGCCAGCTGACGGAACGCGACGTTGCCGCCGGCGCGGCCGATATGCAGGCTCGCCAGCGTGGTGGCGCTCAGCACGACGAGGCCACCCATGGCGCCCAGCAGCGGCCAGTCGACGTTCTGCAGCAGCCGCCGGTCGATGCCGCCCAGGACGGTCATGGAGAGAGTCTAGCCGCTGATGTCGATGCTCGCGACTTTCTCGAAGAAGATCGCGTTGTAAATCTGGCGGGCGATCGGCGCGGCCACCGAGCCGCCGTGGCCGCCGCGCTCGACGAGCACGACGATCACGACCTCGGGATCACGCGCAGGCGCGAAGGAGGCGAACCACGCATGGTCCTGCCCCTTCTCCGATTTCGAGTTGGCGACGGTCTGGGCGGTGCCCGTCTTGCCGACGATGTCGAGCCCGGGGATGCGCGCGCCCGCGCCGGTGCCGTTGGGCGTGTTCACCACCGCCCACAGACTGCGTCGCAGGAAGGCCCACACGGCGGGGTTCAGCTCGACGTGGCCGTTGACGCTGCCGGCGTCGCTCCAGATCACCCCGAGCTCCTGCCGTTCGATGCGCTGCACGATGCGCGGCTTCCACAGGACTCCGCCGTTGGCGATGGCGGACATGAAGCGCGCGACCTGCATCGGCGTCACGAGCAGCTGCCCCTGGCCGATCGACATGTTCACGGTCTCCCCGGGATGCCACACGGGGGGTCTGCCCCGGCGCGGCGACTTGGGCGCCGGCAGCAGCCCGAACTTCTCGGTGCCGAGCTCGATCCCGGTGGGGGTGCCGAAGCCGAAGGCGGCGCCGTATTTCACGATGGCAGGCGCGCCCACCTTGAGGCCGGCGCCGTAGAAGAAGATGTCGCACGACTGCGCGACGGCGTCCATGAGGTTGACGCTGCCGTGGCCCTCCTTCTTCCAGTCGCGGAACACGCGACCGCCGAACGGAAACTCTCCCTGACAGTGCACGCGATCAGCCGGGGTGAGCGTCCCCTCCTGCAGCCCGGCCGCGGCGATCACCATCTTGAACACCGATCCGGGCGGGTACTGGCTCTGGATCGTGCGATTGAGCATCGGAAACTCCGGGTCCTTCATCACGCGCAGCCACGCATCGCGGTCGATGGTCCCGGTGAAGCGGTCGATGTCGAAAGCGGGCGTGGAGACCATGGCCAGCACGTCGCCGTTGCGCGGATCCATCACGACGACGGCGCCCGTCTTGCCTTCCATGAGCTTCTCGGCGACTTCCTGTACGCGGCGATTCACCGTCGTCACGACCTGCGCGCCCGGATGCGGCTCGGTGGACTGTACGAGCCGCACGGGCCGGCCCATCGCGTCCACCTCGATGCGCTCGCCGCCGTCCTTGCCGCGCAGGAACTCGTCGAGCAACCGCTCGAGACCCGTCTGGCCGACCATGTCGCCGCGGCGATAGCGACCCTGCTTGAGCTGGTCGTCGTTGGCCTCGCGGACGTAGCCGAGCAGGTGCGCCGCGAAGCGGCTGTTGGGGTACACGCGCTGGGGCTCGACCTCGACGATGACGCCCGGCAGCTCGAGCTTCCACTCCTCGACTTTCTGCATGTCGGCGATGGAGAGGCCGCGGCGGATGCGCACGGGCAGGATGGCGTCGGACGAGACCTTCGCGACCGCCTCCTGCAGCTCCTGGTAGGGGATATGGAGCAGCGCCGCCACCCGGCCCAGCGTCGCGTCGCGCTTGGCGGGATCGCGCTCCAGCTCGCGCGGGATGAGCGACAGGGTGAACGTGGGCCGGTTGTCGACCAGCGGCAGCCCGTTACGATCGAACAGGATGCCGCGTGGCGCCGCGATCGGCCGGATACGGATGCGGTTCTTGTCCGACGCCTCCTGAAAGCGTCCGCCCTCGAGCACCTGGAGGTACCAGAGCTGGCACACGATCACCAGCAGCGCGGCGATCACGACGATCGACATCGTCATGATCCGCTGCTGCGCGGCATCCCGACGACCCGGAAGGCTGCCGCGATAGCCGGGTCCGGTCCAGTTGTTCACGACGTGCGCTCCTTGAGCGTCTCAGCCCACGCCAGCGCCAGGACGAGCGCGGCGCCGAGAAAGCCGTTGTAGAGCGCCTGCGGCAGAATCACGTATGTCATCAGCTCCCCGAACGGCGCCGGGAAGTGGAACAGCTGCAGCAGCGCGTAGCGCGCGAGGCCTTCCAGCACCGACAGCACGACGAGCCCGGGCACCTGCACGAGCGGCTGGCTCACACGCAGCCGCGTGCCGACGACGCCGATGGCGAAGCCCACGACGGCCTTCGTCAGCGCCTGCACGCCGAGCAGCCCTCCGGTGGCCGCGTCCTGCAGCAGGCCCGCGACGAAGCCGGCGCCGCAGCCGAATTCCGGGCCGCGACGCAGCGCCAGAAGAACGACGACGATCAGCGGGATGTCCGGCGCCACGTCGGCGATGCGGAGCGCCGAGCCGACGGTGGCGTGCGCCACGCCCCCGCCGAGGACCGCGATGGCGAGGAAGGTGCGCATCAGCCGTCACCCTTGAACGACGCGGCCACGTCGCGCGCGGCGCCGCTGCCGGTCAGCAAGAGCACCTCGTCGATCCGCGCGAAGTCCACAGCCGGCGAGAGCTGCGCATAGCTGAACAGCGCTGCGCCGCGGTCGTCGATGGACCGCACGCGGCCGATCGGAATCCCGCCGGGAAAGAGGCCGCCGAGCCCCGAGGTCACCACCATGTCACCAATCTGGAGGTTCCCGCCGTCGCGGGCCATGTACTTGAAGCGCAGTGTGCCCCGCGGCTCGCCTTCGACGATGCCGGGAGTGCGCGTGCGCACGACGT
>Ga0209474_10005916_pt1 | contig 10369 bp, 10 predicted proteins | sample GraSoiAngelo_145_FD_185902 | JGI IMG/M metagenome (GOLD analysis project Ga0209474, IMG submission 185902) | Grasslands soil microbial communities from the Angelo Coastal Reserve, California, USA - 14_1009_05_20cm (SPAdes) (version 2) | ecosystem: Environmental > Terrestrial > Soil > Grasslands... | reverse complement strand
GATAACCATCTGCATAACCACAGGAAAGCGTGGCGACGCGCATTTTCCTGGGGGTGATGAAGGTGCGCCCATAACTGATTCCGTGTCCGGCCGGCATCTCACGAATGAGCGCGATGCGCGTTTTCCAAGTCATCGCCGGGCGTAGGAGGCTTTGAAATTCCGGTAACGACGAAATGCCGTAGATCAGCATCCCGGGACGCACGATCTCGAACGGCTCCTCCGCGAAGGCGAGCACGCCGGCTGTTTGCAATGCGTGCGCTTTGTAATCGCCAGGCACCTCGACGCGCAGTTGTTTGATTAATTTGCCGAAGTTGCGCAGTTCCTCGCGGGTAAATTGTTCGTCTTCATTGGAAACCGGTAGATGTGTTGAAACACTGTGAACTTTAATGTTCGGCAGAGCGCTCACTTCCTTGAAAACGGCAACTGCTTCCTCCGCCAGCACGCCCATCCGTCCCATGCCGGTATCGATTTTGAAATTGATTGCGACCTTTTGCCCGCGTCCCACACGATCGAAATCCCGCGCTTCTTCCAAAGTTGAGATCGATGGAATGAATCCGCGCTCCGCGACTGCGCCTCGCTCTCCCGGCAAGGTTGGCCCGAGAATAGTGATTGGATTGCGCACCGCCGCGCGTAACGCGGTTGCCTCCTCCAGGTTCGCGACGCCGAAGATGTTCGCCTGGTCCGCGATGGTTTGGGCAACCTCAATCATGCCATGGCCATAAGCGTTTGCTTTGACGACCGCGAGCAGGTCAATATCAGGTCCGAATTTCTCTCGGACAAATGCTACGTTATGACGCAATGCGCTGCGATCGATCTCAGCCCAACAGCGGTAATGTTCTTCGATCATTTTTGTGCAGTTCGCGGCGTTGTGATATGTGGTTCGCGAAGGTAAATCGGCGCGAGCGGGGCGCGAGCAAGATTCTGCGGAGAGGTTTGGGCCCGCAGACAAAGCAATTTCGCCGAAGGAAATCGCAGCTCGACCGCGGTGAACTGGGGCAACTCGTCAGACGTGTAAATCGGAATTGTTGTGATTGACGAGAGGCGCTCGTTCATTTCGTTTTGGGAAAGCAAGTCCGGATCATTCGCTAACAAACCACCGCTGATTTTCGCGAAAAAAAACGACGCGCGTTTGGCGTCGCCAATCACACAAAACTCTTCTTCGTCCGAGATGGCGCAGAGCGAAGAAATTCCAGCGAGAGCTGCGCCAGTCGTCGCCCGCAAGCCGATGGCCGCGGAAATGGCGATGCGTGTTCCAGTGTAGGAACCGGGGCCGAGACCAACTACAATCGTTTCCGGTGCACCATGCTCGCGCACGATTTCATTGAGCGTAGCAAAAAATGGAGCCGAGGTTCGGCGATCGTTCGGCCAATCAGTCGCGCCCAAAATTCCTTTTTCGTTGGCCAGCGCGATCGTACCGCGCCGGGTGGACAAATCGAAGGCGAGCAATTTCATTCAAAAAAGGATTCGGCGCTGATTTTCTGACACGATCTCAAACTTGATCCAGCGCGCTCGCGACGGAATCGCATCGGCAAAGCGGTCGGCCCACTCGATTACGCTCACCCCGTCGCCAAAAACAATCTCGTCAAATCCAATCGCCCGCAGCGCTGCCAGACTTTCAATTCGATAAAAATCAAAATGATAGATCGGCAGCCGCCTGCCCTGATATTCATGCACCAGGGTAAACGTCGGGCTTGTCACCACCTCCGTGGAACCCAAACCCTTCGCCAATCCTTTGACGAATTGGGTTTTGCCCGCGCCAAGATCTCCGATCAACGCAAGCACGTCTCCGGCCTGGATTTTTCCTGCGAGGCGCGCCCCGGCCGCTTTCGTTTCAGCGGCGCTGACGGAAATGAACATAGCCACTTTTCAATTCTCGATTCTTGATTTTTGATTTTTGATTTAAGCGGCCAATCCGGGTAAGCGGGAGTCTAGGGAACTTTTTCTGCCATCTTTTTTGCAGACGTTTGCGCTCGCGCGGCGAGACTGCGAAAAGTAATTCGTAATCCTCGCCTCCCGAAATCGCCTGTTGAATGGTGCAACCGCGGGAAAGCGGCAGGGCGCGCTCGTCAATGGCAAAACCAAGTTTGCTCGCGCCCGCCAATCGCGGGAGATCGGTGCCAAGACCATCGCTCAGATCCATCATGGCGTGCACTTTGAAATTTGCAGTCAGCCAGCGCGCTTCGTCGATCCGTGGGAAAAAATTCAGATGCCGCCCCCGAATCGAACCACCCAATTTTCCGGTAACGAAAAGATCATCGTTCGCTTTTCCGCCGCTACGCAATATGCAGCGGTCGCGTTCGACCATCCCTGCCACACTAACCATGATCACTGTCGGACCAGCGGTCTCACTGGTTTCGCCGCCAACGATGGCGACATCAAAACGCGCTGCGGCGCGATTGAGACCGCGATAGAGCTCGCCCACCCATGATGCTTTTTTTTTACCAGCGATCGCCAGGGTAATGAGCGCAAATTCCGGAATTCCTGACATGGCGGCGAAATCGCTGAGCGCACGCATCATTGCTTTCCAACCGACCGCGCGGGCGCTTGTTTCCCTGGCAAAGTGAACCTCTTCAACCACACAATCGGTTTTCAACAGCAACCAGTCTTTTGCGCCGTGAAATTTCACCACCGCGCAATCGTCCCCGGCTCCAATTACGACCCGCGAATTACGATTAAGCCTGGGGAAAACCAGTGCGAGCAGTTTGTCTTCGCCGAGTTCGCGCACCGCCCGCGTCATGGTTGCAAGGTTTCGGGAAAAGCGAGCGCAAGGAGAGTGACGGCATTGAAAATGGCGTGCATCGTCATCGAGACCAACAACGATCCGCTCCACTCGTAGGCCAGAGTAAAACAGATTCCGAGAGCAAAGAGGGGCGCGAACGAGGGCAGGTGCACGTGAACCGCAGCAAAAAGAAGCGCGGAAACGATGAGTCCAATGCTACGACCGAGATAACGCCGCAAAACCCCATAAAGAAAGAAACGGAAAATGAATTCCTCGGCCACTGGGGCGATCGCGGTCGCCAGTAAAATGATGATGACGCGTTGCTCCATTGATTGCGAGCCGCTGAATAATTCAATGATTCCCTGGCGGCTCGAGCCGGACCCAAGCCACCGCGCTGTCAGCCACTCGGCAAAAATGATGAGAGGGTAAGCGAAAATCAGGAGGACAAGCCCAGTGAGAAAGGCTCTGGTAAAACTGAGCCGGGCCAGACCGGTTAGTTCGCTGAGGTTGAAGCGGCGCAGTTTCAAGAACGCGGCAACAAACAGAACCATTCCGATAGCAACACCGGCGTTAAGGATAAGATCGGGCGTGCGCAACCGAACGATTTGGGCCGAGCTCGCGCCCAGACTGCTGAATGCGAAAACGGCGATGAGAAAAACGGCCAGCGCTACTTCGGCAACACCAAAGCCGCCATCGGTTGCGATTGGGTCGCGGTCGCGCCGGTTAATCTGGCGCAGCAGCGCAACATAAATGTAAACGCTCGCGATCAGGAAAAGCGCATTCGCGATCGAACCAACCGCACTGAGAAAATCTTCACCGCCCATGCCGGGCTACGGTGCGTAGTAGCTCGGGAGAAAATAGGCGCGACCGCTCTCGAGCTGCGGAAGGAATTGTTTGGGCAGTTCGATTTGCAGCTTCGATTGGTTTGTTTCGCCCAGCGCCCGAAAGAAACGACCGAGACTGAATGGCGCCGCATACCTCACCACCACCGCCTCGGGCGCACCACCCAATTGTTTCGCCTTGGCATAGGCGTCTTCGATCTGGCCCACGCCATCAATCAATTTGTTTTCCAGCGCCTCTTTTCCAGAAAAAATGCGGCCATCCGCGATGGAATTGCGCAATCCATCGGCCGGCAGATTGCGCTCTTTTGCCACAATGCCGAGAAATTTATCGTACGTTTTCATGACAAAATTTTGCACAAATTCGCGCTCCTCCGGTGTCATCGGGCGGGCGCCATTAAGGAGGTCCTTAAACTTTCCACTTTTGAAAACGACGGAAGCGAGTCCCACCTTGTTGAAGAGCTGTTCGTAATTGAGGGTTTGAATAATAACACCAATGCTGCCGGTGATCGTGGTCTCGTTAGCCATGAGATATTTCCCGCCGCAGGAGACATAGTATCCGCCGGACGCGGCCAACGAGTCCATGTATACCACCACCGGCTTCCGCGCCCGCGTTTTGATAACGGCATTGTAAATCATATCTGAAGCCGTTACTTCGCCGCCGGGCGAATCGATTTCCAGAACAACACCCTTCACCCGATCGTCATCGCGCGCCTGCTGCAAAGCCATGCGCAGATCATCCACCATATTGTCGCTAGCGGCTCCGGGAATGGAGCTACTAATCAAACCGCGCATCACGATGATCACAATACGATCGGAGACGCCGCGTCCGCCACGTTGCACTACTATTTCGCGGAATTTTGCCAGCGGCTCTTCGCGGACTACGCCTGTACTGACGCGGCCGAGGAGGGCAATAGCCAGCAAAACATTAATGATCACGCTTGCGCAAAGCGCCAGGAACAGAAAGAGCGTGAGACAGCCGAGTTTGCGATTTGCCATGACCCGCCCGGAAACTGGAGGAAAAGTGCGTTGGGAACAAGCGCTTTTCGCGTAACGCAGCCATCTTGCCGGTAAGGCCCGCAGGCATCTTGCCCATCGATCCCAAGCGATACAGCGACCGGGCGAGGTATTGTGTCTAACGAATTCTTCGACCTCAAACCAACCAGTGCGAGAGGGTAACGATTATTTTGCCGGCTCAACACGCCAAAAGACTCGAACATTGGAAAAGTCGCAGAACACTGCCCACAAGCTCGCGCTTGTTCGCAGAACCGTCTTGGACTGCGCCCTGATCCTCTTACTTCAACCAAAAGGAGCGTTGCTGAGGCGTCAAGGAGAGCGCGTGCGCTTCCCCAAACCTGAGTGCCCCATGTGGAATCAACGCTGCGCCCTTGGCGCTAATGTAATCGGACATCACGTCCATTGTTCTAGATTTACATGAGAGACCATATATACTAGAGATATTATATCTGGTATGTTTATTAGAGATTTGACGGGAGCAACATGATGCCACCTAAGGACTTTTAGATGAGGGGATTGCGTTTGAAACGCCTTTCAGTGCTGTCCCGGACTGGCTTGGAAGCTGCTTAGAAACGAATCATGAACGGCAACGGATCGTTAACCATAAGCGAGACGGCGACCAAGCGCGTCCGCAAAACTAAAGCGAGCGCACGCAAGCCGAAAGGACGATCGCGCAATGGCTCAACGAAATCTGGTTCCGCTTCCCCCGGTCTTCCGGCCGCTGGCACCCTCGCCCGCACCAAAACATTGCTTCTCGCAGCGCTTCGGGTTTGGGAGTTAAAGCATCGCGTCGGTGATTAACCCTCGCTTCGCGGCTCTACTTTCACGTAAATCTCCGGCGGCGCGCTTTTGAAATACTTAAACCACGCCGGGCAAAGCCAGCCTTCCTGGTTGAATTCGGGGCTATAATACCAGTTTCCGCCGGACTCGGGACGACGCCATTCCAGTTTAAAATTTGCGCCCGGAAATTGTGTGCCACTAAAAATGGCACGAAAGCCGTGTTGCGCGTCCGGGATACTCGCCGTCGCCTTATCAATCAGTGTGTCAATTCCCGCGATGAATGGTTCCTTGCTTAGCCCAACCGCTGCATCATCGAACACCCACAAGCCTTCGTACTTGTACGGCACAATCACCATTAACGAGTTCATTGCATCGTTTTCTTTTCGATTTTCCATGCGCAACAAGGCAAAGGCAATGGCCAGCCCAATCCCTGCAAGTCCGATTGCAAACATGATCGATTTCATCGCTGCCCGGGAAAACTTGCACGTGACACTCGCTGACGGCAACTTCGCTGCGCAACTGCGCCCGTAGCTCAGCCGGATAGAGCAACGGATTTCTAATCCGTAGGTCGAGTGTTCGAGTCACTCCGGGCGCGCACCCTCTGAAAAGCGGTTTTTCCCTCGTGAAAAGTGCTGTTTTGACCACGTTTTCCATCGTACTCGTTCGAACGTATAAAAACGCGTTTTTGCTCATTTTTACTTGATTTTGCGGCAACAAAGCGGCGACGTGAGGCATGAGAAAAACCAAGTTCCGGGTCCGGCCCTACGCGGATTCAAACCGCCCGCACCTGAAATTCGTCGTCAACGGGCGAGAAAACGGCAAGCGCACCCGCCGATTTTTCGAAACCAAAAAGGAGGCCGACAGCTACGCACAGGAAAAACGAATCGAGCTGGAGAACAAGGGACGCGAAGGCGCAGAGTTCCCGAGCTGGCTGCGCGTAATGGCTGAAGAGTGCAATGCGCGGCTTGTCGAGCACAGGTGCACGATCAAAGATGCGACGGAACATTTGCTGGCGCACATCGCTGCGACAAAAAAAAGCCGCACAGCATCGGAACTGGTCGAGAAGCTGAGAGCCGCGAAGAAAACAGACGGCGCAAGCGTTCGTTATCTGCAAGACCTGAAAAGCCGACTCAATCGCTTTGCTGACGACTTCAACGGACAACTGGTCGCGACGATCACAACCGCGCGACTGGACGAATGGCTGCGCGGCTTGAACGCTTCGCCCGTCACACGAAACAACTACCGGCGGCTGCTGATTGTCGCGTTCAACTACGCTGTTCAGCACGGCTACACGACGCACAATCCCGCGGAGAACACATCAAAAGCGAAAGAGAAGAGCGGCGCACCCGGCATCCTCACCGTGAACGAAACAGCGCAACTTCTAGAAGTCGCTGCGCCCGACGTGCTGCCGTTTGTCGCGGTCGGCGCGTTCGCGGGCTTGCGCCGCGCTGAGTTGGAACGGCTCGACTGGTCGGACATTCATTTCGACAGCGACTTGATCGAAGTCACCGCAGAGAAAGCGAAGACGGCGCGCCGACGTTTCGTTAGGATGCAGCCGAACCTCCGCGAGTGGCTGCTGCCGGTGCGGAAGCGCAAGGGCGCGGTCGTGTGCGACAACTTCCGCAAGCAGTTCGACGCGGCACGCGAAGCAGCGAAAATCGCGGAGTGGCCGGACAACGCGCTGCGGCACAGCTTCGCGAGCTATCACCTCGCGCACTTCAAGGACGCCGCCGCGCTCGCGCTGGAGATGGGACACACTGACAGCGGAATGATCTTCGACCACTACCGCGAGCTGGTGAAGCCGAAGGAAGCGGAACGCTTTTGGAGCATTCGACCGGCAGCGGCGGAAAAAGGAAAGATCGTACCGATTGAGGCGCGCGGCTGACGAAGGAAAAAAATGAGCAAAAAGAATTGAGATCTACAGCCCGACCTCGGCTACATCGACAGCGAGGGCAAACTGCGGGACGACGGGCTGCACGATGAGATGCTCAGCAGCAAAGCCGGAAACGTCGCGAGCCAAAAGGCGGCATATGACGCGGCGAAAAAGAGCGGACTGAGCAAAGCGGCAGCCGAGCGTCGGCTGTTGACGAGGTAATCAGGGAGTTGGCGTAGGCGAAGGACGCCGATGGCGGCCCTTCGGATATTTCTTCTTTGGCGTCGGCGTAGCTGTCGCATCTGGGGTTGGCGTGGGAGTGGCCGTTGCGGTTGGCGTGGGAGTAGCAGTTGGGGTTGGAGTCGGCATGGCTGTCCGAGTAGGAGTCGGCGAAGTCGTGACAACCGGCACTGATGAAACTGGTATAGGAGTTGGCCGCGGAGGCGGCGTGACTGTGACGACCGAGTGTGACGGTGGGGAGGCAGTTGGTTCTGGTGACGACTTCGGAGTTTCAGACCGCGCCGGGGTTACGACGATTGACGGGATAGCGGTAGGTTCAACAATTGGCTTCGAGCTGGAAGTAAGCGCACTGTTTATCGCCCTGAAGCTGACACTAAGCGGGGTTCCAGCTACACCTTGGCCGTGATTTTCACTGTAGGGGATGGCGGTGAGGGTATGTGCACCCACAGTCGGCTTCCATGCGTAGTATGCACCCCCGTCTTCATTTCCGCCGGCCGAGTAAGGTCGGTAATTCTCCGTTCGGAGAAAAGCGCCATCCAATTTGAAAATTACGCTGGCGACGCCTGAGACGGGCTCAGCGCGCACACTTAAACTGTTTTTGAGGTCGTAAACCGTCCCATTGCTGAAAGCACCTAGAGAGGAGCCGGTGGGTGCAGTGACAAGCGTCATACCGGCTAATGCTGGGGTGCCCGGAGTTGGGGTAGGCGTTGGTGTTGGCGTTGGAGTCGGGGTAGGTGTTGGCGTCGGAGTTGGAGTAGGCGTTGGTGTCGGGGTAGGTGTTGGTGTTGGTGTTGGCGTTGGTGTTGGTGTTGGTGTAGGCGTTGGAGTTGGGGTAGATGTCGGCGTCGGGGTTGGAGTAGGTGTTGGAGTCGGAGTAGGCGTTGGAGTAGGAGTGGGCGAAGCTGCCGGAGTGGATTTCATCACCACGTTCGAGTCAGAACTTTCAAGACTTCCTTTGTACGCCACTACCGTATAGTAATACGTACTGCCAGCAGGAGGCGCTACGACGGTTGCACTCGTTCCTGTTCCCAGGAAATCGGCATGCTGGCTGTAGTTTCCGGAGCTTGTTCCATAATAGACTCGATAGCCATCGATATTTGGGCTTGAAGGGCTGGCCTGCCACGTCAACGTCAATGTGGTTGCAGCCGCCGCCTTCTGGAGGAGGAGTCCGGTGGATAGCAACAGCGCTGCTGCAAAGGCGGCCCCGTGCAAGATTCTGCTGCGAATTACGGCGAACCTCACAAGGGTTTGTGCAGCCAAAAGCGCGCCACAGCGCGTCGCAATGGACACCAATTTAGCGTTTTTATTTCCGCCCGGCGAGAGGGATCCCTGACTTGCTGATTATTCGTCCACGCCAGCCTTCATCAACCTCGGGAGGTACGTAACCCAACCCCCTCCCAACCTCTGCTCGGGCCGACATCGGACCACGAGATCATCGCGGATCGGTTACATGCAGAGGGCTGGTCTTACGGCATCGCCGAACATCTAACCAAGCACGGACTTCTTTTTTGCGTCGATGCGCACCGCGACGGAAAACGATTCATCGTTAAGGCCGATGATTTGCTGACAGCATTTCTTTCGCTAGAAAAGCATATATCGGAGACATGAACCGCCAGTGATCATCGTCGTTTTTTTATTCGCCGTTGGATGATTGGGACGTCCAACCCGGCTTGTCCCATACCGGCAACGTTTTTGTGCCACCAAAGGCTCAGCCGATTGGTTCCCCGGTACAGTTCGTATTGACCCGCTATTCGAAGCGCCCGAACCGGCAATTTGCGAAGCACCGAACGAAGGCGCTGTCGTTGACTCCAACTGATCACCAATGCTACCAGCGCGCCACTGATCCATGTCGCCGGTTCGGGAATTGGAACTCCGGGCACGATTTCTCCATCAGCGACAGTGCCGAAGGTCGCGAGGTAGCTGCCTGCCGGCAGACCTGCCGGATTGGTAAACTGTATTTCCATCAACTGCGCGGCGGTCAGACTTGTGACGTTGTTGCCAAAAAGCAATTCCTCTGCGCCTCCGCCCGTCACTAATGTCCCATTCCAGTTGAGAATATTTAGGGTGCCTGCCCAGGTCTGCAAGTTGCTCGCGCCGAAGTGCAGCAGGCTGGTGCTCGTAAGGTCAATCGAGGAGCTGGAACTCAGGCTCAGGGCGCCGACGCCGGCTGAAGGAGTAGTTCCCTCGGCTACTCCATTTAACTTCATCGTGCCCCCGTTAAAGGACATTGCCGCTATCATTAATGCGATCGGTGCTGGCCGTGGGACCGCTTTGAGTCAGAAGAAGTGTACCGCTAGAATTTACCGCGACACTGCTGGTATTCCGCAGCCTGGCCAGTGATGGGTTGTTAACATCGTCGAGGGAAAGTATCCCGCGGTTGATAGTTGTTGTACCCGAGTAGTTACTCGCGTTAGTTAAGGTCCACGTTCCGATACCATTTTTGATCAAACCGCCCGCTACTGTGTCGATGGCAAGAGCGACGCTTCCGTTGCCGCTGCCATTCAAGGTAAGGTTGAAACCGGCCCCTGTGATTGAGCCTGTGTTGGTCAGGTTCAGAGTGTCTAGGTCCGAAGAAATTGTCGCATTACCCTGCAGCGTGACTATTCCGCCGTAGTTATTGGTTCCGGTATTATTCACTAGGGCGCCATTCTGGCCTGAGGCTCCGGTTCCGTTCAGGAAAAGCTGTTCCACTCCGACAGTAATGTTGTTTAGTAGTTGCAATGTCGCACCACTACTGACCGTCGTGCTGCCTGTTGTCGAGCCGAGCGCGCTCCCGTTGAGGATTCGCAAGGTCCCGGCGCTTACGGTCGTCAGCCCAGTGTAGGTGTTGGCATTTCCAAGCTGCCAGACACCGGTATCGGTTTTAGTCAGGCCATTACCAGCGGTCGTCGAGGAAATGAT
>Ga0209474_10005912_pt1 | contig 10373 bp, 10 predicted proteins | sample GraSoiAngelo_145_FD_185902 | JGI IMG/M metagenome (GOLD analysis project Ga0209474, IMG submission 185902) | Grasslands soil microbial communities from the Angelo Coastal Reserve, California, USA - 14_1009_05_20cm (SPAdes) (version 2) | ecosystem: Environmental > Terrestrial > Soil > Grasslands... | reverse complement strand
GAGGAAAGGGTTCCTGACTGGCGGCGGGCGGGGCGGGGGCGGGGCCAATTATACCGGCTCTCCGACTCCCCCGGCGACGCTACCCGAACCGGCGACGATCGTGCTGCTGGCGACCGGACTCCTGGGGCTTGGTCTGGTCAGGCTGCGCCGGTCCGCCTGAACCGTCGAACACCCGATCCCGTGACGACGGAAGCAAGGTCGCCCCTATTGACGCACCTGGGCCGGCCAGCGTATGTGCTGGCCGCGCTCCTCTTCCTCGTTCCCCTAGCAGATTGGATCAACAACGTGTGGCCCCTGCAGCCGACGTCGATCGCCTGGCGCTACGCGAGTCAGGGACTGTTCTCCGCCTCGCTGCTGAGCATCGCGTTGGGGATGCTGCTCGCGAGCGCGGTGGCTATATGGGGACGCCAGCTCGGTGTCGTGCGAGTTCTCGTCGTCGTAGAGGCAATGGTGGCAGCGGTCTTCGTGCTCGCGGCCGTCGACTTTGCTCTGAATGTGGTGCAGCTTCGGGGCGGCAGCATTACCAATTCTGCCACGCGTGCGGTCTACGACCTGGGTGGCATCAGGGTGACCGCGAAGTATCTTGCGACGGCGTTCGTGCTCGCGTCGCTGGCCACGGCGACGCGCCGGTGGCTCCGTGCACAACGACGGGAGGCGTCGCGCCAGACTGCCTTCGCGCCTCCGTTGGTCTCTGAAGTGGCCCTGCGAGCCCGCCGCTAAAGCAGAGCTCACCCCTTCCTCGCAGCGCTTCTCGTGAGCCGATAGCCAGGACCTTCCTCGTCATGGCACTCAAGTCGACCAAAGTTGGGTTGCTGAAACACTGCAAGAGGATGGGTATTCTCTCGGCTGTGGGGCGTAGCTCCTGGCGAACCATGGAGTCTCCCAGGACGACGAGCACATCTGGAACCCGGCGCTCTACCTGTCCCAAGACGCGCTGAGGCATCGGATGGAGTTGTTGATCCGAAACGACTGTTCCGTATTGCCCCTGGCGGAAGCAGTTGCCAGACTGGATAGGGATGATCTGCCACCGAGGGCGATCGCCATTACCTTCGACGACGGCTGCTACGACTTCTTCACGCGGGCATATCCGGTCATCCGGGAGTTTGGATTTCCTGTCACGGTGTATCAAACGTCCTACTACAGCGCGTTTAATCGGCCGGTGTTCGATGTCGCCTGCTCCTATGTGCTCTGGAAGGGAGCAGGCAAGAACGTCGACGGTCTGAGATTCACCGGAGCTCCGGGACCGCTGGACTTGCGCACTGAGGAAAGCCGCGCGTCCGTCTGCTTGCGAATCCGGCAGGCTGCTCAGCGCGACGGAATGTCCGCGCTGGAGCAGGACCAGCTCATCGACGCCCTCGCCGCATCTCTAGAGGTGGACTCCCGGGTCATACGTAAGAAGCGGCTGCTCCATTTGATGAACCCGGACGAATTAAGACGGCTTGTCGAGGATGGCGTCGATGTGCAGTTACACACGCACCGACACCGCATGCCCCGAGAGCGGCATCTGTTCGTGCGAGAAATCGTCGACAATCGAAACTTCCTCGCGGCGGTCGGGCAGTCGTCTGCCAATCACTTCTGCTATCCCAGCGGCGTCTACGCGGAGTGCTTCCTGTCTTGGCTGTCGGAGCTGGGGGTTCAATCGGCTACTACATGCGATCCCGGTCTTGCTGGCCCGAAGACGCGGATGCTGCTGCTCCCGCGGCTGGTGGACTCGTGCGCAGTTTCGGACGTCGAATTCGAAGGCTGGCTCTCCGGTATGAGCCAACTCCTGCCGCGGCGGCCAATACGGCGTGAGGTCACGGTCTAGAATCGGCGTTCCTTTAACTCGCGACCTTGCAGGGCGGCGGTAAGCGGTGCAGTTTGCAACCCGACTCAGATGCCATGAACCTCGAGGCGCGATGTCGTGCGGCTCGCCTATGCCTCGAGGGGAGCAAATCGCGAAACCGACTGAGCGAGGTATCCGCTTATCGGTTTTTTTTCTTCCGGGGGACGTAATGCGCAAGAGCATGCTCCTCTTCCTTCCGCTCGCGGTAGTGGGCGCATGTCGGCCGCCGCAGCAGAGCCTCACAGAGGCCGACCGCAGCGCCGTTGCCGAGACGGTCAAGCGGATCGTCACCGGTGTCTTTGCCGCCGCGAGCCGTCGCGACGCAGCTGGCTTGGTGAGCGGCTTCGCTGCGGATCCTGACGCGCACCCCATCGTGTGGAACGGGGTAGCCCAGCCCACGATCGAACGCCTCCGCGCGACGGCCGACTCGTTCTACGGGGCGATCGCGGGCCTTGAGTCGAGCGCGAGCGGCGAGATCCGCACGATGGTGCTCGCTCCCGACGCGGCCGCTGTGGAGGTGCCGTTCACGTTTACCATCACAACCAAATCCGGGAAGCGAGTGCCCGGCCAGGGGGTCGCAACGGCGCTGCTCCGGAAGCGCGCGGGCGCATGGAAGATCGTGCACTGGCACGAGTCCGAGCAGCATTTCGACGCCGTGATGCAGCAGGTGTTCGGCGCGCGGCATTGAGCGCCAGCGAGCCGTTGCGCTTTCCGTCCACTAGGAGGGCATCGCCATGACCCTCAACCGACTCGGACTTGCCGTTGTTGCCGTCCTCACCTGGACCGCGCCGAGCGCCGCGCAGACGGCGGCCGCGGATCGGTCCCCGCTGGCTCAGAAGCCCGAGGTGGCCGCCGCGCTCACGGTGCTCGACTCCTGGATCGCGGCCACCGTCGCGCAACGCGAACAGCCCGGTCTCTCGATCGGGGTCGTATACGATCAGGAGCTGATCTGGGCCAAAGGCTATGGCTACGCGGATCTCGAGCGGCGCGTGCCGACCACTCCAAGCACGATCTACCGGATCGCGTCGATCTCGAAGCTCTTCACAGCAACGGCGATCATGCAGTTGCGTGACGCCGGCAAGCTGCGGCTCGATGACCCCGTGAGCGAACGGTTGCCCTGGTTCTCCATCAAGAAGACCTATGACGGTGGACCGCCCATCACCATCCGCCATCTGATCACCCATACGTCGGGGCTGCCACGCGAGCTGAGCGGCGTCAACTGGAGTGACCTGACCTTTCCGGGTCGCGAGGCGCTGCGGCGGGTCCTTCCCGGTCAAGAGACGGTGTTCGCACCCGCGACCGAATGGAAGTACTCCAATCTCGCCGTCTCGCTTGCCGGCGAAGTTGTCGCGCAGGTCTCGGGAGAGTCCTGGCCGCAGTACGTCGAGCGCCACATCCTCCAGCCGCTCGGCATGACAGCGACCCGAGCAGTTCCGGCGCGCGACACGCCCCGATTGGCGATCGGATACGGACGCCGCGTACCGGGACGCGCCAGAGATGTCGAACCATACGTGGACATCGGCGCAGAAGCCCCGGCAGGCAACCTGGCGTCGAATGTCGAGGACCTCGCGAAGTTCGTCTCACTCCAGTTTCGGGACGGGCCCAGTGGGGGAGCACAGGTGCTGCAGGGATCGACGCTCCACGAGATGCACCGCGTGCAGTGGCTCCGCCCCGACTGGCGGAGCGGTTGGGCACTCGGGTTCTCGATTCGACGGGTAGACGACCAGGTGCGAGTCGGCCACACCGGGAGTCTCCCCGGCCATCGCACCCAGATCGAGATCGCGCCGGCGCAGAAGCTGGGGGTGATCGTGCTCACTAACGCCAACGACGGCGACCCGTTCCGCTACAACGATCAGGCATTCGTGCTCCTCAACCCTGCCGTCGCCAAGGCCGTCGCGCCGCCGGACACGCCGAAGGTGGCAGACGCCGCGTGGCAGCAATACGTCGGACGGTATGCGTGGAAGTTCGCTGAGATGCAGATACAGATCCTGAACGGTGAGCTCACGCTGATCGTGCCGGAGGCGGATAACCCGTGGGACGGGCGCCTGATCCTCAAGCCAGTTCGCGCGCACACGTTCCGAATGGTCGCGCCGGGATTCACGTATGGCCCGATCGGCGAGCTGCTCACCTTCGAGATGGATGGCAAGGGGAAGGTCGCGCGCGTTCGCACACCAAACTCATACTGGCTCCCAATTGAGACTGGAGGAGGGGACCGTCCATGAGGCGAGAGCGCTTACTTCATGGCCGGGGCCGGCGTCCAGTTCGCGCTGGTCATTCCGTCATATGAGCTGGTCGTCGTGCGCCTGGGATATTACAAGGGTGAGGCGGCCGGGACCGAGAGTCTCCAGCACGCTCTGACACTCCTCATGAGAGCGGTGCCCAGCAGGCCTTAATCGGCGGGCTCGCTTCGCTCCTTGCGGGCGAGCCCGCCGGCGGCATATTCGACGCCAACTCAGATGCCATGATCCCCGAGGCGCGATGTTCGTGCGGGTCGCCCATGCCTCGAGGGGAGCGAATCGCGAAACCGGCTGAGCGAGGTACTCGCTTGGCCGGTCTTCTTGTTGGCGGCCGTGAAAGGAGCGCGCCCATGCCCTCACCCGTGAATCGCCGCTCGGTGGATCTCAGCGCCTTCCCCGACCTGGTCGTGATCTATCTCGGCATGCGCGTGCGCACGCTGGCAGGCATCAAGACGTTGCTGGGCCTGGGCCCGCAGATCGACAAGGCCGGCGCCGGGCGTCCCGAGGGGCTGCTGCACTTCGAGAACAACATCATCTATCGCCTCTTCCCGCTGCATATCGGAATGCGGTGGTACTGGAAGGACTTTGCGTCGATGGAGCGGTGGACCCGGTCGGAACCCCACCGGATCTGGTGGCAGAACTTCCTTCGCAGCTCCGGCGGCACCGGCTTCTGGCACGAGGTCTACTGCATGCGCGGGGAGATGGAAGGGACCTACGTGGACGTCAACTTGCCACCGGTTGGGTTCCAGGCGTTCGCGCCGGGCGTGCCTCTACGCGGGCCCATGTTCTCGGCTCGCAAGCGCCTCCACCTCTCCGGCGAGGGGCCTGCTCAGCCGGCTGGTGTCGCCGAGGCGGAGTTGTATTAAAGAGAGTGCACCGGTCGCTGGCCAGTTTCCCTTTTCCCGGCCCTTATAGGGGCTTCAGATAGGAGCTGCGCATGCAACGTCACCTGCTCGCCCTCGCTGCCGTGCTCGGTGTCGTCCTGCCGCCCGTTTCCGGAAACGCCCAGCGTGCCGATTTGCGTCGTCTCGTCATCGGCACCTGGGAGCTCGATGTGGCGAAGTCGACCTTTCGCCCCGGCCCTCCACCGAAGAGCTGGACGCGCGTATACGAGGCAAGCGGGGAGAACGTGAAGTACACCGACAGCACGGTTGCTGCCGATGGAAAGGTCGACGTCTCGGGGTGGACCGGTGGTTACGACGGCAAGGACTACCCAGCTCCGGGCTCGCCGGACTTCGACGCGCAAGCCGTCAAGGCTTCCAATCCGTTCCGTGCGACCTTCACACTCAAGAAGGCCGGCAAGGTCGTCGGCTCCGGTACGCGCGTGATCTCCCGAGATGGCAAGGTCATGACCATCAGGCTCAAGTTGACCAATGCGAAAGGGCAGACGTTCAACAACGTCAGGGTCTTCGAAAAGCGTTAGGGAAGCTCTGCATAAGTTCGCGCGAAGTCGGGAGTGGGGCGTCGCACGCGTCACACGCGCGGGCGCTCGGGCGGCACATCTGCGCCGGAGCATGGGCGATACCGAAACTTCTGTGCCCGCCGTGCGCCCTCGCGTGTCAGCGTGCTAGCCCCACCCCCGACTTCGCGTCACCTATGCAGAACTTCCTTTAGAGTCTCGCTTGCTGGTGCTGCTCCACGCCGATCTCATTGGGGGGTCCCCATGGTCTCGCCGCGCGCCTTGTTGCTCACGCTTGGGCTCATGCCTCTCGTTCTCACGGGTCCGGCGCCCAGTGCGAAAGGGTCCCTCGCAGGAGCGTGGAAGATTGCCCACGCCGCGTACTCGGGCCCGGACACGAGCTGGGTGCTCACCGATCCGCAGGCGAGCCTCGTCATCTTTACGGAACATCATTACAGCATGATGTACGTCCCGGGCCAGACGCCGCGGGCGCTCTTCCGGGAGTCGACGCCGACGGATGCCGAGAAGATCGCGGCCTACGATTCCTTTATTGCCAATTCCGGTACCTATGTCGTCACGGATTCAACCCTCACCACGCGGCCCATCGTGGCGAAGAACCCGAGTTTCACCGGTCTGAGCTTTGTCTTCCGACTGTGGGGCGATTCGCTGTGGCTGACGTTCCGGTCGCCGAGTAGCGTCGCCGGCCAGGGTCTGCGGACGACGCTCGTTCGACTGAAGTAATGAGGCTCATATGTTACCGAAGAGAACACCAATGAAGCGCACGCTCGCAGTCGCGTTGCTGGGTTTGCTCGCCGGCAGTCGAGCCTGGGCTCAGGCGACACTAGAACAGGACATCATCAAACTCGAGCAGACCGTCACGGATGCTCAGTTCAAGAAGGACCGCGCGGCGCTCGAGCGACTGCTGGCTGACGACTACCTCTACACGCACTCTAACGGATCGGTGCTGAACAAGGCGCAGGAGATCGCCGAGTCGATGTCGAGCGATGTGCACTGGACCGATGCGAAATTCGCCGATCTCAAGGTCCGAATCTTCGGCGACGTCGCGATCCTGACGGGACAGCAGACCATTCAGGGCACGGCCAAAGGGTATGTGCCCGGGCCACGTCGCATCACTGATATCTTCGTGAGGCGGAGCGGCCGCTGGCAGTGGCTGGGGGGCCAAGCGACGCTCGAGCCGACGAAGTAAGGCCCCGATGGTCGACATTTCGAGGGAGGTACGCATGCGCCCCTGCTCTCTCCGCTTGCCGTGGAGCACAGCAGTCTTCCTCGCAGCACTCTTGTCGGCAGCCGGGTGTCGAGCGCCGACGAGCGACGCATCCGCACTCTCGGCACAGGATGTGGCGGCAATCAAGGCCACCCTCGAGACCTGGAAACAGGCTAGCCTCGCTGGCGATTGGCCTGCGTTTTTCGGTCATTTCACCGAAGATGCTGTTTGGATAGGCCCGAACGGGCCGCCGGTCGAGGGTCTCGCTACGATCCAGCAAGGCACATGGTTCCGGGCACTCGAGGAGGAACTCGTCCCGGTTCAGATCGATGGTCGGGGTGATCTCGCGTTCGCTCGCGGGACGTTGTCGCTGCTACTCGACCAGAAGGGTGCTGGGAAGCGCGAGGGGACGTTTCTCACGATCCTCCGAAAGCAACCGGGTGGCTCCTGGCGGATGGCTGTCTACAGCTTCGCGTTCTGACCGTGGGTTTCGCTCGTGTACCGTGGCTCTCTGTCGAAATACTGCCCGTTGAGTTCCGGCGGCAGTCGCTGTGTGGTCCGACGATGAATTGCCTCGAACACCGGTAACGCGGCGCGAGAGCAGCGCCGGTCAACGCAACACCCCCGAACCCGAGGCTGCCCCCGGATCAAAGTTCTCGATCATCCAAGCGTCAGCAGTCCCCTCGTCCACAACACACAGCAACGTGAGTCCGCCACCACGCTCGATGGGGATGCAATATGCGTTCTCAAACGGCTGGGTGCCGACAAGAGTGGCCTTGCCACCAGTGGCGGGGACCAGCAAGATGTCATTCGACCCCTCGCCCTGCACATATACCGACCGGCCGTCTGCGGACCAACCCAGAGGATGGGATAGTCCCCTGTGCACCAGAAAGTGCGAGGAGTCATTCGAGGAATCCTTCAGTGAAATGACCCAGACGCCGGTAGCCTCTGACTGAGACCGGGGGGCCATCCGGTTCCACCAGATGGCCACGCGCTCTCCGTCAGGCGAGTAGAGTGGCTGAAACATCCAGCCCAGGGAGTCGTTGCCGACCAGTGGCGCCTCTGTTTCCCCGACAGGATCTAAGACGTGGAAGCTCCGATTACCCGGGCGCTGGTATATAATGCGCGGGCCTGGTGCCCAAGCCAGTTCGCAACTGCTACTCGCCTCTGTGCGCCCATACGTACGCTCGTCCTTGCCCTCCACGGCGACCGTCTGGACCTTGATCACGCCACCCACGTTGGTGCAGAATGCAAGGGCATGTCCGTCTGGGGACCAAGCGGGGTCCGAAGCGACGGCGCCAGTGAAAGTGATCTGTCGCGGCTCCCCGCCGCTGATCGGCAGCGTGAAGATGTTCCTCCCGTTCTCCTCCTTGACAAAGGCGAGCGACTGCCGATCGGGTGAAAGATGCGGGAGTGACTTCGAAGCAGTACCCCGGGTCAACCGGGTAGTGGCGAAGCGAGCGCCCTTTCCCGGGTGGTCTGTGGTGGCGAGCCAAAGATTGCTTGACCCGATGCTCCGTATGTAAGCCAGCTTGCCGCCGTCCGCTGTGATGCTCACCCCGCCGCTACCAGACCACTGAAGGCCGGTCTGGACGGCCCCGGGTACACCGTCTGGTCGTCCATTCGACGTCACACGGATCCTGCGGAGCTCGTTCCCGCGCAAGTAATAGACACCATCTCCCGAAGGCGACCAGCGAGGTGGGGAAAGCGGCACCGAGTCCTCCACCACCCGCTGCCATCCTGAACCGTCAACTGCGACCGTCCACAGCCCCCAACGAGCTCTCGATTCCGAGGTTGCGAGGAGCGCCAACCAGCTCCCGGTCGGGGACCAATCACCCGAAGCGATAAACCCGACACTATCCAACACTGCCACCGCGCTGGTGTCACCCGTCGCCAGCGTCGTCAAGAAGATGCGGTGGCGAGGCTGTCCAGCACCTCCAAGCCACTGGGCCAGGCGAGCTCCATTTGGAGACCATGCGGCGAAGGCCCCCCAGCGCGGAAGCGGGCGAGGCGTGCCGCCCAAGCGCGGAAATGTCTCCGTCACATACTGGCCGACACTGTCAAGGCCTGCGTACAGCAGCACGGAGCCATCTGGGGACCATCGCAACGACCCGTGAACAGCTCCCAGTTGCGCCAGCTTAACAGTCGTTCCCCCCTTCAAGTCCCGGACGAGCAATTGCTGCGTGTCGTGCAGCTGGGAGATGTAGGCCAACAGCTCTCCGCTCGGTGACAGCTCGGCCTCGATGACTGTCCCCTCAAAGGTCAGTTGCGAATGACGCGCGGCGGCGACGGGTGCCCCCTGAGGTCCGCCTCTCCCGAGGAGGGCAAGAAGAACCGCGACCACGAGGGCGGCGGCAGCGATTACTGCTCCGGCCCTGAGCTTCGCACGAATGCGCAGTGCGTGTCGTGGCACACTGAACCCGCGGACGCCGGGCGCGAGTGCCGCAACGAATTGGTCAGCGGTGGCATACCGGTCGGCGGGGGCCTTAGCCAACGCTTTCGTCACGGCCCGCTCGACTGCTTCCGGAACGTCGCGCACGGTGCGCAGATGCGGAATCGGCTCACTCAGCCGCTTGGCGATGATCGCTTGGGCAGTCGGCCCAGTGTATGGCGGCTCCCCCGCCAGCATCTCGTACAGCACACAGGCCAGGCTGTACTGGTCGGTTCGGCCATCGAGCCTTTGCTCGGCGCTCGCCTGCTCGGGACTCATGTACGCCGGGGTGCCGAGAGAGAGGCCCGTTTCTGTGAGCCGCTCCCGCCCCGCGCTGCTCACCGCCAGCGCGATCCCGAAGTCCGCCACCATCGGCTCGCCCTGGTGCAGCATGATGTTCTCGGGCTTGATATCGCGATGGATGACGCCACGGGCGTGCGCGAAGTCGAGGGCCGAGGCGATCGCGCGGGTAATGCGCTGTGCCTCATCGAGCGGCAGCTGGCCTTCCCGCTCCAGCCGTTGGCGCAGGCTCTCGCCCTCGACGTACGGCATCACATAATAAAGGAAGCCATCCGCCTCGCCGGAATCGATGAGTGTCAGGATGTGCGGGTGCTGAAGTTGGGCTGTGAGGCGGATCTCGCGCAGGAAACGCTCGGCGCCGAGGACGGCGGCGAGCTCGGGGCGCAGCACCTTGAGCGCGACGGGGCGGTCGTGCTTCACGTCGCGGGCGAGATAGACCGTGGCCATCCCACCGCGGCCGAGCTCGCGCTCGATCGTGTAACGTCCCGCAAGGGACGCCCGCACGCGCTCTGAGAGGTCGGCCATCTGGCCCCAGACCTGCCGTACCCACAATACGACAGAGGCAGCGAGCTAGCGAGGCAGCTACACCCCCGGTCGGCAGGTGTCGATCATCTCCCGCTTCATTTTCCGAGGGTTGCTGATGACGTCGAAAAACTCGTCTAGGTACTGCCGGGTCTGCTTGACGTACTTCGGGTCCAGCTCCGGCACGCTATCGTACACTGCGTAGAGCTCCGTCTTCTTCGCCTGGAACTTCGCCAGGATGGGTGCCCACTCCTCAGGGGTGCGGCAGATTCCTCGATACAGGCGCTGCCGTACCGACGTGATGGGAAGCCGAGGGTCGGGGAACGAGTACCGGGTCCAGACGATCCCGCTCCAATCGAAGTCATACGCCATGGGCCAGATCACGCCGGTCCCTTTCTGCTCGAACAGCACGATGTTGTGCAAGCCGACCAGTG
>Ga0209474_10005911_pt1 | contig 10373 bp, 12 predicted proteins | sample GraSoiAngelo_145_FD_185902 | JGI IMG/M metagenome (GOLD analysis project Ga0209474, IMG submission 185902) | Grasslands soil microbial communities from the Angelo Coastal Reserve, California, USA - 14_1009_05_20cm (SPAdes) (version 2) | ecosystem: Environmental > Terrestrial > Soil > Grasslands... | reverse complement strand
TACCGCTTCAAGAGCGAAGACGAGGCGATCCGGATGGCCAACGACACCGAGTTCGGCCTCGCCGCCTATTTCTACAGCCGCGATATCGGCCGCATCTGGCGCGTCGCCGAGGCGCTCGAATACGGCATCGTCGGCATCAACGAGGGCATCATCTCGACCGAGATCGCGCCGTTCGGCGGCATGAAGGAAAGCGGTATCGGCCGCGAGGGTTCCAAATACGGCATCGAGGAGTTCCTCGAGGTCAAATACCTCTGCATGGGCGGCATCGACCGCTGACCCGCGGGTCGTTGCGAGACCGCAGCGACCAAGGCAGTCTCCGGCACGTCCGCCTCGCGATCGAGATTGCTTCGGTGCGCTCGCAATGATGACATCCGGCGATAGTCGCCTGGCGCCGCCGCGAGCGCGGAGCTTTGACGACGCGCTCGGGCGGCGGATCATCGCGATCCACCGCTGGGCGGTCGACGACGGCTTGTGCGGCGCGCCGGCCGCGAAGGTATTCGAGGGCCTGTGCCGCCGGCTTATCGAGGCCGGGGTACCGCTGTGGCGCGCTTTCGCTGGGGTGCAGACGCTGCATCCGCAATGGGCGGGCTATGTTTACACTTGGCGGCGTGACCGCGCTGCCGTCGAACCGGTGCAGCGCGAGCGCGGCGCCGCTTACGATCGCGACGTGCAGGACAGCCCATTTGCCGCACTGATGCGCGGGGAAATTGCTCAGCCGCGAGAAGGCGGCTGGCCGCGGTTGCGCCGCCGCCTGAGGGGGCCTGAAGCGCAGCTCGATTTCCCCATTCTCGAGCAACTCGCCGCCGGCGGGGCGACCGATTATTTCGCCCAGATCGTGCGCTTCGGACCTGCCGGCGATCCTTCTTACGGCAGCGGCATCGGTTATTCCTTTGCGACCGACCAGCCTGCCGGGTTTAGCGATAACGACCTGCTGCTGATCGAGGCGGTGCTGCCGGCGGCCTCGCTAGCCATTCAGAGCGATACGGCGCACGGCATCGCCTCCGGCCTGCTGGCCGCCTATCTTGGTAACGATGCGGGACGGCGCGTGCATGCGGGAGCAGTCGAGCGCGGCTCGGTTGAAAGCATCCGCGCGGTGTTGTGGTATGCCGATATCCGCGGTTTCACCGCGATCGCCGATTACCGGCCGGGGCTCGCCGTCATTGAGCTCCTCAACGAAGTCTTTGAGCATCTCGTCGCGCCGCTACGTTCGCGCGGCGGCGAGGTGCTGAAATTCCTCGGCGACGGCGTCCTCGCTATCTTCCCGTTCGAGGAGACGGCCGGCGCGGAGGTTTGCCGGCGGGCGCTCAACGCCGCGACCGAGGCAATGGCGGGACTCGACCGGCTGAGCGCGACGCGGGCTGCGGCCGGAAAACCCACAGCCGCGGTCGATCTCGCCCTGCACTTGGGGGAGGTGCTCTACGGCAATGTCGGCGCGATCGATCGCCTCGACTTCACGGTGATCGGCCCGGCGGTCAACGAGGTTGCGCGGATCGAGGCCTTGTGCGAACCCTTGGGCCGCAGGGTCCTCGTCTCCGCCGAGTTCGCCGCCGCGACGGGCATCAGCCCGCGCCTGACCTCGCTCGGCCGGCACGAGCTGCGCGGTGTGCGCGAGCTCCGCGAGGTGTACGGCCTGGACCTTGGTTCCTGATACGGCAAAGCCGATGCGCATCCTGTTCGCGATACCGCATTATTTCACCAAGGACGGCGCCGGCGCGCACGGCTCCGAGAGTGGTGACTCCAAGGCGCGGGCGCGCGCGGCGCGGTTATGCCTCGCGAGCCTGCAGCAGAATTTCGCCGAGTCGCAGGGGCTGATCGACGGCCGAGACGGGGTGCGGATCCACCCCGCCAGCCGCGATCTGTCCGCCTCGATCACGATCGCGCTGTGCACGACGGGCGACAGCCATCTGGTGCCGGATCTGAAAGGGTGCTTTTTCAATCACATCCGCACCAACGCCGAGCCGCCCTATCTCGGTTTCGAATGCCACAAGGTGCTGCGCAGCGGGCTGGGCCGCTACGACTACTTCGCTTATCTGGAAGATGATCTGCGCCTGACCGACCCTCTGTTCTTTATCAAGCTTGCCTGGTTCAACGCCGAATTCGGCGACGACGCGGTGTTGCAGCCGAACCGCTTCGAGCTTGTCGACAGACCCTCGCCGTACAAGCTCTACATCGACGGCAATCTGCACAATCCGAGCATCAGCCCGGCACTACAGCAGGTCGAGGAAGAGCGGCATATCGCGGCGACGGCGTTCGGCCAGCGGATTGTTTTTCAGCGGGTCGACAACCCGCATTCGGGTTGTTTTTTCTTGAATGCGGCGCAGCTCGCGCGCTGGGCCGCGCAACCCGATTTCGCGGTTCCGAGCGCGCGCCTGTTCGGGCCGCTGGAAAGCGCGGCGACGCTCGGGATCATGCAGTATTTCCGCGCCTACAAGCCGGCCCGGGAAAACGCCGCCTTTTTCGAGATCGAACATCTCGACCGGCGCTACCTCGGAAAGATATTTGAGCCGATCCCAGGCGAACCCTCCGCCCTCCGCCGCGGCTAGACCCGCTTGCGGCGGGCGCCGCGAAATATGATGCCCCTGGCTTGCGGAGCGGTCTTGGATATCCTAGGTATATCCAAGATGAACAAACGGAGCGCCCGATGCAGGTCCAGGTCTCACGTTGGGGCAATAGCCTCGGGCTGCGTATTCCGAAGGACATCGCGAACCGGGCCGGTCTGCGCGAGGGGGCGCGTGTCGAGATCGAGGCCGAGGGCGACCGCATCATTATCGCTCCGGCGCAACCGCGTTATGTGCTGGCCGAGTTGTTGAAGGGCGTCACGCCGGAGGCAATGCGCGAGGCTTTCGATTGGGGGACCGATAAGGGCCGTGAAATTGTCGAGTGAACCGATGCCGTACGCGCCTGCAGCGGGGGACCTGGTCTGGACCGACTTCGATCCTCGGACCCGCCGTGAGCAAAGCGGCCGACGCCCGGCGTTGGTCGTCTCGCCCGCCGAATTCTGCCAAGCAACCGAATTCGCAGTGGTGTGCCCCATCACCTCTCGGATCCGGCCCTTCGGCATTAGCGTGGTGTTGCCGCCCGGGCTGCCGGTTTCAGGCGAGATCCTGACCGGTCACGTGCGCAGTATCGACACGCTGGCTCGCCCGATCAGATATGCCGGCACCGTTCCTGCCCCGGTCCTTGCCGATGTCCGCGCGAAGCTGGCGGCCATCATCGGCCTGTAGGGCGAGACCTATGCCGCCGCTTGCGGCGGGCGCCCGGTTGTGCCAACCAGATGACAGAGCAACCCAGGATCACGGAGTGCACCCCGCATGCCGCGCTTTGATTTCGACATGATCACGATCGGCGCCGGCTCGGGCGGCGTTGCCAGTTCGCGCCGCGCCGGCAGCTACGGCGCGCGGGTGGCGATCGTCGAGGAGAGCCGGATCGGCGGCACCTGCGTCTTGCGCGGCTGCGTGCCGAAGAAGCTCCTGGTCTACGGCGCGCAATTCGCCGACGCCTTTGCCGACGCCGCCGGCTTCGGCTGGAGCGTCGCGCCACCGCGGTTCGATTGGCCGAGCCTGATCGCCGCCAAAAACAAGGAGCTCGATCGGCTCGAACAGATCTACGTCAACATGCTGAAGAACAGCGGCGTCGAGATCATCGAAGGGCGCGGCATACTTGTCGATCCCCATACGATCGAGGTCGCCGGGCGGCGCTACACCGCCGAAAACATTCTGGTCGCCGCCGGCGGACACCCGACCGTGCCGAACATTCCCGGCATCGAGCATGTGATCTCGTCGAACGAGGCGCTCGACCTGCCGAGCCTGCCGCGCAAGATCGTCATCGTCGGCGGCGGCTACATCGCGGTCGAGTTCGCCGGCATCTTCCGCGGCTTCGGCAGTGAAGTGGTGGAGATCATCCGCCGCGAGGAATTGCTCTATGGCTTCGACGATGATGTTCGCGTCGCCCTGGCGCAGGAGATGCGCGGCCGCGGTGTCGAGATCCACACCCGCACCCAGGTCGCGCGCATCGAGAAGGCGCCGCGTGAGGGTTATTCGGTGTTCACGACGACCGGCCAGGAAATCTCGGCCGATCTGGTCATGTATGCGACCGGGCGCGGTCCGAACACGCGGGGGCTCGGGCTCGACGAAATCGGGGTGAAGACCAACGATAAGGGCGCGGTGCTGGTCGATGAATGGCAGCGCTCCAGCATCCCCAACGTCTATGCGGTCGGTGATGTCACCGATCGGCTCAATCTGACGCCGGTTGCGATCGCCGAAGGCCGCGCCATCGCCGAGACGCTCTACAACGACAACCCGATCAAGATGGATCACGAGAACGTGCCGACCGCGGTGTTCAGTCAGCCGCCGATTGGTACTGTCGGCCTGACCGAGGAACAGGCGCGCCGGCAATGTGGTGATGAGGTCGATGTCTACTGCGCGCGCTTCAAGCCGATGAAGAACACGCTGTCCGGCCGCGACGAGCGCACCTTCGTCAAGCTGGTCGTCGACGGCAAGACCGATCGGGTGCTCGGGTGTCACATGATTGGCGCCGACGCGCCGGAAATCGTCCAGGGCCTCGCGATCGCGATCAAATGCGGCGCCTCGAAGCGCATGTTCGACCAGACCGTCGGGATCCACCCCAGCGCCGCCGAGGAATTCGTCACGTTGCGCGAAAAATTCGTGCGTCCTCAGCAGCAAGCGGCGGAATAGACCTATTTATCCAGCCAGACATCCTCCATGCGCCAGCCATTGTAGATGCTGTTGGCCATGATCGTCAGCCCCTTGACGTGGGGATAGTGACAATTGCCGGCCGGTGCATAGAAGATCATCGGGCGCGGGCCGTCCTCGGCCAATTTTTTTTCGATCTCCCATACCAGTTCTTTGCGTTTCTGCTGATCGCTTTCGATCGACTGCCGGTCGATCAGCTTGTCGATCTCGGGACTGCAATAGCCGTTGTAGTTCCCTTCGGCGCCGCATACGTAGTTCTCGTACAGCGCCTGGTCAGGATCGTCGATGCCGTTGCCGGTCAGATTGAGCGCGACGGTGAAATCCTTGCGGTTCATCTTCGGGTACCACTGCGTCGTGTCGATCGGATCGAGCTCGGCGTCGATATACACCTGCTTCAATTGATCGATCAGGATGACCGCCGGATCGCGGTAAGGCGGGATGTCGCGTGTAACCATCTTGACGCTGATCCGCTTGTCCGGCCCGTAGCCGAGCTTCTGCATGATGGCGCGCGCTTCCGCCCGGTTCTTCTGGACATCGGGACCATAGCCCGGCAGCGTCTGTAACATCTCCGCCGGCATACCCCACACGCCCTCCGGCGGCGGCAGCATGATGCCGCCAGTATTGCCTTTGCCCTCGGTAATGATGTCGATAAACGACTGCCGATCCAACGCCAGCGCCATCGCCCGCCTCAGCTCGGGATTGTTGAACGGCGCCGACACAGGATTGATCAGCAGATTGCGGCCGACATTGGTCGGGTTCAGCTCGCAGATCGCCTGCGGCGCCTGCTCCCTGATCTGCCGCTCCAATGGCACCGTCACGCCGCCGAAGGTGATGTCGAGCTTGCCCGACACAAAGGTCAGGATCGCGGTCGACATGTTCTTGATGATCGCATACTCTATCCCGTCAAGATACGGCTTCCCCGGTTTCCAGTAATCCGGGTTTTTCGTCAGCTTGATCGATTCATTCGGTTTGTAGTCGACGAATTTGAACGGGCCGGTCCCGATCGGTCGCTGGCGCATATCCTTGGCCGCTACGTGGCACGGGTAGACCGGCGAGAAACCGGAGGCAAGCAACGCGACAAAAGCCGGTTGCGGCCGCTTCAGTACGAATGTCACCTCGTAGTCGCCGTTGGTCGTCACCTCGTCGAGGTTGCGGTACCAGGCTTTACGCGGGTTGACGCGCAGCTTGTCACTCGCGCGGCCGAGCAGCAGATCCCAGGTGCATTTGACATCGGCGGCGGTGAACGGTTTGCCGTCGTGCCATTTGACACCTTGATGCAATTTGAAGGTCAGCTTGCGGCCGCTCTCCTCGTCCCATGCCCAACTCGTCGCAAGATCAGGCACGATCGATTGCATGCTGTTCTGCTTCACCTGCTGGTCGTACATGACCAGGTTGTTGAACACAGCCATCGTCGGACGCACCGCGAAGACGGTGGCTTCCTCGTGGATCGACATGCTAGCCGGGCTGTCGATCGAAAAGGATTTGAGAATGCCGCCTGATTTCTGGGCGGCCGCCGTATGGGTGATCGTGAGCGCCAGGAGCGCCGCACCGACCACCGGGCACACTCGGAATTTCCGCGTCATTTCCGCCTCCCCGCCGGACCGGCCGCGCGATCGCGCCCGTCCTGCTGCGCCTTCCTGCTCCGGGCGTTGCCGCGGGTTTGCCCCGTCTGATCGCCCGGCGGAACGGTAGCACGCGGAAACGCCGCTTGCGAATCCTACCCTGGGCTGTGGGGGCGATTACCGCCGCGCGCCGATCAGCAGAAACGGCGGGCGCTGGCGTTCATCGGCCCATCGCGGGTGGACGGCGATCTGTTCCTCTGTCGGTGCCCATTCTTCGACATGACTAATCGTAAATCCGAGCCGGATGAGCATCTTCAGGTAAGTCGCCAACATGCGGTGCTGCTTGATGACGCCTTTGGCGAGCCAATCGGTCGAGCGCGGACCCTCGTCGAGATAGGAATCGACCGGCCAGCTTTTATGTCCGGCAGCATCGCTCGACCAGCCCGCCCTGGCCGGCGCCGTGAAGATCGGGTGCTCGACCGAGACAACCAGGCTGCCGCCCGGAACCAGCGAGCGGTACACCTCCGCCATCAGCCGGTCGAGATTTGCGATGTAGTGCAGCGCCAGCGAACTGTAGACGAGGCCGAACGATCCCGCCGGCAGCTCGAGCTGCTCCATATCGGCCCGAGCATAGGTGATCGCGCCGTCCTCGGTGGTGGCCCGGGCGCGCGCCAGCATCTTTTCTGAGACGTCGATGCCGAGAACCTGGGCAGCGCCTTGCTCGCGGGCCCAGCGGCAGAACCAGCCGAAGCCGCAGCCCAGGTCGAGAACCTTGAGGCCATGCAGATCCGGCAGCATCGCCCTGAGCGCCGGCCATTCCGGCGCGCCGTCCAATCCTTCGACCGAACGCGGCAGCTGGCCATAGCCCGCGAAGAATTCGTCATTGTCATAGATGTTCTGGGTCATCGCTCATAAGTAGGCCGCCTCTGGCCGATTCCGAGCGCCCCCTCCCTCAACCCGCCCCATGGCCGGGCTTGTCCCGGCCATCCACGTCGTGAAGCGCCGCAACGTGGCACCAAAGATGTGGGTGCCCGGCACAGAGGCCGGGCACGGGGAATGTTCTATCGCATCTGGCTAAAGCTCAGCCCATCGGCTTCTCGCAATTGATCATCCACGGGATGCCGAACTGATCGGTCAGCATGCCGAAACGGACCGCCCAGAACGTCTCCGCGATCGGCATCTGCACCGTCCCCTTCTCCGCCAGCGCATGAAAGATGCGCTCCGCCTCCGCGGCGCTGTCGACGCCGAGCGCCACTGTTATTCCGCTGGCTTGCTGATAACGGCCTGGCGGAGCGTCGGAGCCCATCAACACCGCGTCGCCGGTGATCAGGCGAGTGTGCACGATCTTGTCGCGAAACTCGGGCGGCGTCTGATCCGCCATCGGCGACTCGCCATAGGTCATCGACATGGCGATCTTGCCGCCCAACGCCTTCTCGTAGAACCGGAAGGCCGCCGCGCAATTTCCATTAAAGCTCAGATACGGGTTCAACTGCATCGGTATTTCCCCATCGTTACACTACTACAGGCCACCATGGCCGTTCATTGCCTACTTCCGCGTCGCGGTTTCGGCGCGCAAACGTTCCTCGGCTTCTCTCAGCTCCGGCGTGAACTCGGCGCCGAAGTCTTCCGCCTCGAACACCGGGCGGATCTCGATCACCGCGCCAGCGCCAAACGGCGCCCGCTTCATCCAATCGATCACCTCGTCCCGGGACTTCGCCTGAAGCATCCAGAACCCGCAGACCAGCTCGTTGGCGGGAAAGGGGCCGTTGACGACCAACGGCGTCCCGCCCGAAAACTTGAGGCGCGTCGCCCGCATGCTCGGGTGAAGCCCCTCGCCGGCCAGCATGATCCCGGCCTTGACCATCTCCTCGTTGAACTTGCCCATCGCGGCAAGCTCTTCCGTGCTCGGCATGACCCCCGCCTCGGTGTCCTTGTTGGCCCTGACCATCACCATGAAACGCATCGTCACCTCGTATGCTCGGGATAAACCTCAGACGCGTCTTTGCACGCTGTTCATTTCGCGGTTGCCGTTTTCCACAACCCCATCATGCGACCCTCAGGGTCGGTGAAGAGCGAGAACGATCCCATTCCGGGCACGCTCTGCTCCTCGACATGGATCTTGCCGCCAGCGGCAACGATCTTGTCGCGGTAGGAAGCGAGGTCGTCGACGGCGATGTAGAACAGCATGTTGCCGGGCCAAGGCCCTTCGCGCTCGGGTTTTACGATGCCGCCATTGATCCCGTCCTCGCTGCCGGTATCGACGATGCGATAGTTGAGTTCGGGCATGTGCTGGACTTTCCAGTCGAAGATCGTCTCGTAAAACGCCGCCACTCTGGCGGGGTCCTTCGACATCAACTCCCAATGAACGACAGGCCTGCCCACGATAGCCTTCCTTTCAATCAATGATCCGCGAACCGCACGACCGAGACCGGCGGCAGCCGCGCCTCGGGCGCAATCCAGCTGTCGCCGCAATCCTCGGAGATCCACAACCCGCCGCTGGTCGAGCCGAAGGCGAGCCGTTCGCCGCTCGCATCGATCGTCAGCGCGTGCCGCCACACCAGGTCGTAGGCGTGGCGCTGCGGCAGCCCGTCGCGCAATACCTCGAAACTCTTGCCGGCGTCGCGAGTGCGCGCGACGACCACCTTGCCGTCGACCGGGATACGGCGCTCGTCCTTGATGGCCGGGACAAACCACGCGGTGTCCGGATCGCGCGGATGCGCCACGACGGCAAAGCCGAATTTCGACGGACGAATGGCGGTGATCTCACGCCAGTTATGGCCGGAATCTTCGGACCGGAACACGCCGTTATGGTGCTGGCACCATACGATTTCGGGATGCGCGGCGCAGCGCGCCAGCCGATGCACATCCTGTACAAGCGGCTCCTCGCGCTGCTCCGGCGGCATGTATTCGTTGTACATGCCGCGGTTGATGATCCGCCACGAGGCGCCCTCGTCGGTACTCGCCCACACGCCGGCGGTCGATACGCCGATCCGGATGTCGGCCGGATTGCGCGGATCGATCAGCACCGAATTGATGCCAGGCTGCTCGCCGCCGGCGACGCCCATCCATTGCCGGCGCTCAGCCATGCGCCACAGCGGCTCGTTCAGCGACCATGAAGTGCCGCCATCATCGGAGCGGAACAGCCCGCCGGGCATCGTGCCGGCCCATAGCCGTCCCGGGACGCGGCCCGGCTCCAAGACCCAGATCTGACCCAGTGACCACGGATGCGGGTCATCGCCGGCATCCTCCGGCTTCGGCGGAAACGCCGGGGCTGTCAGCTCGCGCCATTCTCCGCCGCCTTCGCGGCGCCACAGTTTGGCGCCGAAATGCCCGAGATCGAGCGCGGCATGGACGGTATCGCCCTCGGCCAGCACGGCGCTGACCGGATCGCCGAGGAAGTGCGTTGCGACGATGTCCCACACGCCGTTACGGCGCGCGAGCTCGAACAATCCTTTGCGGGTTCCAACATGGAGCCGCTCTGCCATACCCCCTCCTCTAGCCACCGGTCAGCGCTTGAAACACATAGATCTCGTCGTTCGGGCCGATCGGATCGCTGAGCTTCACCCGATCGCGCACCGCTTCGCCTGCGATGTAGATTGCGACATGGCGGCGCAGCGCCCCCTGATCGTCGAGAACATAGCCGCGCAAGGCGGGCCGCACCTCGAACACCGCCGCGAGCGCCTCCCCGACCGTCGCCGCCGTTACCTCCGTGGGCGGCGCGGCGAGAAACCGTTGCAGCGCGCTGGTGAACCGGACCGTCGCCATCCTACAAACCATCTTGACTAATTACGTTGATATCAACATAATCGTCCCATGTCAAATCGCGAACCTTTGCCGTTCGAGACCACGATCCTGGTACGCGATACCTGCCTTTGTCTGCATCTGCAACGGGCCGCGCGCGCCATGGCGCGGCGGTTCGACGAGTTGCTGCGGCCCGCCGGTTTGACGAGCGGCCAGTTCTCGCTGTTGATGTCGCTGAACCGCGCCGAGCCGCCGACAATCCGCGCCGTCGCGGAATTGTTAGCGATGGATCGTACGACTCTGACCGCTAATCTGAAGCCATTAGAGCGCCGCGGCCTCGTCCGGGTCAGAACCGATA
>Ga0209474_10005910_pt1 | contig 10375 bp, 10 predicted proteins | sample GraSoiAngelo_145_FD_185902 | JGI IMG/M metagenome (GOLD analysis project Ga0209474, IMG submission 185902) | Grasslands soil microbial communities from the Angelo Coastal Reserve, California, USA - 14_1009_05_20cm (SPAdes) (version 2) | ecosystem: Environmental > Terrestrial > Soil > Grasslands... | reverse complement strand
GCTGCGGTTTTCTCGGGCTCCTGCACATGGAAATTATTCAGGAGCGATTGCGTCGCGAATACAACATGGACATCATCGCGACCAGCCCGAGCGTCGTTTACGAAATCGAAACGACCCGCGGCGAGATCACTCTCATCGATAACCCGGCGCACCTGCCCGATCCAAGTCTGATCGAGGAAATTCGAGAGCCGATCGTGAAAGCCTACGTCCTTTGTCCAAATGAGAACATCGGGGACATCCTCCAACTCATCCTCGAAAAACGCGGGCAAATGGACCATACCGAGACGCTCGACGCGCGGCGGGTAATGTTGCACTGCGAACTGCCGTTGAACGAAATTCTGGTCGATTTTAATGACAAGATTAAGTCGATCACGCGCGGCTACGGTTCAATGGACTACGAGCATACCGGTTATCGCGCGGCGAAATTGGTGAAGCTCGATTTGCTGGTTAATGGCGAACCGGTCGATGCCTTTTCTACCATCGTGCACAAAGATCGTGCCGAGGGTAGGGGACGCCAGTTGGCCGCGAAGCTCAAAGAGGTAATCCCTCGCCAACTTTATCAAGTAGCGATCCAGGCGGCGATTGGCGGCAAAATCATCGCCCGCGAAAGCGTTTCGGCGTTGCGCAAAAACGTGACGGCAAAATGTTACGGCGGCGATATTACGCGAAAGCGCAAGCTACTGGAAAAACAGAAGGAAGGAAAAAAGCGGATGAAGAGCATCGGCCGTATCAATATTCCGCAGGAAGCATTTATTGAAGTATTGAAGGCGCAGTGATTCCCCTTCCGGTTATCCCGAGAAGGCGAAGGGGCTCCCTTGTAACATCTTAACTCCTTTAACTTGTAACGCTTGCTTTCGCAGGCAACAGAAAAACTGCCGCACAAAGAAAGACGAACACCGCGACTACCCCCGTCCATTCCCAAAAGCCCAGGTGCCAGAAGATGGAATGCCGAAGCGCAGCGTGGACGGGCTGCATCCGCGTTGGTTCCAGCCGCGTGAGGATCAATAAAGCTTCGCTGCAGAAAATGCCCGCCAATGGCAAGAGGGTGAGGGCAGACCAGATCCAAAACAAGCGTGACGCGCCTCGATTTTTGTAGCGACCTTTCCAAGCGCACCAGCAACCGCCAATCATTGCCAGGGCGAGAAAAGCGGCGGCGGAGCGCCCGAGCAGCTCATGCAGTCGCCGAATCCGCAGGACGTCGTGAGTGTGTTGCGGGACGACAAGGCAGGCGCAAACCAACGCAACGATTCCGGCGAGAAAACTTCCCGAGCAAACCGCGGCCACTCTCGGTGCGATCATTCCCAACTGCCGGCGTAAATATCCCGCGAAGGGCAGCATCAACAGTCCTGTCAACGCCAACCCGTTGGCAGCAAGCCGATAATGGCTGGGATTGTCTCGGGGTGAAAGCAAGTGGGAGATGACGCTGTAACGCCAATCGTAACTTTGTCGGGACATCGACGCGCTAAGGGTAAGTGTTCCGAAAAAGGAGAGAAAAATAAGTGCAAGCAACGCGCTCAGAATCGATTTTCGGTGAAATACAGCGGGAATGGAGGTTTCAGCAGCAGGCAGGCGATTGCCATTTGAAATCCGCAATGATCGAGTAGCTTTCGCCGCATGTTCCGCTCGCGATCTATCAAACATGCCCGGCTGCTTATTCGCCATGCGGAAAAACTGATACGCTATCGGTGCGACGTCCTGAGCGATGCCGCCCTGGCTGATCTTCGGCGGCAAATCGAGACGCTCGAGCGCTCCATCAAGGAACGAGACCTGCCGGGAGTGCGGGAAAATTCCGAGCGGCTGGACGCGCTGGTGGCAGAGCATTCCCCCTCGCATCGCGAAGCCGGGTGGAGGGAAAACTGCGAAGTCATTCTAGTAGCAATCGTGGTGGCGGTCGGAGTGCGATCGTACTTTATCCAGCCGTTCAAGATTCCAACCGGCTCAATGCAGCCAACCCTGAATGGGATCATCGGCCATCCTAGCACGAAGCCGGCTCCCAATATTTTGCGGCAGATCGCCGAATTTTTCATTCTCGGACGTAATTACATCAATGTAGTTGCGCCTGAGGATGAAAGTATCCGGGAAATCGTGGAGCAAAAATACCTTTTCTTTTTTACCTGGTCTCGAATCGTTACCGACCGCGGAGCGCATCTGGTCTACGCTCCGGACGCCACCTTAGGGCACGATTTCCAGGTGGTGCCGGGCGCTCGTTACCAGCGTGGCCAGATTATCGCCCGCGGCGCAATTGATACCGGTGATCAGGTGTTCGTGGACAAGTTCATCTATAATTTCATGAAACCGCACCGGGGCGACGTTTTCGTTTTCCGAACCAAGCATATCCCGATGATTCCGGAGGATCCTCAGACCGGCGCACCTTACTTTATCAAGCGTCTGGTCGGTTCGGCGGGTGACACTCTTCAGATCGAGCCCCCGCTACTGTATATCAACGGTGAACCGGCCAAGGGATTCGGCTTTCAACGAGTGATGCAAGCAAAGCCTCCCTATCGCGGCTATACTCTGGGCCGCCAATATCTGGCCAGGCCTGATCAAAGTTTTACCGTTCCCCCTCACAGTTACTTTGCCATGGGAGACAACAGTTACTTCAGCTACGACAGTCGCTATTGGGGCCCGGTGCCGGAGGAGAACCTGGTTGGGCGTGGGCTGTGGGTTTACTGGCCGTTCAACCAACACTGGGGATTAATCCGCTGACGCCAACTGGAGTAATGGAGTAATGGAGTAGTGACGCAACCAAGACAGCGATGATGGATAGTTTCATTACTCCATCACTCCAACACTTCAATACTTCACTCCATTTGCTGGCCCTCACGCGGTTGTATCCAATCGCGGGATTGCTCGCTGGTTACCTCCTGGTCATGCTGGCCAATCCGGTGAGGTGGGCATTACGCGATGGTTTTCGCTGCATCGCGCGTTATGAACGCGTTTGGCTTACTTTCGCTCTTCTCGGGTTCGCTTACTTTGTTTTTCAGTTCGTTACCTTTAGTTCAGTCCCAAGTCCGTCCGAAATCGATTTCGCGGAAATCATTGCTTTTTCCAACTGGAATTGGTCCCCCTTGGCGGATGTCTGGCACGAAGTCCCGCTCCCGACCATTGAAAGCGTGGCCGGCATTTTCGATAATGCTACCACCACTTATCCACTCTCTGCTCTCGCTGCCATCCTATTTCTCGTTAATTGGCGCGGATTGCATCGCACGTTCTGGCGTGCTTTATCCAAGCTTTACCGTTGGTGGAGCATCCCGATTTATCTCGTTTTCCTCGTCAGCACGCTCGCTGCGCTCCTGAAACCGCTCGTCTATTGGCGGTTGCCGGCTTGGAACAGCGAAGTTTCGACTGCGCATCTTTTGAAGATCTCCGCCTCCATTGATGCGTTCTCGTTCATCTTCGAATACCTGGCCGGAGTTTATATTCAAGTTTACCTCATCACCGTCTGTCTGGCCTGGATCAAAGGGTTAAGTTTTCGCGAAGGCGCTCTTTTTGCCTTTGCGATGCGCAGATTCAGTTACGTCTTGGAATGGGCTGGTATTGTTGTTGTCGTCAGCATGCTCGTGCTGCGGCTGCCAATGCTCCTCGCTTATTTTATCAACGTTCCAAACGTCCTGGATTATCTCCCGCTCCAGCGCGTTTTCATGAGTGGGTTTATTCTCGCCTTTTGTTCGGTCCAAATCTCCCTCGTCCTCCACAACGAAACTTTGCGCGAAGCTTTCCGGGCCCACTGCCAATTGCTCCGGCGCGATTTTCGGCGCCTCGCCTGGTTTTGTTTGATCTGTGGGCTTAACTTTTTCTTGATCCTGGTGATCGACGCCATGGTTCGCATTGCCATTGCCGATCGGGCCGCAGCCATGATTGTTTGGAAATCGATTTTCGTTTTTTTACGGGCTTTAGTCACCGGCTGGCTGCTTGCTTCCTGGGTTGTTCTCTTCCGTCAATGCGAAAGCGGGCGAATCGCGCAGGAGAATTGGATTCGTTATTGAAAGAATGAAAACCAGCGATGCCGCTACGGAAATCACGCGCGCGAGCAAATCCAATCTCGCTTTCGCTTTCATCGCCATGAGCGGCGCGCGCCGGCGCGACATCACGACCTTTTATGCTTTCTGCCGCGTCATTGATGATATCGCGGACGATAACCTGCGCGATCCGGAGACGAAACGGCGCGAGCTGGCGAAGTGGCGCCAATCATTGCGCGGCGAGTTTGCCAACGAACCAGCACTGGCCGGGCCGATCCGTCAGCTGACCTTAGCCTATCCGATTACGCCGGGGATGTTGGAGGAAATCATTACCGGCGTAGAGATGGATGTCGATATCCGGCGTTATGCGACTTGGGATGAGCTGCGCGTTTATTGCCATCGCGTCGCCAGCGCGGTTGGCCTAGTTAGCATCGAAATTTTTGGTTACAAAAATCCGCGGTGTCGCGACTATGCCATCGCTCTCGGTTTAGCGCTGCAAATGACCAACATCATTCGCGATGTGGCGACGGATCTGAAAGCCGATCGCATTTATCTGCCGGCACAGGATCTGGCGCGATTTCATTACAACGAAGAGGATTTGCGCAACCACCTTGGGGATTCGCGATTCACGCAATTGATGAATTTTCAGGCTGCGCGAGCTGAAAAATTCTTTGCCGACGCCGCCAGACTGCTTCCGCCCGAGGATCGCCGTTCGATGCTTCCGGCCGAAATCATGCGTTCGATTTATCATGCGCTTCTTCGACGAATGAGGCTGGACAACTTTCGCATTTTCGAAAAAGATTATCGTCTGAGTAAGTTGGAGAAATCAGGGCGAGTGACGGCGCAGTTCCTCAACTGTTTTTTGAATTTCCGGCGCCAGGCATCCGTCTAACTTTTCTATTACGAAAACATACCAATGAAGGAGAATATTATGAATATGAAAACCAGATTGATTGCAGTTGTTTCCGCCGTGGCGATGAGTTGCCTCACGCTGATCGTATCTAATACGGCAGTGGCTCAGATGAAGGAAGGTTCAGGTTATCAGCAAGCAAACCCGAAGACATCTGACGCAAGTAAAGCTTCTAAGCAAGGCGCGGGAGGGACCATGGTCGCAACGGCGATCACTCCGCAAGAAGCTGCCAAAAAATATCCGGCGCCGAAGGGGAAATATCCAATGGGAGAAAGAGATCCCCATAACGCCGATGGGGTTGTCAATAGTCCCTATCCACCCCGGACCGCGTTTGACTGCTCGAACATCCCCCACGGTGGTCTTGTTCTAGACACGCACGTCAACAAGGTCTTCGTCAGGCCCTAGCTCTGTCGTCATTCGAATTGGCCGGTCAAGCCGGCGGATTTTTTCGAATATCACCGTCGAAAACTTTCCGTCACTTGCGTGGTTTAATTCGTCAACGACGTATGCAACCAAATTTTTTCACGGTTATTTCGGGCATTGCGCTGAGTTCCTTCATTCTCAGTTCATGTGACACCCCCACTGGAGCCGGGGCGGGGTATGGTGCGGCAGCCGGTGCGATTATCGGCGGAGCCGCCACCGGGAACGTGCGCGCGGCTTCGATCGGTGCCGCGGCGGGAGCGGCCGCTGGCGCATTGATCGGTCACTCCATTCAGGAAGATCGGGCCCGAACTTATGGGCCCGTGCCACCGGGGGGATGGCCGCTTGCGCGTTATACCAACACTCCTGGAGTCTTCCGCAGTCCATATACCGGGCGACGCTATGACCTCCGCGGTGTTCCGCCAGGCGGGCTGACCCGGGATATTGATACGGGGCAACTTTTCCGTCGTCCCTACGGCGGCTACTAAGAATCGATAGCGTCGTAAGCGGAGTCAACCTCGAACGCCCTTGGGGTGGCTGCGGTGGACCTCTAAGGGTTCCAGAAAAGTACTGGCGAAACGGAACACAGGCTTGTGGCCTGTGCGCCAAGCGGACATTCTGTCCGCTTTCTTTTGTTCGGCAGCGGAGTGCAACTCCGCTGGGCGCACAGACTGGAAAGTCTGTGTTCCAGTTGCGGCCCATACCAAATGCTTTCCAGCGCGCAATGCTAGGACGACGCTTTGCGGAGCCGAAAAACACTTCTGATTCGGCGTGCAGTTATCCTTGGTTTTTCCGGAGCGAATCGACGATCGCCTGCACGCGCTCATCCATCTTGAGCAGCTCCGGCCAGGGGCGGTGATAATTTTCGCCCGGCAATTTGCGCGTGGCATCAATGCCCATATGAGACCCAATGTTCTGCTCGGTAGGCGCGTGATCGAGCGAATCGCTTGGATTCCGAATAATGGTGCTGTCGCGCTCAGGATCAGTATTGGCGCATAAACGGAAGAGTACCTCGCTGGTGTTGTGCACGTCGCAATCTTCGTCCACCACCACGATGTACTTGGAAAACATCATCTGCCCCATTCCCCACAACCCATGCATCACCTTGAATGCCTGGTAGGGATACTGCTTCCGAATGCTAACGAAAACTAGATTGTGGAAAACACCCTCCGGCGGCAACGTCATATCCACCAGCTCGGGAAAATTCATTTTGAAGACAGGCAAGAAAATCCGCACCGTCGCGTCGCCCATGTAAAAATCCTCCATTGGAGGCGGGCCGACGATTGTCGTCGGATAAATGGCGTCACGCCGATGCGTGATCGCGGTCAGATGAAAGACAGGATAGTCCTCGACTCCGGTGTAGAAACCGGTGTGGTCTCCGAACGGTCCCTCCGGTCGCATTTCGCCCGGCTGGACAAAACCTTCCAAAACGAAATCAGCATCAGCGGGAACCTCCACGTCGATGGTTTTGCATTTCACCAGCTCCACCGATTTTTTGCGCAAAAATCCAGCAAACAAAATTTCGTCGAGTCCATCGGGTAACGGCGCGGTTGCAGCGAAAGTGAGCGCGGGATCACCACCGAGTGTAACCGCAACGGGCATGCGCTCGCCCCGTTGATAGTAAACCTTGCCGTGACGAGCGCCGACCTTGTGCACCTGCCAGTGCATGGCGGTCGTGCGCTCATCGAAGATCTGCATCCGATACATCCCGACATTGCGAGCACCGCTTTCGGGATCGCATGTATGCACGTTGGGAAAGGTGATGAAACGTCCACCGTCCTGCGGCCAGCACTTGAGGATGGGAAGGTCAAGAAGTGATATTTGAGGTTTGGTCCGAGCCGGACTGGCGTTCTTTGAGGTTTGATCTGAATCCAATATCTGGACTACCTCCTGGCAGGCCGCCTCCTTGACGCGTTTCGGCCGCGCATGAAGCAAGTGAATCCCTTGTTTCAACAGTGCGAAACCTTCCCGCAAGTCCGTCGGCGGTTTCGCCTTCAGGATCAGCTGAATCTCCTGAGCAAGATCGGCGACTTCGTTCACTCCCAGCCCAATAGCGATGCGCTTGCGCGAGCCCAACGTGTTAATGGCAACAGGAAAGGCCGATGTCTTTCCATCAATGATCGGCTTCTCAAATAGCAGCGCTTTTCCACCGCTGGGCGATTTCATTTCGCGATTTGCCCATTCCGCGATGACCAGGTCCGTGTCGACCTCCTCCGTGATGCGTCGCAACTCGCCGGCGCGGTCGAGTTGCTCGACAAAATCCTGAAAGGAACGGAACGCCATCGCAGGCTAATGTGCGTTCCGATTCAGCCGGACGCAATCAATAGCGATACGGACCGACGAGCGATTGGAATGAAACGACCCGCCCGTTAGCAAAAGTTACGGTGCGATAGGGATAGGGAATGCTCGGAGGAATGTACGAATAGTAAAAGGGATCGAAGAAAGGATCGCCGATAAAGGCGAATGAACGGCCATGATGACGGTGCGTCGCGACGATGACACCGCCGCCGCCGAACCCAGGTCCCCATCCGTAGCCGTAGGGATATCCATAGCCGTAACCGTAACCATAGGGATAGGCAGTGGTGTACTGGACATAAATCCAAGTCTCGGTTATCTGACGGCGCATCGCCCCTTCCACTTTCTGGTCCGGCGTCCCCCAAGCCAGGTAAACAGCCTCTCGCGGCATGCCAGGCGCGATTTGCCCATTTGCAACCAACTGTTGTTGGCGCGGGGATAAGCTGTGGTAAATGTCCGGATGGTCGGCAATTCGCGACTCGACAGTCGAACATCCGGAAAGGAGCAACGTTGTCGCCGTGGTAGCGACAAGGAATACCCAAGGGGCGAATCGATGCTTCATAGTATAAAAATCATACCGGGGCACAATAACGAGTCAATCTCGTCACGTTCTTGATTCAACCCCCGTGCGCCCGTAACGTTGCGCGCCATGGAAGATCGCTTTGGTCATCGCATCTCCTATCTGCGCGTTTCGGTCACCGACCGTTGTAACGAACGCTGCGCCTACTGCATGCCACAGGAATTGCAGGAATGGTTGCCTCGCGCTGAAATTTTGTCTTACGAGGAAACACTTCGCCTCATCCGCATCGCTGCCGGGCTCGGCGTGACAAAAGTACGCATTACCGGCGGCGAACCGCTGACGCGTCGCGGCATTCTCGATTTCATTCGGGAAGTTCCGAAAATCCCCGGCGTTCGCGATGTCGGAGTTTCGACAAATGGAACGCTGCTAGCGCGGGAAATTGCACCGAACCAGACGATCGCGGCTGCTTTACGAGCTGCCAGCGTTCGCTCGCTCAATATCTCGCTCGATACCTTGGATCAAAACGTGTATGCCCAGATCACCGGGCGTGATTTTCTTCCTTCGGTATTGCAGGGAATCGGCGCGTCTGTAGCCGCCGGGTTCGAGCAAATAAAGCTGAACACAGTCCTGATGCGCGGCCGCAATGAAGAGCAACTCATTCCCCTGATCGATTTCGCCGCATCGCAGAATTTGATTTTGCGCTTCATCGAAATGATGCCCGTCAGCACGACTGAAGTGTTAACCGAACGAAATTTTCTCCCGGTGGCGGAAGCGAAACGCGCAATTGAGGCGCGTTACGGGAACCTGATCCCCGAACCAACTTTCCACACCAATGGGCCTGCCACTTACTATCAAATTCCGGGACGGGACCAACGCATAGGATTCATCGGCGCGATGACCAATCTGCATTTTTGTGAGAGCTGTAACAAACTTCGCCTGACCTGCGATGGTAAACTTCGGCCGTGTCTCGGCAGCTATCTGGAGTTCGACATCATGAAGCCTCTGCGGGCTGGCGCGAGCGATGAGGAGCTACGGCAATTTTTCATTGAAGTAGTCGAGCGAAAACCGCAGCAGCACGATTTCCGGGAGAATTACCAGCCGAACCGCAAAATGATCGCGATTGGGGGCTGACGTAATGGAGTGTTGCAGTGTGGGGTGGTGAAAGCGTGAAGCGTCTCAGTCACATCGGCTCCGACGGGCGGGTGCGGATGGTTGATGTTTCGGCCAAGCCGCAGAGTCTGCGCATTGCCATTGCGACGGGAAAAATCAAAATCAAGCGCGCGACTGCCAATGCGATTTCGCGCAATCGGATCGGGAAAGGGAATGTTCTTGCAACGGCGCAGATCGCGGGAATTCAAGCAGCCAAACGTGCCGCGGAATTGATCCCACTATGTCATCCCTTGCCGCTGAGCAACGTCGAAATCGATTTCGAAATGAAGCGCAGCGCGGTCAGCGCAACCTGCAGCGTGCGCACCACCGCTCAAACCGGGGTGGAGATGGAAGCACTCGCGGGCGTCGCGATTGCGCTCCTCACGATTTACGACATGTGCAAAGCCATCGACAAAGAGATGGAGATTTCGGATGTGCGGTTGGTGAAAAAAACAAAGCGTCTCGTATGACGAGAGAAGAAATGCAAATTGTCGTCGGCATCATTACGATTTCCGATCGCGCCAGTGGCGGTCAGTACCAGGATCTCGGCGGCCCTGCGGTGAAAGTGGCAGCAGAAAAGCATGGCTGGGATGTCCTCGCTGAAGCGATCGTGCCCGATGACAAGAAGCGAATTCAGGAAACGATCCGCAGTTTTTCGGCGCAGGGATGCGGTCTGATTCTGACGACTGGCGGTACTGGGGTAGCCGAGCGCGACGTTACCCCGGAAGCGATCCGCGAGATCATGCGCGTGGAGATACCCGGTTTTGGTGAAGTGATGCGCGCTCAATCAATGAAGATCACGCCGAACGCGATTCTCTCGCGTAGCCTCGCCGCCATCATTGACAGCTCTCTCGTGATCGCGTTGCCCGGCAAACCGAGCGGAGCCGTGGAATGTCTGGGCTTTGTTGAGGGCGCGATCCCGCACTCCGTCGCACTGGCGCAGCGCACGCCTACTTCTTGTTAGGTCAGACCGTCATCCCGAGCGTAGTCGAGGGATCCCGCGGTGAAAGCTTTAAGCTGACTTTGTCGGCAACCCTCGCTTCGCTCGCATAGCGGGGGCTGGCGTTTCAGTCGCTACTCCGGCCAGGTCAGCAATCGCATCAAGCGCACTCCATTTTCCGT
>Ga0209474_10005906_pt1 | contig 10381 bp, 10 predicted proteins | sample GraSoiAngelo_145_FD_185902 | JGI IMG/M metagenome (GOLD analysis project Ga0209474, IMG submission 185902) | Grasslands soil microbial communities from the Angelo Coastal Reserve, California, USA - 14_1009_05_20cm (SPAdes) (version 2) | ecosystem: Environmental > Terrestrial > Soil > Grasslands... | reverse complement strand
TTGAGAGATAGATGGCTCGTATTCTTCGAATTCTTGTTCTCGCCGACACGCATAACAAGTTGCCGAAGAAAATTCTCGATCTCGCGGCGGATGCGGACGAGATCTGGCATTTGGGCGACGTCTGCGAACCAACGATCCTCGATGACCTGCGCGCAATCGGCCCGCGAGTCACTGTGGTGCGCGGGAATTGCGATTGGAATTCGGAATGGCCCCTGTTCGTCGATCTTAAGCGTGGTGGATTGAAATTTCGGCTCCAACATATTCCGCCTGATGTTCCGCCAGGTGAGGTCGATGTTGTCTTGCACGGTCATACCCACGTGCCGCGAAACGAAAAGCGAGGCGGCGTTTTGTTCTTGAATCCAGGATGCGTGACACGTCCCAATCAGGGGTCGCCCTCGAGTGTCGCTTGGCTCGAGATCCTTGGCGAAGAAGTGAAATGGCGCCTGGCCCCCCTGAGATAAATTCTCGTCAGCCGGAAAATTCCCGCTAACCATCGAGCCTGTGCGGACGATTATCGTGACTGGATCGGCCGGTTTGATTGGTTCGGAGACGGTCCGGCGGTTTTCGCAGGAAGGCATGGATGTTGTCGGGATCGACAATGACATGCGGGCCCGCTTCTTCGGCGCCGAAGCTTCCACAAAAAAAACGCGTGACGATCTGGTCGCGAATGTCCGCGGCTATAAGCACCACGAATTCGACATTCGCGACACGAACGCGGTTAGCGAGCTATTCAAGCAGCATCGAGGTCGTATCGCGTCCGTGGTCCACACGGCCTCGCAGCCCTCGCATGACTGGGCGGGCCGGGATCCACAAACCGACTTCTCCGTCAACGCCAACGGCACACTCAATTTGCTGGAGGCTACAAGAAATTTTTGTCCAGAAGCGCCGTTTGTCTTTATCTCGACGAACAAGGTCTACGGCGACCGACCAAACCATCTCCCACTGCGCGAGTTGCCAAAGCGGTGGGAAATCGAAGCCGGCCACGATTACGAGCCTGGCATTCCCGAATCGATGAGCATCGATTGCACACAGCATTCGCTCTTCGGAGTTTCGAAAGCTGCCGCCGATCTGCTTGTCCAGGAGTACGGTCGCTATTTTGACATGCCGACGGTGGCCTTTCGCGGCGGTTGTCTGACCGGCTCGGCCCATGCCGGCACGGAACTGCACGGATTTCTCTCTTATCTGATGATTTGCACGGTGACGGGTCGCCCTTATCGCGTCTTCGGCTACAAAGGCAAACAGGTGCGCGATAACATTCACAGCTCCGATCTGGTTGAGGCCTGCGCCGAATTCATTCGGGCGCCGCGCCCGGGCGAGGTCTACAATATTGGCGGCGGTCGTTCTAGTAATTGCTCCATTCTGGAAGCGATCGAATTGTGCGAAGAGATCAGCGGCCGGCGATTAAACTGGCGCTACGAAGAAGCTAACCGCCGGGGCGATCACATCTGGTGGATCAGCGATGTGCGAAAGTTCCAGTCTCACTATCCTGGCTGGAAAATTCGTTACGGTTTGCGCGAAACGCTGGAGGGAATTTGCCGCGCCGTTCGGAGTTGATAATTATTTTTCAGCTTCGCCGGATTTTCGGCTGAACCAGCGCCGCTTTTTCGTCGGCTCTTCGGCGGCAGGCGCTTCTTTTTCTTTTGGCTTCGGCTCTTCGCGTTTCGCTTCTGGCTCTTTCCGTTTCGCCTTCTTTTCCTCTGCCGGCTTTTCTTCAACCACTACAGCGGCATCAACCCACTCGATGAATGCCATCGAAGCGGAATCGCTCTTGCGCTGGCCGAGGCGCACGATGCGGGTGTAACCGCCGTTGCGCTCGGTGGACCGCGGCGCGATTTCGTCAAATAATTTTTTAACCGCGTCTTTGTGCCGCAAGGTCGAAAAAGCCGTTCGCCGCGCGTGAAGCGAGCCGTTCTTGCCGAGCGTAACCATTTTTTCGGCGATTGGGCGAACCGCTTTCGCTTTTGCCAGCGTGGTTTTGATCCGCTGGTGCTCGATCAAATTGCAAACCTGATTCGCGAGCAGCGCGTTGCGATGCTCCGCTTTGCGGCCGAGCCGCACCGTCTTTTTCTGATGTCTCATCGGTTTGCCCTGATCGAATTACTTGCGTTCGGTCGCCACGACAGCTGCGCCGTTTGCAGAAGCGGCGCCATCGGGTCCCGCAACCGGTTCGACCAAACCCGTCTCGAATTTCATACCAAGACTCAGGCCGAGCTGTTGCAGTTTGTCTTTGATCTCGTTGAGCGATTTCTTGCCGAAGTTGCGATACTTGAGCATTTCGCTCTCAGTCTTCTGCGCGAGCTGACCAACGGTGGTAATGTTGGCGTTGTTCAAGCAGTTGGCCGCACGGACGCTGAGCTCAATTTCGTTCACGCTCATGTTGAGCAGTTTCTTCAGCTTCATGTTCTCCTCGCTTACACCGGCCGGCGTTTCGTCGAACTCGATCACTTCTTCGTTGAAGTTAACGAAGACGTCGAGGTGATGACGCAGAATCGCGGAGGCCTGGAGTAGCGCGTCGTCCGGAGTCAGTCTTCCGTCGGTCCAAACTTCCAAAATGAGCTTGTCGTAATCGGTGCGCTGACCGACACGGGTGTTCTCGACCGCATATTTCACACGCGTGACCGGTGAGAAAATCGAATCGATCGGAATCAGGCCGATCGGTTGATCGGCGCGTTTGTTTTCTTCGCCAGTAGCGAATCCGCGTCCGACGCGGACTTCGAGCTCGGCATCAAATTTGTGTTTCTTGTCGAGTGTGCAAATCACCAGTTTCGGATTGAGCACTTCGTAGCCGGCCACTTCCTGAATGTCGCCGGCGGTGACTTCGCCTTCCTTGTTCACGCTCAGTGAAAGTTTTTTCGGCTCGTGATCTTCGGCTTTGAATTTCACCCTCTTGAGGTTGAGCACGATGTCGGTCACGTCCTCAACCACGCCCGGAAGCGTGGCGAACTCGTGTTGCGCGCCGGTGATTTTTACCGCGGTAATGGCGGCGCCTTCGAGCGACGAAAGCAGCACGCGCCGGAGAGAATTTCCAACGGTGTGCCCATAACCGGCCTCAAATGGCTCGGCGGTGAACTTGGCGTAAGTGTCTGTGGCTGTGCTCTCATCTTTGCTGAGAGTCTTCGGCATTTCAAAACGACCGTAACGGACTGGCATAATTAAATAATCAACGATTTAACGAGTGAATGATTTAGTGACTTGCCGAGACAAATCTCCCGATCATAAATCTCTAAATCGCTAAATTCCTTTCGGATTGCCGGGTTTCCCCTGGCGAGTGCGGTTTCACGTCCAGCGACGGAGACCCAGGGACCAACGGCGTAATTACAAAACTCGCGGCGGAGCGTGGAATAAACAACGAACCACAGATTTTGCAAGCGTCCATTTTGCTAGGATTATTGCCATATTTCCGCTGAGGTTTCAGTCAAATGAAGGCGGTTTCCGTCATTTTGATCGCGCACAACGAAGAACAGGCAATCGGCCGGATGCTGGAAGGGCTGCTGGCAAACTACGACCAGGAGATCCTCGAGATCATCGTAGTGGACGATGCTTCAAAAGACAGGACGGCAGAAATTGTGGAAACCTGGAGCAAACGAAACGCCAAAGTCATTTTGGTCAAACGAAGGCCGCCTTGTGGAGTTGGCCGCGCACTCAAAGCCGGTTTTAATCGAATCAACCCGAAAGCCGAGTGCGTGCTTTCGATGGACAGCGATTTTGTCGAAAACATTGGCCAGGTCAGGGCGCTATTCCGCGCGTTCGACCAGCAAAATTGCGACGGTGTGATCGGTTCCCGCTTTGTCAAAGGGGGGAAAGTGGTCGGTTATCCTTTTCTTAAACTTGTAATGAACCGTTTGTTTCATTGGGTCGTGAAAATCATTTTCCAGATCAAGCAGAACGACCTCACTAATAACTTCAAACTTTACCGCGCGAAGATTTTTCAATCCATGCCGTGGAAGAGCGACGGCTTTGCCATGAACGCTGAAACAGGGCTGCTCCCGATTCTTTTTGGATATCAAATCGTGGAAGTACCGGTGGTGTGGATTGATCGAAGTCCACAGATGGGTCGCTCAAAATTTGGCCTGCTCAAACACGGCAGCGGCTATATTCAAGTCATCTTCCACGCGCTGCGCTGTGCTTGGTCAAAGAAACCTGTTACACCGAATTCGGCCTAGGCCATTACTTCTAAGCAAGAGTGAGCGAAAAGGAACAATTGCCAGCCGAACCGAACTCAAACCGTCCAAACTGGTCGCGGATCGTCTTGTTGCTACTGGCGAATTTAATCGCCCTCAGCTTCCTGTATTCGCCCGGAACGGGTGACGTTTCCATTTGGCGCACTTGGATTGATCAAATGTGGGCGTTTGGACTGGTTGGCGGCTTCGTCCACAGCGGAACGGATTATCCGCCTCTGGCGCTAATCATACTCGCCACGGTCGCGCGATGCGCGGATGCCTTCGGCATAGCTGTGTTCCTGGCTCTGAAGTGGTCGCTATTCATCTTTCTGTTAGCGACAGCCGCCAGTTTTTACTGGTTTTCACGCAACCTGATTCTGACGGCTGCGCTCGAACTCAGTTTGATCTTGAACAGCGTCGCACTCGGCTATCTGGATATTTATTTCGCGCCCTTTCTTATCGCGGCATTTTTTTGCCTTCAACGAGGACATTTTAAGATCGGAGTTCTCATGTTTGCCATTAGTTGCTCGATCAAATGGCAACCCTTGCTGATCGCACCTTTTGTCTGCATCTACGTGATGGCCGCCGCCGGCGAAGGCTTATCCGGGCGTGACAAAGCCTATAGGCGGATCATCCCGTTTATAATTGCCGCGCTTGTTGTTGTTCTCCCGATGGTCATGATTTTTGGCGCCGGGGCAATCATCAATTCGCTTCAAAGCGCAATGACCCGGCATAATTTCATTTCCGGTTACGCCTTGAATTTTGGCTGGCTCCATACGTGGGCACTCCATCTCTGGGCGCCGGAAAAGTACGGCAGCCTTCAGAATGGAGAGGTCGGCTTAATTCAGACGCGCGACGCACTGCTAATGCTGCCCGAAAAGATCCTGTTTTATCTTAGTTATGCGGCGATTCTCATTGCTTTCGCGCTGCAGAAGAAAACGTTCAGGCGGTTGATCGTTTACTCGATGTTGGGATACCTGAGCTACTTTCTTTTCAATACGGGCGTGCATGAAAATCATTTGTTTCCGATCGCGTGCCTCGCGTGGATCCTGGTCTTCATTGATTCAAGTCAACTGGTCCGTGCTATTAACTTCAGCATTGCGGCAAACATCAACCTGTTCGTTTTCTTTGGCGTCTTTGGCCAGCGCGTCCCTTGTGTCATTGCCGGCGTCGATATCACACTCGTGTTTGCCTTGATGAATATCGGTTTGTTCGTCGGGCTACTTCTGCACACCTTTAGGACCGGTGGCGCTCGGTTTAAGCTTTGGGAACGCCAATCTGCGGCAAGCGCGACGGCACAGTGATTAGCGGAGAGAAATGAAATGGCGCTTAACGCGGTTGATAGACTGAACAACAGTTATTTTCAGTGACTACCGGATCGACATCGCGCCTATCGCTCCTTTCAGTTGTTATTCCGGCCCGAAACGAAGAGGATTGCATCGCCGCCACGGTCGAGCATCTTCACACCGAATTAAGATTGCGTCACGTTCCGCATGAGATAGTCGCGGTGGACGATTGCAGCACAGATCAAACTTGGAAGATCCTGGAAGAGCTGGCCGCGCGCTTGCCAGAATTGCGGCCGATTCAAAATGAATCGGAGCACGGTTACGGCAGAGCGGTCATCCGCGGCCTTGATTCGATGCAGGGCGATGCTGCGGTGATCATGATGGCGGATGAGTCGGACGATTGTCACGACGTCGTTCGCTACTGGGAGAAGCTGAACGAAGGCTATGATTGTGTTTTCGGCAGCCGATTTATCAAAGATAGCGCCGTCATCGGTTATCCAACTTTAAAGCTTATAATTAATCGGCTGGCTAACTTATTCCTGAGATTGCTCTTCAACATTAAACTGAACGACACGACTAATGCGTTCAAAGCTTACCGAAAGATTGCGATCGACGGCTGCCGTCCCTTAATCTCGCCCCATTTCAATCTCACCATCGAGCTGCCACTCAAAGCAATTGTCCGCGGATATTCGTGGACAGTCATCCCTATTACCTGGCGAAACAGGCGTCATGGGATTGCCAAAATGCAGCTCAAAGAGATGGGCAGCCGCTACTTGTTCATCTGTTTATATGTCTGGCTAGAGAAGTACTTTAGCCGCGGTGATTACCGAAAGACACGGTCCAGCAAGTGACCTGGATTCTCGAAAAGCTTTGGACTAATCGACAACGCGTCGTTTGTGACCTCGCTTTCGTCCTTCTAATAGCAACGGCCTTAATAAACGGAATCAGGACTACTGCGGGTGTCGCATGGCCTTATGATCTCGATCAATTCCGCGACATCGGAATGGCGCAAGCGATCCGCGATCACCGCTATGGGACAGACCATCTCTATCTTGGGGAAACGATTTGGTACAACCCGCTTGTTTCGGCCATAGCCGCTGCGATCTCTACCATTAGCGGGATCGCGCCGCCCGTAGTTGTCACCCAGACTGGAGCTTACCTTAATCTCTTAGCGCCGATCGCCTTCTACGTACTAGTTACTTATCTTTTTGGTCGATTGGTTGGGCTGGCCGCGGTAGCCGCATTTCTGTTTGCTCCGATTGGCGATGCGCCATCATGGGCGGCAGCTACCTATTCGCCGTGGATTTTTAGCCAAAATCTTGCCCAGGGATTCTTCTATCTGGCTTTAGTGACTCACGGCAAAGCTATCGACTCTAAGCAGTGCCGATGGCACGTCATCGTTGGAGTTCTACTTGGCATCACCTTTCTCGGTCACACGGCACCGGCTGTAATTCTGGGGATGATTATCTTTGTTGGATTGATGACGAACCCGATGACGCAGAGTCAGCTGCAGGCTCGGTCTCTGTTATTTACCAAGACACTGTCGCTACTATTGATTCTGTTCGTTGCTTTTATCGTAAGTTTACCATTCACCTTCTCAATTCTGTTTCATTATCATCTCAGGATACTTAATCCCGTTCCGAGTAATTGGATTTACGCTCCATTAGCTATCGATAAACTTCCCGACTTTCTCCGGAGCTATCTATCCTGGTTTAGCGCGATTGCCGGTCTCGGTCTCGTGGTTTTGATCGGCAGACGAAGCGCCCGGGCAGGGAAAATTAGCCTGCTCACCTGGATCGTGATTTGTTGCGCGGCGTTGGCGGTGAATGAACTGCAACAGGTAACATCGCCCAAGCTGCATCTGATGTTTGTCCCGGCCCACCACTTCCTTTTCTATCTGAGGGCAATTGAAAACATTCTATTTGGCGTCGGGCTAGTGTGGGGCTGCCGTTTTCTGGCGCGATGGCTCGCGTCGCTGTCGAGAAAAGAAGCAGATCAGCGCGATCAGTTTCGGCGCCCGGCTGAAGTCGGCCTTGTTGCGGTGGCGATCGTCGTTTTCCTCGTTCTCGCATATCCCAGGTATCGCGTTCGTTTCGATTTTACCAACGCGCGCAGTCAGGCCGTGAGTTTTGCAGAAAGAAAAGCTTACCTCGACGCCTATCACTGGATCTTATCCAATACCAAACCGGTCGATGTTTTTCTGTCGCTCAGTGGCGATCTCGATCTCAGCATTGTTGGGCCCGCTGACCGAAAGGTGGTTGTTACCTCGCAAGCCGAATTTTCCAATCCCTATGTAGACTGGAACTCGCGCGCGAATACCGCGTCGCAGATTGTCGATAAGCTTACTGCGGCACCGTCCGATGCGCTCGCAGCTCTGACCGCGAATGGCGTCAATTACATCGTCACGTCCCCGATCAATCAATTCGATCGCGAATCCTACTCTTTTCTGTCCAAGGAATTTGCCGAAGATGACGTCGTCATTTACAAGGTCCGGAGCGAATTAGCGCCATAGAATTACGTCTCAAACACATTGTCCGGTAGCTGATTCGAGGATGTCGTTCTTCTCGGAAAATGTGCAGCCAGTGCTTTGCCCGCCTCCTCGATCGCCTCGACCAGCGCGTGGCTGAATTTCTCGTTCTGGAAATGTTCGCGCATCCCATCGACCAATCTTTGCCAAAATGATTCGCCGCATTTTTCATGAATGCCTTTGTCGCCGACGACTGCGAACTTGTGGGCGCGCGGCGCGACGAAAATCAGAATGGCATTTCGATCGGACGTTTTATGCATTTCAAGCCGGTGAAATTTTTTCTGCGCGGCAATCAACGGATTGACCTCCAACTTGCCGCGCTGAATGAAAACGCGAATCTGGCCAGACGTTTTCGATTCCGTATCGCGGATTGCGGCGACGATCCGATCGTGCTCGAGCTTGCTCAGAAATTCTTTGGTTCGCATCGTTACCAGCTCGAGCCCGCGCCGCCCCCGCCGAAACTTCCGCCGCCGCCGCTAAATCCGCTAAATCCTCCACCACCTCCGCCGCCGGATGACCAACCGCCGCCACCGCTGGAGCCAAGAGCCCAGGCCCACCCCGCGCCGGAGCTGCTGTAGTGGTAGCCATGTCGCGGTTTCAGGCGCGAGATGAAGAAGAGAAAAATCGCGAAGAAGAGAAATAGAATGAGGTTGCCGGGGAAACTGCTTCCCTCGCCTCCGTGCCGCTCCCTCACTGTCTTTCCAGTTCCTTTGTATTCGCCGCGAATCGCTTTGAAGATTGAATCGATCCCCTCGGCCAATCCGCCTTCGTAATCATTGTTCCGAAAATGCGGTTTGATCCGGTATTCGGTGATATCGAACGCGGTCAAATCCGGGAGCGCGCCTTCCAGACCGTAACCTGCCTGAATGAACATCTTCCGGTCTTGCGTGAAGACGAAGAGCACAACGCCGTTGCGCTGTCCTTTTTGTCCAACACCCCACGCTTGGGCGACGCGTTGCGTGTAATCCGCAATCTCCGAGTCACTCTGCATTTTGAGAAAGACCGCGACCACGACCTGGTTGGAAGTTTCGCGTTCGAATTGGGCAAGCTGTTCGTTGAAACGGAGCGCGGCGTCTTTTGCAACCACTCCGGCATAATCGTTGAAGTAAGCCGCTGGTTTCGGCGGAATGACTTCCGTCGCCTGCGAATGGATCGCGACAAACGCCGCGAGACAGAACGCGATTCGTTTCACGCGAGAATTGGTTGTCGATCTTTCATGCAAGATCGACAATCACGTTACGGCGTCGCGCTTACCGCCGGCGAGGCGGCCGGCGCGGGTGAACCGAAATTGAAATTCACCGTTGGCGCCTTTTCCGCGCCTGGTTGGGCGGCGAAGAATGGACGCGGAGGAAACCCAAACGTCCCCGCGATCAGGTTGGTCGGAAAACGGCGCACGGCAGTATTGAAGTCTTGCACCGCGCCGTTGAAATTATTTCTTTCGACCGAGATTCGGTTTTCCGTGCCTTCGAGTTGCGCCTGGAGTCCGAGAAAATTCTGGTTCGACTTCAACTCAGGATAACGTTCGACCACGACGAGCAAACGCGAGAGCGCATTGCTCAATTGGCCCTGCGCCGCTTGGAATTCTTCCAGCTGCTTGGCATCCGTCGGCGCTTTACTCGGATCGAGCTGCACCCGTCCGACGCTCGCCCGCGCATTGGTCACCTCGACAATTGTCGATTTCTCGAAGTTGGCTGCGCCTTGAACTGTGTTTACGAGGTTAGGAATCAAATCGGCGCGCCGCTGATAGACCGTCTGCACGTCCCCCCATTTCTTGTTCACGTTTTGGTCGAGCGTGACCAGGCGGTTGTAGGTGCCCCAGAAAAACAACCCAATGACGAAAACGATAAAAAGGATGATGACAAGCAATCCGCCGCAACCGATCGCAAATTTGTTCATGAGATCGACAATGTAAGTGTCGGCAATCGTTTAGGAAAGCGCTCGCCAAGTCAAACCTGCTATCGGCCAAGGGCGAGGCGCAAAAAATAGGCGTCCGAAAATTTCGCGCTCCAGCCCTGTCGGACAATGATCACGTTCAGCGATGGAATAATAAATAAGCGCTCATAGTTTGAGCCAAGCCCGACGACCATGTCGGGCGGCGCCGCCCGGCAAATGCAGATGCCAATCCAATGTGCCAGCTGCCATTTGAGGTCGAGTTCCTTCTCGATGTCGATTTCGCGCGCGTTTGGGGCTGGTCGATTCAACCAGAAGGTCAGGCCATAAGAAGGGTTCACCCCGGATCCGACGAATGCCTGACCGAGCAAGTTCGCGGGAACAATTTGCTTTCCCTGATAATTGCCATGGCCAAGCACCAATTCTCCGAGCCGTGCCCACTCCCGCGCGCTCAGTTCAAATCCGGTGGCTGGGAGCGGATTACCGCGTCCGTCTTTTTTAAAGTTGAGACTCGTTAG
>Ga0209474_10005903_pt1 | contig 10382 bp, 7 predicted proteins | sample GraSoiAngelo_145_FD_185902 | JGI IMG/M metagenome (GOLD analysis project Ga0209474, IMG submission 185902) | Grasslands soil microbial communities from the Angelo Coastal Reserve, California, USA - 14_1009_05_20cm (SPAdes) (version 2) | ecosystem: Environmental > Terrestrial > Soil > Grasslands ... | reverse complement strand
TCCCGACGGGACGCGCCTCAGCCTCGAGCCCGGCTCACGCGCGCAGGGGATCAATTCCGTGCTGCACACGAGCCACCGGCAGAACTTCCTCGTCCCGCCGCGGCGGCACCGCTCATTCCCTCTCGCCGAGCTGTAGGAGGGCTCGACGAAACCTAGTCTGTGCCGTCGGGCCGCGCTGTCCGCCCCGAGGCTGCGTCCTCAGTCGCCCCTTTAGTGGCTACTAAAGGGACTCCCTGCGTCCTTGCCTCGGAACGGCCATCGCACCCCGACGACGAGCGAGGTTCCGCCAAGCCCTCCTAGCCGAAGAAAGCGCGAGCCACGTCGTACCAATCCTTGGGCACGGTCTTCAGCTCGGCGGTCGCCTCCTCGAGCGAGACGTCGACGACCGCGTCGCCGTGCAGCGCGGCCATCCGGCCGAAGCTCCGGTCGTTGACGAGGTCGGCGGCCTTCAGCCCGAAGCGGGTCGCGAGCACACGGTCGCGCGGAGTGGGGGAGCCGCCGCGCTGGACGTGGCCGAGGACGGTTACGCGGGTCTCGTAGCCGGTGCGCTCCTCGATCTCGCTTGCCAGCCGCGCGCCGACGCCGCGCTCCGAGAGCCTGACGTGGCCGAACTCATCCAGGTCGCTCGCCTCGTTGAGCCCCTCGAGCTCGTAGCCCTCGCTCACGACGACGATCGAGAAGTCCTTGCCGCGCTCGTGGCGCTTGCGGATCTCCTCGCAGGCGTCGTCGATCGAGACCGGCTGCTCGGGAATCATGATCACGTCTGCGCCGCCGGCGATCCCGCTCATGACCGCGATCCAGCCCGTGTGGCGGCCCATCACCTCGACGACCATCACGCGGTTGTGCGACTCGGCGGTGGTGTGGAGCCGGTCGATCGCCTCGGTGCAGATCCAGACCGCGGTGTCGAAGCCGAAGGTGTAGTCGGTGCCGGAGAGGTCGTTGTCGATCGTCTTCGGGACGCCGACGACCGGAAAGTCGTTCTCCGCGTGGAGCTTCGCCGCGACCCCGAGCGTGTCCTCGCCGCCGATCGCCACGAGCGCGTCGAACTCTGCGCGCTGGAAGTTCGCCAGCACCGCCTCGGTGCCGCCCTCGAGCTTGAACGGATTCGTGCGCGAGGTGCCGAGGATCGTCCCGCCCCGCGGCAGCAGCCCGGAGATCTCGCGCGGCCCGAGCGCCTCGAACTTCCCGTCGACGAGCCCGCGCCAGCCCTCGCGGATGCCGACCACCTCGTGCCCGCGCGTGAACGAGCGCCGTGCGACCGCGCGAATCACCGCGTTCAGGCCGGGACAATCCCCGCCACCCGTGAGCACGCCCACCTTCACCGATGCCGAAGGTGGGAATCGAACCCACACGGGGCTTGCACCCCACCGGATTTTGAGTCCGGCGCGTCTACCAATTCCGCCACTTCGGCCTGAACGCTCACTGTATCCGCGGTACTCGTTTGCATAGGGCCGCGACTCGCCTCATACTCGCGGTCAGCGGGCGGTCGTGCCTGCTCTCGATATGACGGATCCGGCTGAAGAAGGAGGAGGCGTGAGGCGAGGCATCATTCTTGGAGGGGTCGTCCTGACCCTGGTTTTCGCTCTGATTGCATCTGCTTGCGGCAGCAAGAAGAACAGCAGCAGCAGCACCTCATCGAGCGGTGGCGGCGGCGGGGCCACGACACTGCCCGCCTCGTCCTGTGGGCCGCTCTATTACCAGGGCTCCGGCAAGCCGGACTTCATCATCCCGTCCGATCTTCCGCTGCAGGGCTCCGGCCGCACGCAGACGGTCCAGATGACGGACGCCATCAAGTACGTCCTCAAGAAGGCGAGCTTCAAGGCCGGCAAGTACAAGATCGGCTACCAGTCCTGTGACGACTCGACCGCGCAGGCCGGCAAGTGGGCCTCCAGCAAGTGCTCGGCGAACGGCAATGCCTACGCGCAGGACAAGAGCGTCGTCGCCGTGATCGGCACCTTCAACTCCGGTTGCGCCGAGATCATCATCCCGATCCTGAACCGGGCGCCGAACGGCCCGATGGGCATGGTCAGCCCGGCGAACACCTACGTCGGCCTCACGCACAGCGGCCCCGGAACGGTCGCCGGCGAGCCGGAGAAGTACTACCCGAACGGCAAGCGCAACTACATCCGCATGGTTGCGGCCGACGACTTCCAGGGCGCCGCCGACGCGTCCTTCATGCAGCAGCAGGGCGCCAAGAGCGTCTTCATCCTCAACGACAAGGAGGCCTACGGCCTCGGCGTCGCGACGGACACGAAGAACTCGGCGACGAAGCTGGGCCTGAAGGTCGCAGGCTTCACCGCCTGGGATCCGAAGGCGTCGAGCTACGAGGCACTTGCGACGCGGATCAAGCAGTCCGGCGCGGACTGGATCTACCTCGGCGGCCTCATCTGTGAGAACGGTGCGAAGCTGATCGCGGACATGAAGTCCGGGGTTCCCGGTGCGAAGCTGATGGCCCCCGACGGCTTCAGCGACTTCACGGCGAACGGAGCGTCGGGCGTGGGCATGTACATCACCGTCGCGGGCCAGCCGCCGGAGAAGCTGACCGGCGCGGGCCAGGACTTCGTCAAGAACTTCGGCACTCAGATCGGCACCGCGGTGAACCCGTACTCCACGTACGCCGCCCAGTCGATGCAGGTGGTGCTCGACGCGATCGCCAACTCCGACGGCTCGCGCGCCAAGATCACCGACAACCTCCTCCACACGAAGGTGACGGACGGCATCCTCGGCACCTTCTCGATCAACTCGAACGGTGACACGACGCGGAACCCGGTCACCGTCTACCAGCAGGTCGGCTCGGGCAAGAGCGGCACGGGCAAGACCTTCAAGGTGGAGGTCCCGCCCGCGAGCCTGGTGAAGGCGGCTTAGCGGGAGTCGGCAAGGACATTCCTGGGGGAGGGCCTGTGGGCTCTCCCCCAAGGTCTTTCAGGAGGGGCGCTTGGTCACAGAGGCGAGTCGGCAACCGTTGGCGGGAGGCACTGGCTACAGGCCAAGCGTCACCTCCATCGTCGGCCTTTCCCTCGTCGCGCTCCTCCTCGCCTGGCTCGGCGTCAACTTCTACAAGACGCCGGCCGACTTCATCCAGATCTTCCTGATCGGCTTCACGCTCGGCGCCCTCTACGCGCTGATCGCGCTCGGCTACACCCTCGTCTACGGCATCCTCGAGTTGATCAACTTCGCGCACGGCGACGTCTTCATGCTCGGCTCGATGATGGCGGTGACCGTCGTCGGGACGACCCTGTTCAACCTTCACCAGGGCGAGGCGTGGTACGTGCTCTGGCCGCTCGTAATCGTGGCCCTGCTCATCTGCATGGCCTTCTGCGGTGGGCTGAACGTGACCGTGGAGCTGATCGCCTACCGGCGGCTGCGGCACGCGCCCCGGCTGGCGCCGCTGATCACGGCGATCGGCGCCTCGTTCATCCTCCAGAACATCGGGCTCGCCTGGAAGGGCCCGAACTACGTGCAGACCGCCTCGGTCCTGCCGACCGGAACCGTCTTCTCGACCCACGGCGTCGAGTACACCTGGGAGAAGCTGATCGTCCTGATCGTGACGACACCGGTTTTGCTGATCCTCGTCTGGCTCGTCCAGCGCACGCGCCAGGGCAAGGCGATGCGCGCGGTCGCGCAGGACACGGACGCCGCGGCGATGATGGGCATCAACGTCAACCGCACGATCTCGTTCACGTTCCTGATCGCCGGGGCGCTCGCCGGCGTCGCGGGCCTGCTCTACGCGCTCTACGCCGGGTCGGTCCGCTTCGACCAGGGCTTCCAGCTGGGCCTGATCGCCTTCACGGCGGCCGTCTTCGGCGGGATCGGCAACCTCCCGGGCGCCGTCCTCGGGGCGGTCCTGATCGGCCTGATCCAGGCCTTCAACGAGGGGCTGAACTGGCATGCCCCGGGCAGCGACTGGACCCAGTCGATCGTCTTCACCCTCCTGATCCTGATCCTCGTCTTCCGGCCCGAGGGCCTCCTCGGCGAGAGGACACCCGAAGGTGGTTAGCGTGGCTCGACGCGACGTCGACACCGCCGGGCTGCAGAGCCGCGGGCTGCGGATGGGGATCGGCGCCGCGCTGCTCTTGCTCGCGGTGGCAGCCGAGCACGGCTTCAAGAGCCTCGACGTCTCGACCTTCTACTTCCTCGCGGTCATCGCGATCATCTACGTCCCGCCGTGGGAGACCGTGCCGGGGGTCGGCCGCTACGCGCGGGCGACGATCGCGATGATCATCGCCTTCACCTACCCCTTCGTCTGGGACAAGCTGTTTACCGTCCCGATCTTCGGGGCGTTTCCCAGCGTCCCGACAGGCGTCGTGATGCTCGTCTTCATCATGATGGCTGTCGGCCTCAACATCGTCGTCGGCTACGCGGGGCTGCTGGATCTCGGCTACGTCGCCTTCTACGCGATCGGGGCGTACGTGGCGGCCTGGTTCGCCTCGGTGCAGTTCGCGCACGTCAACGTCCACTTCGGCGCGGTCGGGGTCGGCCAGAACGTCCCCGGCTTCCATATCTCGGTCTGGCTGCTGCTGATCGCGGCCGGTTTCCTGACCGCGATGGTCGGCGTGGTCATCGGCCTGCCGACGCTGCGCCTTCGCGGCGACTACCTCGCGATCGTGACGCTCGGCTTCGGCGAGATCCTGCCGCAGATCGCGCGCAACAGCGACAACTTCTTCGGCACCGGCTTCAACCTGACCAACGGCCCGAACGGGATCACGCCGATCGATGCACCCGGCTTCTTCGGCGTCAACTACCTGACCGGCTCCGGGACCTTCTGGACCTCCGAGCGCCTCTTCTACTGGACCGGCTTACTCCTGCTCCTGTTCACGATCTTCTGCTCGGTGCGTCTGCGCGACTCGCGGCTCGGCCGCGCCTGGATCGCGATCCGCGAGGACGAGACCGCCGCGGCGGCGATGGGCGTGCCGCTGATGCGTACAAAGACGTGGGCCTACGCGTCGGGCGCCTTCTTCGGCGGGATCGCCGGCGCCTACTACGCCAGCTTCAAGAGCGCGACGTTCCCGGGCGACTTCTTCTTCAACATCTCCGTCTTCATCCTCTGCATGGTCATCCTGGGCGGCATGGGCAACATCTGGGGGGTGATCTTCGGCGCGGCTTTCCTCTCCTACCTGGACCAGGAGGGGCTGGCCGACAGCGGGAGCTGGATCAGCACGCACCTGCACTTGAACTTCAACGTGCCCGAGTACGAGTCCGGGATCTTCGGAGTGATCCTGCTCGTCGTGATGCTCTTCCGGCCCGAGGGGTTGATCCCGAGCACGAGACGCGCGGCGGAGTTCCACGAGGGCGTGTCCGACGAGCCCCTCTACGACGTCCGGCACGGGGGGGCCTGATGGCCGACGACCTGTTGACGGCCCAGATGGTGCGCAAGGTCTTCGGCGGCCTCATCGCCGTCAACGACGTCGACTTCGCGATCCCGGAGGGGGCGATCGTCAGCCTGATCGGGCCCAACGGCGCCGGCAAGACGACGTTCTTCAACATGCTGACCGGCGTCTACAAGCCGACGGGCGGCCGGATCGTCTTCAACGGCGAGGACATCACGGGCAAGCCGCCGCACGCGATCACCGAGCGGGGCATCGGCCGGACCTTCCAGAACATCCGCCTCTTCCAGAACATGACGTCGCTCGAGAACGTGCTCGTCGGCATGCACTCGCGCCTGAAGGGCGGGATCGTGCGCAGCATCCTGCACACGCCGGGGATCAAGCGCGAGGAGCGCGACGCGACGGAGCGCGCCAGGGAGCTGCTCAAGTTCGTCGGGCTCGAACGGCGGGACGATGCGACCGCGAACAGCCTGCCGTACGGCGACCAGCGCCGGCTGGAGGTGGCCCGCGCGCTCGCGACCGAGCCGAAGCTGCTCCTGCTCGACGAGCCGACCGCGGGCATGAACCCCCAGGAGTCGGCCGACTTCACCGGCTTCGTCGCGAAGCTCCGGACGGAACAGAAGGTCGCGGTGCTGATGATCGAGCACGACATGCGCGTCGTCATGGGCATCTCCGACCGGGTGACCGTCCTCGACTACGGCGAGAAGATCGCCGAGGGCGGCCCCAAGGAGGTCCAGCGGGACCCGCGCGTGATCGAGGCATACCTCGGATCGGCGGCGGTGGCCCAGTGATCCTCACGCTCGAGGACGTCCACACCTACTACGGGTCGATCCACGCGCTCAAGGGCGTCTCCCTGGAGGTGGACGAGGGCGAGATCGTGACGCTGATCGGCGCGAACGGGGCCGGCAAGTCGACGACGCTGCGCTCGATCAACGGCCTCAACCACCCGCGCAAGGGGTCGATCACCTTTCAGGGCGACGACATCACGAGCGAGGCGCCGCACAACATCGTCAAGAACGGGATCGCCCAGGCGCCCGAGGGCCGCAAGCTCTTCCCGCGGATGAGCGTCGTCGAGAACCTGGAGATGGGTGCCTTCCAGCGGACCGACCGCCAGGGGATCAAGGAGGACATGGACCATGTGTTCACGCTCTTCCCGCGCCTGGCCGAGCGCAAGTCGCAGAAGGCGGGAACGATGTCGGGCGGCGAGCAGCAGATGTGCGCGATCGGGCGGGCGATGATGGCGCGGCCGAAGCTCCTGCTCCTGGACGAGCCGTCGATGGGGCTCGCGCCGGTGCTCGTCGAGCGGATCTTCGAGACGCTGGTCGAGATCAACAACGAGGGCACGCCGATCCTGCTCGTCGAGCAGAACGCGCTGATGGCCCTCGACATCGCCAAGCGCGGCTACGTGCTCGAGACCGGCCGCGTCGCCCTCGCCGACGACGCGAAGTCGCTGCGCGAGAACGAGCAGGTCCGCAAGACCTACCTCGGCGAAGACTAGGCGCTGACTCTCAGCGGGAAGTACGGTGGGCTGAGGAGGTAGCCGACGCGCGCGCGGCCGCCGGCGCGGCCGTGGGCCATCTCCAGCGCGGCGCCGAGTCCTCCGGCCGGGACGAAGCCGAGCTGCCGCGCGGCGACCGCGTCCCGGCAGCCGGCGACGACGACCGCGCCCACGCGGCCGAGCGCCGGCGCGCAGCCGGCCCAGTCGGCGAAAGGCAGCAGCGGGTGGCAGGTCCGGCCCTCGCGGTAACCGGCGACCTCGCGCTGGTCGGTGGCGATCTCCCGCTCGAGCCGCCCGAGCTCCTCCGGCTCGCGCGGGCCGGTGCCCAGCGCCTGGAAGACGTTGCGGTACGGCTGCTGGGTGGGGTGCGAGAAGTGGCGGGTGAAGCGGTGCAGCAGGATCACTGTTCCACCGTCGGCGACCGGGAAGCGGTCGCGCCAGAGCCGCAGCGCGAGGCCGAGGCCGAGGTAGGCGGCCAGCAGCGGGTTCGGCCGCTCGCGCGGCAGGTGCGGGGTCGTCCGCGGTACGCCGATGCAGATCGCGTCGAGCTGGCCCTCGAGCGGCGCCGATCGGGCCTCGACCGCACGCAGCAGCGCCTCGGCGTGCGCGACGGAGGGCGGGCCGGCGAAGGCGGCGGCCGCGCTGAGCTCCCGCCGGAACGAGCGCATCACGCGGTCACGCGCGAAGCCGGGCATCACGCGCAGCCCGTGCCGGAAGGGCGAGCCGGCGATCCGCTCCAGCGCCTCCGAGTCGTAGGGGTAGCCGCGCGCGGCGCCGGTCAGGCGAGGCTGGTTGAGGACCAGCGAGGCGCCCAGCACCGGCACGCGTCGCTGTAGCAGCCGCTCGAGCTCGAGCGCGATCCGCCAGCCCTGGGAGGTGCCGGTCTCGAGCAAGGAGTCGGCGCCGGACGCGCGCAGAGCCTCCGCGTTTGCCGCAGCGAGGAGCGTCGCGGGGCCGCCGTGAAGCACGCTCTCGGCCGCGCTGAGGCTCAGGACGAGATCCGTCTCGACGAGCGCCCGGTTGACCCGCAGCGGCAGGCTGCCGGCCGAGCCTAGCTCGACCAGCTCCGGATCCTCGGCGTCGTGGATCGCGACCGAGCCGGCGAAGCCCCGGGCGAAGGTGGGCGAGACGACCCCGAGCCGCTCGAGCTCGCGCTCCGCCGGCCTGCGCTGGAGGCCGCCGGCGATGAGCAGCGTCTGGCGCTCTGCGGGAATCCCGGCTCGCTCGAGCTCCGCAGCGACCGCCGCCAGCGCCGGCTGGCGCGGGTCGAACTGGGCGGCCGGCAGCGGCAGCGCCGGGAGCTCGACCACGATCGTCGCCCGCCCGCCCTTCCGCGCCAGTGCGGTGAGCGGCTGGCCGGCGAGCGGGAAGCGGAGAGCGTCCCGCAGCGCCGCGCGAACGTCCGCGACTGCCTCGCCCGGAGGCGGCGGCTGCAGGACGACAGCGTCCTCCGGAGCGTCGACGACCACGACGGTGCTCCCCGACAGGAGCGGCAGCTTCACGGAATGTGGCGGTAGAGCCGCAGGAACGCCGGGCGAAAGCCGCGCCTCGGCCAGAAGCGCGAGGCCCAGAGATTGGTCATCCGCCAGTCCGTCGTCATCACGGGAATGCCCTGCTCGTGCGCCCACGCGAGGACGTGTTCCGTCAGCGCCCGGCCGACGCCGGTGCCGCGCGCCTCCGGTTCCGTCGACGCCTGCGAGAGGTCGATGCTGTCCTCGCGTACGCGCAGGTCCGGCGGGCGCCGGTAAAGGAGGATGTGGCCGACGACGCGCCCCTCGCGCTCGGCGACGAACAGCTCGTATGCGTCGCTGTCGCCGTCCTCCTGCCACTCGGCGAGCGCCTCCTCGTAGGTCTGCGGGGTGACATCAGAGAAGCTCGGGGAGGGCTCCATCGCCTCTGACATCGCCAGCTCCAGCCGCGCCGCGTCGGCGAAGTCTTCCAGCGTCCCCGGCCTGACCTCGACGCCCCCCTCGAAGTGCTCTGCCGTCGTGCCGGTCTCGCGGATCGCCATCGCCGCCGAGGCGCCGAACGAGAGCCGGAACCAGGCGTCCACGAGCTCTGCGTCGTGAGCGGGCAGGAAGACGGCGTGCTGCCGGTGGCCCGCGTCGACCCAGCGCTGGGCCGCCGCCGCGTAGAGGTCGCGCATCGCCTCGCGGTCGCCCTCGATTGCCTGGCCGGCCATCCCGGCCCGCATCCAGGTGATCCCGCGGAAGGTGATCGGCGCGGCGATCAGGTAGCCGCGGCCGGGCGCAAACGCCCCCGAGGCGCCTTCGGTTCGCCACTCCTGCTCGACCGGCGCGAGTGGGTCGGCGAGCTCCGGAAGCAGCGGTTCCGCCTCCCGGTGGCGGGCGTGACGGGCCGCCAGGAGCGCGGCCGCGTCGTCGAGGTGCCCGTCGGAAAAGGGAACGACTTCGAGTCCTGTCATGCCCGCTCCCGGCCCCGGCAAAGCCGCCGCCTCCGCTCCTCGATGAGCTCCGTCGAGCCTACGCTCATTCCCGCTCCCGGCGCCGGCAAAGCCGGCACCTCCGCTCCCTGGTGAGCTCCGTCGAGCCTACGCTCATGCGACGTAGACTCGCAGAGATGTCTCCGAAGACGCTCACCGGAGCCGAGCTGCAGCTCGACGACGGTCCCGCGCGCGACTCCGAGCTCTTCCTGGTCGACGGCAACAACCTCGCCTACCGGGCCTTTTTCGCGCTACCCGAAGAGCTGGCGACGAGCGAAGGGTTCTCGACGAACGCGCTGCTCGGCTTCACCAACATGCTCTTCAAGCTGCTCGCCGACTACCGGCCGAAGGGGGTCGCGGTCGCCTGGGACACGCGGCCCGTACACCGGACCGAGCTGCTCGAGACGTACAAGATCGAGCGCAAGCCGATGCCGGACCTGCTGCGCGAGCAGTTCCCGTACTTCCGGCCGATCGTCGAGGCCTTCGGCTATCGGAACCTCGAGTTCGAGGGCTGGGAGGCGGACGACGTGATCGCAACGCTCGCGCATCTCGCCGACGAGGCGGGGATCAAGACCACCGTCGTCTCCACCGACCGGGACGCCTTCCAGCTCGTGACCGAGAATGTCGCGCTGATGATGACCCCGCGCGGGGTCTCGGACGTCCACGTCTACACGCCCGAGCGGGTCGAGGCGCGGCTCGGGATCCCTCCCGAGAAGGTGCCCGACTTCATCGCGCTCAAGGGCGACCCGTCCGACAACATCCCGGGGATCCCGGGGATCGGCGACAAGACCGCCGGCCAGCTCGTCGCCCAGTACGGCTCGCTCGAGGAGGTTCTCGAGCACGTGGACGAGCTGACGCCGGCCCGCGCGAGGGCCGTCCGCGAGCACGCCGACCAGGCGCGCGGCGCGAAGGTGCTGGCGACGATGCGGACCGACCTCGAGCTCGGCTGCGACCCGGCCCAGCTCGTGCTCTCGCCGCCCGACCGCTCGACGCTGAAGGAGATGTTCCGGCGCTTCGAGTTCCGGAACCTGCTCGGCCGCGTGGACGAGCTGGACGCCGCCGTGCCCGCCGCCGCGTCGCTCGTCCCGACCGGCGTCACAGTCCCGTGGCGCGAGGA
>Ga0209474_10005902_pt1 | contig 10385 bp, 9 predicted proteins | sample GraSoiAngelo_145_FD_185902 | JGI IMG/M metagenome (GOLD analysis project Ga0209474, IMG submission 185902) | Grasslands soil microbial communities from the Angelo Coastal Reserve, California, USA - 14_1009_05_20cm (SPAdes) (version 2) | ecosystem: Environmental > Terrestrial > Soil > Grasslands ... | reverse complement strand
AGAAACCTACACCGATGAATGGCCTGAAGTTCAGAAAGTCAAGAAGCAAATAAAAGCATTTAAAGATCAACTCGACGCGGCGCCGAAGGAAGTGCTTGCGGGGTTGAAGTCCAGGCGCGACTCGGCAATTCAAAAACAGAAAAGCCTAATGAGGGCTTACGGGTCTCAGCACGGCACAACTATTCAGCAGACCAAAGACCAGATCGATATGGCGATCCTCACGCAGGATCTGGAAACGGACAAGCAGTATATAGCCACGCTGCTGCAGAGGCTAAGAGAGTTGAAAGTAACCTCTGGCAGCGGCACGAACAGCGAGGTCCACATTGCCACGTACAGTCGCCCAGGCGTCTTGACTGGCCCGGCTCGCATGCGCACGATCGCGCTTGCGTTTATCTTGTCGCTGGTGGCGGGAATTGGTCTGGCGTTCCTGCTCGACTTCCTCGATGACACTTTGAAGTCCGTCGATGATGTCGATCGCTATCTGCACTTGCCGGCCTTGGCCCTGATTCCATCAGTGATGGCTGACAAGCAGAAGCTTCACGGTGCAACCGAACCACGACCCAATACGGCAATGACGGCATTAGCCATGGTTAAGGATGTTCGTTCACCGATTGCTGAGTCTTACCGACACCTGAGAACTTCGCTGCTGCTGTCAAGCGCAGGCATGCAACCGAAAACTATTCTGGTGACTTCGAGTCAGCCGTCCGAGGGCAAGACCACGACGGCCATTAACACCGCGTTCATGCTGGCGCAGACGGGCGCCGATGTTTTGATCATTGATTGCGATCTGCGCCGGCCGCGATTGCATGCTCACTTCAATCTGCCGAACACGCGCGGCGTAACGAACTGCCTGTCCGGTGAGATAAAAGATTTCGACGAGTTGATCCAGAGTTACGACAAGCAGCCGAATCTGAAGCTCTTGACTTCTGGTCCGATCCCACCAAATCCGGCCGAACTTTTGGGCTCCCAGGAGATGCGCAAGTTGCTCGCGCGTTTAGCGGAGAGGTTCACGCATATCATCATCGATTCGCCACCGGCGATTTCGTTTACAGATGCTTCGATTCTCTCGACGTTTGTCGACGGTGTCATCCTGGTAGTCCATGGCGGGCGCAGCTCGCGCGCGGTCGTGCGGCGCGCTAAACAGAAGCTTCAGGACGTGGGCGCCCACATTTACGGCGTGGTGCTGAACAATGTGAAGGTCGAAGCCAGGAATGACTACTACGCGGGCTACTATTCGTATTACAGCGAGTACTACGGTTCGGATGAAGAGGCAGGCGAAGAAAAAGCCGACGCAGCAACGTCTTAAGAATCGTTAGGAATACTGATCCTCACGTAAGAGATGCCGGGACAATTCTGTGTTATCGCGCCTGACGTAAAACTCGGGCGCGATGTGATCATCTATCATTTTGTAAATCTTTACGGCTGCGAAATCGGCGACGGCACCAGCATTGGAACATTCGTCGAAATCCAGAAGGGCGCACGTGTCGGGCGCAACTGCAAAATCTCTAGTCATAGTTTCATCTGCGAAGGTGTGACGATCGAAGACGAGGTCTTCATTGGACACAGCGTCACTTTTATTAATGACAAGATTCCAAAAGCCACCAATGCTGATGGAACCAGGCAAGCCTCGAGTGACTGGTTGGTGGTTCCCACCGTCGTAAAGCGGCGCGCAAGTATCGGCAGCGGCGCCACAATTCTTTGCGGCGTGACGATTGGCGAAGGCGCAATGGTCGGCGCCGGCGCGGTTGTTACACAAGACGTGGCGGCCGGAGCGACGGTCGTCGGAAACCCCGCCACCGCGCATAAGTCATGACGTCACGCGAACCGCGGGCGTCAATTCCCTTTTCCTCGAATGCTCGCTATCCTCTCTGTCCCATGAGTACGATCCGCGTAGGCGTAATCGGATGCGGTTATTGGGGTCCGAATCTGTTGCGCAATTTTGCCGAAAATGACGGCGCCGAGTTGCGATGGATTTGCGACATCGATAATGCGCGACTCGCTGCGATGGCGCGCCGCTATCCCGCAGCGCGCACGACGACCGATTACCTTGATCTGATTTCTGACAAAGAGCTCGACGCGATCACGGTGGTCACTCCCGTTGCGACACACTTCGAGATCGCCAGTGCAGCATTGCGCGCCGGCAAGCACGTCCTGGTTGAAAAGCCTTTGACGGCAACGACAGCCGAAGCAGAGGAACTGATCGCTTTAGCCGAGCAGGCAGGTCTATCGTTGATGGTGGATCACACCTTCATCTACACCGGCGCCGTGCGGAAGATGAAAGAGATCGTCGGCGGCGGCGAACTGGGCGACTTGCTTTACTTCGACTCAGTACGCATCAACCTGGGGCTGTTTCAGCGCGACATCAATGTGCTCTGGGATCTCGCTCCGCATGATCTTTCGATCATGGATTATCTGATTGAGCGTCAACCAATCGGCGTGAGCGCGATCGGCAGTTGTCACATCGAGAGCGGAACCGAGAACATCGCTTACCTCGTGATGCGGTTTGCTGATGAGTTCATCGCGCACTTTCATTTCAACTGGTTGGCGCCGGTGAAGATTCGCCGCACGCTGATTGCCGGGCGCAGCAAGATGATTCTGTATGACGATATCGAGCCGACCGAGAAGGTTCGCGTGTATGACAAAGGCGTGACCGCTAATCGCATCGGCGATCGCGAAGCCGATTATCAAACGCTGATCAGCTACCGGACCGGCGATGTGTGGGCGCCGAAGCTCGATCCGACCGAGGCTCTTCGTTATGTCGTCGCAGAGTTTCTCGGATCCATTCGCGAGCGCCGCCGCCCAATAACCGATGGTCATGCCGGCCTCCGCGTGGTTCGCGTGTTGGAAGCGGCGAATGAATCGATGAAGGCCGGTGGTCAAATCAAATTGCTCTCATCAAACACACAAGCTGCACCCGCCGCATGATCCAAGTTCCATTATTTGATCTGAAATCTCAGTTTGCACCGATTCGTGATGAGGTGCGCGTGGCCGTCGATCGCGTATTTGAATCGCAGGGTTTTGTTCTCAGTGAAGAAGTCGCGGCGCTGGAAGAGGAAGTCGCGGCGTACTGCCAAACGAAATATGCGATTGGCTGCGCGTCAGGTTCCGACGCGCTGATTCTCGCGTTGATGTCGCTGGGCCTTGGTCCCGGTGACGAAATTATCACTTCGCCCTTCACATTCTTCGCGACGGGCAGTGCGATCACGCGATTTGGCGCGCGGCCGGTGTTCGTCGATATCGATCCGAGAACTTACAACCTCGATCCCGCTTTGGCGGCGAAAGCGGTTACCGAAAACACGAGAGCGATCGTGCCGGTTCACATCTATGGCCAATGCGCCGAGATGGACGCTTTGCTCGCGCTGGGCGATACGACGCGCGTTCCAATCATCGAAGACGCCGCCCAAGCCATCGGCGCTAAAGATCGCGGCCGTCGTGCCGGATCGATGGGAGCGATTGGCTGCTTCAGTTTTTATCCGTCAAAAAACCTCGGTGGCGCAGGCGATGGTGGAATGATCGTTACAAACGATTCTGATCATGCCGGTCGTTTGCGCATGCTGCGGGTGCATGGTGAGGAAAAGCGGTACTACCACAGTTGCATCGGCATCAACAGCCGGCTGGATTCTTTGCAAGCCGCCGTGCTGCGCGTGAAGTTGCCGCACCTTGACGAATGGATCGCCGGCCGCCAGCACAGGGCACAACGCTACCTATCGATGTTCGCGGAAGCCGGTTTAGCTGAGTTTATTGAGTCGCCTTATGTAAGGGCTGACGCGAGCCACGTCTTTCACCTGTTTGTGATTCGAGTGCGCGATGGCCAACGAGACGCATTGTTGGATCATTTGAAGAACGCCGGCGTCGGTTCGGGAGTTTACTATCCGGTGCCGCTTCACTTGCAGCAGTGCTTCAACTATCTGGGTTACAAGCTGGGTGACTTTCCGATCTCGGAAGCGGCGTCGGCAGAGACACTGGCGTTGCCGGTGTATCCCGAATTAAACGACGAACAGCAGGACTATGTTGTGGATGCGATGATTCAGTTCTTCCGCCGCTAGGCTGTTCAAATTGATCCCCAGCGCGTTTTAGCTGCTACCGTTGCGGTCTGCGTCTCCTGAGCTTCCGCTTCGTGCTTTGCGAGAGCCAGATCGTGATCGACCATCAACTTCACGAGTTGATTGAAATCGACTTTGGGCTCCCAACCTAACTTCGTTCTGGCCTTGCTGGCATCGCCGAGCAACAAATCAACTTCAGCCGGCCGAAAGTATTTTGGATCAACTTCCACGTATTGCTGCCAATCAAGATCCAGGTATGCAAAAGTCTTGTCCAGAAAGTCACGCACTGAATGAGTTTCACCTGTCGCGATCACATAATCATCCGGTTCATCGGCTTGCATCATCAGCCACATCGCTTCGACATAGTCACTCGCGTAGCCCCAGTCGCGACGCGCGTCCAGATTCCCAAGATATAGTTTGTCCTGAAGGCCGAGTTTGATTCGTGTGGCCGCGCGGGTGATCTTGCGCGACACAAAAGTTTCCCCTCGTCGCTCGGACTCGTGATTAAAGAGAATGCCGTTGCAGGCAAACATGCCGTATGACTCGCGGTAATTCACCGTGATGTGATAGGCGTAAGCTTTCGCGCAACCATACGGCGAGCGCGGATGGAACGGAGTCGTTTCCGTCTGCGGAGTCTCGACGACCTTACCGTACAACTCCGACGAAGATGCCTGATAAAACTTTGGACTGATGCCAGTTGCCCGAATTGCTTCGAGAAAGCGAACTGCTCCGAGGCCGGTTACTTCTCCGGTGTATTCAGGAACATCGAAGCTCACGCGCACATGCGATTGCGCGCCAAGGTTGTAGATTTCGTCAGGCTGCACTTGCCGAAGAATCGTGTTGAGTGAACTCGAATCGTTTAGATCGCCATAGAGCAGTCGCAGTCGCGTTCCTTTCTCATGAGGGTCCTGATAAAGATGATCTATCCGATCCGTATTGAATGATGACGAACGGCGAATGATTCCGTAAACGTCATAGCCCTTTTCCAAAAGCAACTCGGTCAGAAACGATCCATCCTGGCCCGTGATACCAGAGATTAGTGCGGTCTTCGTCATTAGTTAATTGTCATGCTCCTTGATGAGCTTTGGCGGCAAGTGCGCTTCGACGTTCCAAAGGTTTTTTTGTTACCATAGCGAAGCTTAACATCCAGAGCAAGGTCACCACACATCCTTGAGAAGGCAATACCTCTGCTTCAATTGAACAACGAATTCCCTTTCAACAAAATCACCGTCACGGGCGGCGCCGGCTTTCTGGGTAACTTTGTCATCGAGAAGCTGCGCGCGTATCCAAATGTAGAAGTCTTCATCCCGCGCAGCGCTGAATACGACCTAACCGAAAAAGACGATGTCGTGCGGATGCTAACTGACGCACAGCCTGATCTGGTGATTCATCTGGCAGCCGTTGTCGGCGGCATCGGCTACAACAAAGAGAATCCGGGAAAGTTCTTCTACGACAATTTGATGATGGGCGTCCAGCTGATCGAGCAATCACGTTTGCATGGCGTGAAGAAGTTCGTCGCGACCGGCACCGTCTGCGCCTATCCGAAGTTCACGCCGGTGCCCTTCAAAGAAGACGATCTATGGAACGGCTACCCTGAAGAAACGAATGCGCCTTATGGGTTGGCGAAGAAAATGATGTTGGTGCAGTCGCAAGCCTATCGCGAGCAGTACGACTTCAATTCGATCTTCCTCCTGCCGGCGAATCTTTACGGCCCGGGAGATAATTTCGACCTGCACACTTCCCATGTAATTCCGGCATTGATTCATAAATGCGTGGACGCAAAACGCAGCGGCGCGGATTACCTTGAAGTTTGGGGATCGGGAAAACCTTCCCGCGAGTTTCTCTATGTCGAAGATTGTGCCGAAGGAATTGTGAAAGCTGCCGCTGTTTATAACGAAAGCGTACCGGTAAACCTTGGCAACGGACGCGAAGTTGTGATTAAAGATCTGGTGGAAACGATTGTGCGTCTAGTCGGTTTCACCGGCGGCATCCGCTGGCAAACCGACAAACCTGATGGTCAGCCGCGCCGCCAGCTCGACACGACGCGAGCGTTTGAGAAGTTCGGCTTTCGCGCAAACACCTCGCTCGAGGAAGGATTGCGCAAGACGATCGATTGGTACGAAGGAAACCACTGAAACTTACTTACGCCGTTTCGATTAGGACCCAGCATGATCAAGAAGTCTTTCCGGACTGAACGCGAATTCGGATTAATCGTCGGCGGCATCTTTATGCTGTTCAGCTCATGGTGGATCTATCGCGGGAAGTTTCCGAGCGTCCGTCATGTCACTCTCCCGCTCGGCGCTCTGCTGGTTGTGCTCGGGATTCTAATTCCGGGCGCACTCGTCTATCCGAACAAAGCCTGGATGGCGCTGGCTGAGGCATTGTCTTTTGTCTCGACACGAATCATTCTGGCAGTCGTCTACTTCCTGGTGCTGACGCCGATCGGAGTTATCAAGCGCTTATTCGGTTGGGACCCTTTGCACCGCCGCGAGTCCGCGCGCGAATCTTACTGGCGGCCGTATTCTGAGCGGCAACGAGACCCGAAGCACTATGAGAAGATGTTCTGAGGAATTGATATGTCTAAAGCACGCGTAGTCAGCGAACTCTGGCAGTTCATGAAAGAAAATAAGAAGTACTGGCTCGCGCCGATCGTGATCACGCTGGTGGTCTTCGGCGTCTTGCTGGTCTTGGCGAAGAGTTCGGCGGTGGCGCCTTTCATCTACACACTTTTCTAATCGTCAATGAACGTCTGTCAGAAAAATGATTTCTCTGTGCCTCTGTGAAGGTCTCTGTGTCTCTGTGGTGAAACCATTCTTTGAGGCCTATCACCATAGAGACACAGAGATCGCACGGAGACACGGAGAGAGACTTCTTCATCAGCTAACGTCCTCCACCTTCGAAACTAATGTCTAAGATTCTAGGTATCTCTGCGTTCTATCACGACTCAGCCGCGTGCCTGGTCGTCGACGGCGAGATCATCGCTGCGGCCCAGGAAGAACGCTTCACGCGCGTCAAGCATGATCACAATTTTCCCGTGAACGCCGCGCGTTATTGCTTGAAAGAAGCAGGCATCACTGCTGAAGAATTAGATTACGTCGGCTTCTATGACAAGCCTCTGCTGAAATTCGATCGCTTGCTCGAGACATATCTTGATTATGCGCCGCTAGGGTTTCGGTCTTTCATCAAAGCGATGCCTCTGTGGATGAAAGAGAAGCTGTGGATGCCGGATCTGATTCACACCGAAATGGCCAAGGCGAACGGCGTCGAAGATGAACGTCATGCGAAAAAGGTCGGCAAGAAATTCGAATGGGAGCTGCTGTTCGGCGATCATCACGAGAGTCGCGCCGCCAGTGCGTTTTATCCTTCGCCGTTTGAAGAGGCCGCAATTCTGACAATCGATGGCGTCGGCGAGTGGGCCACGAGTTCGATCGGCATCGGACGCGGGAATGAGATCACTCTGCTGAAAGAGTTGCGCTTTCCCGACAGTCTCGGTTTGCTCTACAGCGCGTTCACGTACTACACCGGATTCAAGGTTAACAGCGGCGAATACAAAGTCATGGGCCTCGCGCCATATGGCGAGCCGAAATACCTGTCGCTCATCAAAGATAAACTGGCAGAGATTCGCGACGACGGCAGCGTCCGCATGAACCATGAATATTTCAGCTATGCCCACGGATTGCGGATGACAAGTGGCGCGTTCGACGGCGTATTCGGAGGCGCGCCGCGCAAACCTGAATCCAAAGTCACGCAGCGCGAAATGGATCTGGCGCGCAGCATACAGGTGTTCACCGAAGAAGCCCTGCTGAAGATGGTGCGCTACGTTCATCAAGAAACGGCGATGAAGAATCTGTGCATGGCGGGAGGCGTCGCGCTCAATTGCGTCGCCAACGGGCGTCTGCTGCGAGAGGGCCCGTTCGAAGATTTCTGGATTCAACCGGCAGCCGGTGACGCGGGCGGCGCCGTCGGAATCGCGCTGGCGATTTGGCATCGGTATCTGGGAAAGGAGCGCATAAGTTCAGAACGAGCAGGCTCGTGGCACGCGCGAAGTGGCACGGGCGTCTCGCCCGTGAAACACGCGCAGGATGCACGTGCCACAACATCGCGATCCTATTCTGACGGAATGAAAGGATCGTTTCTCGGCCCGCGCGACAGCGTCGAAGACATCGAGCGGTTCCTGCAATCGCGCGGTCTGCCCTACACGAAACATTCGCGCCAAGAATTACCGGATGTAGTCGCCAACCTCCTGGCCGACGAGAAGGTCATCGGCCTGCATCAGGGCCGCATGGAATTCGGGCCGCGCGCGTTGGGCGGACGCAGCATCATCGGCGATCCGCGCTCGCCTCGGATGCAGTCGGTGATGAATCTGAAGATCAAATATCGCGAGAGCTTTCGTCCATTCGCGCCGAGCGTGTTGCGCGAACACGTTGCCGATTGGTTTGAGTTGGATGACGACAGCCCATACATGCTTCTGGTCGCTGACGTCCTCAACCAGCATCGCCGAAAGCTCACGCCCGACGAAGAAAAACTTTGGGGCATCGATAAACTTAACGTGCCGCGCTCAGATATCCCTGCCGTGACGCACGTCGATTACTCAGCGCGAATTCAGACCGTGCGTCGCGAAACGAATCCGCTCTACTACGACATCATTGAAGCATTTCACCGGCGCACCGGCTGCCCTTTGATCGTGAACACGAGTTTCAATGTCCGCGGCGAGCCGATTGTCTGCACGCCCGAAGACAGCTATCGTTGCTTCATGCGAACTGAGATGGATTATCTGGTGCTGGAAACGTGCGTGCTTGATAAGCGCGACCAGCCCAAATTCGAAGACACCGCCGACTGGCGCAATCAGTTCGCGCTCGACTGAATGACGATCGAGAATTCCCCAATCGATGTCAGCGTAGTTGTCCCCGTTCGCGACGAAGAAGACTCGATCCGCGATCTCCTCAACGGACTTCTCAAGCAAACGTTCGCGCCCAGGGAAATCCTCATCACCGATGGAGGTTCGCGCGATGCGACCATTTCGATAATCGAAGAGTTCATCAAACGCGGCGCGCCCATTAAACTATTTCGCGAGCAGGATTCGATGCCGGGTCACGCGCGCAATGTCGGCGCCGCGCACGCGTCTTGCGAATGGATCGCGTTCATCGATGCGGGCACGATTCCTCAAGACGATTGGTTGGAATCGTTGGTGGCGAGAGTGAAAACCGACGCCACTGTCGATGCGGTGTATGGCGCATTCGAACCGACGACCGATACTTTTTTCCGCGAATGCGCGGTCATTACATATCTGCCTCCGCCCACTGAAATCGAAGGTCGATTCGTACCCGCGCGTTCAATCGCTTCAGCATTGGTGCGCCGCAAAGCTTGGGAAACGGTCGGCGGCTTTCCGGAAGACTTGCGATCGGCAGAGGATCTGGTTTTCATGCAGCGCGTCAGCGAACATGGCTTTCGTGAAGTGCGCGCGCCACATGCCGTCGTCTCCTGGAGCATTCAGCCAACCGTGTGGCGCACCTTCAAACGCTTCGTCGTTTACGCGCGCAATAACATTCGCGCGGGCCTGTGGCGAGAATGGCAGCGCGCGATCTTTCAGAGATACGCCATGCTGGCGCTGCTTTGCCTGCCCGCGTTTTTCGTCGGAGCGCGTTGGTTGTTGATTGTTCTGGCTTGTTGGCTGCTTCTATTGATTGCGCGCGCGGCTAACGCGATTTGCAAATATCGCTTTGCGGCTCCGGCGGGAATTGGTCGCAACATCGCGCGCGTGTTTGTGATTGTGCCAATCATCGCGACGCTGGATCTCGCCGCTTTCGTCGGTAGTTTTCACTGGCTGTTCGCCGACAAAATTCGCCTGATCGGAGCGCGCTCCTCATGACTCTCAACGGCGCGCGCGTTCTATACATCTCATATAACGGCATGCTCGATCCGTTGGGTCAAAGCCAAGTGATTCCTTATTTGAGGGAACTCAACCATCGCGGCGTCGAGTTTACGCTGCTTAGCTTCGAGCGACCCGAAGCACTGGCGAAACACGAGACTGAGATCGAACGAATGAGATCAGACCTGGCCGCGCGTGGAATCGATTGGCATCGGCTGCGCTATCACAAGACACCTTCGTTGCCGGCAACGTCATACGATGTGTTTGCGGGCATTCGCTACGGCCGACGTTTAATGCGAGAGAAGAAGATCGACTTGATTCACGCGCGCAATCACATTCCGGCAACTATTGCTATGCGTTTGAAGCGACACTCCGGCGCAAAGTTCATCTTTGACGTGCGCGGGCTGATGGCGGACGAATACGTCGATGCCGGACATTGGAAAAAGGACTCGCTGCCCTTTCGCATCACGAAA
>Ga0209474_10005898_pt1 | contig 10388 bp, 6 predicted proteins | sample GraSoiAngelo_145_FD_185902 | JGI IMG/M metagenome (GOLD analysis project Ga0209474, IMG submission 185902) | Grasslands soil microbial communities from the Angelo Coastal Reserve, California, USA - 14_1009_05_20cm (SPAdes) (version 2) | ecosystem: Environmental > Terrestrial > Soil > Grasslands ... | reverse complement strand
ATTCCACCACGCCGCGCGCATTGGCCTTCATGGCGGAGTGCGGGTCGACGTGCACGCCCTGCCATGCCGGCGCGAGTCCGAACAGGATACCCGTGGCGACGGCGACTCCCATGGTAAAAGCGAGTACGCGAATGTCAATCGACAGGTCGAGAACGACAGTCGAGTTGCTGGTGTCTAGAAACCGCACGAGCATTCGGCTCGCCCACTCAGCGAATAAGACACCCAGGACCGCGCCCACCGACGAAAGAAGCAGGCTTTCGGTAAGCAACTGCCGAATCAGCCGGGCGCGTCCTGCGCCGATTGCGATCCGAATCGCAATTTCCTTCCGCCGCGTTGAAGCGCGGGAGACGAGGAGATTCGCGACGTTGGCACAGGCGATCAGCAGCACCACGCCAACGGCGGCCATCAGCGCGTAAAGGGCGGTCGTGTAATCGCGGCGGATGCTCGAGTATCCACTGGCGCCAGGGAGCAGGTCAAACGGCCGGTTCAGATGGTGTTTCTGCGCGTCGGGCGGGTACCCGGAGGGCATTGTCGCGGCAAAGATCTGCGGGGCAAGCGTATTCATGCGCGCCAAGGCCTGTTGCTCGCTGATACCCGGCTTGAGCCGCGCAAAAATCCATAGCCACCAATTCGCGCGCTTATCCAGTGCGGAGTTTTCCCGAACGAGCGTCCCTTCCGCGCAAACAGGCAGATAGATCTCAACGGTTTCACCAACCTGGATGCCGTTGAATCCGGGCGGAGCGACACCGACGACGCGCCACCATCCGGATCGGGTCGCCGGCGCCTTGCGAGCGAGGACGAGCGGAGCGTAGGAGAGGCCCTCGTCGGCGCGAAGCCCCGTCGCGTCCGCAAGCTGGCGCACGTGCGGCGGGGCTTCCCAGTCCGTGGACGCGGTGCACCAGTCGCGCGACGAGGCGAGCGCCGGGCAAGGCCGCTGCGTGAGGCACGGCGCGAGGGCGTGCCATCCCCGCTCGAGCGCCCGATCGCGGAATGCAAGGAGCGCTCGGCCGGTCTCGCGAAGCGCAGGCTCGACGAGGAGGACGGATCCAGTGGGAAGGATCGGCAACGAATCGAGGAGCGGGTCGCGCGCGGCCTCGGGAATCTCGGAGAGGACGTTGGCGAGGACGGCGACGTCGTAGCTCCCGCCGGCGGACTTCGCCGCCCCGGCATCGCTCCGCACGGTGCGCAACGACGCGCCCGTCGCGAGCGCGCGGGCTTCCGAAAGAGCCGCCTCGCTCGCGTCGATCGCAACCGCCTCGCCTCCGACGGCATCGAGGAGCGCGAGAGCCGCGGGCGCCGGCCCCGCACCGACGTCGAGGATCCGCGCCGGACGATCGAGGAAGGGGGCCAGCCCCAGCGCCGAACGCACCTTCGCGTAGGTCTGCGGCCACCACCAGAGGAGGTATGCGCCGAGGGGGACGCGGTCCCGGTAGGTCGCGACCGTCGCCAGGGCGCGGCGCCCGACGAGGCCCGCGTGCAGGGCCTCTACCGCGCGCGCCGCTCGGCCGATCTCCGCAGCGGCGAGCCGGTCGGGGGGTCCGCCGGGCAGATCGAGAAGAGCGCGCGCGCGGCCGAGGAGCGCGGGGATGCGGTCCGAAAGGTCCATCGGGGCAGAAGGATAACCAGTTCAGGAGGATCAGGTCCTGCCGCGCATCCCGAGAATGCGCAGCGCGAGGCGAAAATCGCCCGGCAGCGGTGCCTCGCAAGAGACCTTTACGCCGGTCAGGGGATGGTCGAAGGCGAGGCGTGCGGCGTGCAGCGCCTGGCGTCCCAGGGCCTCTGCGGCGCGGCGCGCCGGCGATTCCTTTCCCAGGCGCGCTTCGCGCCGGACGCCGCCGTAGAGTGCGTCACCGAGGAGCGGCCAGCCTGCGTCGGCGAGGTGCGCGCGGATCTGGTGCGTGCGTCCGGTGTGCAACTCGACATCGAGGAAGGCGACAGACTCCGCACGCTCGAGCACCCGGAACGAGGTCACCGCGCGCCGTCCCTCGCGGACCCGGGAGGAGAACCGTTTTCGATCCACTGGATGTCGTCCGAAGAATGTATCGAGCGTCTGCTCCGCGGGCGGGCTGCCATGCACCAGGGCGCGGTACCGCTTCTCGACGCTGCGCGCCTTGAAGCTTTGCTGGAGGCCGCGCAATGCCGCCTCCGTCTTCGCCACGACGAGGCATCCGCTGGTGTCCTTGTCGAGGCGATGGACGATCCCGGGCCGCTCCTCGCCTCCGATTCCGGCGAGACCCCGCACCTTGGCGAGGAGGCCGTGCACCACCGTACCGGACCGGATCCCCGCACCGGGATGAACGACCACGCCCGCCGGCTTGTCGATGACGACGAGATGGTCGTCCTCGTAGAGGATCGGCAAGGGAATGTCCTCGGCGATGAGCGTCGATTTGCGGGGCGCGGGAATCCGCACCTCGATCCGCCAGCCATCCCGCGTCCGGAGCGATGCTTTTGCGGACGCTCCCGGGACCGCGACGTTCCCTTCGTCGATGAGCGCCTGGATGCGCGAACGCGAAAGTTGCGGTAGGCGCGCGGCGAGAAGCCGATCGAGGCGCTTCCCCGCGTCCGCGCGCTCGACGTGGAGGAGGACGACGGTGCCGGTCACCAGATCTTCGACTTGATGGTCCCCTTGCGCGCGAGGATGACGTCCACGAGCGCCCGCTCGAAGAAATTGGTGGCCGCGATGAGCTTCGGGTCCACCCTGCTCGCGTAGTGGGCGCGGCCTTCCTCGATCTCCTCGGCGAGGAGGGTGAAGAAGGTGTCGTTTTCGATGCCTTCCTTGATCTTCGGCTCGTTGTAGAGGGAGAGGTCGGAGGCGATCGCGCGCGCCAGCCGGTTCGCCGCCTCGGGCGTGTCGATCGTCGTGGCCATCCTTCGACTCTAGCCGCGAGCGGCTTTCACGTCACCGTCCGCCGGGGCCTACTCCGCCGCAAGCTCGACGTTCCAGTAGGCGAGGTCGGCGGTGCTCAGGAATGGCAGCCACTGCTGGTAGAAGCGCCCGGTCCGGGGTGGACCGCGGAAGAACGGCGTCCAGCGGGGCCGGGTGGGTGCGCGCTGCAGCCTGAGGCGGGCCTCCTCCGGCGTGCGCCCTCCCTTCTTGAGGTTGCAGGCGACGCACGAGCAGACGACGTTCTCCCAGGTGGTGAGGCCGCCCCGGCTTCGCGGAACGACGTGGTCGAGGTTCAGCTCCGCGCGAGGCGGCGTGCGCCCGCAATACTGGCAGGTGTTGCGGTCGCGGGCGTAGATGTTGAGGCGCGAGAAGCGGACCTTCGCGCGCGGAAGATGGTCGTACGCCTGCAGCAGGATCACCCGGGGCACCCGCAAGCGGCGCGAGGAAGTCCCGATCGACTCGTGGTGGACGGCGACCGCGAGATCGGCCCAGCTTTCGAAATCGAACGTCTGGTACTGCTCGTCCACCGCCTTGGCGGCGCCGCGATAGAGCAGGATGATGGCGCGGCGCACGCTGGTCACGTGCACCGGCTGGTAGAGGCGGTTGAGGACCAGGACGCTCGTCGAAAGCAATTACACCTCCGTCAGCGGATCGAACCCCTTCGCCGGCGACCCCTCCACCGGGCTTCCCGCAAGTTTAGCGCCGCTTCGGCCGTCTTCCACTCGACCTTTCGGGCGGGAGGACGTCTCCCCCCACGCCCGGGCGACCGTCGAGGCGGCGAGCGGCAGGTCGGCGTCGGGTAGGCAGCGCACGTCCAGCACCGTCCGCTCTTCGCGAAGGATGGCGATCATCGGCGGATCGCCGTGCCGCAGCGCTTCCAGCAATGTCTCTCCGCCTTGCACCGCGACGCCCGCTCCCTCGAGCCGCGACAGCGGCACCGATCCGCCGCCGATGCGACCCTCGCTGTCCACTACCGAGCAGGGGACGCCGGCCTCTCCGAGCAGGAGCGCCAGTCGCGTCGCCCGCTGCCGCAACGATTGCGGCGAGGCGGCGATGGCGGCCTGGGCGGGAAGCTCGTCACCGCGGCCCTGCCGGTAGAGCTGCAAGGTTCCTTCGAGCGCGGCGATGAGCATCCGATCGGCGCGCAGCGCCCGCGAGAGCGGATGGACCTTGCAACGCTCGACCAGATCGCGCCGGCCGAGCAGGATCCCGGCTTGCGGGCCGCCGAGGAGCTTGTCTCCGCTGATGAGGACGAGGTCCGTTCCTTCGCGCAGGGACCTCGCCGCCGTCATCTCCTCGGGGAGGCCCGGCGGAAGTTGCAGCGCGCCGCTGCCCAGGTCGTGGAGGAGCGGAATTCCGCGCTCGCGGGCAAGCGCCGACAGCTCGGCGATGGCCGGCTCCTGGGCGAAGTTCGATCGATGCACGCGCAGGACGAGCGCGCGGCCTGTGGGCGCAAGAGCATCGAGGGCCTTCGCGTAGTCGCCGATGCGCGTACGGTTCGTGGTGCCCACCTCGATCAGGCGGCACCCGGATTGCGCCAGGATCTCCGGAACGCGAAAGCCTCCGCCGATCTCGACCAGCTCTCCGCGGCTGACCACGGCCGCGCCGCCGCTTCCGAGCGCGGCCAGGGAGAGCAGCGTCGCGCCCGCGCAATTGTTGACGGCATGCGCCGCCTCGGCGCCGAACAGCTCGCAGAGGAGCGGCTCGACAGCGGCGCTGCGATGGCCGCGCCGGCCCGTGTGGAGGTCGAGCTCGAGATTCGAATATCCCGACGCGACGTCGACGACCCGGGCGATGGCCTCCTCGTGGAGCGGCGCCCTTCCCAGATTGGTGTGCAGCACGACGCCCGTGGCGTTCAGCACGCGCACGAGGCGCGGAGCGGCCTCGCGTCGGGCGCGCTCGAGCACTTCGCCGTCCGGGACCAGCTCACCGGAGGCGGCGCCGCCGGCGAGGATGCGCTCGCGCGCCGCGGCGATCGCCTGCCGCGCGGCAACCTTCGCGACGGTCCTTCCCACGCGATCGGCGAGTGCGCGCACCGCAGGCCGTGCCAGCACCTCGTCCACGCTGGGCAACTCGCGCAGCCGCGGTCTGCCATCCTCCATGGAGGGGGAAGCGTACCGAAACGAGGGCGACTAAGCCAGTCTGCGGCGGCTCAGGAGCGAGACGATCTCGCCACCTGGACGCGGCGGCTTTCCTGCTTCGGCGACGCGAGCTCCTGCTCCATCTGCGGCGCGCGGGCGCGTCCGTTGCCGTAGAGGTACTGGTACGCCGCGAAGCTGCGCAGGCAGCGCTTCACGTAGCCGCGCGTCTCGTCGAGGGGAATCTCCTCGACGAAGACGTCGAGCGGTAACGCCCGGCGCTTCGAGAGCCACGCCGATACCGCTCCCGGACCCGCATTGTAGGACGCGAAGGCGAGCGCCGGATGCTGGAAGCGCGCATAGAGCTCCCCGAGATAGGCGCCGCCGATGCGGATGCTCACTTCCGGATCGAAGAGCTTGGAAGGCGAAAAGCCGTGGAGCTTGAGGCGACGAGCGATCTCGCGGGCCGTCCCGGGCATGACCTGGGTCAGACCCAGAGCGCCCGTCGAGGACAGCGCGTGGGGATCGAGCGCGCTCTCCTCGCGCATGAGGGCCTGCAGCAGATCCGGCGGAATCGCCGCCGTCTTCGACGCCTTGGCGATCTGGTCGCGGAAGGCGAGCGGGTAGGCCAGACCGGCGGCGCGGAGCGCGAGCGGCGCGGAGGTGCGACGGAGCAATCCGCGAAGCTCGATGCGAACGATCGCATGGGCATTGCGCAAGTCGCCGGCGCGCGCGGAGAGATCGGCAAGCAGCACCAGCGCTTCTTCGCCGGCGCTCGCGGACGAGCGTAAAGGAGAGCGATCGACCGCCAGTAGCTCTCGCGAAGCTTCTTGCTTCATCCCGAGCCTGAGCAATTCCAGGGCGGCGAGGAAGTGGGGATCGCGGGCGAGAGGTCCGGCGTGCAGCGGACCGCGCGAATGGAGGGCGGAGGCGACGTCGCGAGTCTCCGCCTCCTCGACGGCGCGGGCGCGGGCGGGATCCAGGTCCGCGAGCCTGCCCCGGGCGAGGAGCCCGTGATAGGTGAGCGGCCGCTCCGCGACGAGCCAGATCAGGTCGGCGCGAGCAGCCTCGAGGGCAGCAGCGCGGCCCGCCTCGGTGTCCGAGGCATCGGGCTCGAGCAGCGCGCGGGCGCGCCAGTAGCGGGCCCGCTCCTCTTCCGCGCCATCGGGATCGGGGTGGGCGGCGAGCTGATCGAGGTGGACGAGGCCCTTGCGCGGATTGCCCTCGGCGAAGTGCGACCAGAAGAGCCGGAAGAGCGCTTCGCTCCGCAGATCGCTGTCGAGATGGTGATCGACGATGTCGGTCAGTAGCGCGCGCTCGCCGGCGAAATCGCCGCTGCGGCGCCGCACCGCTGCCTGCGAGAAGACGGCGTCGTCGGCGAGATTCGATTGCGGGAAGTTCCTGTGGAGTGCCTCCCAGAGCGATCCCGCTTCGGGATGCCCGAGGATGGTGTCGATCTGCGCCAGTAGATATAGGCCGCGGGCGCGCAGATCCGGATCCGCGCAGCGCAGCACTACCGGCGCGAGTGCCGACTTCGCTTCCTGGTACTCGCGTTCCTTGCGGAGCGCCCGGCCTTGCACGAGCTTCGCCCGGCAGGCGAGCCCGTCCGCGGGATCCGGCGGGACCCGGGCGATGTCTTCCGGCGTGGGCTCGTGAAGGATCGGCATGCCGCCCGGCGAGAGCAGCGAGAGCGCCGCCTGGAGCAGCGCCGCCGGGGTCTTGTCGCCAGGGCACCCTCCTGCGCACAGCGACGGTAGATGGAGCCGCGAAATCGTCTCCAGCGCCTCGTGATTGCGGTGCGCCTCGAGCAGGATCTCGGCCCGCCGCACGAGACGGCCGGTAGCGATCGGCTCCCCGGGACCGAGACGAAGGTCGCGAGCCCGCGCACTTTCCGCGGCGGCGGAGAGCGGCCGGTCCACCCAGGCCGCCCGGTAATGCGCCCGCGCGGCGCTCTTGTCGCCGGCGGCGAGCTGGGCATCCCCTGCGGTGAGATGCGCCGCCGCGACGTCGCCGCGGACTTCGCCGGCGAAGATCGGGCGCACGATCTCTTCGATCGCCGCCGCCGTCGCGGGACCGGGGACGCGGAGCTTGGCCAGCTGGCGGGCTCGCTCGAGGATGGCCTGGTCGGCGTCGACATAGCGAGCGGGCACCTGTCCGAGGAGGCGTTCGGCCGCGACGGCGTCCTTGGCGTCCACCGCACAGAGTCCGGCGAGGTGGACGGCGCGGTCGGCGAGCGGGCCCCCGAGAAGCGCCAGCTCCTCGAAGGCGCGCTTGGCCTGCGCGGGCTGGCCCGCGGCGCGAAGCGCCAGCGCGCGCAACCACTTCGCGGCGGGCGTTTGCGGCTTGGCCGGAATCAGCTTCAGCGCCTGCGGGCCGCGCCCCGCCTGCAGCTCGGCTGCGGCCTCTTTGAGCGGGCCGGAGGCGAAATAGGGGGCAAGCTGCGCGTCGCCGTAGGCGCGGCCGCGGACGAGCTCTTCTTCGAGGTCGTCCTGATCCGGATCGCGCACATCGGCGCGTGCGGCGAGGCCGCACACGAGGAGGGCAGAAACGAGGAATACGGAGGCTCTCGAGCGCATCGGACGTGGGGAAGTGTGGCATCGGGGTGGAGCCCCGGCAACTTGGAGAACGCCCCGTACCCGTCCTTCGATTCCAGGACTCAACACGTCGAGTCCGCGTGTTACGATCGGACTTCATGGATGCGAGGATCCAGAGCGCACTGCTCGCCGGGATCGTGTCGCTGGCGCTCGCCCTCGCGATGCTCCTGCGGCGGAACCGCACCCGTCTGTGGACCGCGTTCGCCTTCCTCAACCTCTCGCTCTTCCTCTACCAGCTCGGCGACTTCCTCCTCGGCGTCCTCGCCTACAAGGCCGTCTGGCCCTACCGGCTGACGCTGGCGGCGGCGGGGCTCATCCCCGCGGCGGTGCTCGAGTTCCTGGTGGCCTTCCAGGGCGACTCGGGCGGCCGTGCCGTCGCGCTGCGCAGGCTCGCCCTCAGCTGCTCGGCGTTGATGATCGCCATCGCGCTGTCGCCCCTTGCGCCCCTTCCCTGGGTGAGGGTCGCTGCGGCGAGCGTCATCTTCCTGCTGCTCACCGCGGCCGTCTCGCTCCTCTATGCGCGCATGCGGCGCGCCGCCAGCCGGACCGATCGGCAGCGACTGTTCTACCTCTGGGTCGGCGCCGCTCTGTGCGTCGGGCTTTCTTTTGGAGAGCTGCTCATCCGCGTCGCCGGATGGCCGCCTCCCCCCTTCGCCAACGTGGCGATGACCATCTACCTGTACTTCCTCTCCCAGACGATCCAGCGCCACCGGCTACTCGATCTCAACGAGCTGCTCGGCAAGATCGTCGTCCTCGCCAGCGTCGGGCTGGTCCTCGCCGCCATCTACGGGCTCCTCGTGCGCTGGACGGGAGGCCAGAGCACCGGTCTCTTCCTCTTCAACACGCTCGTCGCCTCGTTCGTCATCCTCATCCTCTTCGAGCCTTTGAAGGCCAAGGTCGAGGAGCGCGTCCTCGCCTTCTTCTTCGCGGAGCGGTTCCAGCTCGTGCAGGCGATGCAGGCGCTGCGGCAGCGGGTCGCGAGCGTGGTGGACGTCCGCCAGCTAGGGCAGGTGGTGCTCGACTCGTTCTACGAGACGCGCCGGGTGACCCACGCCTCGCTGTATCTGCTCGCCGACGACGGGCTCGGGTACCGGCGCCTCGATTACCGCGGTCCCGCCCCCGCTCCGTACCTCGACGCCGCCACCGCCCGGGCGCTCGTGCAGAGCGCGCAATCCGGCCAGAAGGCGCAGCTCGTCGAGCTGGTCGAGCGGCGGCTCGCGGAATTGCAGAAGCTCCTTCCCGACGAAGAAGGCGGCCATGCACCGGCGGAGAACGATCCGCAGGGCGCGGCCCTTGCCGAGGAACGCAACCGGCTCTCGGAGCTGGGCGCCGCGATGGCGGCGATGCGCGCCGGCGTCTCGATCCCCCTCATGGCCGGCCAGGGCGTGGTCGGCTTTCTCTGCCTCCTGGACGACCGGGTCCCGGAAGCGTTCGCCTCCGACGAGCTGCAGGCCATGCTCCAGGTGGCGGAGCAGGCCGCGATCACCATCGAGAACAGCCGCCTCTACGAGAAGATGAAGGAACGCGACCGCCTCGCCGCGCTCGGCGAGATGGCGGCAGGCCTCGCCCACGAGATCCGGAACCCGCTCGGCGCCATCAAGGGAGCGGCGCAGTACCTCGATCCGGGGACGCTGCGCGGGGGGGATGCCGAGATCCTCCAGATCATCGTCGAGGAAGTGAACCGGCTCGACGGAGTCGTCTCCCAGTTCCTCGACTACTCGCGCCCGTTCCCGGATCGCGCGACCGACAAGTTCATCCGCACCGACCTGAACGACGTGGTGGCGCGCACCATGAAGCTCGTCGAGGCGTCGCTTCCCGCCAACGTGCGGGTGGAGCTGGACCTCGAGCCGCAAGTGCCCCTCGTCCTGGGCGATGCCGAGCAGCTCAAACAGGTCTTCATCAACCTGGCGCTCAACGCCGTGCAGGCGATGCCCGACGGAGGGCGTCTCGCCATCCGTACCCGGCGCCCGCAGAATCCGCTGGAATTGTCCGACGCTTCGCCGCGCTACACCGCCGACATGGTGGAGGTGCGCTTCGCGGATACCGGAGCGGGAATTCCCGAGGATGCGAAGGACCGCATCTTCATCCCCTTCTACACGACGAAGACGAAGGGGACGGGTCTCGGGCTCGCCATCTCGCAGCGGGTGGTGAAGGGGCACGGCGGGACGATCGAGGTGCAGAGCCGCCTCGGCGAGGGCACGGAGTTCATCCTGCGCTTCCCCTCCGCGGCGGCGCTGGAGTCGGCGGGACGCCTCGGTCTCGCCACGACCCCGCTCAGCGTGGCAGCGCTCGACGATCGGCCGCGCGACCGCGAAGAGCCCGCCGCAACGGCCACCGCGGCGACGGGCACGCGTTCGTGAAGTGAAGCGGCGTTAGCTCGTCCCGCTCTCCTGGGAGAGGATCGTCCAGCGCCGCTTGCGGGCCTCGTCCGCGAGAGGGCTGCCGCGCGACGGAGCCACGACCACGGCGATTCGCGCCGCTTGCAAGAGCGCGAGATCGCCGTTGAACGAGTCTCCGCAGGCGACCGCGATGCGATCCCACCGCCGCGCGCGGAGCGCCGCTACCTTTCCCGCGGCGTAGGTGACGGGCTCGATCGGTTCGCTGGTGAAGCGGCCGGATTCGACGCGCACCTCGATCCCGAGACAGGCATCGCGCGAGAACCCCGCAAGCGGTGCCGCAGCGACGACGATGGGCACCGGGCTCGCCGAGACCAGAACGGCCTGCAATCCGCGCTCTTCGCAAAGCGCGCGGAGCTCTTGCACCTGTCCGACCATCCGGGGTGGTATCCACTTGCGGGCGAACAGCTCTGCCTCTGCCTGGACGTCGGTT
>Ga0209474_10005897_pt1 | contig 10390 bp, 9 predicted proteins | sample GraSoiAngelo_145_FD_185902 | JGI IMG/M metagenome (GOLD analysis project Ga0209474, IMG submission 185902) | Grasslands soil microbial communities from the Angelo Coastal Reserve, California, USA - 14_1009_05_20cm (SPAdes) (version 2) | ecosystem: Environmental > Terrestrial > Soil > Grasslands ... | reverse complement strand
GCGGTCGCGCAGGTCCACAACGAGTTCGGTACTCGGCGCGACGCAGTGCTCTTCGCGCCTGGCACGTACGGATCCGCCGCGCATCCGCTGGTTTTCCAGGTCGGGTACTACACGAGCGTCGCCGGGCTAGGCATTTCGCCCGACGACGTTCACATCAAGGGCGCGATCGAGGTTCCCAATCAGTGCAACGCGGATGGATGTTTTGCGCTGACGAACTTCTGGCGGTCGCTATCGAACCTGACCATCGACGTCGACACCGCGGGCGCGCCTGCGCTGCCGGCCACGGCGCCGGAGGACCCGGGATGCGTCAGCAGCAACGACCTGTACGCGGTTTCCCAGGCGGCGCCGATCCGGCGCGTCGCCGTCAACGGGTTGTTCTTCCTGTTCGACTACTGCGGGCCCAAAGGGTTCGCGAGCGGCGGTTTCATCGCCGACTCGCAGCTCGGGGTCGTGATCAACGCGACGCAGCAGCAGTGGATGACCCGCAACAGCTCCATCAGCGTCTGGACGAACGCCGTCTGGAACCAGGTCTTCTCGGGCGTGTCGGGCGCGCCGCCGCAGAGCTTCCCGCACCCGACGTACACCACGCTGGCCACCAGCCCCGTCACACGCGAGGCGCCATTCCTGTACACCGACTCGAGCGGCAGATACAACGTTTTCGTGCCGGCGGTGCAGCACAATTCGTCCGGCACTTCCTGGAGCAGCGGCCCGGCCCCCGGTACATCGATTCCTGTCGATAAGTTTTTCATCGCCCAGCCGGGTGATTCGGTCGACAGCATCAACAAGGCTCTCGGCAGCGGCAAGAACCTCATTCTCACGCCGGGCGTTTACCACCTGGCGGACAGCATCAGGGTCACGCGGCCGGACACCGTCGTGCTCGGGCTGGGCTTTCCGACTCTGATCCCGACCAGCGGCAACGCCGCCATGACCACATCGAGCGCCAAGGGTCTGCTGCTTTCCGGCCTGCTTTTCCAGGCCGGCGCTGTCAACTCCGACGTCCTGCTACGCCTTGGCGGCGACGGCAGCCAGAGCGACCACGACGCAAGCGACCCGTCAGGGCTCTACGACGTCTTCTTCCGGATCGGCGGTGCTGCGGTCGGCAAGGCGACGACAGCGCTGATCGTCAACAGCGACAACACGATCCTCGACGACATCTGGGCGTGGCGCGCGGACCACGGTAGCGGCGTGGGGTGGACGAGCAACACGTCTGACACCGGCGTCATCGTCAACGGCCGCAACGTGACCGCGTACGGGCTTTTCGTCGAGCACTTCCAGAAGTACGAGGTCATCTGGAACGGCGACAACGGCACCGACGTGTTCTTCCAGAACGAGATGCCGTACGACGTGCCCAGCCAGGCCGCGTGGATGGAGGCGCCCGGCGTCGACGGCTACGCGGCGTTCAAGGTCGCGGACGGGGTGACGCACTTCAACGGCTACGGCATGGGCAGCTACAGCTTCTTCAACCAGGGGATCGACATCTTCGCCGCCAATGCCTTCGAGGTGCCGTCGACGCTGCCGGCGGGCAGCATGCGTGACCTGCTCACGATCTTCCTCGACGCCAGTCACGGGAAGGGCGGAATCCTGAACGTGATCAACGGAGTGGGGGGCTCGTCGACCATCGCCAACCCGGACGTACCGGTGACGGTGGTGAGCTACCCCTGATCCAGCCGTGCGAGATCGCCGTGTTCGCGGCGGTCTCGCACCCACTTCGGTCATGAATTGGACTGCGCGGTTAGAGGGGAGTGGCCCCACCCCGGCCTCGACTGGTGCTTGATACGCCGGGATTGATTGGGGCAGGAGACGTCCGCGCGATGCGGCAAGACCTCTTCTACTTGCTGGTGCTTTTCTTGGCAGAGGTCTTGCGCGTGCTTGCCTTCTTCGCCGACGCTTTTGGATGGAGGCGCTCGGGAAGCACCTTCTTGCCTGTCGAGCGGTTCCACTCCTCGTATTGGTCGTCGGTGATCTTGCCCTCGACAAGCAGCTGTGCGAACTTTCGGCGCTGCGCCTTGCTCTTGAAAGGCATTAGGCAGAGGCTAGCAAACGCCGAATACGCGCCTTTCCAATGAATCGCAGAGGCGCCAATGGTCCTATTGCAATGGGAAGGACCTGAGGCCCGGGTTCAAAATCTCAGGCCGCCGACACCGGGCTCCCGACTAACTCCTACGGTTAGTCCGGACTGTCCGGCCTTTCCGGGTCCCACGAAGCCGGATAGTCCGGACTATCCGAGATGGAGTCGGAGACAGTCAGGATGACGTTGCCGACCTTCTGCTCGGTGTCCACATACCGATGGGCCTCGACCACATCCTCGAGCGCATAGGTGCGGTCGATCACCACTCGATATCTACCGGCCTCGATCAGCTCCTTGAGGAAGACGACCTCCTTTTTCGTCACTGCGCCGGCCGGGAAGATCACCTTCTTGTCCTGGAAGCGCGTAGTGAGCACGCGCAGGAGGTTGTCGAATCCGTCCGTGGGCAGGAACCGCCCGCCCGGCTTTAACGAGTTGCGGCTCCTCACGAATGAGTGCTTTCCCACTGCGTCGAAGATGACGTCGTAACTCTGGCCGTTCTTGGTGAAGTCTTCCTTGGTGTAGTCGATGACATGGTCAGCGCCGAGCGATTTCACGAGCTCCAGGTTCTTCGTGCTCGTGACCGCCGTCACCTGAGCGCCAAAATACTTTGCCAGCTGGACACCCGCGGTGCCGATGGCACCCGACGCGCCGTAGACGAGGACTGAATCGCCGTTCTTCACATTGGCTGCGCGGAGCGGGCTGAGAGCGTAGAGGCCGCCGTCAGTGATCCCTGCGGCCTCCACGCGGCTGAGGCTCTTTGGCTTTCGCGTGATGCGTGAGCTCTCCGGCCTCGAGATGAATTCGGCGTAGGCGCCAAATCTGATGCCCGTGCTGCCGAAAACTTCGTCGCCGGCCGCGAACTCCTTGACTGCCGGCCCCACAGCTTCGACCACGCCGGAGAAATCGCCGCCAAGGATCGGCTGCCGCGGCCGGCGAAGGCCGAAGATGGCGCGACTCACCAGCTCGAAGCCGCGGCCGCTGCGGCGGTTGGCTTGGCGCGTCGCGCAGTCGGCCCGGGTCACCGCGACGGCGTAGATTCGGACCAGGACCTCGTCATTCTTGGGGACCGGCTTTGCTACGTCTTCGACGTGCAGGACTTCGGGGCCTCCGTACCGGTCGTAGACGACTGCCCGCATCGACTCCGAACTCTAATGCGCGTCGCGCTTTGCGCCGACACGACGGGCCCCGATTCCTTCGTCCACGTTCGATTGGTCCATTCCAAGCTTGACCTGGCGCGGCTTCACTTGACGAGCCTGCCGGACAGGCACGGGCGGTGAAACGCCGACAGGTGGTCTGAACCCATTTGGCCCTCCGTACGGTGCTCTCCGTAAGTCCAAGACTCGTCGCCGATATCAGGTTTCAAGAAGTCGGCCCTTTGGTATTTCCACAATCGAGCGACCGGGTATCGAGCCAGCTCGCCTCCAACTCCAACATCACTATTCGTGCAAGGCAGGCGATGACCGAGATGAGCTCGCAATGGAATGAAGATCCGATGCTGTTTCGCGACCGCCGGGAGGCCGGTCGGCGGCTCGCCGACCACTTGCTCGAGTACCGCGGCCGCCCCGATGTCCTCGTGCTGGGGCTCCCGCGCGGCGGGGTTCCGGTTGCGTTCGAGGTGGCCCGAGCACTTCACGCATCGCTCGACGTCCTGGTAGTCCGCAAGTTGGGCTTGCCCGTTCACGCATCGCTCGACGTCCTGGTAGTCCGCAAGTTGGGCTTGCCCGGCCACGAGGAGCTTGCCATGGGCGCCATCGCCTCTGGCGGGATTCTTGTCTTGAACCCAGAGGTCATCGAGGCCTTGGGCGTGCCGATGGCCCTGATCAGGTCCGCGGCGGCGCGTGAACAGGCCGAGCTCGAGCGTCGCGAGCGCCTGTTTCGTGACGGCCGGTCGGCCGCCGATCCCGCGGGTCGCACGGTGATCCTGGTCGACGACGGCCTCGCGACGGGTGCGACGATGCGGGCCGCGATCAAGGCTCTTCGCGAACGCAACGCGGCCGCTATCGTCGTCGCCGTGCCGGTGGCTTCGGAGTCCACGTGCAGGGAGCTCGAACCACTGGCCGACCGTGTCGTCTGCCTGATCCGGCCGCGGTCGTTCGGTGCAGTCGGTGAGTGGTATCTGGACTTTGGGCAGACCAGCGACCCTGAGGTCAGGACTCTCCTCGATGAGGCTCACGAGGCCCAGGCCGCAGTTGCGCAGGGCGGGCGCAACAGGAGCACTGATGTTCCACACAACACGACTACCTGCTGACCGGGAACGTCCCTGAGGCTCAGTCCCAGAGCGAAGCCGAGAACAAAGTCCGCGATCTTCTCGAGGAGATCGCCAACCGCTTCAAGTCGCTGCGGCCCAAGAGTGAAAAGGCCCTACCAAAGCCGAGTACCAGGGTCTGGAGCTGGCGTTCCTGACCCAAACGGCAAACAGGCGCAAACACGATCTGGGAGCACGCCCGGCCGGAGAGACGGAACCAGAGCACAAGTAAAGGCGACCTCCCGGTCATGGGCTCTTGAATTCTCAATCAGCCGCCTAAACGATCGCGCCAACGTATCGATCGGATGCGGGGGAGCAGCACGAGCGTACCCATCCACACGCCGATCCAGAATGCCGTCGACGCGAGCAGCTCCAAGTTCGTCACGTCGCCGCCGGCCGGGCGTATGAAGATCAGACGCGAGCGATCGAGCCACGGCAGGACATCCGGTATCGGTTTTGCGTCGAGCCAGTGGTAGAGGACATCGACGTGGCCGGTCTGGTAATCGGTGTCGAAGGTCCACAGCTTGTTCGCCTCGAATATGCGCTGCCAGAGCAGGATGTCGCTTAGGGCATAGAAGCCGAGTGCGATGGCGAGCGCGACCACCGCCCGCTGCTTAGCGGTGGTGCGAGCCATCGTGGTGTCGCTTTCCTTCTTCGACCGGCGGCGGCGAGGGCACGGCAGCAGGCGGGATCAGCTCCGCGACTTGGGGTGGGGTGCGGGGCGAGGCGGCCGCACTCGCGTTGTTGTCCGGCTGCGAGGGCGAGGCGCCGACGCCAGGCGGTCGGAACAGGAACTCCTGCAACCCTTCCTTGACCAACTGGCTTGTGGCTATCGCCAGCGCCAGCGCGGCGCACCCGACCGTTATCGTGTCCATCAGCCCCTTCGCGCGGCGCCGCCGCGCGGCGCGGTCAGTCACGGGAGGGCTGCTGGATGAACGCCGCGCCACCTTTCTCCGCCAGCTCCCGGGCGAGCGGTACGTATCCGGCGGCGAAGACCGCGACCAGTACGAGCGCGGCCGCTCCCCGCAGCACGCGATGCCTGCCTGCCCGCCGCGCCGCGTCCCACCACCTGCGGACCAGCGGAACTCGCAGGAGGACCAGCGGCGCGCTCACTTCGACCGCGTAGAGGAAGATCGTCGTCAAACCGAACAGCAGAAACAGGTGAAGCAGGATCGTGGCCCAGACGACGTACGTGATTCGCTGCACCGACTTCCAGTGCCGCCCCAACCACTGCTGCGCCCGGCGATTGGCGGTGATCACGAGCGGAACCAGCAAAAGCGTCGATAACGTTCCGGCGAAAAGAAAGGTGTGACCACCGATGCGTGTCAGCACTGTGCCGGGGAATGTATCGCCGGTGGTGATCGCCGCAAGTGTGATGTCGGTGGCGGCGGTCGCGAACATAGCGATGCCATAGTCGCGTCGGAGGATGACGTGCCACCTCCACCCTGTAATCGTGTGGATGGGCGTGACGGCAAGCATGGTGAGAAAGATCAGGAACGTCGAGGTGCCAAGCACGTCGGCAACGGACGCCGATATGTTGGCCACCGCGCCGGGCCGCGATCGTGTGGATGGGCGTGACGGCAAGCATGGTGAGAAAGATCAGGAACGTCGAGGTGCCAAGCACGTCGGCAACGGACGCCGATATGTTGGCCACCGCGCCGGGGCGTCCAAGGATCGCGGACACGATCTCGGGACCCATCAGCGCGAATGGGATCAGCAGGAGGGCGCGAAAGAACCAGAGCGCGGCCGTCTTGTAGATTCCTCGGTGGACGCGCTCATCGCGCGCCAACGACGTCGAGTAAGCACTCGCCTGATTGCTGATCATGCGACGCCTCCAGGGACCGGATTCAGTCGACCTTCCGGGTGTGGAGCACCAGACCCCTAGACCCCATAGTCCGCACCGAACCTCAAAGCGGACTTGGAATGTCGTGTGAGTAGTGCGGCGCGGAATCTGGAGGCGATTCCCAGATTGGGGTGTCTAATCGGCCAGCAGTTCGCGCACCAGTGGGATCACCTTCGTCCCGTACAGCTCGATGTTTTTCAGCAGCGAGTCGGGCGACAGGCCCGGCATGCCGAATTTCAGATCGAATCGGTTAGCGCCCAGGGTCTTGAGGTTGGCTGCGATCTTCTGAGCGACCGTCTCGGGTGAGCCTATGAACAGCGCGCCCTGCGGCCCGACCTCGAACCTGAATGATTCCATGGTCGGAATTGCGAATCCCCGGACCTTGCTCATCTTGGTGATGATGTGCAGCCAGCGCGGCCAGAACTCTTCGAGAGCCTTCTCATCCGTATCCGCGACGTGGCCGGGCGAGTGCACGCCAATTGGCAGCGGCTCTCGGCCGAACTTTTCGAGGGCCTGCAGGAACAGCCGGGAGAAAGGCCGGAAGCGGGCCGGCGACCCGCCGATGATCGCAAGCATGAGCGAGAATCCGTAGTGCGCGGCGCGCACCACTGATTGGGGACTTCCGCCCACACCGATCCATGCCGGGAACGGGCCGGCCTCGGCATACGGCACGACATCCTGGCTGTTGAGCGATGGCCGCAGGTTGCCCTGCCAGGTGACCGGTCCGCCTTTCAGAAGCTCGGCAAACAGGTTGACCTTCTCCTCGAAGAGATCCTCATAGTCGGCGAGGTCGTAGCCGAAGAGCGGAAACGAGTCGATGCTCGATCCTCGACCCAGGACGACCTCGGCGCGACCGCTGGAGATGGCGTTGAGCGTCGAGAAGCGCTGAAACACCCTGACAGGATCGTCCGAGCTCAGCACCGTGACCGCCGACCCAAGGTGGATGCGCTTCGTGCGGGCCGCGATTGCGGCCAGCACCACGTCAGCCGCCGGCATCGGGAAGTCGTCCGTGTGGTGTTCGCCGATACCAAAGAAGTCGACACCTACCTGCTCCGCGAGAACGCCCTCCTCGACGACGTTGCGGATCGTCTGCGCATGCGAAAGGGGACGGTCGACGGCGTCGTGCTCGTGGTCGCCGAACGTGTCCAGCCCGAGCACCAGTGGAAAGCGGGTCGATCCGCCAGTGGACTCGCGCGGGCTTTCCGTGGTCGAGGTTGTCATGCGTGCACCGCCGTCGTGTGGATGGCCAGCTCGAACTCGGACCTAGCGAGAACCGCGCCGAAGATGGGTCCGCCTGGCTGCAGAATCCTGCCCGCGCTGAGGCTGGGCAGCAAGATGGGGTCGTATCCGATTCGGTCAATCACCTCTCCGACCAGCTTCGCCGCGGCGGCATCGTTCCCGGCCACGCCGATCGCGTGGCGGTCGGGCGAGCCCGCCGGTCGACGGCCGTCCTCCAGGTCCTGGTAGGCGATCTGGTTGAGCGACTTGACGACCGTGGATTGAGACAGTTGGCGCTGCACGATCTCGCTGCTCGAAAGCTCCTGGCCCTGAAACATCGGCACCACTCCATCGGCGGGCGCCCAGTAGTTCATCGCGTCGACAACAAGCTTGCCGGCCAATAGGCCCGGGTCGATTGCCGGGAACCTGTGCAGCGGTATCGCCAGCACCACCAGGTCCGCCGCCGCCGCCGCATCCACCGCCCACCGCGCTTCCGCGCCTGGCATCACAACCTGAGTTATGAGCTCGAGGTTTTCGGGACTCCCAGAAGCAGCGACCGCCACCTCGAATCCAGCATCGATCGCAATCCTCGCGATGACCGGGCCGACATGTCCCGCTCCAAGCACCGCGATTCGCTGCACCGACGACGGGATCAACACGCCGCTCACCTCCGACGGTCCTCGGCCTGGGCAACCAGATTCGGCTGGAGATGGCGCTGCAGCGATCGCAGGATGTCGGCGAGGGCCGCAAACTGCTCAGGCGTCAACGCATCGGCGAAATGCCTCTTGATCGACCTCATGTGTGGCGCGGTGGCCCGCCGGAAGACGCGCGCGCCCTCGGCGGTCAGCGAGACTTCGGCTCCGCGGCTGTCCGTGGCGCAGTTGTCTCGCCGGATCAGCCGCCGCCTCTCCATCCGGCCAAGGTGATGGGACAACCGGCTGCGCTCCCAATCGATCGTCCGGGCGAGCTCAGAAGATCGCATCCGCTTTGCGGCCGCCTCGGTCAAGGCGAGGAGGACCTGGTAGTCGGCGGGGGAGAGGCTCGTCTCCTGCAGCTCGGCCCCCAGCACCCTCCGCAGCTCCCCGGTGGTGTCCAGGAGCGAGCGCCAGGTGCCCAGCTCCGCGGAGGTCATCCGCCGTCTGGCCGCCGGGCGAATGCCCCGACTGTCGATGCCTGGGGCCTGAGTCGCTGACACGTCAACAATCTTACCCAACTGATTGACACGTCAATCAAGCGCAGAGGGTTCCGACAGGCTCGAACAGAGGGGTCGGGTAAGCGCTCGGCCTCTCCATCGATTAGTTTCGGACCCCGGCGCAGTCTTAGCCTGTGAAGGATGGCTGAGCTGCGCACGCTGGTAACTGGGCTCGTCGTCGGTGAGTCGCCGCGCTGGCACGACGGCCGCCTCTGGTACGCGAACTGGGGCGCCCAGGAGATCCGTACCGTCGATGACAGCGGCAGCGGTGAGGTCATCGCCGTGGCCCCAAAGCCGGTGGGCTACTGCATCGACTGGCTGCCGGACGGTGCCCTGATCGTCACCGGCGAAGACAGTTTGCTGCGCCGCTCTGCTGATGGGTCATTCACAACCCATGCCGATCTCAGCGCGCTGGGCGAGGGCTGGAACGAAGTCACCGTCGACGGCCGGGGCAACATCTACGTGAACAGCGTCGGATTCCGATTCGGCCAGGAGGACTTCCGGCCGGGGACCATCGCCGTGGTGAGGCCGGACGGGACAGCGACGCAGGTTGCCGACAACATCGCCTTCCCGAACGGCATGGTGATCACACCGGACAACTCGACGCTGGTCATCGCCGAGTCATGGGCGAACAAGCTCTCCGCCTTCGACATCGAAAGCGACGGGACACTGTCGAACCGGCGCGTCTGGGCGGAGGTTAGCGGAGATGGAATCTGCCTCGACGCGGAAGGCGCGATCTGGTGCCCGGGCGTTTCCGGCAACAGGCCGGAGTGCCTGCGCGTGCGCGAAGGCGGCGAGGTGCTGCAACGGATCACTCTCGACCGGGCCTGCTTCGCGTGCATGCTGGGTGGTCACGACGGCCGGACGCTGTTTCTCATGACCGCCGAGTGGCGCGGGGTCGAGCGGATGGGTGAGCTGTTTCGATCGCAAACCGGCCAGGTTCAGGCCATCAGGGTTGACCTCCCACACGCCGGCCGGCCGTAGTCGGGTTCCCAATCAGAGGCGGCTCGTTAGATTCTTACGACCACCTTCCCCAGGTGGGTGTCCTGAATGATTAGTTGGAACGCCTCGCTCGCCCTCTCGAGAGAAAAAGTCTGGATATGCGGCGCTTTCAATTTTCCCTCCGCCGCGAGCCTGGCCAGGTGATCCAGACGTTCGCTCGTGACCTGCGTCGCGACGTTGACCCCCTTGATATCACGCTTCGCGAGTTCTTCGACCGCCGCTGCTCCTTTCATCGAGGTCACCGTTCCACCTTTACGCACCGCCTCGCTCAATCGAGCCAGGCCAGCAGCGTCGCTGGCCGTGTCGATGATCGCGGCCACGCCATCGGGGTGCTGGGCTTTGAGCGCTTCGATGACGTCGCCGGAGGTGCGATCGATCACCTCGTGGGCGCCCAGGCCTTTTACGTATTCGGTCTTGCCTTTGCTCGTGACGCCGATTACGCGAGCGCCGGTGGCGGCTGCCAGCTGCACGGCGTAGCTTCCGATTCCTCCGGAGGCTCCGACAATCACGACAAGATCGTTCGGCCTGGGTGCAACAGCCTCGACTGACATCAGCGCAGAGACGCCCGCAAGTGGCAGCGCGGCCGCCTCGACCTCACTGACCGCGGCAGGACGCTTGGCGATGGTGCTCGTTGACGCCGTCGCTAACTCGGCCAGCGTGCCTTCGCCCAAAACCATCTTCCCAGTGACGCCGAAAACTGAATCGCCGATCGCGACCCCTTCCACGCCGGAGCCGAGCGCATCGACAGTGCCGGCGAGGTCGCCACAGGGAACGAGAGGAAAACGGTGTTCCATTCGACCTTTGAGATAGCCCTGCAGTACG
>Ga0209474_10005895_pt1 | contig 10391 bp, 12 predicted proteins | sample GraSoiAngelo_145_FD_185902 | JGI IMG/M metagenome (GOLD analysis project Ga0209474, IMG submission 185902) | Grasslands soil microbial communities from the Angelo Coastal Reserve, California, USA - 14_1009_05_20cm (SPAdes) (version 2) | ecosystem: Environmental > Terrestrial > Soil > Grasslands... | reverse complement strand
CACGTCGGGCGCGCTGATGACGTTCGCCTCCTCCACGTTGCAGAAGAGGGCGATCTTTCCCTTCACCTTCTTCTCGAGCGGCTTGGCGGCGCGGCAGAGCAGCACGTCGGGCTGGATGCCGAGGCCCGTGAGCTCCTTCACGCTGTGCTGCGTGGGCTTGGTCTTGAGCTCGCCCGCGGTCGGGATGAAGGGCACGAGGGTCAGGTGGACGTAGAGCGTATTCTGCCGCCCCAGGTCCCAGCCGAACTGGCGGATCGCCTCGATGAAGGGGAGGCTCTCGATGTCACCCACCGTGCCGCCCACCTCGCCGATGCAGACGTTCGCGCCTTCCGCCGCCTCTTTGATGCGGCGCTTGATCTCGTCGGTGATGTGCGGGATCACCTGCACCGTCCCGCCCAGGTAGTCGCCGCGCCGCTCCTTGGTGATGACGCTCTCGTAGACCTGGCCGGTGGTGAAGTTGTTGCGCTTGGCCATCCGGGTCGAGACGTAGCGCTCGTAGTGGCCGAGATCCAGGTCGGTCTCCGCGCCGTCGTCCGTGACGAACACCTCGCCGTGCTGGAAAGGGCTCATCGTGCCCGGGTCGACGTTGATGTAGGGGTCCATCTTGACCAGCGTGACCTTGAGCCCGCGCGCCTCCAAGAGGGCGCCGATCGAGGCCGAGGCCACGCCCTTGCCGAGCGAGGACACCACGCCGCCGGTCACGAAGATGAACTTCGTCTTCCCGTTCTTCCCGCTCATGTCCGCCCCCCGTCCAGCGCCGCCCGCGCCCGCTCGAGGTCGGCCTCCGTGTCGACCTCGATCAAGGGCTCGGCCGCCGTCCATTCGACCACCCCGATCGCAATCCCGTTCTCGAGCGCCCGCAGCTGCTCCAGCTGCTCCCGCCGCTCGAGCGGCGAGGGCGGGAGCGCGGCCAAGCGGAGGAGCACGTCCCGCCGGTACGCGTACATGCCGACGTGGCGCCAGCCGAAGGGTTCGCCCGGCGCCCGGCGGCCGTCGCGATCGAACGGGATCGGGCTGCGCGAGAAGTAGAGCGCGCGCCCGTCGGCGCCGACCACGGCCTTGACGACGTGCGGCGAGCGCCATTCGGCCTGGTCGCGGAGCGCGACGACGAGCGTCGCCATCGGCAGCGTCGGTTCGGCCGTCATGCGCGCGACCAGGCCCTCGACCATGGCCGGGTCGAGGAGCGGCAGGTCGCCCTGCACGTTGACGACGATCGCGGCGTCGAGCGCGCGCGCGACCTCGGCCAGGCGGTCGGTCCCACTCGGGTGGTCGGCGCGCGTGAGCACCGCCTCGGCGCCCGTCGCGGCGATCGCGTGCGCGATGCGCGCATCGTCGGTCGCGACGATGACGCGCGCGAGCCCGCGCGCGCGGCGCGTGCGCTCCGCCACGTGGCACACCATGGGCCGCCCGCCGATCAACGCCAGCGCCTTCCCCGGCAGCCGGGTGGAATGGAAGCGCGCAGGAATGATGGCGATGGCCGATCCCACAAAAAAACCGCAGCCGGGTCGCCGGCGCACGCGGACCTTTGCGACGCCAGACGGCGTCGCCGGACGGACCTCGCTCCCGGGACTGGCTACGGGACTTCCTTATAGGAGGGGGCGCGCGGGGCTGTCAATTCGATCGCCTTCTCCTCACCGTTCCGCTCGAGCGACCGATCGCGCGCCGCGCCCGGGTCGGTCTGCGCCGCAGGGGCCTCGCTCGACGACGTCGAGGGAACACGTCGAAGCCGTAGTCGTAGTAGCCCTCGTCGTCCTGCGTCTGCAGCTCGACCCGGATCCCCGCTTCGCGCGGCCGCAAGCGGATGAGCTTGCAGCGCTGCACCCAGGCCCGCACGGTCCCCACCATCCACGCGCGGACGTCCCGCTTCCAACGCGCCTTGACCTGGTGCATGTCGAACGCGGCGATGCCGGCCTCGAGGATCGCCTTCACCCGTCCCACGTCCACCGCGGAGGCGCGGAATCCCGTCAGATTGGTCGGCCGGGCGCCGGCGGAGCTGCCCACCGCATCGAGCAGCGCCCCAACGACGCGCGCAACGTTTGCCTGCCGCGGGTCGAAACGCGAGCGCGGTGGGGGCGGTGTTCGCGCCAGGGGTGGGAACGGCACCACGTGGCCTGACGACGTCCGCGCCCCCCGTCGCCCGCCGGTTCGGTCCATCGACGGGAGCGTTTCACGCCCGCCCCGGCCAGGTGTCAAGTTCCGGGGTAGGCGCGAGCTGCCGTCTCCGGGTCTACGGCGCGACCGATCCGGTAGTTGCATGGCCGCCGTCCATGCCGCAACGTGACGGCATGGAGGCCGCAGGCCTGCGTACCATCCTCGACGTCGGCGACCACGACTTCGAGCGCGCGGTCCTCGAGCGCTCGAAGGAGGTGCCGGTGGTGGTCGATTTCTGGGCGCCGTGGTGCGCTCCCTGCCGCGCGCTCGGGCCGGTGCTCGAGCGCCTCGCGCACGAGCACGCCGGCGCCTTCGTGCTGGCTCGGGTGAACGTCGACGAGGCGCCCGCCGTGTCGCAGGCGCTCGGCATCCAGAGCATCCCCGCGGTGAAGGGCTTCCGCGACGGCGCGCTGGTGGCGGAGTTCATCGGCGCGCAGCCGGAGGTCGCCGTGCGGCAGTTCCTGGCCGCCGTCCTGCCGAGCGATGCCGACCGCCTGGCGCGCGTGGGCGAGGCGAAGGCCGCCGCGGGTGACGCAGCGGGCGCGGCCGATGCCTTCCACGAGGCGCTCACCCACGAGGCGCGTCATCCCACGCGCTCCTCGGGCTCGCGCGCCTGCGTGCCGCGGCGGGCGACGCCGCCGAGGCGCTGGGGCTCCTCGAGCGCGTACCGCCCGGGGCCGCGGTGGCGCGCGAAGCGGAGCGGTTCGCCGCCGAGCTCCGCACGCGCGCGGAGGCGAGCGCCGACGAGCCGGCGCTCCGCGCCCGCCTGCGGGCCTCTCCGGACGACCTCGACGCGCGCCTCCGCCTCGGCCGCGCGCTGGCCGCGCGCGGGGCCTACGGCGAGGCGCTCGCCGAGCTGCTCGAGGTGATTCGCCGCGACCGGAGCTTCGCCGACGACGGGGCGCGCAAGGCGATGCTCGACATCTTCGAGCTGCTGGGCGCCGGCGATCCCCTGACCGAGCGCTACCGCAGCGAGCTGGCGCGGGTCCTGTTCCGGTAGCGGGCCCGCCCAGATCGTATCGTCGGGCCGCTCGAGGCCTTGATCGTCTCGGCTTTCGCTCTGCGGCAGGATGCCGCGTTCGGATTCCGCCGGACCGGATCAGGCCTTCCGAGAGCCGACCGGCCGGACCCGAAGCGACCTGATTCATTGGCCGTTGCACGCGCGGCGGGGCGTCGCGCCGATCAAGCTCGCGAGCCCGAGGCGCCCCGACCTTCCAAACGGCGGCACGGCATTGGCTGTGCCCCGGCGTGTTGCCGGGGGTCTACGAGCCACGGTCGCCGGCGGGGACGGTGCTCCACCGGGTCGTGCGCACGCACCTCGACCGCTTTCTCGCGGAGATGGCCGCCGCCAGCGACGGCGCAGGCGTGCCGCGCTTCATCGAGCGCGAGTTCCGCGACTTCCTCGGCTGCGGGGTCCTACGGAGAAGGACGCCGACGTGCTGTTGACGTTCTTCGCCGGCGCCCTTCGTCACGCGCTGCCGCAGCCGCACCGTCGCTCCTGGACATGGCGCAGGCGCGGTGGTGTCGGCTCGACGGCGCGCACCTCCTGCCGCTCGTCCGCGCAGGCATCGGCTTCGTGGACGGCGTGCAGCAGGCGAGCAAGCGCGCTCGGGTAACGTGGCCCTCGGGGGTACGGACGACCCTTCCCGTGCTGGCGGCGAACCGGCGCTACACGCTCACCGACGGGGAGGGCGAGCCCGTGATCACTGCGGCGCCGGCTCCCGTTGCACCGACGCGATCGTCCCGTCGGTGAAACGGACGCGGTCCACGAAGCCGGGCGAGGGGTAGTACAGCCATTCGTCGGCGTCGATGCCGGCCGTACGGTGCAGCGGCGGGTACCCGCGCGCCATGATCGCCTGGGCCTTGGTCAAGCCGACCGCGAGTTGGCCGGCTTGGATCGCCTGCACCGCCGCCGGCGACATTCGGCTCAACGCGGAGCGAGGGTCCTGGTCTAGCAATATCTGACGAAACCACTGCGGCCCGGTGGAGCGCGCGGTGCCGAAGCGGAACACGAGACGGAACGTGTCCTCCATTCCCGCCGGCTGGAAGCGTACCTGATGCTGGTCGCCGCCCACCACCCGAACCCGAGTTCCGGCCGGGAGCACCGTGCCCTCGCGGTACGTGTTGTACTGGTAGTTCGCGTCGCTGGAGTTGCGGCCGAGGTCGAACCACAGGGTGCAACAGGTGTAGAGGTCCCGGTTCATCAGCTCTGGGAGCTGGGGCGTCGACGGCGCGCACGCCGCGGCCAGGACCGTGGCGAGAACCAGAACCCACGCTCGCATGGAATCCGGGTAGCATCCTCCGGCCGCGGCACGCAACATCCTTGACGGTGACCGCCACCATCGTGCTAGCTTCGGGACGGATGCGCTCCGTCGCAAGGATAGCCGCCGTCAGCTTGGTCATTCTATGTTGCCTCGGATGCGAGGAGAGCACGCTCATTCGTACCCGGCCGGAGGGCGCCAGGCTCTGGATGAACGACCACTACGTCGGCACCACCCCGGTCGAGTACTCCTGCTCACGGGCCAAATTCTCCCAGCCCCAGCGCTACCGGCTCGAACTCGACGGCTACCAGACGAGCCAGGGTCAGCTCAGCCGCCACGTCCATCCGGGACGCATTATAGGCGCGGGTTTCTCTCTCGGGATATCGATGATCTTCAAGCGCCCGGTCGGCTTCCGTGACCGCTACGACTTCTCCCTGGTGCCCCAGCTCCCGCCACCGCCCCCGTCCGGCGGCGGCGACGGAACGCCGCCGCAGTAGCCGGGGCCCGAAAGACATGCTCGCGGCACCGGCGAGGCTTGCGTCGCCACCCGGGCCGCGTGAGCTGGGGGGCACTGGGCCCGCGGGCCGCGTCTGCGTACGGGTGTTCTGTCACTTTCCGCGAAAAAGCGCCTTTATTGCGGCTATCTGCGGTCTGCCCGCTCATGCCCGGCGACGATGCAGGGCTGCTCGACACCGACGCTGGCGCCTGGGCCCTGCTGCAGCGGTCCCTCATCGCGGAGAGCGTCGAAGCTGCTCTGCGACGGGCGCACGCGCCAGCACATCATCGTACCGAGATCGCGCCGCCCTGCCGAACGATCACCCGCCTGTAGACGCACACGTTCACGAGGAGCGCGAGAGCGCCGAGGATCACCTGCATGTCCCGGGTGAGCGTCGCCGGGTACAACACCGGCACGAGGTGGCGCGCGATGAAGCCCGCGGCGTCGCCGCCACCGCCCGCCCGGAGCCAGCTCTCCAGGGGTGTGAGAGGGCACATCCAGTCTGCGCACTCGACCAGCACGCCCCACGTTGCCGCGGGGATGTGCGCCCAGGCGACGCGCGGCCAGCGCAGCGCCAGGAGCCCTCCCAGCGCTACGAACAGGACGAACGAGACGTGCGCGAGAACGACTGTGTCCGCGAGCGCGTGATACATCGCACGAGCGCAGGGATGCCGCCGACCGGTGGCGGCCTCACGACCGAGATTTTGGCCTCCCGCCTGGACGAGTCAAGGCTCCTGGCGCTGAGGCACGCCGTCACCGTTGCGGCGCAGCCCGCACGCAAGCGCAGGTCGCATCCAGGTCGATGATGCCGTAGCGCCGGAGCATTGACGGCGTGCGGTGTGCGCTGAGCGCCATGGTGGTATGCCGATCCACGCCGGAGTCGATCAGATGCTGAGGCGTGAATCGTCGCGCCCGGCCGCGCCACAATCAGGCTCACTTGTCGCGCGCCCACAGGAAGCCGGGCAGGTGGCGCGCTGCGGGGTCGTGCGCGAGGGCCAGCGCCTTGCGGACCGCAGCCTCGAAACCCTCGCGTCCCGGTCCGATCGGCAGGCGATGGCGGAAGAAGTCGGCCCACAGGAACTCCGCGAACGCGGTCTCGGTCTTCACGTAACCGCCGGCATCGCGGACGTACCCCGCGAGGCTGCGGTAGGGATCGTCCACCAGCCCCTTCACGTGCTTCGGAAGCGCATCGACGCCGTGGCGTCGGCCCTCGGCATCGATGGGATGCACCCAGTGGCGGGCGTCCATCTCGACCCAGAAGGCCCGCGGATGCAGCGCCGTGAAGTCGGCCTCGACGAGGAAGAGGCCGGACGCGATGCCCGCCTCCCAGAGCGCGCGCGCGAGATGGTGGTGATCGGTGATGTAGAGCGCGCCTGCGGGCCCGAAGACCGCGGGAATGGGATGGGCTTCGAGGTAGTCGCGGCGCGCGTGATGTCCGAGCTGCTCGAGGTGCTTCCGCTTGTCGCGCACCTCGATCATGCCGACCGTGATCTGGGTGGGGCACAGGTCGGCGACCGCGCACTCGTGCAGCTTTGGCACGTGCCCGGCCCTCGCGACCCTCACCCCTCCGCGGTCGGCTCGTGGAAGACTCGACGAACGAGGCGCTCGATGGGCCCCCCGAACCAGAGCACGAGCAGCACCAGGACGAAGCCCGCGCCGACCTCGCGGTAGGCGCCGGCGCCGCTCGCCACGCCGAAGAGCGCGGTCACCCAGACGGCCGCTGCGGTCGTCAGGCCATGCACGCGGCCGTCACCGGGATCGCGCAGGATCACTCCCGCGCCGAGGAAGCCGACGCCGGTGAGCACGCCCTGGGCCACGCGGCTGACGACGTCCGCTTGGTGATCGCCGCTGCCGGCGAGTCGCGCCGAGGCAAGGACCGCCAGGGCTGCGCCCAGCGCCACCAGCGAATGCGTCCGCAGCCCGGCGGGTTTCCCGTGGAGATCCCGGTTGATGCCGATCAGGGCGCCGAACAGGACGGCGATCAGCAGGCGAGCGGAGGTCTCCGCGGGGGCGAGTGCCGACATCGCGCAGCATCTTCCTGCGTGGGCCCCTCCGTCGCAACGTCCCCGGCCGGGCGTCCGCCGCGCTCGACACCCGCCACGATCGCCGACGCCGCAGCCGTTCATCTCGGAGGTCCGGTCCCGGCGTAGGAAGCCGCGGGTACGGGACGCTCCACGGCGTGGGTTTGACGATGCGAGGAGCTGACGGTACGGGGTCGCGCATGGCGAAGCTCGCGTGCTGGCTCCTTGTCGCCGTACCGTGTTTCGCGCTTGCGCACGACCGCGCTGGGGCGCGACGCACGCTCGTCGTGAGCGGGCAGGGCGAGGTGCGCGCGACGCCGGATCGTGCCCAGCTCTCGTTCGCCGTCGAGACGACGGCGACGAAAGCGGGCGAGGCCGCGGCGGAGAGCGCCCGGCGGAGCGCCGCGGTGGGGGCGGCGGTAAACCGGCTGCTCGGCGCGGGGGGTACGGTGGCGACCACGCGCTACTCGATCGAGCCGCGCTACGAGACGAGCCCGTGGGGTAGCCCGCGGTGCCGTACGCCGCGCGCGGCTCCCATCGCCCGCCGGCCCCCCGTCCCGCCCTCGACGTCGCCGACATCGTCCGTGCCCACGGGGCCGCCCACCGACGCAAGCACGCGCTCTCCCGCGACCAGCGCGCCGTCCTGCGCGCCATCGCCACCTGCCGCACGCCGGTGCTCGGCGGGCACCTCGACGTAGTGGGACCTCCGATCCGCGACGGGAGCGAGTGCCGGAAGGCGGGAGATATCTAACCTGAGGAACGTTAGAAATCCCTCTCGGAACCGGACCGAGCTCGCCGTGAGGGACGCCGCCGTCTCGTCGGGCCGTTTTCCCGTCACGACGCGGTGCGCCGGCCAGCGTCCCGACTCATCGCGCCGCCGGGCCTCGGGAGCGTCCGCCGAGGACCCGCCGAGCCATGAACCGCGAACCGCGAGCGGCCCCGCAGGCAGCGAGATCCGGCGCGGAAGGGGGGAGGGGTGACGACCAGGGTGGCTGAAGCCGTCCACGACGGTGCTCGCCGGATGAGGTCCCGGGACCGAAGCGTCATTCGAGGAAAACGAATGGGAGGCCCATCAGGCGCTCCCATTCGCTTTCTCTCGAAGGCAACGGGCTACGGACAAGCGGTGCCGTTGCCGGGGCAGTACACTTGGCGGCAGACAAAGGTCGATGGCTCGAAGCCATCGGGCGGACAATTCGGGCCATCGCCGGGGCACTTCTCCGCCACGTCGCAATCACCCACCGATGCGCGGCAGACAACGTCCGCCGACTTGAAGCTATCGGCCGGACAGTTCGCACTGCTGCCCGTGCAGGTCTCCGCCACGTCGCACGGACCCGCTGACGCCCGGCAGGGGGTGCCTGCCGACTGGAAGCTGTCGGCCGGACAGTCCGCGCCACTGCCCGTGCAGGTCTCCGCCACGTCGCACGGACTCGTTGATGCCCGGCAGACCGTGCCTGACTGGAAGCTGTCGGCCGGACAGGTCGCACTGCTCCCCGTGCACGTCTCCGCCACGTCGCACGGACCCGCTGACGCCCGGCAGACGGTGCCTGCCGACCGGAAGCTGTCGGCCGGACAGGTCGCACTGCTACCTGTGCAGGTCTCCGCCACGTCGCACGGACCCGCTGACATCCGGCAGACCGTGGCTGTCGACTGGAAGCTGTCCGCCGGACAGTTCGCGCTGCTGCCCGTGCAGGTCTCCACCGCGTCACACGGACCCGCCGACGGACGGCAGACCGTGGTGACCGACGCAAACCCGTCGGCCGGACACGCTGTGCCGGTCCCGGTGCAGGTTTCGGCTACGTCGCAGGCACCCGCCGAGGCGCGGCAAATCGTGGTGGCTGACGCAAACCGGTCGTCCGGACAATCGCGGCTCGTGCCAGTACACGTCTCGGCGATGTCGCAGGGACCCGCCGAGGCACCGCATACTGTCCCCGCGTTCCCGGGAGGGTTATCGCAGAACTTCGCCCCTCCGGAGCCGGTTATACACATGTCCACGGTGCAGGGGTTATGGTCGTCGCAGTCTGCATCCGAGCTGCAATTCGGTGGCGTGATCACACAGTCTGACGGATCGGAGTTCGGCTGTTGCGACGGATAGGAACACACGTCGATCAGCTGACCGCCTGTCCCAATGTCGGTGGACGTCAGGCAGCAGTTCACCGCAGCGTCATTCGCCAGGCAGTTGCTTCCGTTGCACTTGTTGGCCGTGTGAGTAGCGGAGCTCGTGAAGGGATCAGCTCCGACCGCGACGCCAACGCCGCATACTGACGTACACGAGACCGGCTGGGAGTTGCTGCAACGGGTCGGCCTATCGTTGGCGCAGGTGTAGCACCGCGCGGGGCCCGTGTTGTCGGTCGGAAGAACACAGGTCCCGCCTGAGCCGCAGTCCTGGTTCTTGCGGCAGCCCAGGAATTGGTTGTTGGAGCATTTGCCCGCCATCTGCGCCGCGCCGAAAACCGTCACGCAGACGGCCCGGTCTGCCAGCCCGTCCTGGTTGAGGTCGATGAGAGCACAGGCGTCCCCGGTGTTATTGCCTGTCCAATTCACGTCGTCGAATTGCCACAGGAGAGAGAGCGTAGTAGCGGAAGAGGAACACGTCGGGCCCGGCTCGCACAGCCCGCTCAAGTCCTTCTGACCCGGCTGGTCGTCGGGGCCTTGTCCGTCGTTGATGCAAACGGCTCGCACCGGAGCGGCGGCCAGAAGGCCGAACACCAGGGTAACCGCCGATAGCCACCATATCCTCACCACGTTCTGAGTTGTGCCTGTCGCTTCGCCGCAACAGAACCATCTGCGTGCAGACTTCGTGGTCCTTCTCGCGTTCGTCATTCTCTGTCCCTTCGTTAAGATCGTGCCGTTCTACGTCAGACGTTTCTTCGAGAATTGCCTGAGCGCGCACTGCTGCCGGTAGAGAAGGGCGTCCGGTCGTGCCCGGCCGCACCCGCTACGAGGTGGCGCGTAAACTGCGTACCGAGGAAATTGGTCGGGAGCGACGACTTCGGGGTACCTTTGTCGTCGAAGGGATCCGTGCAGTCGGTGGTCGTTCTGGGGCAGTGTCGGTGTCGGTCAGGTATTTCGCCCTCGAAGGGAATCAGGTGCGGGGCGCGAGGCACCCCTCGGGGGGCAGGGCCGGTAGCAAGCGCAATACCACGGGGGCCTCAGAAGCACGTGAGACGGCAGAACCAAGGCAGGGTGGTAAAGCTAGCAGACATGCATGACGTCGTGACGTTCGTGCGACCATGCCACACCGCTTGAGCGGAGCGACTCCGATGTATGCGATCGCGCGCCGCAAGGCCTCCGACAGGGCAAGTGCCAGGTTGGCGGCGTTCCGCCCACGACGTGTCCCGCCACCCTACCGCAAAGGGCGAAGCGGCGAAGACCTGCACCATTCGGCCCGGAGCGAGGACGCGAAGCGGGCGCGGCGGAGCGTGGTGATTTGCTTATGACCAGCGCCGGCCGCCGCTTACCGCC
>Ga0209474_10005894_pt1 | contig 10393 bp, 15 predicted proteins | sample GraSoiAngelo_145_FD_185902 | JGI IMG/M metagenome (GOLD analysis project Ga0209474, IMG submission 185902) | Grasslands soil microbial communities from the Angelo Coastal Reserve, California, USA - 14_1009_05_20cm (SPAdes) (version 2) | ecosystem: Environmental > Terrestrial > Soil > Grasslands... | reverse complement strand
TTATGTCCACGGCTAGACGTTCACCGAAATGGTCGAGGGCGTGCGTGAGGAGGCAGTGAGCACCGGCCTGGTGGACGCGGTCGCCTTTGACTCCGGCATCCATGATCTCTACCGCACTGCTGAGCCAGGCGGGGTCTTCTGCTACACGTTCTTCAAGGCCACCGGCCGGAAACCAGCGAGGTGATACCAGGGGTCGAGGCGCTCACGTTCGACGTCTTCGGAACTCTGGTCGACTGGCGCACCGGAGTTGCGGCTGAGGCCCGCAGGCTCGGAGAAATCCGTGGCATCCAAACGGACTGGGAGCGTTTCGCCGACGCCTGGCGCGGACTTTACGTGCCCTACATGGCCAGGGTCCGGCACGGCGAGCTGCCGTGGACGAACTTCGACCGGCTCCATCGCGCGTCCCTCGACGAGGTGATGAGCGAGCTGGGCATCTCCGGGTTCGACGCCGCGGATCGCGAGGAGCTGACGCGCGCGTGGGAGCGGCTGCCTGCCTGGCCCGACGCGGCTGAAGGCCTGCGAAGGCTCCGGCGCCGCTTCGTTCTGTCCACTCTGTCGAACGGGAACCGCTCGCAGCAGGCGGCGCTGATCAGGTTTGCGGGGCTCCCGCTTGAGCGGATGGTCTCGGCTGAAGATTTCCAGCACTACAAGCCGGATCCGGAGGTGTACCAGGGCGCAGCCACGGCGCTCGGGCTGGAGCCGCATCAGGTGATGATGGTCGCGGCCCACAAGTCCGATCTGCGCGCCGCCCAGGCCGCCGGCTTGCGCACCGCGTTTGTCGAGCGGCCGCTGGAGAAAGGCATGGACGGCGGCGCGGACCGGCTTCCCGATCCGGACTCCGACGTCGAGGCCGATGGCTTCATCGAGCTGGCTGCCAGGCTCGCCTGCTGAGGCCATCCGGCTCGGCAGCCGGCTGCCGAAGGTTCCCTGCCTCTTGACGGGAGGAGATGCCGCGGGGGAGGGCCGAAGCCCTCCACCCGCGCTGAACTACTCGTTGAGGAATTCGTCCTCTGCGGCAGCGTCCTCGAAGAAGCGCCAGAACTCCTTCGCCTTGCCATCCGATCCCGGATGGATGACATCCACGAATCGCGCCGAGCGCGTGCGGCCGCGGCGCGTGGCGGTATAGGTCCCGAGCACGACCGTGTGCTCTTCCGAGGCGAGGATGTCGTGCACGTCGGCCTCGTACGTGCCCTCGGTGAGCTGGGCGAACTTCGCGAACATACCGATCACCGCCTCTTTGCCCTTGTACTCGCCGCTGATGGGATTTTCGCCGCCGATATGCCAGACAACATCGTCGTCGAGAACGTCCATCACCCCCTCGATGTGCGCCTCGTTGAAGGCCTGGTAGCCCTTCTTGGTCAGCTCTACGTTGCGCTGCTCAACTGACGTCGTGGTCATATATGCCCACCTCCGTCAGTCATTGTGCTTCAGATCTCGCGGGTCCGGAAGCTCCAGATGCTGAGCGCCAGCATGGTCGCAAACCACACCGCGACCCAGGCCAGGAATGCGATCGGTGGAGGATCGACCGCCGCAAACGGGTTGGCGCGGGCGAGCGTGCCTCCGAGCCTGAGCTGCGCGAGCACCGCGTCCGGCTCCATCGCGAAAACAGCGCCACGCCACAGCCCGTCGGAGGGCAGGATCAGCCTGCTGATGATGCCGATGTTCTCGACAGCGTCGTTCTGGAGGGCGGCCCCAAAGCCACCGACCACTCCGCCGATCCAGCCCATGAGCCACGCGACCAGCGCGATCACGCCGCCGGTGATGCCTGAGAGACGCGTCGAGAGCACCAGGCCGAGCGAGAGCAGGGCGAGGCCCTCGACCGCGACGTAAACAATCAGCTGGATGGGATGTGGGGGGACGTAGCCCGTCGCCCAGTCGACGGCGAGCATCTCCAGCAGGCCGGCGGCGCCCGCATAGATGGCCACCAGCACCGCCAGCCCGAGCCATTTGCCGATCACGATCTCGCTCCGCCTCACCGGCCGGGCGAGCACGGCAAGCAGCAGGCCGCTTTCGACCTCGCTCGAGATGAGCGGACCCGCGACCACCGCGGCGCTCAGCGCCAGCACGCCACTGAACATGAACGTGACGACGATCAGCAGCTGCGAGGAGATGAGCTGGGCCTCACCGGCCTGCGCGAGCTCGGTGATCTTGTGAAACCCCCAGGCCGAGAAGCCGACGACGATGAGGGTGAGGATCACCAGCGCGAGGAGCAGGCGCCGGCGCGAGGCCTCCTGCACCGTCAAGCGGGCGACGACCAACACCGGCGCCATTACTTCGGCTCGTCCTCGTGGAGCAGCTGCAGGAAGCGGTCCTCCAGGTTCTGGTGGCGAGGAACGACCTCGTAGACCCGACCGCCGAGCTTGACGATCTCCGACACCAGGTCCGGCACGCGCTCCGGGCCTAATTTGGTGAAGGTCAGGTGCTCGCCCTCGTCGTCGACGGGACCGAATGCTTCGAGCTTCGCCAGCTGCCCGTCCAGGCCGCTGACCCGCACGCGAACCGCCGACCCGCTGAGGAGGTCCTGCATGGTCCCCGACGCGATGACGCGGCCGTGGTCGACCACAGCCACGCGGTCGCAGACCTGCTCCACCTCGCTCAGCAGGTGCGAGTTGAGGAAGACCGCGGTGCCCCTCTCGGCCATCTCGCGGATGATGCGGCGGACATCGTGGCGACCGATGGGATCGAGAGCCGACGTCGGCTCGTCGAGGAATACCAGCTCCGGCTCGCCGAGCAACGCCGCCCCAAGGCCCAGGCGCTGCTGCATGCCTTTGGAAAACGTGCCCACACGGCTGCTTGCGCGATCGGCCAGGCCCACGATGTTCAGGGCTCCGTCGATGGCCTCCTTCCAGCGTGACCGGGGCAGGGGTGCCAGCTCGCAGTGGAGAGCAAGCACCTCGCGGGCAGACAGCCACGCCTGGTAGCGGAACAGCTCGGGGAGGTAGCCGATGCGGCGGCGGGTGGCGAGGTCGCCCACGCGCTGGCCGAGGAGCCAGCCCTCGCCCGAGGTCGGCCTGAGCAGGCCCAGCAGCAGCTTGACCGCCGTGGTCTTGCCCGCCCCGTTCGGTCCGAGGAACCCGAAGATCTCGCCTCGCGGCACGGTCATCGTGAGCCCGGCCAGCGCGACGGTGCTGCCGAACCGCTTCGTCAGCTCGACCGTATGGATCGCGGGCGAGGCGGCGGCCCCTCCGCCGGGAGGGGCCGCAGGGGAATCAGCCGGCACGCACGGAGACTAGCTCAGGCCGTCTGCGATCGAAAGGATGTCCGACTGTTTGAGGGAGCCGCCGACGAAGAAGACGTCGTTCTTGATCCAGATCACGGCTGCGCCGACGCCGGTGTTGTCACCCAGCGCGACACCGTCGACGCCCTGCACGGTCACCTTCGAGGAGGTGGCGTACTGGACCGGAACCGGGATCGGCAGCGTCGTTGTGGGATCGCCGATGGCGCGAATGTCAGCTGCCAGCTGCGGCGAGATGCCCGGCTGTGCGAGCAGGTAGTCCTCCAGCTCCTTGACGGTGACCCCGGAGGAGGTGACGGATGGTGTCCTGGACTCGGCGATGATCAGCTGCGGCAGGTTCAGGTGGCTGGTTTTGTCGGTTGACTTCGGCAGCTCGCCAAAGATCTCGACGATCGCCGGCCCCATGGTGAGCGTGAGCGTGCTGCCGTCCATGCCGGCTGGCATCGCCGGGAGCGTCTTGCCCTTGGCGGCGGCGGCGGCCTGAGCCTTGGCCGCGCTGAACGTGAACACGCCGACCGCCTGTGGCATCGCCGCGTACGAGACGGTTTTGGAAACGGTCTCCGGGAGGCTGCCGGCCTTGGGAGCCGGGAAGCCCGCGATGCTCGCCGCCGTGGCCGCATCAGGCACGAGCGACGGTTGAGGTGCCTTCGACCACGTGATAGTTCCGTAGGCGCTGAGGTCGGGGAGAGATTCGAGCTCGGCCACTGTCACCGGCACTGGCTTGACAGTCTTGGGCGCGAAGATCTGAGAGACGTTCGCGGACGCCGTGATCACCGCGGCGAGCACGAACACCGCCGCCAGCACGAGCACCATCCGCTGGGACGAAGGCTTCAGGATCGGCAGCCGGAGTCCGAATCGAGGGCGGGTGATGTCACGCGTCTGCAGGCGCTGATAAGCGGCAGCAGCGTCGAAGTCAGCCGAGGGCACAGCCGCCAGCAGACCTGCCGTTGCGCGCGCGTCCTCGGCCATCGCGTCGTATCGCGCGCGACATTCCGAGCAGGTCGCATAGTGCTCCCGGTCGGGAGCGGTGATCGCGTCCGGATCGTCAACGATCCGACGCAACGTGCCGTCATTCAGATGTGCCACTAGATGACCTCCTTACGCAGCGCGGCTTCTGCGCGCCTCAACAAAGTTCCAATCTGTCCAGTTCCGACACCGAGGGCTTGCGCCACCTCGGCATAGCTGAGCCCGCTCGCCCTCAGCACCAGCACGGCCGCCGGTTTTTGCGGCAGCCTGGCCAGCGCCTCGCGCACGCGCCGGCGGTCTTCGTTGACCTCGACCACCTGCTGCGGGTCGACTGCTTTCGATCCCTCGTGCGGGGCATTCGCCAGCTCCCGCCGCTGGCGCCGGCGCCGCCCCCGAATCCGGTTCAGGGCTGTGTGGGCGGCAGCCCGGTAAAGCCACGACGCTGCGTACGGCGAGCCGGCCGAGTGGAGCCGGTGGAAGTCCATGAAGACCTCTTGCGCGACGTCCTCGGCCTCCTGGGGATCGGACAGCACGCGGTTGGCGATACCGGCGACGCGGGCGTATTCGGATTTGAAGAGCGCCTCGAACGCGCCCTGCTCGGACTTCACGGCGGGCACATGCCCTGCCCGGTCAGATGCCATCTCGGCGCCCACTGATCAACAAGCACCGCTGCCGATCGTTTTGTGACAGTCAGCCGGGCCGGGACGGCTTCCGTCTCAGTTTCAGGATCTCGCGGGAGGCCGCGCGCAGGAAGGGTCCGCCCCAGATCCCCACCGACAGCAGGGACGCGAAGATCACCACCGCGTCGATGCTCTGCCGCCCCTGCTTCTCCCAGTAGACGTCCTGCAGGCTCAGCCAGAGCGCGAACTCGTCCAGCGTCAACGCCGCACCGACTCCGAACGCGATCGCCGTCAGGCTGGCCAGGAGGCTCGATCCGACGCCGATCTCGGTCAGCCATATGTAGCCGACGGCGAGCAGGATGAGGATGCCCCACACCAGGTGGTGGATGTGCGTCGAGCCCGCGCTCAGGTTGTGAAATGGTCCGACGCCCGCGCGGATCGACAGCGTGATGGCTCTCACTGCCGCGAAGGTGACCAGGAAGCCCAGGGAGGCCAGGAACAGCCTCTCGCGGCTCTCGCTCTTGAAGTGGAACTGATAGAGCTTGCGGAGGACACTCATCGCAGCACCGACTAGCCGGCGAGGTTCCTCTGCCGGTTGGCGCTGCTGGCGACCGCGTCCTCGATGATCGCGAAGTCGTTGCGGTTGAGCATGTGAATGTGGCCCTGGAAGGCGAGCGTCCAGTGCTCGGGCGGCCACTTGCGGACGTAGTCGAGCCGGTACGCGAGCTCTTTGGCCGGGACCCAGTCCGCATCGTCGAGCACCATGTCGAGCCGGATGTGAACGCGCCAGGGGTAGTCCTCGTCGCGGCGCGCTGAGCGCCAGATCGGAGTGTGGTCCTCGTACATCGGTGACGCGACTGTGACGGTCGCCGCGAAGCCCATCCGGCCCGTCACGTAGTAGAGGAGACGGTCGCCCGGCCGCATCGCCTCGACGCGGCGGCGGTGGCGGCTCTTCAAGCCCTGGATGGTGAAGCCGTGCTCGCGCGTCTTGCGGAAGTTGTCCGGCGAGCTGACGACCATCCAGTACTGAGCCGCCCGCCCACCCTCGGACCGCCCAGACCGTCGCTTGCGCCGGCCGCGGCCGGTCCTCGCCGGTGCCTCGGCCGGTTGCGCGTCTGGCTCCGGCGCCGGCGCCTCCAGCGGTGGTTCCTGGTCCTGCTCGTCTGCCACGCTGCGAATTGTCGCTAAGGAACGGCGGCCCGCGGAGGGCCGAGGTCCTCGGGCTCAGGTAGGAGCACGGTGAGATTGCGGATCTGCGCGATGTGCCCCATCTCGTGACGGGCGACCAGCCGGCAGATCTCGAGCAGGGTCACGTCACCGCCGTGCGGGTCGCTGATGACGCGGTCCCATTCGTTCTTGCCCCAGCCGTGGAGCAAGTCGACCGTTCGGCGCCGGACCCGTGCGAAGTCCTCGATCGCCTCGGGGAGCGGACGGTCCAGGTCCTGGTCGTGGCCTGGGTCGATCGTCGAGCGAATGTCGGCGGTCGAGAGTCCCTCGAGATGAGCCCGCCGTAACAGCGCATCGACCTTCGAGCCCGACTCGAGCAGATGGCCGATGAGTCCGCCGAGGGTCGGAAAGGCAGGGCCGTGCCGGTACCGAAGCTTCGCCTCGTCGAGACCGAAGACCAGATCGCTGATGCGTTCCGGAGCCGAGCCCATGAGCAGCACCGCATCGGCCGGGCTGAGCTCCTCGTCGAGTTCCACGGGTTCAACCATAAGGAAGTGGGAAATCTGTGTCGGCTGAGGTGTACATACTCAGGCTGTGGAGAGCGTCCAGGTCGTCTGTGAGAAGTGCGGCACGCAGCTGGTGCCGAACGCGGCCTACTGCGAGCGGTGCGGGGCGCGGACTCGCCGGGCACGGCGTCTGGTCCGGCTGGCGATCAGGGTCGAGCTGCTGTTCTTCCTGATGGTGGTTGGCCTCGTGATCGCGTTCACCTGGATCTACGCCGCGCAGCGCTAGGGCTCGGCTAGCGCCGGTAGACGGCTCGGCCTTCGACCTCGTCCTTGTTCAGCCGCTTGTTCAGGTGCAGACCCTCGAGCAGGAACTCGATCACCGACGCGCGCACCTCCGGGCGGTCCGGCAGCGAAAGCCTCTTCAGGGCGGTGCTCAGCTCCGGCAGGTCGCCGATCGCTCGCGTGTAGGCCCGAGCAGGGATTCCCTCGCCGACCTCGAGCATGGTCCCATCCTCAAAACGTGAGACGAAACCGTCGAAGTGCGCTGCCGAGAAGTGCCGGCTGAAAACAGCGCTCACCGCACCGCGCTCCAGCCGGCCGAGCACCTGCTCCTCCTTGCCTTCGTCGAGGGCTTCGATCTCGACGCGACCGGAGGTCGATGAGGTCAGGTACGCAAGGTCGGTGATGCGCGGAACGGCGACGGATTCGCCCAGGCGCGCGGCCCGGCGGACCGAGTTGCTGGCCAGATTCTCGAAGTTGGCGATCGACATGCGGACCGACACGCCCGAGGACTGAGAGATGTGGGGGCTGCGGCGCGCGAGATGTGTCAGCTCGGCAACGATCTCTTTCATGAAGCTCGGGAAGACCAGCTCGAAGTCTTCCGGCAGCGGATTGCGCTCCGCCTCCATGATCTGCATCTCCTCGCCGATCGTCAGCGGATAGTGAGTCCTGACCTGCGAGCCGAAGCGGTCCTTCAGTGGCGTGATGATGCGGCCGCGTGACGTGTAGTCCTCGGGGTTGGCACTTGCGATCACGAACAGGTCGAGTGGCAGCCGCACGCGATAACCGCGGATCTGCACGTCCTTCTCTTCCATGATGTTGAGCAGTCCAACCTGGATTCGCTCGGCCAGGTCAGGCAGCTCATTGATGCCGAAGATGCCGCGGTTCGTTCGCGGCAGCAGACCGTAGTGGATGGTCAGCTCGTCCGCCAGGTATCGACCCTCGGCCACCTTGATGGGGTCGACCTCTCCGATCAGGTCGGCGATTGAGATGTCCGGCGTGGCCAGCTTCTCACCGTAGCGCTGCTCGCGGTCGATCCACGCGATCGCGACGCCGTCACCGTTCTTCTCGATCAGGTCCAGGCAGCGACGGCAGATCGGGGCATAGGGGTGGTCGTTGACCTCGCATCCCGCGATCGCCGGCATCTGCTCATCGAGCAGGCTCACCAGCGAGCGCATGATCCGGCTCTTGGCCTGGCCTCGCTCGCCGAGAAGAATCACGTCGTGTCCCGAGATGATGGCGTTGGCAAGCTGCGGAAGCACGGTTTCGTCGTAGCCGACGATTCCGGCCAGCAGCGGCTCGCCGGAGCGCAGTCGGGCGATCAGGTTTCGCCGCATCTCCTGCTTGACCGTCTCGCGCACGTGTCCTGAGGCGCGAAGCTCGGCGATGGTTCGAGGAGCGGCTTCGGGCATCACCAGCACTATAGACAACGAGTCGTTGGATCTCTCGCATCAACTGCCGCACACTGTCTAGACTTTCCCGCGCTTGGTCGAAACTATCAGGGCTCGTTACGAGACGGCGCACGACGATGGCCGTCCCCTTTTGGGTGGGCACCGCGGCTTTCCGCTCGGCCATCCAGGCGGGTTGCGATCTCATCGAATGCGATGTCCACCTGTCGTCGGACGGCCGCCTGGTCGTGATCCACGACCACACTCTCGAACGCACCACCAACGGCGAGGGCCTGGTCCGAGACCACACCGCGGCGGAGCTGATGAAGCTGGACGCCGGCGAAGGGGAGCGCATCCCACTCCTTCACGACGTGATCGAGCTGGCCCTCGGAAAGGTGGGCCTGGTGATCGAGATCAAGCAGCTGCCGATCGTCTATCCCGGGCTCGAGGAGAAGCTGGTCAACATGCTCCGCCAGCTGGGTGCGGTGCAGGAGTGCGCAGTCGTGTCGTTCCACCACCCGGCCATCCGCAAGCTTCGCGACATGGAACCGCGGCTGCAGCTCGGCATTCTTGAAGGGGCTCGCCCGATGGACCCCGCGCGCATGCTCAGGGAGGCCGGCGCCGACGTCTTCTCACCGCATTGGGGTGCGATGGACCGAGAGCTGGTCGAGCAGGTGCATGCCGCCGGCGGCGCTGTTGGCGTGTGGCCCGTCGACGATGACGCAGCAGTGGCCTGGTGCAGGCTGTGCCGGCCCGACTCGATCTTCACGAACCGGCCGGTCGAGGTGGGACAGGCGCTCAGGTCTTAGCGGGCGCTCGTCCCAGGGTCAGCAGCACTGCCTCCTTCCGGGGATCCAGGAGCACAGTGATGCGATCGCCGGGCGCGAGGCGGTCAAGAGAGTTGGACCTGTACGCCGTCTCCAGAGCCCGGCCAGTGAGATTCACGCGGATGCGACCGGCAAATGGGCTGGCGTCGACGATCTCGGCAGTGGCAGCGACCCCGTTACGAAGCGACTCTCGAAGCCTGAAAAGTGTCCAGCCCATGATGAGTGCTGCCGCGATCACGACCAGGGCCACCAGCTTGATGAGCACATCGAGCGGCACAGGCTGCGACGCTCTGACCACTGTGCCGATCACCGCGATAAGAGGCAGGCCCACCAACGCATAGACGAGCGTGGGCGTGTGGACCTCGACCACGTCGCCCACACTCACCTGGCGTGGGGGATCCGGCTGCTGTGCAATCAGCCTTCGGGCCACCTCGATGAGCCGTGGTCCTGGAAGGAACCGCTTGATCGAGCGACGTTACACCCGTCCCGCGGCGGCGTTGGCTCAGTAGGCAGGTATGAGCCATACCATGAACCGGCCGTGCGCGCCGACCGCCCGAGCTTCGAGGACGTGTACCGCGACTACCTGGGTCGCATCTACGCCTACGTCCGCGCGCAGGTGGGCAGCTCCGCCGACGCCGAGGACATCACGGCTCAGGTGTTCATGAACGCATACCAGGCGTACGACCGCTTCGAGCCGCGGATGAGCACGCCTGCTGCGTGGCTGTTCAGGATCGCCCGCAACGCGACGCTGGACCACTTTCGCGCCCACGGCCGGCGCGAACGCCTGCGCCGGACGATCGAGCAGCAGCCGGTCCACGCGGAGGACCCCGCGGGTATGGCCGAGGACAGGATGCAGTACCGCGCCCTGCTCGCCCATGTCGCCCACCTCTCCGAGCGCCAGCGCGATGCGATCTCGCTCCGCCATTCGGGCCTCAGCTTTGAAGAGGTGGGGACGCTGATGAGCTGCAGCGAGGACGCCGCCAAGATGCTCTATCACCGCGCGCTGAAGGCGCTGCGGGACGCAGTGGCGGGAGAGGCCAGGATGAGCGATGCCCAGCATGAGTGACAAGGAAGACCTCGAGCTCGAGGCGCTGCAGCGCCAGCTCGATGCTGCCTTCGAGACGACGCGGCCGCGGCGCGGATTCGAGGATGAGCTCTGGCTGCGCATACAGGCGCGCCGGCCATGGTGGAACCGGCTTCGGGACGCAGCGTCAGCCTTTGCGGGCAGCATCTGGGAGGCCCCGGCCGTGCCGCTCGGCGTCGTCGCAGTGCTCCTCATATTGGTGGTCGGGGTCGGAGTTCTGAGCAGCGCGCTCCGGCCCAACGTGGAGAGCCCGACCAGCCTGTCCCAGGGTGCCGGCAGCCGCTATCAAGGTGACCAGGCCTCCTTCGGCCGCCTGCCCTC
>Ga0209474_10005893_pt1 | contig 10393 bp, 9 predicted proteins | sample GraSoiAngelo_145_FD_185902 | JGI IMG/M metagenome (GOLD analysis project Ga0209474, IMG submission 185902) | Grasslands soil microbial communities from the Angelo Coastal Reserve, California, USA - 14_1009_05_20cm (SPAdes) (version 2) | ecosystem: Environmental > Terrestrial > Soil > Grasslands ... | reverse complement strand
TTCATCGTTCTGCTGGGCCCGGCGCTCGCGCAGTTCCTGCACGCCATCCGCGGCGTCTCGCACTGACCGGCGGGCCTCTGCCGGCGCTCTAGGAGGTTCAGGCTGCCGTCGGCTCGGCGTCGGCCTCCTGGCTGCCGACGCGCTCCCGGAGCCACGGGGTCAGCTCGTCGGCCGGAAGGGGGCGCGCCAGGAAGAAGCCCTGCGCCGAGTCGCAGCCGAGCTCGGTGAGCTTCGACCACACCGCGCCGGTCTCGACGCCCTCGGCCACGACCGACAGGGCGAGGTTGCGGCCGAGGTCGATCGTCGAGCGGACGATCCGGGCGTACTGCTCCTCGCTATCCATGGCCGTCACGAACGACCGGTCGATCTTGATCTCGTCGACGGGAAGCTCGCTGAGGTAGGCGAGCGACGCGTAGCCGGTCCCGAAGTCGTCGACGGCGAGCTTGACGCCGGTCTCGCGCAGCCGCTGCAGGATCGCCTTCGCACGCGGGGGGTCGGCGAGCACGCTCGTCTCGGTCAGCTCGAGCTCGAGGATCTCCGGCTCGAGCCCGTGGCGCTGGAGCAGCTCCGCGAGCTCCTCAGGGAAGCGCTCGTCGAGGATGTTCCGCATCGCGACGTTGACGGCGACCGTCAGGTCGAGGCCCTGCTCGCGCCACTCGCGGCACTGGCGGAGGGCCTGGTCGACGACGAAGAGCGTGAGCGGGCGGATGAGCCCGGTCTGCTCGGCAACCGGCACGAACACGTCCGGCGGGACGAGGCCTCGCTCCGGGTGCTGCCACCGGACGAGGGCCTCGACGCCTCGCACCTCGCCGTCGGCGAGGGTCGCCTTCGGCTGGTAGTGGAGGACGAGCTCGCCCTCCTCGATCGCGCGGCGCAACTCGCCGACGAGGACGAGGCGCTCGGGCCGGTAGTGGTCCGTGTGGGCGTCGTAGATCGCATAGTGCGCCTTCGTTTCCTTCGCGACGTACATCGCCACGTCCGCCCGCTGGAGCAGCGTCTCGACGTCGTCGCCGTGGTCCGGGTAGAGCGCGATGCCGACGCTGGCCTCGACCTCGAGCGGGAGGCCCTCGACGAGGACGGGCTCCTGGAGGGCGGTGGTGATCCGCTCGGCGAGCGCCATGATCATGTCGGGGTGGGGGACGTCCGGCACGAGCAGGGCGAACTCGTCACCCCCGAGCCGCGCGACGGTGTCGCCCGGGCGCGTGAGCTCTTGCAGCCGCGACGCGAGCTCCTTGAGCATCAGGTCGCCGCAGTGGTGCCCGAGCGTGTCGTTGACCTCCTTGAACCGGTCGAGGTCCATCAGGAGGAGGGCGACGACGTTGCCCGTGCGGGCGCTCGCCCGGAGCGCGTGCTCGACCCGGTCGTGGAAAAGCGTCCGGTTCGGGAGCTCCGTGAGCTGGTCGTGGAGCGCGAGCCGCGCGTTCTCCTCGGCCTGCCGGCGCAGCTTGCGGGAGGCGCCTGCGACGACGCGGAACAGGCTGATCCACAGGAGGAGCAGGCCGCCGCCGATCAGCCAGTAAGTGGTTCGCACGTCGCCTGCGATCGCACTCGAGATGGGCTTCTCCGGCAGGTTGAGCTCGAGCACGCCGCGGACCGCGCCCTGGCCGCCGAAGCGGAGCGGCACCCAGACCGTGTAGGTCCACCCCACGGCCGTGGCGGTGAGCGCGTTCGCGTCAACCTTGTTGCGACCCGCGACGAGCTTGCCGTGCGCCGCCGCCTCCTGCTCGGGCGAGCGCGCCGCGTCGTGGCCGATCGTGGCCCGATCCTGCGAGTAGAGGACGTTTCCGCGCGTGTCCGAGAGGCGCACGCCGGCGACCCCCGAAGCCTTGAGGCCGTCGACGGTCCGGTCGAGCCCGATCAGGTCGCTCTGGCCGAGCCCGTGCCTGAACTGGTACGGCGTGAGCTGCGTCTGGAGGGCCGCCGCGACGAGGGCAGCCGATTGGCGCGCGTCGGCGTAGGCCCGACCCCGGATCTGATGCTTCAGGTAGCTGGAGAGCCCGTACCCGAGCAGCGCCAGCGGAACGAGGCTGACGAGGGCGAAGGTCGTCAGCAGGCTCGGCCGCCGGAGGCCGTTCGTGGAGAAGGAGCGAGGCCGCACGCGCGTCGATAGCTTCGGCGGATCGGCCGCCGGGCCGCTCCCCCGAACGAGTACCGCGCCTCGAGGTTGATTCTCCTCGATTTGCGGTACATCCGAGCGTCCGCTCGCAGGGAGCGGCTCGCCCAACTCGACTGTGGGGGTATCGAACCGATGAGATCAGCTCGTCTCGCGCTCGCCGCGCTGGCGCTCGCGACCGTCGCCGCCCTCGGGGCCGCGCCCGCCGTCGCGGACGGCGTCACGAACCCGAAGCACTTCTTCTGGGGCCAGTCCGGGAGCACGGTCGACGCGCTCTCGAACGACGTCATCTACCACGGCGGTAGCGCCGGGCCCGGCGCCATCGGCGTCGAGATCAAGCCGGCCGTCTACCTGATCTACTGGGGGCCGGACTGGGTGCAGGGCTTCAGCGTCCCCGACGTGAACGGCAAGACGTACTCGTCGAAGACGCTCCAGAGCTACCTCAACTCGTTCTTCTCCAACGTCGGCGGGAGCCCGTGGGCGGGCGTGCAGACGCAGTACTGCCGGAACGTCCTCGCCGGCACGACGAGCTGCGCCGGCGTCCACGGTGCCGAGTTCGTCACGAACCCGAAGCACCAGCTGAAGGGCGTCTGGACCGACCCGACTCCGGTGCCGGACGACATCGTCACGCTCGGGCTCGCGCAGAACCTCGTCGACGACCCGATCGCGATGGAGGCGATGCGCGCGTCGGCGCACTTCGGCTACGACCCCGACGCGACGTACATCGTGATGACGCCGCCCCGGACGATCGGGACGGGCCAGCCCGTCTACTGCGGGTACCACACGCAGACGACGTCGATCGACGGGCTCGGCAACCCCTACCGCCTCCAGTACTCGTTCATCCCGTACCTGAACATGGACTGGGTGATCGGCAGCTGCGGGGCCAACAGCGTCAATGCGACGTCGAACTCCTTCGGGAACGGCGTCTTCGACGGCTACTCGATCGTCGTCGGCCACGAGTATTCCGAGGCCGTCACCGATCCGGACAACTTCTTCTCGGTCCAGGACGGCTGGAACGACGCGACGACGAGCGAGAACGCCGACAAGTGCGCCTGGTACCACCTCCAGAACATCCCGCTCGCGGGGCACCAGTACGCCGTCCAGCCGACGTGGTCGAACGAGGCCTTCGACGCCGGCAAGGACGGCTGCGCGGTCTCGCGCTAGCGTCGGCTCGGGCCTGGGGCGGGAGCGATTTCCCGCCCCAGGTGACCTTTAGAGGCTAGGCCGGGCGCGGCGGTGGGCCAGGTCCGCGAGGGACCTGCATCCGGACACGACCCGATTCGCCGTGTCTCGTCCTCGAGTCCGGCATCGGCCAGGGGCGGACCCGGACGAACGGCCGGATTCGGGGACAGTCCCCGCCGGCCCCGCGCCACGGCCGGACCAGCCAGTCGGTGGCTAGCCGTCCTCGACCGCTCGGATCCGCCGCGCGAGAGCGCCCACGTCGACGTCGCCGCCGAGGTCGACCTCGATCAGCTCGCCGGGAAGGTCGAGGGGATCCCACCGGCCGCGCTCGAGGTCGCGCCGAACCTCCTCGGCGTCCTCCGGCTCGTCGCGGTGCCCCGGATGGCGCCTGCCCGACGCCGCGCGCTCCGCGAAGCGCGCGAGGAGCGTCGCCTCGTCGCCGCCGCAATGGAGCTGGACGACGCGCACGTCGTACTCGTGCCACAGACGCTCGAGCGGCCCGAGGTCGCTGTCGCGGTCGAAGTTGCTCTCGACGATCGCGGAGAGGCCCGATGCGAGCTGCGCCTCGGCGACCGTCAGCAGCAGGCGGCGGGCGGCCTCCTCGAGCTTCGGCTCGAGCTCATCGCCGGAGCCGAGCACGTCGTAGAGCACCTCCTTCAGTGCGTCCTTGCCGATCCACGGAAGGCGGAGCTCCCGGGCGAGCGCCCGCGCGAGCGACGTCTTGCCCGACGCAGGCGGGCCGGTGACGACGACGAGAAGGCTCAAGCCGTCTGCGCGAGCGCGATCGCGCCCAGCACGCCCGAGCGGGAGCCGAGCGCCGGCAGCGTCAGGTAGGTCGACATGTTCTCGGTCACGGCCGGATTGTCCAGGTAACCGTTCAGGAACTGCGTCACCTCGCTCCGCACGAGCGGGAGGAGGCTCGGCTCGTTCATCACGCCGCCGCCCACGACGATCCGCTCGGGCGAGAGGACGCAGATCACGCAGACGAGCCCGAGAGCGAGGTAACGAGCCTCGAGCTCCCAGACACGACCATCCCCGTCGAGGTCGGCCGCGGGCCGTCCCCAGCGCGCCTCGATCGCCCGGCCCGAGGCGAGACCCTCGAGGCAATCGCCGTGGTACGGGCACATCCCCGGGAACGGGTCGGCCTCGCGGTCGTGCGGGATCCGCATGTGGCCGAACTCCGGGTGCACGAGCCCGTGCAGGAGCTTGCCGCCGGCCATGCCGCCTCCGCCGATGCCCGTGCCGACCGTGACGTAGCAGAACGTGTCGAGGCCGCGCGCCGCGCCCCAGGTGTGCTCGCCCAGCGCGGCCGCGTTCACGTCCGTGTCGAAGACGACCGGGACGCCGAGTCGCCGTCGGACCTCCTGGCCGACGTCCGTGTGCGCCCAGCCCGGCTTCGGGGTGGTCGTGACGTGCCCCCACGTCGGCGAGCCCGGGTTCGCGTCCAGCGGGCCGAAGGATCCGATCCCGATCGCCTTCACCGGACCGGCGCGGTCGAGGAACGCGACCGCTCGGTCGATCGTCTCGGCCGGCGTCGTCGTCGGGATCGTCTCGGCCGATCGCAGGTCCTCCGGGCTCGTGCCGACCGCGCACTCCCACTTGGAGCCGCCCGTCTCGATCCCGCCGTAGACGCTCACTCGACGCCCGCCCGAGGCGCGCCACACGACCGCCGGACGAGGAACTGCCCGGGGAGGACGACCATCCGTTTGCTGCCGGGGCCGCGGCCCTCGATGCGCTCGAGCAGGAGCTGAGCGCCCAGCGTGCCGAACGTCTCCGCGGGCTGCACCATCGCCGTCAGGAACGGGTAGAGCCGCGAGGCGTACTCGATGTCGTCGAAGCAGACGAGCGCGACGTCGTCGGGAACGTCGAGGCCCGCCGCGCGAACGCCCTCGATCGCGCCCAGCGCGACGAGGTTGTTCGCGGCAAAGACCGCAGTCGGCGGCTCCTCCAGCTCGAGCAGCCGGCTCATCCCGTCGAGCCCTCCGTGCGGGTCGGCCGGCGCGCGCGCGACGAGCGCCGGGTCGAGCGGGATCCCCGCGGCCGCGAGCGCCGCCTCGTAGCCCCGCCGCCGGTCGCCCGCCGTCGACACCTCGTCGGACTCGACGATCATCCCGATCCGGCGGTGGCCGAGCGAGACCAGGTGCTCGACGAGCTGCGCCGCTCCGCCGGTGCTGTCGCCGAGGACCGCGTCGGCATCGACGCCGTCCACCGTGCGGTCGATCAGCACGAACGGGACGCCGAACCGGTCGAGGCGGCGCAGGTGGGGGCGCGATCGTTCGCTGACCGGCGCGATCACGATCCCCTCGACCCGATGGGCGAGCATCTCGCCGACGACGTCTTGCTCGACGGCTAGATCGGCGCGTGTGTCGCAGAGGATCACGCGGTAGTCGGCGCGCCGGGCGACCTCCTCGGCCGCGCGCACGATCAGGGTGAAGAAGGGGTTCGCGACGTCGGGGACGATCACGGCGATGGTGCCGGTGCGCTGGCGGCTGAGTCCGCGTGCGAGCCGGCTCGGGACGTAGCCCAGCTGCGCGATCGCCTGCTCGACCCGCCGTCGGGTCTCGGGACTGACGCGGGCGCTCTCGTTGATCACCCGCGAGACGGTCATCGGCGAGACCCCGGACAGCTTGGCGACGTCGCGGATCGTTGCGTTCGGCGCGGTCATTCACTTGGTATCGGTACCACAACGACCGCCCAAAGTCATCCCGCGCTCCGCAGCGAAGGGCTTGACTCGGTAGCTCCGTCCGTGTTATCGGTACCACGATCACTCTGCTTTCCTAGGCAAGGAGGCACCACATGCGTTATCCGCAGGGAGGCTCTCTCTCCCGGCACCGACGCCGCTGGCTCGGGCTGGCGGCCGTGCTTCTCGTCGTCGCCGTCACGGCCGCGGTCGTGGCCGCGGCCTCCGCGAAGACGTCGTCGAAGAGCGCGACGGTCAAGGTCGGGCTGATCACGAAGGACGCGACGAACCCGTTCTTCGTGAAGATGCACCAGGGCGCGTCGGCTCAGGCGAAGAAGCTCGGCGCGCAGCTGATCTACGCGGCGGGCAAGTCGAGCTCCGACAACGCGGGCGAGATCGCCGCAATCGAGAACATGACGACCGCGGGGGTGAAGGGGATCCTCATCACCGTCGCCGACGGGAAGGCGGAGAATCCGGCGATCGCCAAGGCGCGGAAGGCTGGCGTGCTCGTGATCGCGCTCGACTCCCCGACGGTCCCGAAGACGGCGACCGACGCGCTGTTCGCAACCAACAACTTCAACGCGGGCATCCTGATCGGGAAGTACGCCCGCGCGGCCACGAAGGGCAAGACGGTGACGATCGCGATGCTCGACGAGCACGCGGGCTCGTCCGTCGGCGCTCTCCGGCACAACGGCTTCCTGAAGGGGTTCGGGATCAAGGGCAGCGACAAGCAGATCGCCTGCGTCGGAAACGGCGAGGGCCAGACGGCCCCGTCGCAGACGGCGATGGAGAACTGCCTGCAGAAGAACCCATCGATCGACGTCGTCTACACGATCAACGAGCCCAGCGCCGCGGGCGCCTGGACCGCGCTGAAGAACGCGGGCCACACGCAGTCGGCGACGAACGTCAAGGCCGGGATCATCGACGCGACCTCGCAGCAGTACCCGCTGAAGATGGCGTCGCTCGGCGTCGGAGCGGTCGTCAACTACGCGAAGTCCGGCAAGAAGGTCTCGGGCTATACCGACACGGGCGTCAACCTGATCGCGAAGAAGGCGGTCGCGGGCGTCAAGTCCAAGAGCGTGGCCTACGGCCTCGCCAACTGCTGGGGATAGCGACCCTCGACCGGCTGTGGCCGGAGCGCCCGCCCTTCGCGCTCCGGCCGCGGCCGCATCTCGGGAGGGGTCTTAGGATCACGCCACGGTGACGACGACCGAGACCACGGTCGCGCCGGAGCGGCCGCCTCGCCGCTCGGCAGCGGAGCGCCTTCGCGGCGCCGCGGCTGCGCCGGGGTTGGGCCCCTTCGTGGCGCTCCTCCTCACGATGGCGTTCTTCTCGCTGAAGAGCGACCGCTTCCTGCAGGCCCAGAACCTCTCCCTCGTCATGCAGCAGGTGATGGTGGTCGGCGTCCTCGCGATCGGGCAGACGTTCGTGATCCTCACGGCCGGCATCGACCTCTCCTGCGGGACGGTGATGGCGCTCGGCCAGATCGTGATGACGAAGCTCGCGGTCGCGAACGGCGTCCCCGCTCTGCCCGCGATCGCGCTCGGGATCCTCACCTGCATCGGCTTCGGGATCCTGAACGGCGGCCTCGTCACAGCTGTGCGGCTGCCGGCCTTCATCGTCACACTCGGCACGCTCAACATCGCGTTCGCGCTGACGCACATCGTCTCGAACGACCTCACCTTCTCGGGGTTACCCAGCCAGCTCCTCTTCTTCGGGCGGACCTTCCGGCTCGCGGGGGCCGACTTCACCTACGGCGTCGTGCTGATGCTCGTGCTCTATGCGGTCGCGTGGTACGCGCTCACGCAGACAGCGTGGGGGAGGCACGTCTACGCCGTCGGCGACAACCGCGAGGCCGCGCGCCTGACCGGGATCAAGACCGAGCGAGTGCTGCTCGGCGTCTTCACGCTCGCGGGCCTGACCTACGGGATCGCCGCGATGCTCCTCGTCGCGAGGACGGAGCTCGGCGACCCGAACGCGGGCCAGACCACCGAGAACCTCGACAGCATCACCGCGGTCGTCCTCGGCGGCACCAGCCTCTTCGGCGGTCGCGGCAGCGTGATCGGCACGCTGATCGGCGCGACGATCGTCGGCGTCTTCCGGAACGGGCTGACGCTGATCGGCGTCGAAGTGATCTACCAGTACCTCGTCACCGGGATCCTCGTCATCCTCGCCGTGTCGGTCGACCAGCTGACTCACCGGAGGCGAACATGAGCTCGCCCGAGCCGGAGCCGATCCTGGAGGCACACGGGCTCGTCAAGCACTACGGGCAGGTGGTCGCGCTCGACGGCGTCGACTTCGACCTCTATCCCGGCGAGATCCTCGCGATCATCGGCGACAACGGCGCCGGCAAGTCGACGCTGATCAAGGCGCTCTCGGGCGCTCTCCAGCCCGACGACGGCAAGATCCGCCTGGAGGGCCGCGACGTCCACTTCCGCTCGCCGCTCGACGCCCGGAAGGCGGGGATCGAGACCGTCTACCAGGACCTCGCGGTCTCGCCCGCCCTCGACATCGCCTCGAACATCTTCCTGGGCCGCGAGGCCCGGCGGCGGGGCCCGCTCGGGCACGTCCTCCGCATGCTCGACAAGGGCAGGATGCGGCGCGAGGCGGCGCGCCACTTCGCCGAGCTCCAGATCGGGATCCAGTCGATCACGCAGGCGGTCGAGACCCTGTCGGGTGGCCAGCGCCAGGGGGTCGCCGTCGCGCGCGCCGCGACCTGGGCCCGGCGGGTCGTGATCATGGACGAGCCCACCGCGGCGCTCGGCGTCAAGGAGACCCGCCAGGTGCTCGACCTGATCCGGCGCGTACGCGACCGCGGACTGCCGGTGATCCTGATCAGCCATGACATGCCGCACGTCTTCGAGCTCGCGGACCGGATCCACATCATGCGCCTGGGCCGGCGCGTCGCGGTGGTGACGCCGAAGACGCACACCATGCCCGAGGCGGTCGCGATCATGACCGGGGCGACGAGGACGGAGCTCGAGCAGGCGCTCACGAAGGAGGGCGAGTGAGCGTCCGCTGGGGGCTGCTCTCGACTGCGCGGATCAACCGCCTCGTCCTAGCGGGTGCACGCGCGACGGGCAATGCGGAGGTCGTCGCGGTCGCGAGCCGCGACGCCGGTCGCGCCGAGGCGTACGCGCGCGAGCACGGGATCGGGCGCGCCCACGGGAGCTACGAGGCGCTCCTCGCCGATCCCGAGGTGGACGCGGTCTACGTCCCGCTCCCGAACGCGCTGCACGTCGAATGGACGTTGCGCGCGCTCGCGGCGGGCAAGCACGTGCTCTGCGAGAAGCCGTTCTCCCGGCGGGCGCGGGAGATCGAGGAGGCCTTCGACGTCGCCGAGCAGGAGGGGCTCGTGCTCTCCGAGGGCTTCATGTTCCGGCACCATCCGCAGACGCGGACGATCGCCCGGCTCGTGAGCGAGGGCGCGATCGGGCCTCTGCGGGTGCTCCGCGCGCAGTTCAGCTTCGGGCTCGCGGGCGTGCACGGGCCAGACGACGCCCGCTTCGACCCGGAGCTCGACGGCGGCTCGCTGATGGACGTCGGCTGCTACTGCGTGAACGCGATCCGCCTCCTCGGCGGGGAGCCCGAGCGCGTGCACGCCGAGCAGGTCGTCGGCCCGAGCGGGGTGGACGTCTGCTTCACGGCGGCTCTTCGGCTTCCCGGCGAGACCCTCGCGCACTTCGACTGCGGCTTCGTGCTCCCGTTCCGCGACGAGCTCGAGGTCGTCGGCGAGGAGGGGAGCCTCTTCGTCGACGATCCGTGGCACATCCACATGCCGGGGATCGAGCTCCGCCGGGACGACGAGACGGAGACGATCCCGATCGCGCCGGCCGACTCCTATGCGCTCGAGCTCGAGAACGTGAGCGACGCGATCCTCGGCCGCGCGGAGCTCCTGCTAGGCCGTGCGGACGCCGTCGGCCAGGCGGCCGCGATCGAAGCGCTCTACCACGCGGCCGAGACCCGTCTACCCGTGGAGGTGCCCTCGTGACCTACGTCCCAGCCGACGACCGCTACGACCAGATTCCCTACCGGCGCAGCGGACGCAGCGGCCTCAAGCTCCCGGCGATCTCGCTCGGCTTCTGGCAGAACTTCGGCACCGAGCGGCCGCTCGAGACGAGCCGCGCGATCGTCCGGCGCGCGTTCGACCGCGGGATCACGCACTTCGACCTCGCGAACAACTACGGGCCGCCGTACGGCTCCGCCGAGGAGAACTTCGGCCGGCTCTATGCGCAGGACCTCGCGCCGTACCGGGACGAGCTCGTGATCTCGACGAAGGCCGGCTACGACATGTGGCCCGGGCCGTACGGCGAGTGGGGCTCGCGCAAGTACCTGCTCGCGAGCCTCGACCAGAGCCTCGACCGGGTGGGGCTCGAGTACGTCGACGTCTTCTACTCCCATCGCTTCGACCCCGAGAC
>Ga0209474_10005892_pt1 | contig 10394 bp, 10 predicted proteins | sample GraSoiAngelo_145_FD_185902 | JGI IMG/M metagenome (GOLD analysis project Ga0209474, IMG submission 185902) | Grasslands soil microbial communities from the Angelo Coastal Reserve, California, USA - 14_1009_05_20cm (SPAdes) (version 2) | ecosystem: Environmental > Terrestrial > Soil > Grasslands... | reverse complement strand
ATCCGTCGATTGGGCTAAGGTAAGCGGTATTACCTCGGTCGAGTTTCGCGTCAGCTCCGAGGCTGCTCGAGCTACGCAGGCTAACCTGGTGGAGGCCGTGAAAAAATACCTGATAGCGTTACAAGATGTGACCTATCGGGCGCAGGTCTGCGCCAGGTAGCGGTACAGCATGGGCCACTGATCTTGTTGGTGGGCGCACCAGGGCTCGAACATGGGTATTTTGTGTGCTCCTCGAAGCACCGTCCGGCCAGCACACCACGCGACGCGCTAGCCAGTTGCGACGGGGCTCAGGGTGCCTTGATGCCCCAAGGAAGCCCCTGCTGCACCTCCCGGTTAGCTATATAGGGGTTGCGAAGTTAGCGTGGCGTTAGTTTGTAAGGATGATAACCACAAAAATCACAATTAAAACAGTGACTTATTGATAACATGCTTTTAAGGACTTGTTAAATATCCCCGCTAATTGGGTCTTTGCTGCAGCATCTTGCCTTCGATTTTGGGAAGATCGGCGGCAGATGCCGATTTATCGGAGCCGGCGCGGCGGGTGAGTTCGACCGTCAGGCGCTCGGCCGCTTCCGTCGTCATCAGGCCCAGTATATCGGACATCTTGCGCGGTGCGATCTGCGAGGCGATTTCGATCAGCACGGGCATTTCGAGGCGATCGAACACCTTGGCGGCGTCCTTTGGCTTCATGCCCTCGTACATGGTAATGATGCCCTTGAAGCGGGCGGAATCGGCTTCGGCTTTGTGTTCGGTCGCCGTGTTGATCCGCGATTCCACCCCCTTCAATTCCTCGACCCGCGATTCGATGCGCTTCTCGGCCGCCTTGAGCAGGCTCTCGCGAATATCGATTTCGCGGGCCCGCGATTCGAGTTCCTGCCGCCGCGACTGCAGCCGCTCTAGAATCGCCCGCTCTGAGGCAGATACCGGCGGAGTATGATCGGGATACACGACCGTGCCGTCCGGCCGCGGTGTTTCCACGGCGGGCGCCGGGCTGGCGGATTCCTCCTTGGGTTTTTCCTGAACCGAACCCGTAACATCGCTCGCCTCGCGTTTCCGCGCCGGAAAGTTGAGCATTTCCTGCGCCCATGAGTGCTTGGTCGATTGCGGCTGATAATTGAAGACATAGCCGCCAGCCACGAACAGGCCAGCGATCTTCAGCGTTGCGAGTCCTGCGATCGCGACCAGCACTACCGGAATGACGCGAATGTCACGAAACGATTTCATGCGGCGAGGCCATCAGACCTTCTGCGCTCGGAAAACGCCTTGGCCGCCGCGGCAACCTGCTTGGCGGTGGTTATCCCGGGGGCCTCCGGCGCCGGTGGGATCGAAGGCCGCGCGGCGATCGCAATCTTCGAAAGCCGTCGGAATACACCCTCGCCTTCCGCGATCTGGTTTCTCAATTGCCGCGACATCTCTTCCGCCGATGCGAGCTGGGCGCCCAGATTCTCGTTGACGTCGCGCACGGTGTGTTTGAGGCCGCCGATGGCGCGCTCGGCAATCTCGGTTGCCGTGATCAGCTCGCCAATTGTTGCTTTCAGCGAATGTTCGTCGGCCTTCAAACGCTTCAGCCTTTTGTTGAGCAGCATGCAGTACCCAATCGTCAGGATCAGCAGTACCGCTACCAGGCTCTCAATCGCAATTCCGAGTAAATGACTCATTGGGCCTCCATCAATTTAGTTTGCTCATCGGCTCTCTCAAACATCGCAAACGTAGTATTCGGCTTGCGTAATTGCTTGCTGACGCGAATGGCGACACGGTCGCCGACCCGGCCCATTCGCCCCTCCGTCAGCGTGACGCTGCCGCAGCGCACCGCGACCAGCGCGTCGGCGCGCATTTCCAGCGGCAGGGTGTCGCCAACTTTAAGCATCATAAGCTGCTTGAGCGGAATCTCGGCTTCGTAGAGCACCGCATCGACCGAGATCTGGGCTTGGGCTACTTCGGTCGCAAAGTGACCTTCCCACACCGGATCGCGGCCGAATTTTTCGCCCATGAACATCTGCAGCAGCACGCTGCGGATCGGCTCGATCGTCGCATACGGCAGCAGCAGCTCGATGTTGCCGCCGCGGTCCTCCATGTCGATGCGCAAGCGCACCAGAATGGCGGCGTTTGCCGGCCGGCTGATCGCGGCGAAACGAGGATTGGTTTCGAGCCGGTCGATGTTGAAGCTCACCGGAGACAGCGGCCTGAACGCCTGCTCGGCATCGGCCAGCACCACTTCCACCAGCCGCTTCACCAGGTTGGTTTCGATCGTGGTATAGGGCCGGCCTTCGATGCGTAGCGAGGTCTGGCCGCGGCGGCCGCCGAGCAGAACGTCGATCATCGAATAGATCAGGCTGGAATCCACGGTTGCCAGGCCGAAATTGTCCCATTCCTCGGCCTTGAAAACGCTGAGCACCGCCGGCAACGGAATCGAATTCATGTAATCGCCAAACCGCACCGAGGTGATGCGATCGAGCGAGACTTCGACGTTATCTGAAGTGAAGTTGCGCAGGCTGGTGGTCATCAGCCGCACCAGGCGGTCGAAGACGATTTCGAGCATCGGCAGACGCTCGTAGGACACCATCGCCGAATCGATGATGGCGCGAATGCCGGAATTATCGTCGAGGCTGACTTCGCCGGCGGAGAAACCGAGCAGATTGTCGATTTCTTCCTGCGACAGCACACGCTCGCCGCCGTTCTTGCTGCCGCCAAAGTCGCGGCTGCCGTCCTCGACCATGGCGGCCCATTGCAGCGCCATGGTGCCGGAGATTTCATTGGCCGCAGACGCTTCCGCGGCCTGCGCCGGGTCCTCGGAATCGAGCGAGGCTTCCCATTGGGCTGCAATTGCATCCTGGTCGACTGGATCGTTGCCCGCCATGTTTTCAGATCCGTCCCGTCACTGAACGACGATTTCCTTGAACAGCACAGCGTTAACCTGAACTGGTGAGACCGCGGTATTGACCCGGCGGGTCAATTCTTCCTTCAGCCGAAACAGGCCCGCCGATCCGTTGATGTCGCTGGCCCGCAGCTCGCGCAGATAGGTCTGAAAGATGTCGGTGACGCGCGGCATCGATGGCTTGATCGCCTCGATCTGCTTCTCTTCCCTGACCTCGAGCACCACCTTGACCTTGAGATACTGGACCCGCTCGCCGGGGGCTCCAATCAGGTTGACCAGCATGTCCGGTACATCGACGAATGCCGGGGGCTTGCGCGGTGAAGCCTCCGCCTCGGCGTGCATTTCCTCGCCGGCATGCCGGGCGAAAAAGTACCAGATGGTGGAGCCGCCGCCGACGATGGCGAGCAAGCCCACCACCGCGATCATCAGTTTGAGTTTGCCCTTGGCGCCGGGCAGGGGTTCGAGTGCTTCGAGAGCGCCGTCTGCCTGTTCGTTCTCTGCCATCGCCCCGCTCGGTCCGGTCTCAAGGAAATGAACTCGATGCCGCAAGGCTGGCTATGACGCGATACAATTGGCCCCCAGCGCACCCGCGCTCTTCGGAGGTCACGCTAAGGGAACAATGGTTAATGGAACCTTTCTATCGGCGATGAAGTAGGAAAAACTTGCCGGGCAAACATGGTCAACAAGACCTTATTGCCGCGCTCCGACCCGCCGGCGAAACAGCTAAGTCCCTAAATATCCGCGATTTTCCGATTTGGCACGGCTTTCGCTCTGTCTCCTGGCGAGCCTCGGCGGTTCGAAAGAGATCGGCAAACGGCCTGGGAGGGCTTGCTGCGGATCGGTGAAGGGGAGAACCACCGATGGAGAATTCGCTTCTCGTCGGACTTTCGCGGCAGATGGTGCTGGAGCGACAGATGGATGTCGTCGCCAACAACGTCGCGAACGTTAACACCAACGGTTACAAAGCCGACAAGTCGCTGTTTCAGGAATACCTGAAGACCGGCGCGCGTGAAGACAACTTCGTCGGCAGGGATCGCGCCGTCAGCTTCGTGCTCGACAGCGGCAGCTTCAAGGACTTCGCGCAGGGTCCCTCCGAGCAAACCAAGAACCCGCTCGATGTCGCGATCGATGGCGGCGGTTTCCTGGTTGTGCAGACCGCAGCCGGCGAGCGTTATACCCGCGACGGCGGATTGCAGATCAACAATCAGGGCCAGCTCGTGACGGCGGCTGGCGATGCCGTGCTCGGCACCAGCGGCCCGATCGTATTTCAGCCGACCGACCATGACGTCAGCATCGCCGCCGATGGCAATATCAGCGTTCTCGAAGGCGTCAACCGGATCGACTCGGTACGCGGCAAGCTGCGGGTCGTGAGTTTCGCGGACGCGCAGAAGCTTCTGAAGGAAGGCTCTAACCTGTTTTCGGCCGACGCCACCGCCGCACAACCGGACACCGCCTCGAAGATCCGCCAGGGGTTCGTTGAAAAATCCAACGTCAACTCGGTCGCGGAGATGAGCCGCATGATCGAGGTGACGCGCACCTACACACAAATAGCCAACATGCTGCAGCAGCAGAGCGATCTGCACAAATCCGCGATCGAAAAACTCGCCGACGTTCCGGCATAAGGAAACTGATCCATGCGCGCTCTCTATACCGCGGCGACCGGGATGGCGGCCCAGGAACTCAACGTTCAGGTGATCTCCAACAACATCGCCAACTTGCGCACGACAGGCTTCAAAAAGCAGCGTGCGGCGTTCCAGGACCTGATCTATGACCATTTGCGCCGGGTCGGGGCCCAAGCCTCGGATCAAGGTACGATCGTGCCGGTCGGCGTCGATGTCGGCGGCGGCGTAAAAACCGTCGGCACGCCACGGCTGATGACGCAAGGCACGCTTTCGATGACCGGCAACGATCTCGACCTTGCGGTGCGCGGTGAAGGATTTTTCAAAATCCAGATGCCCGACGGCTCCTTCACCTATACGCGTGACGGCTCGTTTCAGATGGACGCGCAAGGCCGTATCGTCACCGCCCACGGCAATCCGGTGCAGCCGACGATCACGATCCCGCAGAACTCAAGCGGCATCGCCATTAACGCGCAGGGTCAGGTCACGGTCGTGCTGCCGGGCTCGACGGCGCCGAGCAACATCGGGCAGATCGGGCTGACGCGTTTCATCAACAAGGCGGGCTTGCAGCCGATCGGGGACAATCTGTTCACGGAAACCCCGGCGTCGGGCGCTCCGCAGGACGGCATAGCCAATACTGACGGCTTTGGCGACCTGCAGCAGAGCAATCTCGAGCAGGCCAATGTCGAGGTCGTCTCCGAAATTTCCGACCTGATCGCCGCACAGCGCGCCTACGAAATGAACGCCAAAGTGATCAGCGCCGCCGACCAGATGCTGCAGTCCACTGCTGCGCTGTTCCGATAACGGGAAGCTGTTGATGAATTTACGCTCTCTTCTCTTCGCGACCGCCCTGCTCGCACTGCAAGCCAATGCGGCATTGGCTCAACGCAGCGACGACGCCATCGCGGCTCCCGTGCTTCGCGCCAGCATCACGGTGTCGGGCGAACTGGTGCGGATCGGCGACGTGGTCGAGAACGCCGGGACCGCGGCCCAAATCGCGATCTATCGCGCGCCCGATCTCGGCACCACTGGCACGCTGCCGGTCGACCAAGTGCTGACCGCGTTGCGCGCACACCAGGTGATTGGTGTCGATGCGAGGGACTTGCGCGAGATTTCGGTGACGCGGTTGGCGCGCACGCTCGACAGCAAGGACATCGAGCTGCAGGTGGCTCGCGCGCTTGAACGGCGCGGCGGCCTGGGCGATGCCTCCAATCTCAGCCTGACCTTCGATCGCGACGTGAGGGATTTGAGGCTGGAGGCTTCCAGCACCGGCGACATGCAGCCGGTATCGGCCCGTTACGAACCGCGGTACGGCCGCTTCGATGTCACCTTTGAGATCGCGAACGACCACCCTGCCGCGCCGATGCGCCTGCGCTTCACCGGCACCGCGGTCGAAACCGTCGAGGCCGCCGTGCTGGTGCGCAACATCGAACGCAACGAAGTGATAAAATCATCCGATGTCTTGCTCGAGCGGCGCCCGAAGGCTGAAATGGGCGCCGACGCGCCAGCGCGTGATCGCGCCGTCGGAATGCAGGCGCGACGCCAGCTTCGCGCCGGCCAGGCGCTGAAAGCGGCGGATCTGGGCAAACCTGATCTGGTGCAGCGGGATCAGACGGTGACATTGATCTACGAAGCCACAGGGCTGTACCTCACGGTTCGCGGCAAGGCGCTGGAGAGCGGCACTGAAGGCGACGTGGTCAGCGTGCTCAATCTGCAATCCAAGCGCAACGTGACCGGCACGGTGATCGGGCGCGGCCAGGTCGCGATCTCGGTCGCACCGCCACGACCGGCTGCCGCCGATACGACCTCGTCGCTACGGTCAGACCAAACGGCAGCACCGGTCGCGATCGCCGCGAACAGCAACCCGCCAGCCGCTCCGAAAGCAGAGTGATGTTCATACTGATGTCCAAGAACCGCATCGTGGTCGCCGGCGCCTCGCTGGTCATGGTCAGCCTGGCGAGCGGATGCTCGTCGATCGACCGGCTGTCCCAGATTGGCGAACAGCCGAAGCTGGCGGCGATCGAGAACCCGACCGCGCAACCCGGCTACAAGCCGGTGCAGATGCCGATGCCGAAACCGGAGACGGTATCCTACAACGCCAACTCGTTGTGGCGAAACGGCAGCCGGGCGTTCTTCAGGGACCAGAGGGCCGCGCGCATCGGCGACCTGCTTACGGTGACCGTCAACATCACTGACAAGGCAAACATCGCAAACGAAACCCAGCGCAGCCGGAGCAACAAGGAAGATTCGGGAATTTCCGACTTCATCGGCGCCAAGACGCTGGGCGTCCAGGCGCAGAAGGTTTTGCCGGGCCGTATCCTGACGGCGGATTCCACTGCGTCCAGCGACGGCAAGGGTTCGGTCAACCGCCAGGAGGCACTGCAGACCAATGTCGCAGCCGTGGTGACCCAAGTGCTGCCGAACGGCAATCTTGTAGTCGAAGGCAAGCAGGAGATCCGCGTCAATTTTGAGATCCGCGAATTGATCGTCGCCGGGATTGTGCGGCCGGAGGACATCCAGAGCGACAACACGATCGACTCCAGCAAGATCGCGCAAGCCCGCATCGCCTATGGCGGCCGCGGCCAAATTACGGATGTGCAGCAGCCGCGCTATGGGCAACAGGTGATGGACGTGCTGCTGCCGTTCTGAAGATGATTTCCCCTCGCAAGAGGAGGATCCGGAGGGATCGGCGCGAAGCCCAGACCCCGATTGAGAGCTCCCACATCTCATCGCGAAACCTGGGCGCGATGCGATGTAATACGCGGCCTCCGTCAGCTCCCCTGCCGGAGGCCGCGCTTTTGCGCGGTTACCCCATGTCGCCATAACGGGCAACCCCGCGCTTGATGGCTCTTAATTTTACCCGTTAACCATTTATTAATTATGCGTTTGCGGGCACGAAAAGGCCGACCTAGCGTTTGTTGGAGTGCTGCTCATTAACCAACGAATTGGTACGTGCCATGGCTTATAGAATGTATGGAGCGTTGATCGCTTCTCTCAGTGTAGCGGCGCTTATGCTTGCCGGGGACGAGACATTCGCCAGGTCGGCAACGGCGCGCAGGGCAGCGTTTGCTTCAACGCATTTGAGTTTCCATCCGCCAATCGCCCACTCGCTCCGGCATCACAGGAGAAGCAATCTGGGAATCTTTTTGCCAGCTATAGGCGGATTCTCCGGGCCATCGAATGGCGAACCCCTGCTCGATGGTACGCAACCAACCTCAGGCAATGTGAACTACACGTACAAGTATGATGTTCCCTGGGATTGGGTGCATCGATTTCCGCCGGTTGTCACACCTTCTGACCGACCGTATGTGTCGAGCTGCCCCGCGGAGACTGTAACGTTTCCTGGGCGTGACGGCGGTGATCACACCGTAACCATCGTGCGGTGCTATTAAGTTACCAGGCAAGGTCATTTCCGCTTGTGCCAATAAGCGACCCGTCGAGAAGTTATCAGTTCACCTCTTCGGATACGCCGTGAAAATATAATCTTTTGCCGCCACGGTCGTATGGCAGGCGTGCCCGCATTTGGCGTCGCTGCCATTGGGCGTGAACGTGTCAGACGCGGGATCATAAAGAAATTGGCCACGGAGCGTGCGCTGACGCCGGTGTCCTACATCAATCTGTCGGTGGTCAGTCGACGAACCTCACTCGACAAAATCGTTGGCAAGCGCGAGCAAATTTAAATTCGGCACCCCTAAATGGAACAGTAATCATCGCCTGTCGTTGGCTGTTCCAGATTCCCAATTCGCGGGAGGCAATATGGACGCCCTTGAAAAGGACCGAAGCGCTGAGCAGCCCGAGCGCGAGCGCAAAAGCGTTGTCATCCTGTCGGACCGCTCTCGTGAGATCATCCGGCTTTTTGAAGAGCTGCACAGAAAGCGGCAACAGGTTGACCAGCAGCGCAAGCCCGTCTCGCGCAGCGCCGGCGACAGCGCGTAGGGCCGAGCCCGATGACGTTGCCTCCACTCGTGGAAACCAGACCAACCCAATGGATTTCGGTGCGCTGTCGGAGAAGGTGTGCGGTATCGGACATATGAGATGAGCGCATGCGAACAGATTCTGAACCGCGGTTGATCTCGCAGCCTTGGCGCCCGCGGCGGCTGTTTTCTCGTCCCAGTTCTTGTTCTCCCGGGGAGCAAAAGCTTTGAAGTTCCGCCGTTTGGGCGGAACGAAACGCGGGGGCGGCCCTTTAATCTGTTTGGTGTGACCTCGGAGCTTGCCTAATGCGTCGGTCACCATCAATCGTTCCAGGCAACGACCGCGATGTCTATCTTGTGCTCGACGACTTCGGCCGGATCGGGTCGGCCTGGCGCGAGACCAATGTCGATGAGACCGATCTCGAAACCGTCATCACCGATCTGCTTGAAGGTCAGTTCTGCAATCCCGTCCGCATCATCGGTTTTAATACGGCGGAGGGCTGGTCAAGAGACGTTTCGGAAGACGTCGCCCGCGAACTGTGCCAACGCTGTGCGGATCAGATGCGCGAATTACCCGGGTTCCTGCAGCAGTTCGTGGAGCGCTACGAGCCGCGATATTTCGGCCTGCAACTCGCGTTGCCGATGCGCTACTGATGAACTCCGCACTGCGCGGGCAAACCTTCCAGCTTCAGCGTGTCAATGCGACATAGCGCGACCAGCCTCTTGGCATGCTTGCATGCAGCGGCGGCAAGATTCTGCGCAGATGCGGCAATGCTCGTGCATGTCAGCGTGACGCTGGCATTCCTCCCCGCATAGCCGGCAGACTGCCGCACACGCGTCAAGCATGCGCTTGATGATCTCTTCATCTGAGCCAGTTCGGCGAGTCGCCAAACGGCCGGTCACATTGCAAATATCTGCACAGTCGAGATCCAGCCGAATGCATTGGGTAAGGTTCTTGACCGTGTCTTCGGCAAGACAGGCATCGGCGCATGAGGTGCAAATTTGAGCGCACGAATAACATTCCTCAATGCACTTGATGAGTGCATCGTTCGTTTTGCCGCGCACGTCTGGGTGTGTACTGATCATTTCCTGGGCGTGCATTTGACCTCCTGCTCGGATCGCTGATCACCCCGACCGGGCAAATCCCACATACTGCAAAGGTTCCGAACGTGGCTTCCGACCAGCCACATGATTTTTGCGCGGCTGAAAATCCAATGAGCAAATTGGGCGCTGCGCAGCATCCGGGCACCGCCGATCGTGTCCCGGACGCGGTGCGGCGCGCCTTCGGCGCTGCGCCGCAGAGCCGGGACCCACGGCTGAGCGCCCCATTGCACCGTGCAGACCGTGCGCGCAGACACGAAATTCTCGTTCGCGATCAACGTGATTTGGGTAGTCCAGTCCTTTCCGGAAAAATATTCGGCTTCTCCAACAACCCAAATCAACTCTACAACTCCCGCCATCCCGTCCCACAGAGGGGCGTGCGCACGTCACGGACGTTGGTGCGGGATGCGATGGACGCGGCAGCATGCTTGACGAAACCTGCTGATGCGGACGGCGAAGTCGTGTGGTCCTGACGCCTCGATGCCGGCGTCAAGTGAGCGGAGGCAACTTCGCTTGCGACGGTGACAAAAAAGCCCGATCACCGGGGAGATCACGAAGGAAGCCATTAAAACCATTGCGCGGGGAATGCCGGGCTGCTCCGGTGAACCTGTGGTGACTACCTCGTGTGCTTTTTTACTTTTGCACGCGAGACTGCGGGTGCAGCGCGCACCCGGCATTCCCTGCGCCCTCTCTTTTGGGCCAATGAGTCTTGCACAACTCGGGCGCATTCACGCCGCGAGAATGCAGAGGTGTGATCTCTCGCCCCGTCATTGCGAGGAGCGCAAGCGACGAAGCAATCCATGTTTCACGCGAGTTGCAAGATGGATTGCGTCGCTGGCGCTCGCAATGATGGGGTGGACGGCCCCCAACGGCATCAGTGTGCCA
>Ga0209474_10005891_pt1 | contig 10395 bp, 8 predicted proteins | sample GraSoiAngelo_145_FD_185902 | JGI IMG/M metagenome (GOLD analysis project Ga0209474, IMG submission 185902) | Grasslands soil microbial communities from the Angelo Coastal Reserve, California, USA - 14_1009_05_20cm (SPAdes) (version 2) | ecosystem: Environmental > Terrestrial > Soil > Grasslands ... | reverse complement strand
CACGAGCTTCTCGGACAACAGCGGCCCGAACAATTCGTCATCGCGCAGCTTTGCCACCAGCTCTTCGCCATAGGCCAGTTCGGATACCTGCCGGCAGCCGTGAACCAGAACGATGGTCTCGAAGCGTTCATAGACGTCCGGATCCTTGATCAGGCTCGCGAACGGCGCCAAACCCGTGCCGGTCGAGAGCAACAACAGCCGCTTGCCTGGAATGAGGTTATCCGAAATCAGCGTGCCGGTCGCCTTGCGCCCGACCAGGATGGTGTCGCCCTCCTTGATCTTCTGGGGCTTCGACGTCAGCGGACCATCGGCGACCTTGATCGAGAAGAATTCGAGTTGCTCTTCGTGATTGGCGCTCGCCATGCTGTAGGCACGCAGCAGCGGACGGCCATCGACCTCGAGCCCGATCATCGCGAATTGACCGTTTTGGAAACGAAACCCGGAATTTCGGGTGGCGGTGAAGCTGAATAGCGTATCGGTCCAGTGCCGGACAGAAAGAACTTTCTCTCTATAGAACGCGCTCATTGGTTTCGTTTTTCCGATTGGCCTGATGTTGGAAAGAGTGAGTTGTTCGGCTTCAAATGAACCAAAAACGCCTGATATGACTGGCGATTTCCAAGGTCCATCTACGTGAATTTCAGAGATAATCAACCCGCATTGACGCGCAATTGAGCGCGACGGAATGGCTGTCGGTTAATCTCTGCAAATCGTTCGATGAGAATTCGTTAAAAGAGAATAGAGCAAGCAATATACTTGCCGAAATCCTCGTCGATCTGCCGACTAATTACCAGCTCATGTGAGCAAGCAAGCGATGCCGAACAGCCAGCGGACATTCGTCGATGCCGTCAAGCGCTATTGCGCGCGCCACGAGATCGCGGTCGAGGTCAGATCGCAGGACTGGCTGATCGTCATGAAGCGCGGCTCGAAGCGGCATTTCGCGCTTGGCTACGATGTCGGATTGAACAGCGCAATCGCCCACAGAATCGCAAACGACAAAGGCGCGACCGCCGAGGTCTTGGAAATTTCCGGCATTCCCTGTGTGCCGCATTCGGTGTTTCTCAATCCAAAGCTGGAAACGCACATCCCACCGTCGGGATCATCGCGGGCCATGCTCGATTGGTTGAGGCAGCATCCCGAAGGCATTGTGGTCAAGCCCAACGAGGGGGCATCGGGAAGATCTGTGTTCAAGGTCTCGAACCCTTCCGCACTTGAACACGCGGTCGAAGCGATTTTTTCGTCGCATCTCACGCTTGCGATTTCCCCTTACGTCTCTATCGACGACGAAATCCGCGTGGTCGTGCTCGACGATCAACCTCTCGTCGTTTACAGCAAGAGCCGCGCTTCGAACTGGCGCCACAATCTCGACGCAGGCGCGCGGCCGGTGCTGCTGGAGCCGGGAGAAACGCGGCAGGCCTGCGTCGCGATCGCGGTGCACGCAGCGCAAGCCATCGGGATCCGCTTTGCATCGCTCGACGTCATCAGGGTCGGCGGCGTCTACAAGATTCTCGAAATCAATTCAGGCGTGATGATGGAAGCGCTCGGAAAGATTCACCCCGAACTGGTCGACGCGGCCTACAGCGCTGCGTTGGACAAGGTGTTTGAGTGAGATTGAGAGCGTAGGTTGGGCAAAGCGGCCTTGTCCGCAGTGGCTCAACGAGCGAAGGCGGAAGCGTGCCCACCATCGCGAGCGGAGTGTTGGATGGTGGGCACGCCAAGCGCGCCTTTGCCCGCCTTACATTTCTTCCCGATTAGTTATTCGCGCCCGGCGAATCGTCGAGCACGTGGAAGGCCTCCTCGAGCTGCGGCGAGATCGCGACGTTGAGCCGCTCGCCGGTCGGCAGGCGGGAGACGAACCACTTGTTGTAGAGCGGGATCAGGTCGTGGTTGGAGCCGAGCTTGCGGAACGCGCGCTCCACGACCGCATTAAGCTGGGGCTCGCCCTTGCGGAACATGATGCCGTAGGGATCGTAGGACAGATAGTCGCCAGTGACGCGAAACTTGTCCTGCGACTTGTGCCGCGCGATCAGGCCATACAGCAGGATGTCGTCGGTCGCAAACGCATCGGCCTTGCCGTCCACCAGCATCTGGTAAGACTGCTCGTGGTCGGCCGCCGCGACGATGTTCAGGCCGAGTGCAAACTTCTTGTCGACGCTGTGCATTGCCTGCTCATTGGTGGTGCCCTTCGTCACCACGACAGTCTTGCCCTTCAGGTCGGTCACGGCCGCGACGCTCGAGGCCTTCGGCACCATCAGCTTGGTGCCGGCAACGAACATCAGCGGCGAAAACGCCACCTGCTTGGCGCGCTCGGCATTGGCCGTGGTCGACCCGCATTCCAGGTCGATCTTGTTTTGCACCACCGCCGGAATGCGATCGTCCGAAGTGACCTTGACGTAGGCGATCTTCAAGTTGGGATCGTCGACCTCGACGCCGATTTCATCGACCACCGCCTCGCAGAGCTCCAGGCTGTAGCCGATCGGCCGGTTGGCCTGATCGAGAAACGAAAACGGCGGCGAGCTCTCACGGTAGCCGAGACGCACGACCTGGGTGCTCTTGATGTTGGCGAGCGTGGGGCTAAGCCCCTCGCTGCCGCCGGTCTGGGCCGATGCGGCTGTCGCCAGCAGACAGGCTGCCACCCACAGCCCGCCCGCCGATAGCGACCTTGCAGATTGACGCATGGATTGCCCCCGTCAATGGCCGGCCAATACAGCGTCACCCGGGACGGCATCACCGGGAACGGCATCATCCGCCCCGAGCTCATGCTCGGCCTTCAGCTCGCCCTCCCATTTCGCCACCACGGAGGTGGCCAGCGAGTTGCCGATCACGTTGGTTGCGCTGCGGCCCATGTCGAGGAACGTATCGATACCCATGATCATCAACAGACCTGCCTCGGGAATGCCGAACTGGCTCAAGGTCGAGGCGATCACCACCAGCGAGGCGCGCGGCACGCCGGCCACGCCCTTCGAGGTGATCATCAAGGTCGCCAGCATCGCAAGCTGCGTGCCGAGCGACATCTCGATGTGATAGGTCTGCGCAATGAAGATGCTCGCAAACGTGCAGTACATCATCGTGCCGTCGAGGTTGAAGGAATAGCCGAGCGGCAGCACGAAGGCCGATATCCGCGACGAGGCACCGAAGCGGTTGAGACCTTCGAGCGTCTTGGGATAGGCGGCTTCCGAAGATGCTGTCGAGAACGCGATCATCAGGGGTTCGCGGATAAGCCGCAGCAGATGGCTGTACCTTGGCCCGATCACGATGAAGCCGACGACGACCAGGATGCCCCACAACAGCATCAGCGAGAGATAGAAGCCGCCCATGAAGACAATGAGCTTCCACAGCACCAGCAAGCCGTTCTTCGCCACCGTCGCGGTAATAGCAGCCCACACCGCGATCGGCGCAAACAGCATCACATAGCCGGTGACCTTGAGCATGATGTGGGCGAGATCGTCGATCATCGACATGATCGGCTTCGCCCGCTCCGGCATCGCGCCGAGCGCCACCGCAAAGAACACCGCGAACACCACGATCTGCAGGATTTCATTCTGCGCCATGGCATCCGCAATCGAGGTCGGGATCAAATGGGTCAGGAATTTCTCGATCGAGAACGCCGACACCGGCAGTCCGGTCGACTGCGCCTTGTCTGGCAGCGTGCCCGGGAAGTTCGCGCCGGGTTGCAGCAGATTGACCATCACGAGGCCGAGCAGCAGCGATACGAAGGAAGCGCTGACGAACCAGCCCATGGTCTTGGCAAAAATCCGCCCCAGCTTGGCGCCACTGCCCATATGCGCAATGCCGCCGACCAGCGTGGCGAACACCAGCGGCGCGATGATCATCTTGATCAGGCGCAGGAACAGCATCGCGATCAGGTTCACGTCTGCGGCGATATCCGCTCGGATGTCGGGCAGATAATTGTAGATCAATGCCCCATCACGATGCCAAGTGCCATCGCAATCAGGATAAACTGCGTAAACCTGTTCGACATTTGCTGACCCCCGTAAGTCCTGTGAGTCCGAGTTTGGCAGATTTTATCGGCGACGCAACACGCTTCGCCGCCGGCCCGCGCCTCTTGCCACAATGTTCCCGTTGTAGAATGCATGCCGGCCCGTTAGCGTCGCATCCAATGCCCGAAGCATGCAGTTGCACGTTTGCTACGCGCTCCCTGCATCAATAATCGCCAAAAATCAGCCAGGGAGGAAAGCCATGAACGCGAACGTCAATCGCCAAATCTTGCTGGTGGAGAAGCCGGTCGGCAAGCTCGGCCACGAACATTTCAGGATGTCCAATGCCGCCATTCCGGAACCGAAGGATGGCGAAGCGCTGGTTCGCGTGCACTATATTTCGCTCGATGCCGCCAACCGCGCCTGGATGCATGGCGCGACCTATCGCTCAGCGGTCGAGGCCAACTCGGTGATGGCCGGCGGCGGCATCGCCGAAGTGGTCGCATCGAAGGCAGACGGACTGAAAGCCGGCGATATCGTATTCGGCGATACCGGCTGGCAGGATTACGCGGCGATACCGGCAAAACATCTCACCAGGATGCCGAAGCTGGAGCCGATGACGCATCTGCTCAGCGTATTCGGCATTGCCGGGCTCACCGCCTATTTCGGATTGCTCGATGTTGCCAAGCCGAAATCAGGCGAGACCGTCGTGGTCTCGGCCGCGGCGGGTTCGGTCGGTTCGATCGTCGGCCAGATCGCCAGGATCAAGGAATGCCGCGTCGTCGGCATCGCCGGAGGCAAGGACAAGTGCGACTGGCTAACGTCCGAACTCGGCTTCGACGCCGCGGTGGATTACAAGGGCGGCGCGGTATTCAAGGCGCTGCGCGCCGCGACACCTAAAGGCATCGACGTCTATTTCGACAATGTCGGCGGCGACATCCTTGAGGCCTGCCTGCCGCTGATGAACAACCGCGGCCGCATCTCATGTTGCGGTGCGATCTCGCAATATGATGGCGCACCACAGGCAACCGGGCCGCGCGGCGTGCCCGGCCTGATCGTGGTGAAGCGTCTCATCATGCAGGGCTTTATTGTGATGGATTTCATGGACCAGCGCGACAAGGCATTAAGCGAGCTGCAATCCTGGGTCAGTTCCGGCAAACTGAAAGTGCAGGAAGACATCATCAACGGCCTTGAAAATACGCCGAAGGCGCTGATCGGACTGTTGGCCGGCGAGAACCGTGGCAAGCGGATGATCAAGCTGTAACAACTCCGTCAGGATTGCTGTCATCTATGATTGGCTTGCAGTGGCAGATAAAAGCGGAAAATGATGCCGCTCGCGCGGTTTTTTTCTGCTAGCTTTTCAAGATCTCACTTCGGTTGACGCGGCGGCTCAGCGACAACAAAAGGATTTGCTCAAATGATCCGTATCTCAAGAGAAGCGGCGGCGCTATGGCCGCTGCTGGCGGCGGTGACATTCGCGGCCCCGGCATTTTCGCAAGCCCCGACCGAGGCGCAGCGCGACGCCATCAGGTCCGAGTGCCGTTCCGACTACACGGCGCATTGCTCAAGCATCCCGCCGGGCGGCGCGGAGTCGCTGCAATGCCTGCAAAAGAACATGTCGAGCCTCGCGCCGGGCTGCCAGAGCGCGGTTCGCGCCGTCGAAGTACCGGCTGAACCGAAAGCCGAATCCAAGCCCGAAACCGCGCCCGCCGCGACGGCGGCGAAGCCGGCCGCAGAACCAGCAGCGGCGCCAGCCGCCAAGGAGGCGACAAGCTCGCCGGCCAAGCAGCCGACCAGCGCGCAGAAAGCCGCGATACGTAGCGCCTGCCGCTCCGATTATCCAAGAGTTTGCGCGGGCGTTCCGACCGGTGGCGCTCCGGCGCTGCAATGCCTGGAGAAGAACAAGGCCAAGGTCTCGGCAAGCTGCCAGAAGGCGGTCGCCGCGGCCGGCGATGGTGGCGCGCCCGCCGCGGGTGGCGCTCCGGCAACGGCTGCAACTGCAAGCCCGGCGGCGGCCGCGCCTCCGGCGTTGGTGCTGCGGCCGATGCGGCCGCGCGAGGTGCTGTTTGTCATGCGCTCGGCCTGCGGCGGCGACGTCCGCGCGCTTTGTCCCGGTGTTGAACCGGGCGGCGGCCGCATCATCGAATGCCTGGCGACGCAAGCTGCTTCGCTTTCACCCGCATGCCAAGGCGTGCTGGCCCCGTTCGCCGCGCGGTGACTCCATACCATTTGAAAATGATCCGTAGAACATTGCTTGCTGGACGATCAACGGAAACCAAGAACGACGAGAACACACCAAGAAAAGAAAAGAGGGAGATCAACATGCGCTCATTCCTACTCATTGCAGCCGCTCTCCTGGCGTTCGGCGCTACCATGGCGTTCGAGACCACCGACGCCAATGCGGTTGTGTGCGCCCGCGGCGTCTATCGTGCCGGATGTGCCGGAGCTCGGGGCGCGGTCGTGGTTCGCCACCCCGTCGCACGTTGCCGGTCGGTCCTGGTGAACGGCGTCTACGTACGGCGCTGCTACTGAGGTAGGCCGGTTCAAGGCGATATTTTTGCTAGCGCCGCGATCCGGCGATTGTTAGTGTGACCCCAATTGCTCAGTATACTGTCGATTAGGGAGGGAGGTTGTGCGCATAGCCGTGCTCGGCGGAGGACCCGGCGGCCTCTACTTCGCCTATCTCTGGAAAAAGCGGCATCCCGACGCCCGTATCGATCTGTTCGAGCAGAACGCTGAAGGCGCCACCTTCGGCTTTGGCGTCGTGTTCTCCGCGCAGGCACTGGAATTCCTGCGCGCCGACGACCCCGACACGGTCGATGCGATCACCCCAAGGATGGAGAGCTGGCAGAACATCACGCTTAATTTGCGCGGGGAAAGCGTCGTGATCGACGGCGTCGGTTTCTCCTCGATCGGCCGGCTCGAGCTATTGAATATCCTGCAGCAGCGCGTGCGTGCGGTCGGCGTCGCGCCGCAATATGGCACGATAATCGCAACCGTCGACCAGCTAACTGGCTATGATCTCGTCGTCGCCGCCGACGGCTTGAACTCGCTGGTCCGCCGCAGCTTCGAACAAGAATTCGGCGCATCGGTTTCCCATTCGACCAACAAGTTCGCCTGGTACGGCACGGCAAAGCGCTTCGAGACGCTATCGCAGACATTTGTGAAAACCGAGATCGGCGCTTTCAACGCCCATCATTATCGCTATTCGCCCGGCATGAGCACATTCCTGATCGAGTGCGACGCCCCGACCTGGCAAGCTTACGGCTTCGAACAGAAGACCATCCAAGCGTCGCAAGCGATCTGCGAGCAAGTATTTGCCGCGAGCCTCGAGGGACATCCACTGGTGTCGAACAAATCGGTGTGGCGCAATTTCCCGTGGATCTGGAACGAGACCTGGTGGCACGGGAATATGGTGCTGATCGGCGACGCCCTGCACTCAGCGCATTTCTCGATCGGATCGGGCACGCGGCTCGCGATCGAGGATGCGATCGCGCTAACCAAGGCCCTGGAGGCGGAAGCCGATATCGCATCTGGCCTCGCCCGCTATCAGGCCGAGCGGAAGCCGATCGTGAAAAAGCTGGTGATGGCGGCGCGTACCAGCGCCGACTGGTACGAACACTTCGCCGAGCACATGAAGCTCGACCTGATGGACTTCGCCTACGGCTATATCACCCGCTCGGGGCGGATCGACGATGCGCGATTGCGCGCAATGTCGCCTCTCTTCATGGCGCGCTATGAGGCTGCGAGGAGCAACGCATGACCCGCGAAATCGCCGACCTGGTGCCGCGGGATTGCGCGGGCGCCCGCGAGATCGGATTTGCGATCCCTGAGCGCTACAATGCCAGCCGCATCCTGTTCGACAATTTGGCCAAGGGCTTTGGCGACCGCTCTGCCCTCGTTGGCCCGGCGGGAACGCGCAGTTACAAGGAGCTCTGTGCGGACGCCTCGCGCTGGGGGCACGGCTTGCAGTCACTCGGCCTCAAGCGCGGCGATCGTGTGCTGCTGTTTTTGGACGACACGCCGGCCTATCCGGCGGCCTTCTTCGGCGCGGTCCGTGCCGGCTTCGTGCCGCTGTTGATCAACACGCTGACGCCGCCGGACCTCCTGCAATTCTATCTCGCCGACAGCGGCGCATCCGTAGCCGTCGCGGACGCCGAGTTCAGCTCGCGCTTCGATGCGGTCGCCTGCAAGGATACGCCATTGCGCACGCTGATCGTGGTCAATGGCGCCGCGAAACAGCACGCCGCGCCCGACGTCATTGCTGCCGAAGCATGGTTGCAAACCTTCCCGGCCGAACTCGCGGAAGCCGACACGGATCGCAACGAGATGGCGTTCTGGATGTATTCATCGGGCTCGACCGGCAGGCCCAAGGGCATCGTTCATCTGCAGCACGACATGGCCTATAGCGAGGCGGCGTTCGCGCGCAGCGTGCTGCAATTGAAACCCGGCGACGTCTGCTTTTCGGTGCCGAAGATTTTCTTCGCCTACGGGTTTGGCAACGCGATCACCTTTCCGTTCACAGTCGGCGCTGGCGCGCTGCTGCTGCCGGGCCAGCCCAAGCCGGCGGCGATCTTCGAGGCGATCGGAACATATCGCCCCTCAATATTCTTCGGATTGCCGACGCTTTATACCTCGTTGACCAAGGCCGAGGGCGCCGCCGCGGCCGATTTCTCCTCGCTGCGGATGGCGGTCTCGGCCGCCGAGGTGTTGTCGGCCGAGGTCTTCAATGGCTGGAAAGCCCTGACCGGGCTTGAGATTCTCGAAGGGCTGGGCTCGACCGAGGTCCTCCACATCTACCTCTGCAACCGCCCCGACAAGAAGAAGCTCGGCGCCGCCGGCCTGCGCGTGCCCGGCTACGAGATCGCGCTCAAGGACAAGGACGGCCGCGAGGTCGGCGATAACGAGGAGGGAATCTTGTGGGTGCGCGGCGATTCCGCGACGCCGCTGTACTGGAACCGACCCGACAAGTCAGCGGAAACCATCCGCGAGGGCGGCTGGATCTATACCGGCGACCGTTTCGTGCGCGATGCCGAAGGCTTTCATTTCTTCCGTGGCCGCGCCGACGACCTCATCAAGATCTCTGGGCAATGGGTCTATCCGCTCGAAGTCGAGCTATGCCTCGCCGAGCACCCCGAGGTGCGAGAATGCGCGGTTTACGCCGCCGAGTTGCCGGACCGCCGCATGACGCTAAAGGCCGTTGTCGTGATGAACAGCCGCGGCTTCGATGCGGATGATGCGACCAGGAAGCTGCAGGATTTCGTGAAGGCAAAATTGCTGCCCTACAAATATCCGCGCGAGGTTCGCTACGTCGACGAATTGCCGAAGACCGGCACCGGCAAGATCGATAGACAGGCGTTGTTGCGGATGTGAGTCTCGGCATCACCCCACGAAAGACGCCGTAGCTGTCGTAGCCCCGGATGAGCGTAGCGACATCCGGGGTCTGCGGCTGCGGCGGTCCCGGATGTCGCTGCGCTCATCCGGGCTACTCGGCTACGGTGCCAACCCCGTCCCGCCATAAAGCCAGGCCAGATCGCGATAATAATCCTCCGACGTCTTGGCGCGCATGATGGCGTTGCGGAGGCGGGCGTGTTCGCCTTCGGGATGATAGATGTGCTCGCCGATGGCGCGGGATAATAGCTGCACCTTCGCCGTGCGCGGAAACCGTTGCACGCGGTAGCGCTCGAGCGCGACCGCATGATCATCCGGATATTGCGCCAGCATGTGCGACAGGCAGACCGCGTCCTCCATCGCCTGGCAGGCGCCTTGCGCAAAATACTGCAGCATCGGGTGCGCGGCGTCACCGAGCAGCGCGACGCGGCCGTCGACCCAACGCTCGACCGGATCGCGGTCGCACAACACCCAGAGCCGCCAGTTCCTGCCGTGGCGAATGATGCTTTGGGCGCGCTCATGGATATGGGTAAATCCCTGCATCACCTCTTGATCGGACACCGGCTGGCCTGCGACCGGCTCGCGCGCATCGTTGTGATAGGTGACGACGAGGTTGAACACCTTCCAGCCCGACAGCGGATAATGCACGATGTGGCATTTTGGGCCGGCCCACAGCGTCGCCGCGTTCCAGCGCAGATCCTCCGGCATCTGTTCAGTCGGGATCACCGAGCGGTATGTCGTGTGGCCGGACACGCGCGGCGGGCCGTCCGAGGTGACTGATTTGCGGACGTTCGACCACAGCCCGTCGGCACCAATCAGAAGCGATCCGGTGACGCGCTCGCCGGAGGCGAGATGCGCGGTCACCGACGCGCCGTCCTGGTCGTAGCCGGTGACCTCGCTGGAGACGCGCAGCTCGATTGCGGCGTGGTCGCGGCAGGCTTTCAGGAACACGCCATGCAAATCGCCGCGGTGCACCACCGCATAGGGATTGCCGAAGCGCGCACGAAACCCCTCGCGCAAATCGACATGGGTGATTTCTTCCGCCGTGAGCGCGTCCATCAGCCGGAGC
>Ga0209474_10005890_pt1 | contig 10396 bp, 11 predicted proteins | sample GraSoiAngelo_145_FD_185902 | JGI IMG/M metagenome (GOLD analysis project Ga0209474, IMG submission 185902) | Grasslands soil microbial communities from the Angelo Coastal Reserve, California, USA - 14_1009_05_20cm (SPAdes) (version 2) | ecosystem: Environmental > Terrestrial > Soil > Grasslands... | reverse complement strand
AGCGCCACGTTTCGCACGGCGAAAACCCCTACAGTTGAGAAACGCAATCACGCAGCCACATCCGATTTCTTTTTGTATGATTAATCCGAACGAAAACGATCTTACGAGGGACGAACCGCAGCCTCAGCCGCGCGAAGAAGAACCTGGCTCAGGTGGGCGTGAGCAGTTTCGTCGATCAACAAAAAGAATCTCCACGGCCATGAGCCAGACGTGGGATGGAACAAAAGAAAAAGCTGGCCGTGCGCGAGAGCGCTCCGAACATTTCGTGCGGGAAAATCCCGTGCCGACGATCCTCGGCGCGCTTGGGATCGGAATCGCGATTGGCCTGGCGATCCGTTACGCCTCAACAAGTGAGCAAAAAACAGAAATTGAGGTGAAGTCGCCGCTCGGCAATCTGAACTGGAGTATTCTTTCTCTGCCGTTTCTCTGGCCGTTGTTCAAATCGGCCAAGGAAAAATATGAGACATCGGCGGATGTGATGGCGGACGCGATGAAGGACGGCGTCAAGCGGTTGAAAAAGATTGATGTGAACCGTTACGCGAAGCCGATCCGCAAACGCTGGAAAGCGTGGAGACGCTGAACGTCACCCCAGGTTAGCTGCTGTAGCCACGGCCCTGTGGGCCGTTTTGAAACGCAGCGCCGAGGCGGACCGGCCGCAGGCCGGTGGCTACAACATTTCCCGAACTGCCTTGAAGATCGATTCATTCAAGTGCGAGAAAGCCGTTGATGAGGTTGGCTAGTGGACGTGGATATTGCGCCATGAAAGCGTGCCCACCTTTAGGGAATTGAGCCAGCCATGCGCCGGGAATAGCGTTGACGAGTTTTAAACCGTTAGAAGCAGGAATCACGACGTCCTCACTCCCAGTGGCGACAAGTACCGGCGCCCTTATCTCTCGGAGTCGGTTCCCGATGCCGTTTTGGTGCCACGCGTCCATCGCTGCGCCCTGACGTTCGATCAACTCAGGAGATAACCGCGCACGCGCAGCCGCCACGACGTCGCCGAATTCGCGATAAAAGGATTCGGCGGCATCGCTCGGTAAAAGCAACGACAACAACCGGCGCGCCTGCTCATGAGGCGTGCCGGACATGTCGATAAGTTGGGACCATACGGCGGTTGAAGTAAGATCTGCGTAAGCACCTCCCGGGTCCGTCGATAGCAAGATGAGCTTGTCAACGCGATCCGGACGCTGCATAGCGAGCGTTTGGGCGATGAATCCGCCCATCGACCATCCCAATACGCTTATACGATCGAAGCCGAGCGCCTCGATTACATGCGCAGCGTCATCAGCGAGCTGAGCGATGTCGAACGGCTTTCCCTCATCGGTAGAGTCGCCGATCCCGCGATGATCGAGAAGGGTGAGCTCGTTGGAAGACGCGAGCCTATCAATGAATAAAGGGTCCCAATCAGCGCTCGTTGCGGCGAAACCATTCAGGACCAGAAGCGGCCGGCCCTTCCCTGTTCGACGATAACCAATTTGCGCGCTCTCGACCTGGATTCTGGCTAACGAGGCATTGGGCACCGGCGACGTTAGGAAGGCCCGTGACGACGGTCAAGACAGCTGTGGTGGATCGGCTTCTCCGAAGACGATGCGAAATAAATCGCCGAAGGCGCAAAATATTGTTCATGGAAGAGTGGCTGCAGACACAAGAAATTCGGCGCCACTGACGCATTTCTTTGCCAACGCATTGAGGACAATGCGTTCCACCTTGAAGCAAGCATTCACCTCTCTGAAGGTGTCAATGCGCAAATGGTAAACTTCCGTTCGATTGTTTTGGCGAGCGCGAAGCGGCAGCTGAGGGGTTGAATGTTGAGCGCTGAGGATTGAACGTTTCATTCTCATATGGGAACAGAAAAGGGAATTCGATTCTTGGCGCTCGTCAGTTCGCTCGCCATCTTGACCGGGTGCGCATCACATAAGGACTCGGGCGGAGTATCCGTCACTGCGCAATCTGGCTTGAGTGGCTCCAAATGGGGCTACTACAGCGGCGATCCGATCACAAAATGGAACTCGGATGGGCGGACGATGACGCTGCTAACCGAGTTGAGTTACACCGATCCGCAGGGCCTCATCTGGGACGCGCCTGCCGGCTCGGTCGTCGATGGCGCCTCGATCCCGCGTTATCTGTGGTCTCTCATGGGCGGACCGTTCGAAGGAAAATATCGAAACGCTTCCGTGTTACACGACGTTGCTTACACCGAACACAAGCGGCCATGGTGGGATTGCGACCGCATGTTCTACAACGCCATGCGTTGCAGCGGCGTCAGCATCGGCGAAGCCAAGACCATGTATTACGCGCTCTACAAATTCGGGCATCACTGGAAGTTTCCAATCAAACGCGGCAAACCGGTGAAGTATAAGGGTGAACTGGTAACAAGAGGGGAGCAGATTCCGCGAGCGATCCCGGTAAATCCAGAGCAAATCAACGAAGCACGCGATTGGATCAGCAACACTGACCCCAGTCTCGAACAGATCGAGCAGCGCGCGAACACCGAAGCGCGATAAGGTGGAACGCGTTGACCTCAACGCGTTGGCTGCCGCGGCTTCGCCGCCGGATATTTGCTTCGCCACAGCACGCCGGAAACGCAATACTGGCCTTCGGCGGATGATCATCGGCTTGAGGACCAGCCGATCCACCTTGGACACGCTCATAGACGGTCGAATTTCTCTCGCTATGATCTCGAAGCTGACGTTAACTCCTTCGACAAGCAAAACTTCAACAGGAGAATATTATGTTAGGCGAGAAGATCGGTGAAATATCGGGCAAAATTACCATGCAGCGAGTATTGCCGAACTTGGGCGGAGCTCCCAAAATGGAAACCTCGTTTCAGGCAAACGGCTCGTTGCTGGGCACCGACCTGAAGGACACAGGCACTTACTGGACCATTGTCCGTCCGGACGGGACACATTACGGCGAAGGGCAAGGGGTGATGGTCACTAAAGACGGCAAAATGGCCACCTGGACAGGACACGGCGTCGGCACGATGAAGAAAGATGGGAGCGCGACTTATCGCGGCGCGCTTTATTTTCAAACTATGCCGCCAAAATGGTCCCGACTGAACAAGGTCGCGGTGCTATTCGAATACGCGGTGGACGCAGAGGGCAACATGCACTCCGACTACTGGGAATGGAAGTAGGTCGGAGCTTGCGTTCGGCCACGCAGGAGTCCACGCTTTGGACGTCGTGAAAACGCAATTCCTGATGATCGCGGCCGTCGGTCAGTTGCTGGCGGCCTGTAACCGGCAGGCACCGATGCCGAAGACGGACTTGGACAGACTGCAGGGCACTTGGAATCTCGTCGCGGCTTTCCAGGATGGAAAGCCCTTGCCCGCAGACAAGGTGAAACAGACGACGATCGTCTTTAAGGGAGACACGTTCCGCTTCCCCGGATCGGCGGAGTACGCAACCAGCAAGGAGGGGACGATCAAGCTCGACGAAAACAAAACACCAAAGGAGATGGACGCCATCTCCACCGAGAAAGAAGTCATGCTCGGCATCTACAGGGTCGAAGAGAACGGTTACAAGGTATGCTTCGCCCCGGCCGGCAAGCCGCGCCCCACCGAATTTAGTTCCACGCTCGGGAGCGGCTACATTCTCCAATCCTGGCAGCGGCAAAATCCGCAGTAACGAAGCTCCGGTTTCGGAGATTCACGCCGACTTGCTTTGCGAAGCGGGCGAATCCCCGTTTTTCTCCAAGGCGACTGCCAGCACTTCATCGACGTTTTCGACCGGAATGAATTTGAGTTTTTGTTTCGCTTCCTCGGGAACGTCGACAAGATCCTTTTCGTTCAACTTCGGGATGACGACGGTGGAAATCCCGGCGCGCATCGCTGCCAGGCTTTTTTCTTTCAAGCCTCCGATCGGCAGAACCAGCCCACGCAGAGTGATTTCGCCGGTCATAGCCACATCGGGGCGAACCGGTCTGTTGCTGAAGAGCGAGGCGAGCGCGGTGAACATGGCGATGCCAGCCGACGGTCCGTCTTTGGGCACTGCGCCGGCAGGCACGTGCACGTGAATATCCAGCTTGCGAAAATCTTCTGAATTCACGCCCAGTTGGCCGTCGCGACTGCGAAGGAGACTGAGCGCGGCCTGGACGGATTCCTTCATCACTTCGCCAATGTGTCCTGTGAGCGTGACGTTGCCTTTGCCGGGATAACGGGTCGCTTCGATGTGCAACACTTCGCCCCCCTGCGGCGTGTAAGCCAGGCCTGTAACCACACCGGGCTTGCTGGTCTTCAGTTTTGTTTCGCGAACGTATTTTGCAGGGCCAAGCATCTCACGCACGATCTCCGGCGTGACGGTTACGTGCTCGGTTTTTCCGCGAGCGACCTGCGACGCAATGCCGCGACAGATCGCGCCGATCTGCCGCTCTAATTCACGCACACCTGCTTCGTGCGTGTAATCGTTAATGATTCCGCGGAGCGCGTCGTCCTGCCATTCGATCTGCTCGGGCTTGAGTCCGTTTTCCTCCAACTGCCGCTTCACAAGGTAGCGCTTTGCGATTTCGAGTTTCTCGCGCTCGGTGTAACCGGGCAGTGACATCACTTCGATCCGGTCGCGCAACGGGTCGGGCACGCCATCGATGTAGTTAGCTGTACCGATGAAAATCACATCGGATAGATCAAACGGCACGTCGAGGTAACGATCGACAAACGCGTTGTTTTGCCGCGGATCAAGCACTTCGAGCAACGCGCTGGCCGGGTCGCCGCGAAAATCCGCGCCGAGCTTGTCGATCTCATCCAGCATGAAAACAGGATTGCGCGTGCCGGCGCGGCGCAATTCCTGAATGATGCGTCCCGGCATCGAGCCGATATAAGTGCGGCGATGGCCGCGGATTTCCGCTTCATCGCGCATACCGCCCAAGCTGATTCGCACAAATTTGCGACCGAGCGCATCTGCAATCGACTGACCCAGACTCGTCTTGCCCACACCAGGCGGGCCGAGAAAACAGAGGATCGCGCCGTGCCCCTGCGGATTGAGTTTGCGGACGGCCAAGTATTCGATCAGTCGTTTCTTAACTTTTTCCAAGTCGTAATGGTCGCGATCAAGAATTTGTTGCGCCTGATCGAGATCGAGGCTGTCCTTGCTCAATTTATTCCATGGCAAATCGGCGATAATCTCGATGTAACTGACGATGACGGAGAACTCCGGGCTGGCCGACGGAATAAAGTCGAGCCGCTTCAATTCGCGCTCGGCCTGCTTCATCACCGCCTCCGGCGGCTTGGCTTCCTCGAGCCGCTTACGCAATTGCTGCGCTTGTTCTTCGCTGCCACCCTCACCCTCCCCCAGCTCGTGCTGGATGGCCTTGATCTGCGAGCGCAGATACGCGCGCCGCTGCGCATCGGTAAATTGCGAGGCCACATCTTTTTGCAGTCGCTGTTGAATTTCAGCAATCTCGAGCTGCGCGGAGATATGCTTTTGCACAGCGCGAACGCGCTTTTCTACATCAAGCTCTTCGAGAATCGACTGCTTTTGCGCAACGTCGATGTTCAAGTTCGGCGCCAGAAAATCAGCGAGCTGCTCGGCATTATCGATATTGAAGATCATCAAACGCGCCTGCTCCGGCGCGTCTGGCGTTAACTCGAACAATCTCGCTGCCGAATCACGCAGGTTCCGGAAGGTTGCTTCCCATTCCTTGGTTTCTGGCGGCTGGACGGAATCGGGCAAATCGATTTCAGCGCGCAAAAACGGCGAAGTCGCGATGATTTTGCGGAGAGAAAAACGGCGCCGTCCCTGCGCGATAACGAGCACGTGATCTTCCGACTCGCGGATGAGCTTGAGCACGAGCGCGACGGTCCCAATTGAATAGAGGTCTTGTGGCGCCGGGTCTTCCTTCGTTTCGTCCCGCTGTGCGACCAGCCCGATCACCTTTGTGCGCGGCAACGTGTCATCGAGCAGTTTTAGCGACGCTGCGCGCTGGATGTTGAGTGGAACGACCGTCCCCGGAAAGACGACGAACCCGCGCACTGGCAAGATGGATAATTCCTCAGGGACCCGCGGCGTCTGGCTTTCGTCGGTAAGCGCTGCGATCGTGCTCTGCGGTCCAGGTTTGAGTTCGACGCCTGGCTGTAACGCGCTGATTTGTTTGTCGCTCATGGCTCCTTTAGCGGCAGCGAAATCCAGAGCAATCCATTCCGTTGCTCGGCGTGCGCTTGATCGATTTCCACTTCGGCCGGCAACGGCACTTCCCGTATGAAGGGTCCATAATCGATCTCCATTGCCAGTAGTTGCACTGCGTTTCCCTCTTCGTGAGTCGGCTCTGGCAGTTCGCGCGTACCGCGAATCACCACACGTCTCGGTTCAACGGTAAGATCGATCAGCGAGCGATCGACCCCAGCCAGATCGACGCAGATCCGAATGCATGTTTCGCAGCGGTACGCATTGATTGCCGGCTCCCAAGCGTGCGGCGCAAACCTGGAAAATTGCGAACGCGACAGTTCATACGTGACGTCCTGCAATGCACCGTGCAGCCAGCGCAACTTAATGTTCCTGATTGGGTCCATGACGGAGACTAAATATCGTCTCGCGGGTTTCGATGTTCAAACGCCGAAACCGATTGTAGCCGTCGCCCTGTGGGCGACGTGAGTCTGAAGCTATATCCAACATTGTGCTTCCCACGGGGAAGAGGCTACAAGCTTGCTGATGCGTGAATATCCAAAACTTCCACCACGTCTTCGTTGGATATTCTCTCCGAACCCGGTATTCTTTGTCACATTCTGTACCTATCAACGAAGAAAATTGCTAGCTGCAGATTCGGTAAATTCCGCGTTCGTTGCCTTCGCTAGGCACGCCTATATCCGTAATATCGCCGTGGGCCGATATGTGATCATGCCGGATCACTTGCATCTATTCGTTTGTGGACCCGATGACTTCGAGTTGGGACGCTGGATCGGCGTGCTGAAAAAAACCTCGCAAAGCAAATCGAGCATCCAGGAACGAAATCGCCAATCTGGCAGCGGGGGTTTTTCGATCCTCTTCTGCGCAGCGATGAAAGCTACGCGCAAAAATGGAATTACGTCCGGGAGAATCCAGTTCGCGCGGGATTGGTCAGAAACGCAGACGACTGGCCGTATTCCGGGGAGATCGTCATAATCGACCGGGCGTAACTGTAGCCGTCGCCCTGCGGGCGACGTTGGTTTGAAAACTCCATCCGCATTGCGCTTCCCACAGGGAAGCGGCTACAGGTGTCGATCTTATCGCGTGGAATTTGTTTTCCTTATCTCGTTTTCCCCGGCCCCCACAGAGCGCGGCCCGGTTTCGCGCCGGTGTGCTCGCCGTCTTTGAGAACTTGCACGCCGTTCACGAAAACGTGCTTCACGCCAGTCGCGTATTGATGCGGTTTCTCGAATGTCGCGTGGTCTGCGATCTTCGCCGGATCGAACACGACCACATCGGCAAACATTCCCTCCTTGAGAAATCCGCGGTGATCGAGGCCGAGATTCGTGGCGGGCAATCCGCTCAGGCGATGGATTGCGCCGCTCATCGGAAGAACTTTTTCGTCGCGCACGTATTTGCCCAACACGCGCGCAAAATTTCCGTACGCGCGAGGATGCGGATTCGATTTCAAGAAAACGCCTTCCGGCGCTTGCGAAGCTTCGTCGGAGCCGAATGAAATCCACGGTTTCGCGAGCTCTTTCTTAATGTTTTCTTCCGAGATCATGAAATAAATCGTCCCGATGCGCGATCCGTCCTCGGCGATCAAATCCATCGCCGTATCGACCGGGTTCTTGCCGCGCATCTTCGCCACCTCAGCGAGCGTTTTGCCAGTGAGCGGTTTCAATTTGTCTGACTTGAACTGGGCGAGAAGAATGTGTTCCGGGCCGCCCGCAGCAAGATACATGTTTTCCCAGTCGTCACTTGGCGTTTGCACTTGGGTTTTGATTTTCTCGCGCGTCGCCGGATCTCGAAGTCGCTTGAACAAAGCCGGGTATCCGCCGTCCTCAGTCCAGGGCGGGAGACAGGCGTCGAGCCCGGTGCCGCCAGCCGTATACGTGTACATGTCCGCGGTAATTTTTAGTCCGTCCTGCTGCGCCGCTTCAATGCGCGAGAAAAGATCATCGATCTTGCCCCAGTTTGGCTGGCCCGCCGCCTTAATGTGATAAACTTCCGCGGGAATTCCCGCTTCCCTGCTGATTCGGATGAGCTCGTCGAGCGCTTCAAGTAATCGATTCCCTTCGCTGCGCATATGCGAGATGTATTTACCCTGGAATTTGGCTGCGACCTTGCACAGCTCGATCAGCTCTTCGGTCTTCGCGTAAAACGCAGGTGGATAAATCAGCGAGGTGCCAATGCCCAGCGCGCCCGCCTCCATCTCTTTGCGAACGAGTTCGCGCATTTGATCGAGTTGTTCCGGCGTCGGCTGTTTATCTTCGAAGCCGATCACGTTCTCACGGATCGTGGTCGCACCGATGAACGAAGCCACATTGCACGAGATGCCACGGTTTTCGAGATACTTCAGGTACTCCGCGAGCGTGTTCCATTTTATGTCGTATTTGATGTCGCTCTGCTCGCGCAGCATGTGTTCGCGCACGCGATCGTTTACCGGGCCCATCGACTCGCCTTCGCCCATGATCTCAGTTGTGACGCCCTGTCGAATCTCGCTCTGCGAACGGCCGTCCTGAATCAGCGACTCCGTTGACCAGGAAAGCATGTTGATGAAACCGGGCGCCACGGCGAGCCCCTTCGCGTCGATGACCGTTTTCGCCTTTGCTTTTTCAAAATCGCCGATGCCAGCGATCCGATCGCCACGAATCGCAAGATCGACATGCCGCGGTTCAGCGTCCGTTCCGTCGTAAACCGTGCCGCCTTTGATGATCACGTCGAAATTCGGCGGCTCCCGCCCAAACACCGGAAAAACAATTATAAGAAAAACAGCGAAAACAGTTCTCTTCATCGCGGGTGCAAAGTGGGTGTCTCGTGGCCCATGGTCAAGACGCGAAAAAGGAAATTCAGATTCGCTGAAACAGATTCACTGGAAGGGTGTTATATTGTCTGATGAAAAGAACAATGAAATGCGAAAGCAAACGCTGTAGGCGAGGTGTATTGCTGTCGTTGCTTTGCGCGGGCGTCATCGCGGTCTTTATCACGGGTTGCGCAGAAGCGCCTCCCATGACCGCGTATGATCAGGGCTATTGGTATCCAACCGGTTCTTACTGGCGCGACTACGACGGCAACTACCAAGCCTATCCGTTCTCGGATGCGCCTAACGGTCCGCGTTACCGCATCGTCGATGGCATGCACGTTTACGAGCCGTACTACTACGGCGGCGCGTACGCGACGGTTGGCGTTCCGACCGAGTGATCAATTGCCAAGCGGCGCGACACGGTCGCGTTTTCGCCGCGCAGCAGGAGCCAGTGGCCTGCGCGGGCGCGGCACGCCGATCGCGCGTTTCCTTGAGACCCCGGCGCACGCAATTCCGCTGACGCGCATCATTTGTGGAGCGGCACGCCTCGTTTCGTCAGGCGGCTAAAGCGGACTGAGCAGACGATTCTTTAGCCATCCAGGGACACAGCCGATCGCGCAGCGCAATGCGAATTACATAATAAAGGTTCAACTGAAAAAGACTGTCGTTGTGCCTGATGGACCAACAGGCGAGACAGAGTCGCATGCGCGGCTCGACGACAGAAAAAGGGAAAACTCAAGAAAGGGGAATATCTGATGAAAACGACAATGAAATCCAAGAGTCGCAGTCGGGCATTGCTGCTGTCGATCCTTTGCGCAGGCGTCATTGCAACTGTTCTGGGCGGATGTGCAGAGGGGCCTTACATGACCGCATATGACAGTGGTTATTACTATCCAACCACGTATTACACGCCGTCGTCCTCGTACGACCATTATTACGGTTATCCGTCTTCGTACTATTACGGGTACGGGCCGGCCGCTAACCGGACGTACGTAAATGTTGGCCCGGGCTACAGCAGCTACTACTACGGCTATTGATTTGTGACGCGCGCTTGGTCGGCGCATCGGTGCGATCCGGCAGCCTGTCGGATGCGCCGATGCGCTTAATTTTTTGCTTGCATTTACTTGAGCCGTTGCGCTCAAATGAGCGCCCCAAAGCTCTTGTGGCAGCAATGACCGAAAAACGTCGCGATAGTACAGCAGTAATCGTTTCGCTGCTGTACGCCGCGCTAGTTGCATTTTTGCTTAGCGGATGCGCGGACGTCTACTATGTTGATTCGAATCGCACGCCCGAGGCGCCGTACAATACGTACTACGGGCCAGACTATTATCCGTATTATCCCTGGGACAGCTATTACGGCGGAGCGTACTACTAAGCGCCGCCGATAGCTTCCAAATGCAGCGCCGCGCACAATCGCGGTGGCAACACGAGTCGCCGCACCCGGGTTGCTGACGCGGTATGACGCAATTGTAACGTGCTTCTGTCGAAGGTAACA
>Ga0209474_10005889_pt1 | contig 10397 bp, 7 predicted proteins | sample GraSoiAngelo_145_FD_185902 | JGI IMG/M metagenome (GOLD analysis project Ga0209474, IMG submission 185902) | Grasslands soil microbial communities from the Angelo Coastal Reserve, California, USA - 14_1009_05_20cm (SPAdes) (version 2) | ecosystem: Environmental > Terrestrial > Soil > Grasslands ... | reverse complement strand
TTTTTTGATATCGGGCCCGATCATTTCGAGGAATGGCCTCGGGATGCAAAGATCGATGAAGCGAAGGAACAGCTGCTCGCATTTTTTGATACTCATCCGATTGGGGTCTTCTACGAACACCAAATCGAGATCATATTCGAACGCCGCTACTTCCACTGGATAACAGGGAAAGCACTTCACGAATTGATCGCTGAGGAAAAGATTGCGTCTGATTTGATGACACTGTCAGGCACCGTACCAATTCGCTTTTATCGCAGAAAAAGTCATCGCGGCTGGCGTAAGCAGGCTAAGGAAATCCTAGCTCTTGTCGGTACGTTCTCCACCGAAGATTTCTCTCGGGGCTTAGGCAGACACGGCGAGCAGATGGTTGACGCTGCACTTCCTCGAGTCGGATTCGTCCGAGTTGCTCGTGGAGTGCGAGCTCATGAAGGTCGGGTCTGGACCGACACAGGGCATGACCTCGATCGAATCTACCGCCTCGGCGACCTCGTATTCGGGGCAGAGATCAAGAATCGGCTCAGCTACATGGATCTCGCTGACGTCGAAATAAAAATCAAGATATGCAAGCACCTCGGTCTAATTCCATTTTTTATTGTAAGAATGTTCCCGAAATCTTATTTTGACCTTGTGCAGAGGGAGGGCGGCATTACCTTAATACTCGAACACCAACTCTATCCACACGGACAGCACCGTTTTGCCCGCGAGGTGAAACAAAAGCTTCAACTGCCAGTCGACTCACCCCCCGAGATATTCGACTCTACTCTGGAGCGCTTACTTCGCGCTATTGCTCGGCTAAGGAGGGTCACACGCGCGACCAGCTAAGCAATCTTGTATTCATAGAGGGAACTTATAAGCCTTTGATTCTACAGGGCAGACTAACCATTCCCTGCACGTTTTTCTCAATTTCTGCAATCGTAAAGCGTGCTTCTTCCGTTGTACGCGACCTTCGGATGTGAATACGCCGGAGGCGACCTGTGGAAAATTCTTGTCAAGCCGCCTTTTCACCCCAATTCCGCCCAAGCTGCTGATTGCAGCCCAAATATAAATCTCCAAAACGTGGCACAATCAAGCCTTTCAACCTGCTACTCTGAATATAGCAATCGGATAACTCTCAAGAGCGCGGCAATAGCCGCGCTCTTTGTGTTTTTGGACTCAATTTTGAGTCGGATAGGGGCCGAAGCTTGGACATCAGGAGTGGGAATTGTGATTCATGCAACGCCACGAATCAGAAAATATCGTTTTCTCTCCCACTTCTCCCAAAACCGCGCAGAAGTGGGGCAGCCGACGTTCTTGTTTTTGGAAGCATGTAAATCGATGCGAATTAGATCTCGGCCAGCCAAACCACTGCGCTGCTCGCGGCAGCCAAGCCGGCGCAAATCAACATAACTAAGCGAAATCCAAAGACGAATGGCCGATGAATCGCGCTTCGAACGGCGGCCGCGGCGCTTGCATCCAGATTGGACGGTAGTTCAAGCCCGGCAAGCCTGGTTACTCTGGAATGAATTTCTTGGAGCGTATTGGAAGACAGGCCGAGGTGCGTCAGCTCGCGCGTCAACTTGAAATCGAACCCTCTCACCATGACTACTCCGAACACCGCGATAGCCATCACCCCGGCAACTCGTGCGACTGCATTGTTGATACCAGAGGCCGTGCCGGCATGGTCCTGATCGACTGAGCCCATAACCGCAGTTGTCAAAGGCGCTACAGTAACCGCCATCCCAAAACCAAGCACAACGATAGCTGGGAAGAACGTCTTCCAATAGCTGCTCCCGGTTGAAGGCACCGCGAAAAGAACAAAGCCTGCCGCCACAATAAGCGGGCCAATGATCAACGGAACGCGGGGCCCATAGCGCGCCACCAGACCTCCGGACCAGCGCGAAAGAGAGAACATCAGCAAAATAAGCGGAAGCACGGCTGCACCGGTCGCGGCTGCCGAGTATCCCTGCACCTGAATCAGGTTCATCGGAAAGAGAAAGAAGAAGATCCCAATCCCCGAGTACAGGAACAGCGTTAGCAAGTTAGCACCACTGAAAGTGCGGGACCGAAACAGCGCCAACGGAACCATCGGTGAACTTACTCTGGCCTCGTTGAATACGAAGCCGGCAATACCCGCGACTCCAACAATCAAACTTCCGAAAACCAGCGGGTTGTTCCAACCCAGGTTAGTAGATTCGACAAATCCGAAGACTAAACCGCCTAACCCAATAGTCCCTACCAGCGCACCCAGCCAGTCAATTCGACGAACACTCGCGCTCCGGCTTTCAGGGATATGCCAAAGCGAAATCGCAATTACCACCACGGCGAGGGGAATGTTGATAAAGAAAACCCAGCGCCACGAAGCATGCTCAATCAACCATCCGCCCAGAACCGGCCCAATCGCGGTCGTGATCGCAGTGAAACCGGACCAGGTGCCGATCGCCTGCCCGCGGCTGTTCTCATCGAATGAAGCGCTGATGATTGCAAGGCTGCCTGGGACAAGAAAGGCAGCTCCAACACCCTGAATACTTCGCGCAATGTTCAATTGATGAATGTTCGACGCAAAGCCGCAAGCCGCAGAGGCTATCGCGAAAATTGTGACGCCAATGACAAATATCAATCGCCGGCCAAACACGTCGCCGAATGAGCCGCCAACCAGGATCAATGCGCCTAGGAACAATCCATAGGATTCGACCACCCATTGCACGTCGACGATGTTTGCGTGCAAGCTGGATTCGAGCGCAGGTAGCGCGACATTCACTACCGTGCTATCGATGAAGGCCAAGCTGGAGCCGAGAATGGTTGCGGCTAGAATCCATGGCCGCGCCTCCGCTTTGCACGGAGTGCCCGTCTTCGATTCGGTTACGACGTCATCATGAGATGGTTTCATGGGCACTCGGGGGACCCGCTGAGGGGAAACTGCCGCTCTCTCGCGGAATCAGCTCAAGCCGACGCTTCCGCCACCGGAAGCCAGATTTGGAAACAAGTGTTGCCAGGTTTCGAATTGACCTGAATATTTCCCCGGTGCTTCTTCACAATTCGTTGGACGGTATCTAATCCCAATCCGGTCCCTTCTCCTACTGCTTTAGTTGTAAAGAAAGGTTCAAAAATGTGAGGTGTAACTTCCGGAGAGATTCCTGGCCCATTGTCGCCAATCTCAACTACGACGAAACCGTCCTCGCGGTAGGTTCGGACCCGAAGCTCGCCCTTTCCCTTCATCGCGTCGATTGCATTATCAATAATGTTGGTCCAGACCTGATTGAGTTCGCTGCCGAACGAATTCACCAGCAGGGGAACGCGCTGGTAATCGCGCTGTATTGTTACTCCCTGCTTCAATTTGTGGTTCAGAATGGTGAGCGTATTTTCCAGGCTCTTTACGACATCCACGTTCTGGACCGCAGACTGGTCCATATATGTGTATTCCTTAATCGCACGCACCAAATCAGAAATCCGCGATGTACTGCTCTCGATTTCATGCAATAAACTTGCGACCTCCACCGAAGCGGCAATCCGGACCAGGGCCGCCCGCGCAGTCTCCGGGCCTAGATTCGCGAACAGCGACTCCAGGACTTCCGGCTTAATGTTCCGTCGCGCAAGCGCAGCAGCCAGCATCCACAAGTCGTTTTGTCCGTGACTGCGCAGCAAAGAGTCGATTTGGTCTTCCAGGTCGCTTATGGTTAGCGCATCGGGAGGAACTACATCCTCTTGCGTAAACGCTGCTTCCATTTTTTCAATTTCCGACTTCTGCGCGGGACTCAGATCGCGTTTGCCCAACTCATGACTCGCATCTTTTATCTTTTTTAAGATAGTGCGCAGTTGGCTGGTGGCGCGTTTCGCCGCCGAAGCTGGATTGTTCAATTCATGCGCCAGACCCGCCGACAGTTTGCCCAGAGAGGCCAGCCGGTCGCGCTGTTGTTCGATGCGAGTGGTCTCGCGAATTCTGTCGGAGAGTAGACCAACAAGACGCTTGGTCAACTCCGGCATTTTCTGCACAAGCTCGGAAAATAGCGAGGTTGGGAATTTTAGGAGTCGGCCATCTGTCACCGCACGGCCGGTTACGGCGAACTGCTTCATCCTTGAGAAAGGCAGAACTCCAGTCACATCACCAGGTTTTCCCGGCAGCACGACAGTTTCACCACCGAATTCCCCGCGCCACTGAAACTGGCCGTCCAGAATCACGAACATCCAATCCGCCGAGTCACCCTGACGAACGTACGTCTCTCCGGCAGTCAGATGCACTTCCTGCGACTGACTGAGGAACCAGGCGATCTGATCATCCGGCAAATCGGCAAACGCCGGCACGCGAAGTAACTCCGATTTTTCGGCCATTTATACCTTGCTCAAGTACTGATGTATGAACTGCACCGCGACCGATCCTTCGCCAACTCCCGAGGCCACGCGTTTGATGGAACCGTGCCGCACGTCGCCAACCGCGAAAATGCCGGGCACATTGGTCTCCAGCAAATATGGATCTCGATCAAGCGTCCATCCTTTGGGGCGCTGACCGTCACGAATCAGGTCGGGACCCGTCAAAAGGAAACCACGCTCGTCGCGTTCTACACATTTCGCGAGCCAATCGGTGCGCGGCAATGCGCCGATAAAAATGAACATCGCGTTCGCCAGCACGCGTTCAATCTTATTTGTGTCGGAACAAAGGACGGAGATCTCTTCGAGGTGCGAATCGCCATGCGCCTCCGTGACGCTGGCGTGCGTCCACAGCTGGATGTTAGGCGTCGCTTTCACCTGGTCAATCAAATATTGCGACATCGTACTCGACAGAGACTCACCGCGTACGAGAATGACGACTCGCTCGGCGTATCGTGCAAAGTTCATTGCCGCTTGACCAGCGGAGTTTGCCCCACCCACGACATAAATAATTTCGCCTTTGCAAGACAGCGCCTCCGTCGCGCCGCCGCCGTAGTAAATCCCCGCACCCTGCAACCTGTCTATTCCCGAAGCTTCCAGGCGGCGCCATTGAACTCCGCTGGCGATCATCAGGGCATGACATGAGATTTCACTTCCATCCGCCAGCTTCAGGATTCGATACGAGGCCTCGGTCCGAATGTCTACCGCCTCCTGCGGCGACAGGATTTCCACGCCAAACCGCTGGGCTTGCACCACTGCACGCCGAGCCAGGTCGCCGCCACTCAGACCGGTCGGAAATCCAAGATAGTTCTCGATACGCGAACTCATTCCAGCCTGCCCGCCCGGCGCTTCCCGCTCAACGATTACTGTGTGCAAACCTTCTGAAGCCCCATAGACGGCAGCAGCCAAGCCAGCCGGCCCTCCACCCACAATCGCCAAATCGTAAAAGCTGGTCTGCGCGCGCGTTCGTAGCCCGACCTTTTGCGCAACATCCGCCGGCACACTTTCAAGCAGCTTCGTCCCATCAGGAAAGAGAACCACCGGGAGATTCGCAGCTTCTGGGCCCAGGGCTTCCAGTAGGCGTTTGGTCTCCGGATCATTCGCAGACGTCTCAACGTCAATCCACTGATAGGGAACGTGATTTCGCGCTAGAAAATCCCGCAACTCGTAGGAGCGAGGGGACCATCGTGTGCCAAGGACGCGGATTCCCTGAAATGTCGGATGAAAAGATGCTTGCCAATCATCGAGCAAGTCATCTAATTGCGGATACAGGTGTTCGGTCGGGGGATCCCACGGCTTCAAGAAAAAATAATTAATGCCGACTTGATTGATGGCGCTGATCGCGGCGTTGGTGTCCGCATATGCGGTGAGCAGTGCTCGCTTGGCGCTTGGATATATTCCCATCGCCTGTTGCAAAAACTCCACGCCATCCATGCGCGGCATGCGCTGGTCGGCAATGAGCAACGCCACGCTGTCATTGCGCACCTTCAACTGCTTTAACAGGTCAAGTGCGCCCTCAGGAGAATCGCTTCCGATTACCCGGTATTCTGCTCCATATTGTGAGCGAAGGTCGCGCTCAATTGCTCGCAAAACATCGGAATCATCATCCACACTCAGCAAAATTGGTTTGGGCATGATCGCTCTGAGCTACTCGCGGCCAGGACTTTCCAGTGGCTTGCGATTTCTATTAGATACAGAAAACTGAATTCGGTCGCGTAATCGCTGTAACCTATGCGGAGAGCCGAGTTCGCAGGCTCGCATGATCAGCGAGCATCAGGCAGGAAGCAGAATTGCGCGCCAAATGGCAAAGGAGTTTTTATCTCAAAAGGAAGGTCAGGGACGACTGAATTTAAGGACAAAAGACTGAATTGTGTGCCACTGGAGCTGCGCGCTAACCACCAGCACAGTGCTTACTCATATCTCAAACTTTCCACCGGGTCCAACTTCGCAGCCCGCGCGGCTGGCACTGTGCCAAACAGAATTCCGACCAATGATGAAACCACAATCGCCACAATCGCAGATAATCCAGAAATAGGGACGCGGTACTCGGTTAGAAAGCGAATGGAGTAAGGAAGCGCCAGGCCGACCACAACTCCGATCAATCCGCCGCCAACGGAAATCACAATCGCCTCGGAGAGAAACTGAAAACGGATCTCGCGATTGGTTGCGCCCAGCGCTTTGCGGATCCCGATTTCACGAATTCGCGAACTCACAGTCGCGAGCATAATATTCATAATTCCGATACCGCTGACCAGCAGCACGATCGCGGCCACAGCCATCAGCACCATAGTGAGCGCGTTTGCGGTCTTATCGGCTACGGTGACCAACTGAGTGAGATTCGTAACGTTATATACCGATTCCGCGCGGTGACGTGACTGGATCACTGCCTTAATCTGATTGGTGACAGGCTCGATCATCGTCGGATCAGACACGGAGAAGTAAATTAACTTGACCGTCGCGGTCTCAGTGAAATAGCGCGCCACGCTGTAAGGAATCAGGAATGTGCTGGTCGTCACTTCCGATTCGCCAAACGTGTTCACTCGCTCACGAAAAGTTCCGACGATGGTAAACGGCAGGTGACTGAGCGGAATGATCTTTCCTACCGCAGCTTCCGCGGAGCCAAAAAGTTGGTTCGCCAACGTTTCGGTAATCAAACCGACTTTGTTGTGGGCTTGCTCGTCCTGGGCGTCGAAGAAACGTCCGGAAACCACTACCAAATTGCGCACCGTTTTGTATTGTGGGTAAACTCCTAAAATCTGGAGATCGCGTTCCTTACCGTTCCCCACTGGCACGCGCTCGTTTAAATCCAGCACCGGGGACGCGCTCACAATGCCCGGAATCGATGTTTGTGCGGCGCTCATGTCATCCACGGTCAGCGTGTCGGGGGCCGTGTTGGTGATGCGCTGGGCCCCGCCTTCATACTCGGCATAAATAAGGTTCGCGCCAATGCCCTGAATCAGGTTCAGGACGTACTGCTTGCCAGTCATCCCAATGGTGACCACGAGAATCAGCGAAGCCGTACCGATCACCATGCCTAGCCCAGTGAGCAGGAACCGGACTTTATTGGCACAGAAAGTATCGAAAGCAAAGCTCATGATCTCGCTGAAGGCGAGCTTCGGGGCCAGCTCCGATACTGCGGTAGTCACAGTCATGCAAAATTAGATGCTACGCGCTGGGCGCAAGAGTCGCAAAGTGACTAGTGGGTAGGCGATAGTTTCGGAAGCAGCTCCGATCCTGTCGAAATGTTGAGGTAGTTGATGACGAGGCATGGGCGTCGGCCCATGCAGTGCTTCACGCTGATTTCACTTGCGCTTGCGATACCAATGCTTCGTGGATTTTGTGAACTTGTTTTTGCGTGTCTTCGACGCTGCCGCTGTTGTCGATCACGAAATCCGCAGCCTGAATTTTGGCCTCATCCGGCGCCTGGGCCATCATCCTTCGCGTGACCTCGCGCCGGGCAGTTTCGGCATCGATGTTCAGCCGCTTCTCCCAACGCTCGATCCGCTGCTGGGGCTTGCAGCTGACCACAATCACTCGATCGAATTTCTTCCGCAGCCCGGCCTCGAGTAGTAACGCAGCCTCGAGCATTACAATCGCGTCCGGTTCACGCCGCCGAATTTCTTCCATCCACTGCTGCTGCCGTTCGATGACCGCAGGATGCACGATGCTGTTGAGCTCATAAATACGCGGGCGCTTTTGATCGAATGCGAGTTCAGCCAGGCGCGCGCGATTCACACTTTTATCCGCATTCAGAATCTCCGGCCCGAAGCGTCGCACCACCTCGTCATAAACTTTTTCGCCGGGACGCATGAGATCGTGAGCGATTTCGTCGGCATCAATGGTGTGCACGCCGAGCTCGGCAAACATTCGGCCGACTAGAGATTTCCCCGTTGCAATACCGCCGGTTAATCCGATCTTAAGCACGGATTCCTCGTTTCTGATTCGCGCCCTTCAATCTACAACTGAAATCCGCAATCTGAAATGTTGACTTCGGCGCAAATTCTGATTTCGGTGGAGTCAGACCCGCGACAGTTCTGCAACCCGGCTTCCCCGCCGCATCTTTGCCGCTTTTACCGTGTTCGACATCAGCATAGCGATAGTCAACGGCCCAACTCCGCCCGGCACCGGCGTGATAGCTCCCGCAACTTCAGCCACCTCGGAATGCACATCACCCACAAGCACTGATCCCTTGCTGCGAAAAGTTTCTTCTCGTTTCGCATTGCCAGCATAAAGACGCGCAAATTCTCTCGGATCAGTTACTCGGTTCATTCCTGCTCGCCCGATGGCCGCGACCAGAATATCGGCTCGGCGACAAACGCCCGGCAGGTCACGGGTCTTCGAGTGACCCACGGTCACAGTTGCATTCGCATTGAGAAGTAGCATCGCCATCGGCTTGCCGACGATATCGCTACGCCCCACCACCACGGCTTCCTGTCCCGCGGTCTTGATTTTGCTTCTCTCCAGCAACTCCATGATCCCGGCTGGAGTGCATGGCACCAGTCCCGGGCGCTGCGTTGAAAGGAACCCAACGTTCATGGGATGAAAACCATCTACGTCTTTCGCGGGATCGACGGCGCGCAAAACTTTTTTGGAATCTACCTGCGGTGGCAATGGCAATTGGATCAAAATCCCATCGATCTCGTCACGCCGGTTGAGATCGGCGATAAGGTCCAGCAACTCCAGCGTGGTGACATCTTCTGAAGGTGTGTGCTTTTCGCTGTAAATGCCAACTTCCTCACTGCTCTTCACTTTCCCGCGAACGTAGACTTCTGAAGCTGGATTGCGGCCAACCAGGACCACAGCTAGTCCGGGGCGCATTCCCGCTGCTGACAAGGCCTTTACCTCAGCGGCAACTTCGCTGCGAATTTCCGAGGCGATCTTATTTCCGTCAAGAATGGATGCAGGCATGTCTTTAATTGAAGAGAAATTTTAGCACCGCAAGCAGAAGGTTGTCGGTCCCTTCGGCGCTCCGCTTCTCAGGGCAAGCTGAAGTCGGTCATTGGTCGTCGGCTAACGACCAACCGCCTTTTTTGCGATACTGAAATCGCATGCCTTCTGCCGATCCAAAATCCGTCAAAGTTCATTTGACCTCCGGCGAAGGAGTCGAGATCGACTGGAAAGACGGGCATCTTTCCACCTACAGGTTTCCGTACTTGCGAGACGCTTGCCCCTGTGCCTTGTGCGACGAAGAACGCGCGACCAGTGGCCGCGGGCCCGGACAGCCGGTGGCGTCAAAACCCGGGGAGCTGCCGATGTTCAAGCCTAAGGTACAGCCCATTTCGGTTGAGCCGGTCGGCAAATACGCGATGAAGTTCAACTGGAACGACGGCCACCAACTGGGAATTTACTCGTGGCAATGGTTACGAGAAATTTGCCCATGCGAAGTATGCACGGGCCAGCGCCGAGATGAAGTCAAGACTAAGCTTGGCTGAATTCAATTGCGAAGGTCGCAACCTGGATTTTTATCGCGAACCAGATGCGCGATTGTCGTGCTGCGGCGCATAAATAAAGTCAAAAACCACCCACATCGCTGCAATCACGATGAAGACAAAGACGCTGCCCTCTGGACCGACCGAGCCTCCGGTGAGCCAGCGTGAGCCGTGAAACGATGAACTCAGCAAATGACCAGGCGCAACTTGCCCGCTATCCGGCACGGAATACAGAAAGCTCTCACCCCAATCCCATGACGCGTGCATTCCCACTGCGAACCATAATGTTCCCGTGCGGCGAAGAGTCAAGCAGAAGAACAGCCCTATGAATGCCGCGGCCAGAGCGCCTACCCATGCTTCCCCTGGATTGCCTAGGTGGATCGCGCCGAAAGCCGCCGAGAGTAGCAGCGCCGCCGGCCAGAAGCCCATCCCTCGTGCGAGCGTGAAAAGACTGTACCCGCGTGCGACGAATTCCTCGAGCAGACCAACCACCAGGAACAAAACCGCCCAAAATGCCGCGAACTTGAGAATTCGAATACCGTGCAGCGCTAACCCGCCAAAATAGAAAACGCCGAGACCGCGCAGCAGAAGCATCAAGACCGTAATAGCGCAAATTCCCCACAGCGC
>Ga0209474_10005888_pt1 | contig 10398 bp, 10 predicted proteins | sample GraSoiAngelo_145_FD_185902 | JGI IMG/M metagenome (GOLD analysis project Ga0209474, IMG submission 185902) | Grasslands soil microbial communities from the Angelo Coastal Reserve, California, USA - 14_1009_05_20cm (SPAdes) (version 2) | ecosystem: Environmental > Terrestrial > Soil > Grasslands... | reverse complement strand
TGGCAATCGATGTTTTTTGCGCGACACGGCAGCCTCGATAGCGGTAGGCGAGTTTTCAGCATTCCTTCGTCATTTGTCATTCGTTCTTCGTCATTCTCATCGTTTCCGTTTGCGTAAATTGAAATCACGCGGATATCTTAAGACCCGTGTTCAGCTTGACGATGCTCGGCAGCGGGAGCGCGGGAAACAGCGCGCTAGTCGCCACTGATCATTGCAAGATTCTTGTCGATGGCGGGCTGAGCGCGCGCCAACTGATGTTGCGCCTGGAACAGTGCGGCGTTATGCCGGAACAGCTCGATGGCGTCCTGCTTACACACGAACATGGCGATCACGTTTGCGGTCTTGAAGTTCTCTGCCGCAAATTTGATGTACCGATTTATTGCAACGCATTGACAGCGGAAGCAGTTCGTTGCGACAGCTCAGTCGAACAGCATCGGAACTGGCGGATCTTTGCGACCGGCGCTGAGTTTTCGATCTGCGATATCATGGTGCAGACATTTCCGGTCCCGCACGATGCAGTTGATCCGCTTGGGTTTGCTTTTTACGCCGGCTCAGGGGCTCTGGGCTTCATCACCGATCTCGGTTATGTCACGAAGATGATCGTCGAACGGTTGCGCCAGGTGCAAACACTCGTGATCGAGACCAACCACGACGAAAAACTTTTGCAGAACGACACGCATCGGCCCTGGCCGGTGAAACAACGAATCCAATCGCGGCACGGTCATCTGTCGAACACAGCTGCGGCAGGTGTGATTGAGGAATTGTTATCGGGAAGAATCGAGCGCGTTGTGCTCGGACATCTCAGCCGGGATTGCAACACGCCCGCACTGGCGCTGGAGACCGTTCGGGCGTCACTGACAAAGTGCGGCAAGCTCGATATCGAAATTTACTGCGCCACGCAGTTTAAGATCAGCCCGCAGTTTCGCATCGGTGACACCAATCCCGGCCCGTTTCAGCCGACTTTCGAGAACGCGTTTTTCCAAACCGTCGTTTAAAAAGCCGAGCCACGGCAGGGTGCTGTGGCGAACACGCTAAAGGTATTCCGAAATGGAGCCGTTGGCTTCATCGGTTGGTTAGGTGTGCGGCAAGGCATCATGCGAAGACGTGGAAGTCGTGATCTTTCTTTGACGCGCGCACTGGCGACCAGCAATGAAAGAGCCGCCGGCAGTGACGACGAGGATCGCACTACCGAATTCTAGTCTACCATTACGTTGTGCTTCCTGGGTTATTTCGCGTGCGGTCTCAAATGCGCGCACTGCTTTGGTTGTGGGATGTTCACGCGCCTCAACGAGCCGTGTTATTTCTGTGCATTTTGTGTCAAACGCACTGCCCTCGCCTAAAATCAGCAACACGATGTCCAGAATCAAAACGGCCATGATGATGACGGCGACGCGCCACATGAAAACACCTAACGAGAATTAGATTACAGCGTGCAGTCTATTTCCCGCGTTCCCCAGGAGCCAGCCCGCGAAAGGCAGTAAACAACGCCGAAGCGCAACATTTTGCTTTTTATTCCCGAAGCGATGGACTTAGATCGGCGCTTGGGCTCACGTCGGCCGGGTTTTCCGACGTAACCCGATTAACAAGTCGTCGTTTTCCGCTGTAATCGTCATCTTGGGATTGCTCACTGTTCTGTCACCAACGAGCTTTGCCAATGTCGGACGTAACGCCCCCAAAGGCATGGCATTCGATTCGGCCGGCAATCTGCTCGTCGCCAATCCGGCTACCGGAAGAATTTTCAAGTTCACTCCGGATGGGAGCCGCAGCACGTTCGCATCTGGACTCACTCATCCGTTCGGCATCGCCTTTGATAACACCGGAAATCTTTTTGTCGCCGAGATGCAGCCCGATCAAAAGGGCGGCGTCATTTTGAAGTTCACGCCGGACGGCAAGCGCTCCACCTTCGCGTCGGGGCTGGTTCGCCCTCTTTTTCTGGCGTTCGACTCCGCAGGCAATCTTTTTGCCCTGGATGTAAAGGAACGATACGAAGGCACAATTCTAAAATTCGCGCCGGATGGTAGCCGATCCGTTTTCGCGCGAAGCGGACTTCGTCAGGACGATTTTGTCAATGACGCCGGACCGGTCATCGATCAAGCGGGCAATCTTTTCATTTCCGACAGCGGCGGCGGAAACACCGCGATCTTGAAATTTGCGCCCGATGGAAGGCACACGACCTTCTTCCCGGGTCTCGGGAACCCGCATCCGAACGTTCTCGGTTTCGACCACACCGGCAATCTTTACGTGGCGCTGACGGTGGAACTGACGCCGGAGTACACCGAAATCTTAAAAATTAGTCCCGACGGAAAGAAGGACACTTTTGCGACGGGCACGGACGCGATCGGAATGGCGTTTGATAAAGCCGGGAACCTGTTTGTAGCCGACGACGCAACGGGTTCAATTTTGAGATTTGCTCCCGACGGAACGAAGAGTGAGTTCGCACACGAGGTCGCCTCGATTTCGCCGGACGAGAAATGGGAATACCAGCGGACGACGAATGAGCTTGGTCCGCGCATCGTGAAGGCCGGGACAAATGAAGTCGCCAGAGAACTTTCGTGCGACATGAGCACCTGCGGGAATCCGACGCTATTGTGGTCGCCCGATTCAAAACGATTCGCGTTTTACTGGGGTCAGGGACGCACCCATCAAACTGCGCTTTACCAGTTCAGCGGCGAAAAATGGATCATGCTCAAGACGCCAGGCGACGAAGACGAAATCGAGAAACGCGTCTTTGCAGAAGAGGCCGCCAAATTGAAACGCAAAGGCATGTCCAAAAAAGCCGGTGGCTCCGGTTGCTCTGGGACACGGTCGAACCAGACCGATGGATCGACGCTAGCACGCTTATCATTCACGCTTCGCTCGCGGAGATGAGTCGGGAGACAGAAGCCGGATTCGGCGGCGATTTCCTTTTCACGCTGAAATTCGACGAAAGTCTGTTTCGCCTATTTCGGTATTTCTCCGGGAGGGACACCGCGTAAAAAGAAATCACGCTTTCTTCTTTATCACAGGCGGAGGTTGCCAAGCAACTGCGTCAGCGCACGCGAGCTTTCGCAAGCGACCCACCTTCGCTAAAGCTTCGGCGCGGCGGGCTGGCCTGCCACCATAGACGAGAATCATCGCGTTCTGTGGCCAACCATTTCGCCGGACATGGTGCGGCGATCGACGCGGGTGAGGTTCTTTTCCATTGCCGGGGTGAGCAATGAGATGTGCGGGATCTCGCACAGATATTCGGCGATGAACCAGACCTGTTTGTCGGTAGTCATCCAGTTGCGATCATCGAAGCGCGCCAGGTTTACCGGACGGGAATAGCGACGCAGTGTGCGTTCGCCGCGCAGGTTGAAATAGATGTTGAAATAACTCATGGCCAGCTCGCGCAGAGTGCGATACACCGGCTCGCGATAACGGCACCCGGTGAAATTGGATTTCGCTACTGCGCCCCAGTACCCGCGCACTTTGAAAATCGCAACGACGTGATCGGTGTCCTGTTCCGCTTCCAAATCGAAAATCAACGGTGGAAATCCTAAAATTCTCAGCGCAGCCGCGCCGAAAATTCCGCCCTCGAGACATGACGCCGTGCGATCGTGCAGGACTTTTTTCGGCGAGGCCGCCGTGTAGCTCAGGTTGTAAGGCAGGTCGTCGAGAAATTTCTGAATGCCGGCAGGCGTTTTTAAAGCGCGCAACGCACGCAACTCCGACGCTGTAAAACCGAAACTTGGCGTATTCGGTTTCGCTCTTGAAGGTTTATAGCGAGTCGTCATTGATTCGTGCTGTCGATTCCGACGCCGGATCAGCGCGCGGTCGTCCATGTGGCGGGATTGCGGACTGCTTCGACAACCTGCTTGATCGCGTCGATCACCAGTTGCGATTCCTGAACTTGAATGTAATGCGAGCTTTTGGTTGCAATTTTGTGTTTGGCGTTTGGCGTAAGTTTCCCCAGTGCATCCTGAGCCGTGTGCCATGCCTTATCCAGTGCTCCAGGAAAATCGGCGGGCAACGGTTGCCATGGACTGAGATCGAACGGTTGACCTTGCGTCAGAATAAAAAGCGGGATCGAACCGAGCGGTTTTGCGGTAGCGGCTTTTTCCATCTGATCCAGGCTGGCGTTTACCTCGAGGGTTTCGATGTCTTTATATTTTTCGAGGCCGGGTGTCGGCTGGGTAAATCCAAAGTTCACATAGAACTTCCACTGTTCGGGTGTGAGACCGGTCCTCACCTTTTCGGACAGCGCATCAACCAGGACCATTCCAACAACCTCCTTCGGGTATGTGCCGGCGTATAAGCGGGTAAAGATGCCGCCAAAGGAATGCGCAGCGAACACGTACGGTCCGGGGACGTGCGCCGTCTGGAGCAATGCATGAAGATCGGAGACGAGGTCGCGTGCCGCGCGCGGCATGGGGACGGGCGTGCTCCGACCCAAATGATCCGCGTCGAGAAACGTTCCCGGCCGATCATACGCGCAAACCCGGGTAAACTTGGCGACGTCCGGAAACACAGTACTCATTCCGGGCTTAAGTGGGGTGCTCCAGATTTCGGCATCATTCCGGTACCCGGACTCGAGAATCACTGTCGGGCTACCCGATCCGCGGCACTCGAGGTACATCTTGCGGCCCTTGCCGATTTCGAGGGGACCGGCAAAATCACCAGACGCGGGTACTGGAGCGCTACTCTGCGGAGTAGGTTGTACAGTTGACTCACGCTTGAAAATTCCTTCGCCGCGAACATTGAGATTTTCCACGAGCACCTGTGTGGCCTTGCCATCCGGCCCGATGGTAAAGGTGATGCCGCTCCTGCCAACGGCGTTTTCACCTTCCGTCTCGTAGGTAAACGTATCCCGGTCGTAGTGCTTCATCGGGAACGTCTTGTTTTTCGGACCCTGCAGGATCGCTAATCCGCCGCCCTTTTCGATGATGGAGATGCCCCCAAAGTAATCGTTCGTATACCGTCCAACGTATGCGTTATTTTTCAGCGCGGGCGCGGGCGATAGGGGTGGTTTGGAATAATCGAAGCCAAGCACCGTGCCAATCGCTGCCGGGTTTGAATACACCTGTTTAAAAAGCGCAAACCAATCTTGGGTTGGTTTACCGTACAGAGCGACATCCACAAACGTCGTCCCCAGTGCTTCCGCTATGCCGAGGGGATACGCATTAGTAAGAACAACGATGCCCAGTTGCTCGCCTGGCACGAGATTCACATAAGTCGCGGCGCCCAAGCCAAACGCGCCGGAGTGGTTTAAGCGCAACCGACCTTCAGGATCGTAGCTAACATTCCATCCCAACCCATAGAAAGTCGGTAGTTGCGTGAAGGGATTAAACCCGGTGAGCATGTGCGGGTGATGCGTTTCGGCCAGCGCTTTTTCGTCCACGACTTGTTTGCCTTCAAACTTGCCGTTCGCGAGTTGGAGACGCATCCATTTCGTCAAATCATTATCCGAAGAACTCACCCCACCCGTCGGCGATTGCGCATCTGGATCGCGTTTGAACTTTTGCACCCATTTGCCATCTACCAGCACATGCCCCAATGCTTTGTTCCTGCGCGCGATAAAATCGGCATAATGCGAGCTGGTCGACGTCATGCCAAGCGAGTTGTACAATTTTTGTTTGGCCGCTTCTTCCCATTCCAGCTCGTACGCTTTCGCTGCCGCAATGCCGCCTTCCGTCATACCAAAATTGGTATACGCGTAATGCGACCGAAAACTGCTCGCCGGGCGTTGGTAGCGCAGCCGAAACAAAATTTCCGCGCGCGTGAAACCCAGATCCTCGAGCAAATCGCCCGCGTGCTCAGGCAAGCCGCTGCGGTGCGCGTACATGTCGCGTATGGTGATTTCGCGCGTTACCCACGGATCGAACATCGCGAATGTAGGATCGAGGACGCTGAGTTTTGAGTCCCAGGTTATTTTTCCTTCACCGACGAGCTCGGCAACCACCGTGGAGCCAATCGGCTTGGACAGCGAGGCAAGCTGAAAGACTGTGTCCGCGTCGATTGGCACTTTTGCGCTCGTATCGCGAACGCCGAATCCTTTCGCGTACACAGTCTTATCCTGAAACACGACCGCGATTGCGAGCCCGGGCAGCGCGTTTTCCTGAATTTGCTTTTGCGCGAGTTGTTCCAGCTCTTGAATCGCATGAGTTACTTGCTCGGAAGTGACGCGAGATTTTTCTGCTGCGATTGTAATGGATTGATCCAGCAAGGTCAGTAATCCTGTGCTGAGAAGACAGATTCGGCAGATGATTCGCATAGAATTGTTGACCTAGTCAGATATTCGGGCAAAGCGACGCGGAGACGCGTGCGCACTCTCAAAGCTTACGCGAAATAAAACCCGCGTCTCGCGCGTATTTCGCACGGAGTGCTTTGGAGTGCGATGCGTCCTCGCATCGGTTTCACTGCCGCCACCACAACCCGATGGGATGTCTTGCATCAAAACCGCGCGGGCGGCCGACAAATGGTTTGCCAGCGCGGAGCCCATTTGCCGGTGTAATGATCGTACGGCGTTGTATCCAGTCGCAACCCGGCAATAACAGCGAACGTGTGACCCTCGCGCGCATAGATCGTGATTCATTTCCCCGCACCGCGCTCGCCGTAGCTGCTGAATTCCGTTGAGCTCATCGGCGAACTAATCAATCCCGCGGCGCCGAGCGCATAGGAAATCGTACCGGAACAATCGTAACCGCGACCATCAAATGATTTGTGACCGCCGCCGTACCGGTACGGCTTCGAGCGAAGCTGATTAGCGGCCCAGATCGCTCGTTTCACTGCGAGTGGCGCATTTTTCGGCGCAGCTGCACTGCCGAAACGAAGCCGCGCCGTCTTTCCGGAGACAACTGGTCCGGAGGCCGGGAAGAGATCGGCCGATACCGGTGGAACGATGAATGCTAAAACAGCAAAGCCGAGCATCGCCTGACGACTAACGCGATCTATAAACTCCTCCGGCGCCGTGTTGTATGGAAGGAAGGCGGCAGATGAAAGGAAAAAAATCAGGAAATTTTTCCAGTTCTCGCAGGGCGCGCCTAAAACAGCAAGCTCGCCGTGTCGATACGAGAACTTTTATGATAAACTCGCAGCATGATCCGCAGAGTTGCGTTGCCGATCGCGCTGCTCGCTACAGTGATGCTGACGCTGGCTGCGGGTCAATCGCCCGGGAATAAATCCGAAGAACCGGAGCCGTTCGACATCGAGCCGCCAATATTAAAGCAAAACCTCTCGGATGAACCCTTGCCTGATGGCGACGTTGCGCGTCTGGAGAAACAATTCGAACGCGCAAAAAGAAATGCCGAAGGAGCGGAACGTCTCTACAAAATTGGCGTGCTCGCAAAAGTGGAAGTCGAGCAACGCTTGTTGAAGGTAGTTCGATACGAATCCGATCTTGTAAACGCACGCGTTGCTCGAGCAAAAGAAGAAGTTGCTGCCAAAGAATCCCAAGTCGCGGCTGGCGAAATTACTAAGGACGAACTGGAAGCAGTGAAAACGGTGCTGGCCCAATTAACCGAAACCGCGCAGGTCGCCGCAGCAAAACGTGAGCGCGCGGAGCTCGAAGCCGCGGAAGCAAACTTACGTCGTCAGCAAAAACTCCTTAAGCTCGGTATCGCACAAAAATCGGACGTGACCGACGCGCAGGAAAAGCTCGCCCAGCTCAAGGCGCAGCAAAAATAAATTCTGCGCGATAAATATTTCTCTGAGCCTCGCGAATCAATAGCCGGCTGCCATTCCGTCCTTGCGCGATTCGCTAGCGCCGACATAGACGCGTTGGCCGTCGTGCATTTCCACTTTGATGGCTTGATAACCGCCGTAGCCGCCGACATCAAAACGCACGTCGTGACCTTTTTTGCGCAGTTCGCGCACCGTCTCGTACGGGATGCCGCTTTCCACTTCAACGTATCCACCTGACTGCGTCATCTTTTCTCCAGTCGGTTCGTTGTCGCCCTCATGCTGCCAGCGCGATGCGTCGCCGGCTTCCTGCACGTTTAAACCAAAATCGATCTGGTTGGTGAGCACTTGTACGTGACCTTGTGGTTGCATGCCGCCGCCCATGACGCCGAATGCTTCCCACGGTTTGCCGTCTTTCATCACGAAACCGGGAATAATGGTGTGAAAAGGACGTTTACCGGGCGCGTAAACGTTCGCGTGAGTCGGCTCCATGGAAAAAAGTTCGCCACGATCCTGAAACATGAACCCGAGGCCGGGCACCACGATACCGCTGCCCATGCCGCGATAATTGCTTTGAATTAGCGAGACCATGTTGCCTTCGTCATCGGCGGTGCACATGTAAATCGTGTCGCCTTGATCGAGCGCAGGATTGCCAGCGTCGACCTTTTTTGCCGCGCGATTTGGGTCAATCAACTTGCGACGTTCTACTGCGTATTTTTTCGAAAGAAGACCGGCCAGAGGAATTTTTGCAAAGGCGGGATCGGCGTAAAACTTTGCTCGATCAGTCCACGCGATTTTCTTCGCTTCGATCATGGTGTGCAGCGTCTCCGGTGAATTGCGTCCCATCGCGCGCAGATCGAATCCTTCGAGGACGTTCAACATCTGCAGCGTTGCGATGCCCTGACCGTTCGGTGGAAGTTCGAAAACATCGTAGCCGCGATAATTCGTCGATACCGGCTCGACCCAAGTCGATGTATGCTTCTCGAAATCGGCTTTTCGCAGAAAACCACTATTGGTCCGCATGAAATTGTCGATCTTGTCAGCGATTTCTCCTTTGTAAAAAACGTCGCGACCTTTTTCACCGATGAGCCGCAACGTTTTGGCCAGGGCTGGATTTTTGAAAATATCGCCTTTCGCAGGAGTGCGGCCTTTGCCGTCGAGCGTGTAAGTTTCGAGAAATGCGCCGGGTAATCCCTTGTAGAGACGTGGGCCAAAAGACCAATAATAGGCGATCAGTTCCGTGACCGGAAACCCCTCTTCGGCATATCGAATCGCAGGCGCAAGGTCATCACTCAGTTTCAGTTTCCCGAATTTCTTGTGCAGCTCCGTCCATGCATCCACGGTTCCGGGCACGTTGATCGGCAACATGCCGGTCGGTGGAATCGTTTCGCGATGCAGTTTTGCCAGCTCGGCTTTCATTTGATCATAACTCAAACCGAGCGGCGAACGTCCGCTCCCGTTGATTCCATAGAGCTTGTTTTCCTTGGCGCTGTAAACGATTGCGAACAGATCGCCGCCAATGCCGTTGGAGACAGGCTCCATTAAACCCAAGGTTGCGTTTGCAGCAATCGCCGCATCAACGGCGCTCCCGCCGCGCTTTAAGATGTCGATGCCGACTCCCGTGGCCGTCGGCACGCTGGTGCAGACCATTCCATGCCGCGCCAGAACTTCCGATCGCGTAGCGAAAGTCTTTCCTGTAATGCGATCGATCTGGGCGTTGAGCCGAAGACCGATAATTAGCAGACCAAACAGCCCAAAACTTAGAGGCTTCATCCAGCGCACCAGCCAATTAACGCTTTGCGTTCAAAGAGCGCACTTGAATTCTGTCTCGCGATTGTATTTGATTGGTTCCGGCGATGAGAATGTCTTCCGATGACCAAAGAGCAGTGGGCTTAATACTGATCTGCCTGGGATTTCTTTTCTTTCTGATCGGCCTTGCTGCTCGACTGAAGGAAAGTTTTCATTCCCGCGCCGAAATTTCGACCGTGGGATTCACCGCCGCCGCGATTGTGGCAGCGCTCGGCGTCATCATCGTTTTGTTTTCCTTGAAGAAAAAACAAGGCTGAGGCTGCCTCTGCTCGGAGACAGAGTTTTTTCTTGGGAGACAGCCGTGTAGGCTGCGTCGCCAAAGTTTGCGGGCGACACGCCTGCCACTACAGGCCCTGGGGCGAATTCGTGCGCGCTGGTTCGCGAAAAAGAGAACGCGGCGACCGTTTCGGGATCGCCGCCGTTCCCCCTCGCTTCCCAAAACCGAAGGTTAGTCCTGCATCGCGTCGTGCAGCTCTTTGTGGGCGTTCATCATGTCTTGATGCGCTTTTTGAATGGCATCGAGCTTCGTCTGCTGGTCCGCCGTAAGCAGCGGCCGAATTTGCGACAGCGTGCTGTCGATCACCGTTTTTGCTTTCTGCATCGCCTCCTGATGAATGGCGGCAATTTGCGGTTTGGCCTGATCAAGGATCGGCTGAACCTTGGTCTGTTGCTCAGATGTCAGGTCCAACTTGTCAGCGATGCCCCGAAGGCCGAATGCGTGGCCGGGGCCGGGTTGTGCCTGCACAAGCGCAAAGCCGCTAAGCGCGATCGCACCGGCGGCCCCAACTGCTAATAGTTTTCGCTTCATTAGTTTGATTTTTTTCCTTTCTGATTTTCCTTCCGCGCTTTTCTGCGCTTCAAGGTTGATGACCGACCGCGTGAAGCGGCGGTTACAAATTTTTATTTGTGCTCGCCAATTTCAACCGCGCTCGACTCCGCGGCCTGCCGCCG
>Ga0209474_10005887_pt1 | contig 10399 bp, 7 predicted proteins | sample GraSoiAngelo_145_FD_185902 | JGI IMG/M metagenome (GOLD analysis project Ga0209474, IMG submission 185902) | Grasslands soil microbial communities from the Angelo Coastal Reserve, California, USA - 14_1009_05_20cm (SPAdes) (version 2) | ecosystem: Environmental > Terrestrial > Soil > Grasslands ... | reverse complement strand
TTGGAGGCCAGCCTCGAAAAGCTCGTGGACGTGCTGCTGGCGGAAAACATTTCCGGGCGTGCTTTACTCGAACGCGATCTGGCTTTGATCAAAGTCGCCGCGGACCAGCAGAATCGCCCGCATTTGATGGAGTTAATCAAAGTTTTTCGCGCGCGCGTGGTGGACGTCGCTCCGGAATCGCTGATTATCGAGGTTTCCGGCACGGTGGACAAAATTGACGGGTTGCTCGAAGTGCTTAGGCCATTTGGCGTTCTGGAGATGGCGCGCACAGGACGCATCTCCATGACCCGGGGCAATGATTTGCTGCGGCCGCCGCTGCTGGACATTGAGAGTTCGGCGAGTGAACCCGAAGTTTCGAAGGTGAAGTAGCGGCGTAGTTTTCACTCGAAAAGCTTCAGAATCCGGACGCGAGTGCGAACGTCTCTAAATAACCCCGCACACTGCAGCACACATTTGGCCGTGTGCCGGCCCGATGACCAATGAAAATGAGAGGACACCATGGCTAATCTCTACTACGACGACTCCGCGGATCTCGCGCTCATCCAGGCGAAAAAGGTGGCCATCATCGGCTACGGCTCGCAGGGACACGCGCATTCGCTCAACCTGCGCGACAGCGGCGTTCAAGTCCGAGTCGGTCTCCCCGAAACCAGCGCTTCGCGCGCTAAAGCCCAAAAAGAGGGACTCACCGTTAATACGCCGGCGGAGGCTGCGGCTTGGGCCGATGTCATCATGATTCTCGCTCCGGACACCAAGCAACCGAAGCTTTATCGCGACGCCATCGAGCCGAATTTGAAACCTGGGAAGACGCTCATGTTCGCGCACGGCTTCAACATTCGGTTTGGCGCGATCAAGCCGCCAAAGACGGTTGATGTTTCAATGATTGCTCCCAAAGCGCCAGGGCATCGCGTGCGTGAAGTTTTCACGGAAGGCGGCGGCACGCCTGCGCTGCTCGCCGTGGAGCAAGATGCCAGCGGGACGGCCAAGGCATTGGCGCTCTCGTATGCCAAGGGATTGGGCTGCACGCGCGCGGGAGTTTTGGAGACCACCTTTACCGAAGAAACGGAAACGGACCTGTTCGGAGAACAGGCCGTGTTGTGCGGGGGCGTGAGCGAGCTAATCAAAGCAGGCTTTGAGACGCTCGTTGCCGCAGGTTATCAGCCGGAAGTGGCGTACTTCGAGTGCATGCACGAATTGAAACTGATCGTGGACCTGATTTACCGCGGCGGGCTCAGCTACATGCGCTATTCCGTTAGTGATACGGCGGAGCAGGGCGACTATGTTTCAGGCCCGCGAGTTGTGACCAAGCAAACGCGCGAGGAAATGAAGAACATTCTGGCGGAGATTCGCGACGGCACCTTTGCCAAAAAGTGGATTGAAGAGAACGAAAAAGGCTGCCCCAATTTCTTGGCCACGCGCCAGCGCGAGCAGCAGCATCCCGTCGAGCAACTCGGCCCCAAACTCCGCGCCATGATGCCGTTCCTCCAACCTGTGGTCGCGCCGGGGCTGGAGATTAAGGCCGCCGCAACCAAAAAATAACCGCTGAGCGATTCAGCGGCGAAGCCCTGCCCCCGCAGAGCAACTGGTTGACACAGCGGGTGATTTAAGCAATCCTCTCGCGTGATGAAACGCAAGAGTGGCCCGTCTCCTTCATCTTCGATGCATTTGGGCGAACGCATCGAACAACTCAGTGTCAAGCGGCAGGAAATTATCCGCCCGATCCTCGAGCATCCCCGCGAATACGTGTTGCTTAGCGTGCGCGCCATGGCGAAGCGCCTGCGCACCGACCCAGCCACCATCGTGCGGATTGTGCGCGGGCTTGGCTTTGGCAGCTACCGCGAATTTCAACGCCACCTGCATGAACTTTCTCTGGCCTTCGCCACCTCGCTCGACACGATGCAGTCCGGCGGCCGCGATCCCAGCGTGCCAGCTCACGTTGTCGAGTCACTCGAACAGGACCTAAAGAATCTTCAAGGACTCAAGAATAGTTTGGATGCCCAACGCCTTGTGGCGCTCGCGAAGCGTTTTCATGAAGCACGGCGTATCGTCGTCCTCGCCGCCGATTTGGCGGCGCAACTCGCCGGTTACCTGGAGTATCAAATCAGCTTGCTGGGGCTGCCGATTTTTGCAGCCACGTCGGCAGGCAGGATTCTGCACCTGGTGCGCTCCGTCAATAAGCAGGATGTGGTGATTGCCATCAGCTTTCGTCGTGGGCTGCGGCAAACCGTTGAAGGCGCGGAGCAGGCTCGTGCGAATGGCGCGTATTGCGTGGGCATCGCAGACACGTATCTCTCCCCGCTCTCGCGCGAATGTAACGAAATTTTTATCGCTTCCGTCGAGACGACTTCGTTCGGCGCGTCTTATGTCGCCCCGATCGCGCTGCTCAACTCCCTGCTCGCCGCCGTGGGGCAGTATCACCGTTCGCAAACGCTGACCATCGTGAAACAAATTGCCGAGGAACAGCGCAAGGGATTCCGCTGGTACAATCCGTGAGCCGTTCGCGCAGTTCTTTTTCGCAGTTTTCTAGCTCGAAGAGATGAGGGGCGCGGCCGGATGATCTTCTGTAAGACTGAAAGGGACACCTGGGGTGAGGACTGAACTGCGACTATCGCTAAAGAGAATCTCTGTTTTGCCACTGCTGATTTTTGCTCTGTTGGCTTGTGCAGTGCGCGCGCAATCACCTGCCACGCTTCTTCCGGGACCCAAGCCTCCAGATGCTCCCTCGGAATGGAAGCAGCTTGTTGGCATTTACTTGGATGAAGATTCCAAGCACTCCTTTGTACTGCTCGAACAAGACGGGAAATTATTTTGGCGTGACGATAAGGGGAAAAACCAGGCCATTTCCGTGTTCGACGGAAATATCTTCCTCGCATCCGAAGGGCAGCCAACAGCAGTCTACAGTATGCTGCATGATGAGGCAGGCAATGTTACCGGGTTCTGTTATCTCAATTTCTGTTATCGTCGCACTGACGCTGGCTCAGATCCGTCTCACCCCTACCACGTCACTCCCTCTCGCTCTGTAGAGACGCTCAGGCGCGAGGCGCTGGCAGCAACGCCGCCGAAGGAGACCGGCAATTTTCGCAAGCCGGACCTTGCTGAGCTGGCGCCGCTCGATGCGTCCATTCATCTCGACATTCGCTACGCCACGTCGAACGACTTTCTGGGCACGCCCGTCTATTCGCAAGCGCGGGCATTTCTTCAACGGCCTGCTGCGGAGGCGCTTTTGCGTGTGCTGCAAAAGCTGAAGCCGCTTGGCTATGGCCTGCTGATCCACGACGCCTACCGGCCCTGGTACGTTACGAAAATCTTCTGGGACGCGACGCCACCCGAAGGAAAAATCTTCGTGGCCGACCCCGCGCAAGGCTCGCGGCACAATCGCGGTTGCGCCGTGGACCTGACGCTTTACGACCTGGCCACTGGAAAGCCCATCGAGATGCCAGGCACGTATGATGAAATGTCTCCGCGCTCTTTTCCGGACTACCCTGGCGGCACTTCGCTCCAGCGCTGGCACCGCGACCTGCTGCGCCGCGCCATGGAATCCGAGGGCTTCACTGTGTATGAGGCGGAGTGGTGGCACTTCGATTACAAGGATTGGAAGGAATACCCGATTCTGAATGTTCCATTTGAAAAGCTGGGCTTGGATGCGGCAGGCACAATGCATCTGAGGTAACGCTTTGCGATTGCAGTTCGTGAGAGAGAGGGGAGATGCGCTAAAACGCCCTCCCCTCCAAAGCAGTCAGGCCTGACTATTCCAATTAAGCATAGTCAGGCCTGACTACGAACGGAGGCTTCATTTTGAACGACAAAACACGCCGCACGATTGCCACTGCGTTGTTTCTTTTTTTCTTCTGCGGATTCCGGGCCAGCTCCGCTCGGGCTCAATCAGAAAACTCGCTCGCAAAGCGCATTCAGAAAGTCGTCAGCCGTCCGGAGTTCGCTCACGCCAACTTCGGCGTCGAGTTCTATTCGCTGGACACGGGCAAGGTGGTTTATGCGTTGAACGGTGACAAACTCTTCGTGCCCGCTTCCACGACGAAAACTCTCACCGAGGGGACGGTCCTCGCAAAGCTGGGCGCGGATTACCGCTTTCATACTCGCGTTTACCACACAGGCTCCGTCGACAAGCACGGCACACTCAAGGGCGACCTGATTCTGGTTGCGAGCGGCGATCCCAACCTCTCCAATCGCATTCAGCCAGACAGTACGCTCGCCTTCGTGGATGAAGATCACTCGTACGGAGGCGCAGCCCTGCCCGGAGATCCCCTGACAGTCATCCAGCAGCTTGCCAAGGACGTTGCCTCCAAAGGCATTCACAAAATTCAGGGCCGCATTTTGATTGACACGAGCCTCTTTCCGGACGGGCCGCGCGAGGGCGGCACCAACGTAGTCATGTCCTCCATCATGATTAACGACAACGTGATCGATCTCCTCGGGACCCCCGGAGCAAGAGAAGGCGATCCCATCGCGCTCACGATTTCACCGCAGACTTCGTACATCAAAATCGTCAATCATCTGAAAACTTCGGCGGCCGGGACGAAACCTGCACTTGATTCGCCGGATTTCACTACGGACGCGGATGGTTCGGTGACTGTGACGCTTACCGGAAGTTTGCCCGCTGGTTTCAAACCGCAGCCAGCGATCATCGCCGTGCCCTCGCCCACGAAATTTGCCGAAACCGTTTTTCGTGAGGCGCTCGCCGCCGCTGGTATTGAGGTGAAGTCACCATCCAGTCCGGCATCTCCTGACTTTTCTCCTTTTACGCGTTTCTATACCGCTGAGAACCAACTTGCCGAGCATGTCTCTCCTCCGCTCTCCGAAGAAATTAAAGTCACGTTGAAGGTCAGCCAGAACCTGCACGCGGGAATGGGGCCGTATCTTCTCGGCGCGCTCGTAGCAAAGGACACGAAGAATCCGCTCGACGCGGGATTTCACGTCGAGCAGGAATTCTTGCAGTCCGCGAAGTTGGATCTCTCCGGCAGCGGTCAAGGTGACGGCGCGGGCGGCGACTGGGCAGATCTTTTCACACCGGACTTCATGGTGCATTACCTGGGCTATTGGAGCACGCGGCCGGATTACGAAGTTTTCTTTAAGGCGCTCCCGGTTCTCGGCAAAGATGGAACGCTCGCAAAGATTCAAGTGGATTCGCCGGCCGCGGGACACGTGTTCGCAAAAACGGGCACGTTCGGCTCGGAAGACAAGCTGAACAGCAAATTGATGCTCAATGGCAAAGGCTTGGTCGGCTATGTGATCACCAAGGACAATAAGAAGCTGGCGTTCGCGGCCTACGTCAATCACGTCACGCTTCCTCCGGACATGGAAGCGGCGCAAACCGTCGCGGGTCAGGCGCTCGGCGAGATTGCAGCCGCAGCATACGACGCCGATGTCGATGGTGCGGTCGCCGCCGGCAGCAGTGCTGGATATGATCTGCTCATCCGCAACGGTCACATCATCGATGGCGCAGGGAATCCTTGGTTTGCCGGAGATGTCGCCGTGACCGGCGATCGCATCGCGGCGGTTGGCGATTTGCATGACGCACACGCCAAGCGTGAAATCGATGCGCAAGGCCGCATCGTCGCTCCGGGATTTATTGACATGCTGGGCCAGTCGGAAATGTCTTTGCTGCTCGACAATCGCTCGCTGAGCAAACTCTCTCAAGGCATTACGACGGAAATCACCGGTGAAGGCGGCTCCATCGCGCCGCAAAATGAAAAGACGATTGCGCCAATGAAGCCGTTTCTGGATCACTACAAGCTCACGATTGACTGGACTACGCTCGACGGCTACTTCAAGCGCCTGGAAAAACAAGGCACGCCCCTCAACATTGGCACTTATGTCGGCTCGGCGCAGATTCGTGAAGCCGTGATTGGCGACGACGACCGCGCCCCCACCCCCGCCGATCTCGATCAAATGAAAGCGCTCGTGGAACAAGCCATGAAGGATGGCGCGCTTGGCGTTTCCAGCGCGCTGATTTATCCGCCCAATATCTATGCGAAGACCGACGAGCTCATCGCGCTCGCGCAAGTCGCTTCCAAGTACGACGGCATCTACGCTACGCACATGCGCAGCGAAGGCGCTTCGGAAATGCAGGCGCTTGCGGAAGCCATTCGCATTGGCCGGGAGGCGCATCTCCCCGTTGAAGTTTTTCACCTTAAGGTGAGCGGCAAGCCACGCTGGGGCAGCATGAAGGCCGTTACAGCCAACATTCAAAACGCGCGCGACTCTGGCCTCGACATTGCCGCCGACATGTATCCTTACCCCGCCGGCGCAACAGCGCTCGCGTCCGCTCTCCCTCCCTGGGTCGCGGATGGCGGCGTTCAAAAATTACTGGAACGCTTGAAAGACTCAGCCACCCGCGCCCGCATCAAAAAGGAACTTGCCGGGGATCATCCCGACTGGGAAAATCTTTTTTACGACTGTGGCGGCGGTCCCGGGGTGCTCATCGCTTCCGTCGAAAAACCGGAATTGAAGCAGTTCGAAGGGAAAACAGTCGACGATGTCGCCAAAGCCTGGAAGAAAACGGCGGAGGACACGCTGATGGACTTCGTTCTTGCCGACTCGGCGCAAACCGGAGCTATTTATTTCATGGCCAGCGAAGAGGACTTGCGGACAGGCTTGAGCCAACCATGGACGAGCATCGGCCTAGATGCCAATGAAATGTCGCTCGACGGTCCCACATACGAGCCGCATGGGCATCCACGCGCCATGGGATCCATGCCGCGTTTCCTCGGACATTACGTCCGCGACGGACATCTTCTGCCCCTGGAAACCGCGATCCGCAAAATCACTTCCCTTCCCGCACAACGCGAACATCTGGAAGGCCGCGGCCTTCTGAAGCCCGGTTATTTTGCCGATATCACCATCTTCGATCCGGCAACCATCATTGACCATGCCACTTTCACGAAGCCGGATCAGTTGTCGGAGGGCATTGATTTCACGATCGTCAACGGTCAAGTGGAATACGATCACGGCAAACTCACCGGCGCCACCGCGGGCAAAGTTCTGCGCGGACGCGGCTGGCACGCGTCTGCAAATTAAGAATCTTCTTATACTGCCGCGTGAAGGTAGTTACTTGGGTAGGTCAAAATCTGGCGCGGCAGAGTCCAGCGCTGAACCCACATCCTTGTTTTCGCGAAGGATCACGACGCGAGCTTCAGCTCCGCCGTCCGGCTTTGCCCTCGGTTCTTCGAACAAAACAAAATTTACGTTGATTTCCATCGCTGCTCAGCTCAACGCCGTTTTTCCGAGTTCGACGACGCGCCGTTCGTAAGTCATTTCCACGAATCCGTGCTTTCCGTGGTAGCGCAGCACAATTTTGTGTCCCGGCTCGATTCTGGCGCGCGTTTTGATCAGAGAATCTGAGAGTTCCACCCAGGCGCCCGTCACCTGATAGTTTCCTTCCCAACCGTGCAGCTCAAATTTCCCGTCATTCTTGAGAATCAGCGGCGCCGCATTGCACGCCATCACTCTGCCCTTCATCTTGGCTTGAACGCACTGATAGCGCCCGGAAACATTCGCGCCTTGCGCGGGGCTTGCGGGAGTCAGCACGAGCAAAAGGGCCGCGACCGGCAGAAAACGCACAAGGCTTCGAGCGACTCGAACGGATCCCATGGGAATCTCCAAGTCCAGGTCGCTTGGCTGCGGGGCGGCGCACCCTGGCCAGAAGTACAGGTGCAATTCTCCCGCCAAGGGGCCACAGCCTAACCCCTTTACATACAATGACTTATGCGTCTTGACGGGGGCCGATCCTGGGTCGGATGGTACCTCTCTTCCCCTTCGAGGCTCACGGAGGGAACTCTTTTGCGCAAGCCCCTTCGGCAGGCGACGCCGCTTTTATGGCAATTCGGCCACGGCCTGACCGTCTTTTCGAGGGTCTGAGGCGCCGTAATTCACGCCCGTGGCAAAATCGCGCATCACCGCCTGTCCGCCGCCGACGTAGCTTGTAAACATGCCCTTCAATTCGATCTTGTGTCCTTTGACCGCCAACTCGTCGCGCACCTTTTGGGGAAAGCGGTTTTCCATCCCCACATCGCAGGCGCCAAAAGAGTGCTTGCTGAACCGCGGCGCCTCCAGCGCTGCCTGAATGTTCATCTTGAAATCAGCAAGGTTGGCTATGAACTGCGCGTGTGCCTGCGATTGGTTCCAACCGCCCATGATTCCGAACGCCACGCGCGTATCGCCTTTCTGAGCAAACGCGGGAATAATGGTGTGCAGCGGCCGCTTTCTTCCTGCCAGGGCGTTGGGCGACGCAGCGTCAAGCGAAAAGAGCCCGCCGCGATCATGCAGCGCAAAACCGGTTCCAGCCGCCACGATTCCCGATCCAAACGATTCGTAATTGCTTTGAATGAGCGACACCATGTTTCCTTCGCGGTCCACGGCGCTCAGATACGTCGTGTCGTTTCCAGCAGGGATTTCTCCCGCGGACGCTTCGCAGTTCGCACGGTCCGCATCAATTTGTTTCGCCCTCTGCCCTGCCCACTCTTTCGACAATAGCGTGGCCACCGGCAGTTTCTGCTTTCGCGGATCGCCTATGTACTTCAGCAAATCCGCGTACGCCAGTTTCTTTGCTTCAATCATCGCGTGGAGCGCATTGGTCGAGCCGAATCCCCAGTCTTTCTGTCCCAGGGGAAACGTCTCCATGATGTTCAGCATTTCCAGCGCAGCCAGGCCTTGCACATTGGGCGGCAGCTCGTAAACGGTCCAGTCGCGATACGTGGTCGAAATGGGCTCGACAAATTCACTGGAGAATTCCGCGAGATCGGCGGCTACCATTGGCCCGCCATGCCGCTTCATGGACTCCAGAACTTTAGCCGTAATTTCTCCTTTATAAAATGCATCCCGGCCATGCCTCGCAATCTGGTCGAGCGACCATGCCAGGTCCGGATTGCGAAACACTTCGCCGACCTTCGGGGCGTGATCGTTTGGCAAATATGTCTTCGTGGCAGCGTCGTCCGTGCGCAGATAATCGACCGACGCGGCCCAATACGCCGCAGTCCATTCCGGCACGGGGAAACCATCCTGCGCCGTTCGTATCGCGGCATCCAAGTCTTCCCCCAACTTCTTTCGGCCAAATTTGTCCGCAAGCTTTTGCCATCCATCCACCGCGCCGGGAACGGTGATGGCGTTCGCGCCCTGTTGCGGCATACTGCGAATTCCCTGCTTTTGTAGATACTCGATGGTCAATCCTTTGGGAGCCCAGCCGCTGGCGTTCAATCCGTAAAGCTTGTTGGCTTTGGCGTCATACACGATGGCGAACAAATCGCCTCCGATGCCGTTCATCATCGGCTCGACCACGCCCATCATGGCGTTCGTGGCGATGGCCGCGTCCACAGCATTTCCGCCATGCTCGAGGATTTGAGCGCCCGCCTGCGCCGCCAGGGGCGATTCCGCGGCGACGATCCCGTTGCGCGAAATTACCATCGAGCGCGTCTGGCTGCGGTCCTGCGCGTAACTATTTCCAATGAACGCGGCGTAAGCCCCTAAAAGAAATATCCATCCGCGAGAAATTCGCACGACATTGTCCTTCCCAATTTCTTCAAGGATTCCGAAAATCGCCCCTCAAGGCATCTTTACCATGATGTTCGGGATGTTCTTCTCCCGCAGCATAGCATTGAAGGCTGTCACGTCTTTGCTGACAACCTCTTGATACTCCTGCTGGAATTGGTCGCCCTGTTTTTTGAGCTCCTCTCCCACGGCCACTTGCTGCGTGGTGGGCGCAAAATCGGAGGACTCTGCTTGGTCGGCTAGATAGGTAATCTTGCTTGCCAGCATGGGCGGCCAGCGAACGTCATCCTGCCCTCTTCCCGTCGCCTTGAGCTGCAGGACTTTGCCTTCCGTCGCGATCAGTTTCTCCGCCAAATCGTCAGCGGCCTTGCGGATGGTTTTTCCCGTATCGTCCGTTCCCAGTTGTTTTTCCAGGGCTTCCAGTTGCGCTCGAATGGACTCGATTTGATTCACGCTTGCGGCGATAGCGTTCATTTCATCGCGCAAGCCGGAGAGGAATTGCGTTTGCGTCTGAATGTCGCTTTCTGTTCCGCCGGAATGCGGGTCCTTCAGCACGTTCAGTTTTTGCGTGAGTTTCTGTTCGCCCAAAGTGAGCGTCACGTTGTAAGTGTCGGGGGGCACAAGCAGTTCAATGCGTCCCGTGCCCGACGGCCTGCGCCACCCTTCTGGTCCAGGCTTTACATCCGGAGCGTACAGGGGACTCGTCCTTAACCTTATTTCCGTGCTGGGCTCGGACCTGAGGTTCCACCACACGCGGTTGATGCCGGGCTTCACCTCGCACGCAGGACCGCCTTCGCCTTCCTCACCACCTCCCCCGGGACCGCCCGGTCCTGCCGGCCTGCGCGCACGTTCTTCCGTCGCGGCGCGGCACTCGATTTCGCGCACGGTTTTTCCGCTGGAG
>Ga0209474_10005886_pt1 | contig 10400 bp, 8 predicted proteins | sample GraSoiAngelo_145_FD_185902 | JGI IMG/M metagenome (GOLD analysis project Ga0209474, IMG submission 185902) | Grasslands soil microbial communities from the Angelo Coastal Reserve, California, USA - 14_1009_05_20cm (SPAdes) (version 2) | ecosystem: Environmental > Terrestrial > Soil > Grasslands ... | reverse complement strand
TTCCCGGCGCCCAATTTCCCGCGCCTTCGATCTCACCAGGCTGAATGGGGCCGTCGCTGATCGCCGCGCCTGGGAGCAGGCCGTTAGTAAAGGCGAGCGTATAGACAAACGGCTTGAAGGACGAGCCGATCTGACGATTGGCTGGCGGAAGCGCGCGATTGAATTTGCTCTGCGAATAATCGCGACCGCCTACCAGCGCACGAATGCCCTCGCTGGCATTATCGATCACCACGACCGCGCCTTCCAAATAAGGCATCGAGCTATCTTCGCCCTCTTCCGGCGGATGATAGTTCGCTTTTAGTGGATGATGAAAATTCGATTGGTGTTCAATTCTCGTTAGGGTCGATTCCAATGCCTGGGTAGCAACGGTTTGCACGGCCGGGTCGAGCGTGGTGTAAATGTAGAGGCCTCCCTGGTCCACCTGGTCTGGCGTCAGCAACACATTCAAATCGCGCTGCACCGCATCCATCGCATAATTTTCCTGGATCATCGGCATCTTCTTCGGATGCGGATTGATGTGCGACGATTTCGCCTGTTGCGCCTGAGCGATGGAAATCTTTTTCAATTCCACCATCCGATTGAGCACAGCGTCGCGCTGCAATGCCGCGCCATCAGGATTGCGTAATGGCGAAAACCGATTCGGGCTCCGAATCAGGCCGGCCAATACAGCCGCTTCGGACAAATTTAATTTGGAGGCGTTCTTTCCGAAGTAGGCTTGCGAGGCCGTTTCCACTCCGTAACACCCGGCGCCGAAGTATATGCGGTTGATATAAAGCTCGAGAATTTGCTGCTTGGTAAACTCGTGCTCAATCCGCAACGCCACCATCGCTTCCAGCAATTTGCGATTGATGGTGCGCCCGCCGAGTGGAAGCGAATTGCGGGCAAGCTGCTGAGTGATGCTGCTGGCGCCTTCCCTGGCCGAACCACTTAACAAATCGCGCACCAAGGCGCGGCCGACGCCATAGAAATCGATTCCGTTATGTTGAAAAAACCGGGTGTCTTCTCGCGCCAGCAGCGCATCGATGAATGCAGGCGCAACTTCATTCAGCGAAACAATGAGCCGGTTCGCTCCTGCCAGTCGGCTATAAATTTTTCCGTCAACATCGAAAACGGTATTGCGTTCCGGCATTTCCCCGACCTTCTTCATGTCAAAGGTCTGTGCCCAGGCGGAGTAGAAAATCAAAACGCCAAGCGCGCCGCCGCCGATTAGGGTAACGAGGGAAATCTTCCAGCCCCATCGCCAGAGCCGGCTCGATTTCTTTTTGCCGTTGCCAGACGACTTCTTAAAAATCTTCATCGCGAAAGGTTTGACAATTTAGCGATAGATTTCGCAGATAAAACCTCAAGTTGCGTTGAGCAGGTAAAATCGCTGGTCATCCCGAGCGCAAGTTGAGGGATCCTACCACGAACTCTTAAAGATAACCCCCACGGATCCTTCGACTGCGCTCGGGATGACGGTGGGTGACGAACTAAAAACTAATCTGGACGTTGCTCTCGTGCTGTTCGGTCGCGCACGGGGCATTGAGCGGAACGTCGGTCGCTGCATCACTCGGCTGCACAATTCCGTTCTCGAGCAAATACTGCTCGACTTCTTCGCCGCTGACATCGGCTAGCATTTTCTCGCTAATCTCGACGCAGGGAGAAAGAGGCTGGCCACTTTTCGTCTCCATTTCCCAGCGAAAAGCCGGATTCGCGATGATATCCTTTTCGGTATAGGGCAAACTGTATTTGTTAAGCACAGCTCGAACGCCAGCGCTCCAGCCGCAATACGTTTTGAGGTAGGCGGTGATCTGAGGTTTTTCCATGATGAGAACTTACCGTCATCCCGAGCAAAAGCCAGTCCTGAGCGAAGTCGAATGGGTCGAGGGATACCTTAAGGGTTTCATAACGAGAACCCTCGACTTTATTGGGGATGACATTTCACTGAAAAGAGGCCGGGGGCCCCGACGTTTCCCGCATAGCCCATCAGGGCCCCGGCGCATCACTCTCCACCAACGCGATCTGCTCCCATCCTCAGATCTTGTGTTGCACTGGCTTCAGCCAGGCGTGTAATTTTTGCAGTCCAAGCTCGAGACGCGTCTTTACCGTTCCCAGCGGGTTTTTAGTGCTGGCGGCGATCTCACGATGACTCATTCCCCTAAAGAACGATAGCTCCAGGGCTTGGCGCTGAAACTCCGGCAACGCGGACATTTGCTCCCGCAGATAACGGCGTAGATCAGCCCGTTCCATTTCCTCGTCGCCGTTTACCGTCGTGCTAGCGCCACCCGGCCGTTCATTTTTTTGCTCCTGATACCGATCCTTTACTCGAATGTAGGCCTGCCGCCGCCGCAGCCGATCAATCGCGCGTCGTCGTGTAATAGTCGTCAGCCAGCCAAGTGGTTTGCCCACGCGCGGGGCGTAGTTTTGCGCCTGTTTCCAGATTTGCAACAGCGTCTCCTGCAAGACGTCTTCCGCCTCAGCTTGCTCATGGATCACGCTCTCGATGATCGAGCGCAACGTTTTCCCGTGTCGTTGATACAGCGCTTGGAGCGCATTTTCATCCCGATCCGTGATCGCGCCCATCAGCGCTTCGTCTGTGGCCGAACTGAAACCATCGTTTGTTAGTGTTGGGGCAATCATAAATTTCAAATCTGCCCGGGGCAGGACGCGCCATTGGCGCCTTCAGCGCCGTCCCCTGAACCGAGCGCGTGCCACCAATCTTCGTAGGTTGTCTCGGAGAGAAGTGGGTAACTCGGATAAACCCACTGGTGCACTCCCGATTTACAATTAAGAGTCGGGCAATGGAGCTCCAACTCCTCGCCCACCGTCGATATCAAAACCTCGTGACCGGTAAATTTTCGATCGCAGAGCATACAAACGCGCTCATCATCGACCGCCCGCCAATCACGGAAATGATCGTACGCCTGGAGAATCACTAATCTGTCCGCAAGATTGGTTCTCATGACAGCTGCATTTTCCAGCAAAGTGAGGAAGACAGGCAATTGGGCAGCCCGCTGATCGTCGCCTAGGAAAAATTCTGATGCCGATGGAGAATAACTTTCTGGCGTTCTGGCAAAAACACCGAGCATGCACATTCATTTCCATCCATGAATTCCTCGGCGCGCGTTTCCCAGTTAGATGAACAGACGTGCGCTCGATAGAGCTGGTTTGCAGATGGACGGCGCGAATGGGTTCGTCGAGGGAATGGAGCAATATTTCGCAGATCATCCGCGCAGTCCCAGCGCGGTGCGACACCCAAAGGTTTCCAAGCAGGGCGACACCTTTATCGTTTTACTTGGGCGCGATCTGCAGCACGGCATTGTCGGACTTGGCAAGACGCTGGAAAACGCATTGCGTGCCTTTGACTCGCAATATTTGAGCATGTTACGCCCGCCGGAGGCGCGGCCTGCGCCTGCTGAAGCTCGAGTTCGCGGCCGAACATAGAATGTGCGGCGAAAGTTCGCCGGTTCAGCCAGCGGAACACAGACTTCAATCTGTGCGCCAAACACGCATTCCTGCTTGTTTTTCCCAAGAAAAGGAACAGCTGGCTGAAAGCTCGTTGTGGCGCACAGGCAGAATCCCTATGTTCGTTCGGACCAGCCCCCTCAGGCCTGCGGTTGCAGCATCAGCCAATTGGTCGCGAACCGCGTCACTTCGCGCGCATTGGCTAGGTTGAGTTTTTCTTTGATATGGGCGCGGTGCGTTTCCACGGTTTTCGCGCTCAGGTGTAACCCCTTGGCAATGTCACGCATGTCATGTCCTTTTCCGATCAATTGCAAGACTTCGAGTTCGCGATCGCTCAATCGATCGACTGGCGAACGCGAATAGTCGCCACCGTGGATGTGATCATACACCATGCGATTCGACATCACCGGACTGATGAAGATCTCGCCTTGAAGGACCGCCCGCACCGCGATGATAAATTGATCGAGCGCTTCGCGTTTCATCACGTAACCGCGGGCGCCCGCTCGCAGAGCCCGTTCAGCGTAAAGGGTTTCATCGTGCATTGACAAGATCAGCACCGGTAACCGCGGCCGTTCCGCTCGAAGCGCCTTTGTCAATTCGATCCCGTTGGCGCCACCTTCCAGGCTGATATCGATCACAGCTAGGTCGACACTCTGCCGCCGGATGGCATCGAGAGCTTCCCTGGCGGATCCGGCTTGCGCGCGCACTTCGATGTCCGGTTCATCACTAAGCAATTGCACCACGCCTTTGCGAAACAACGGATGATCGTCAACGACGAGGACGCCATGTTTTTTCTCCGCCCTTCTGCTCACGATTCCAACGGCACCCGGCAGGTCACAGTCGTGCCGCGACCGCGCCGTGATTCGATCTCCAAGTTGCCACCGGACACGTCCGCGCGGTATTTCATCATGTGTACTCCCATCGTCTTCTTCTTGCGCGGAGATCGGATCCCCGCGCCGTCGTCCGTGACCGCCAGCACGAGCTCGTGATCTTCCTTTCGCAATCCAATTACGATTTCGCTCGCGCGCGCGTGTTTGAGCGCATTATTCACCGCTTCCTGCGCCACCCGGTAAATATTCAACCCAATGGTCTCATCGCTTATGCGCAATGAGCGCGGGAATTCACAGCGGCAGGGAGTTCGCTCGTTGGTGCGGGTGGCCAATTCCCTCAGCGCGACCAGCAAGCCGCCCGCGCCCAGTTCTGAAGGATGTAGGCCGCGTGCCAGATCACGCGCCCGCCCGGCATTTTCATTGACCGTTTCGGCCGCTTCTTGCATGGCTTTGGCGCATTCCGGCACTTTGCGGGCTATTGTTTTCGCTTTCGATTTCAGGAGAAACGCTGTGGCCGTTAACTCCTGGCACAATCCATCATGCAAATCCTGACCCACTCGCGACCGCTCCCGTTCTGTCACCTCCAGGATTTCGCGCTCGAGCGTTTGCCGCCGTTTCATTTCATTGTGCAACTCAGTATTGGTGGTGACGAGCTCCGCTGTCCGCTCCATCACCCGATGCTCCAACTCAGCATGCGCTTTCTTTAATTCTTCTTCGGCAATGCGCTGCTCCGTTGCATCGCGGGCGATTTTGGCAAATCCACGCACCTTTTCCCGTCCCTCCCCGTCGAGCCGTCGCATCACGCCATCAATCCAAATGCGCGATCCGTCCTTCCTAAGATGCCAGCGGCTGTCGCTGGCGGAACCTTTCTGCAAAGCGATGGTCATTTCCTTCTCCACCCGGCCGGCTGCGCGGTCCTCTGGCGTGAAAATCAATTCCCCCCTCTGCCCAATCGCTTCCTCCGCGCTCCAGCCGAAGACCCGTTGCGCTCCCGCGCTCCAGTAACTGATGACGTTATCGGGTTCGAGCAAAAACATGGCATAGTCCTTTGCCCCTTCCATCAGCAGGCGGAAACGCTCATCGCTCTCCCGCAATGCCGCCTGCGCTTTTCGCCGACTGCTGATATCTCGCACTAGTTCCGTGGCGCCGATCGCTTTGCCTGTCTCGTCTCTTACCAACGAAAATGTGATTGAGACATTGACAGGCTCTCCATTTTTCTTTACTCGTACCGTCTCGAGCGTTTTGCCTTCGCCGCGGGCGATGGCCGACCTGATTTCGTTCAATTCAGCTTCATTGTCGGGCGGAGAAAGGAATTTGATGTCATGTCCGACTACTTCTGCTTCTTTGTAACCGAAGAGCCGTTCCGCTGCTTCATTCCAACTGACCACCTTCCACACCGGGGAGCAGCTGATAATGGCGTCGTGCGATGAAGCAACCAGCGCTGCCTGCCACCACAATTTTTCCTCCGACAGTTTGCGCCGGGTGATGTCAACAAATGTCATCACCACGCCGTCGATCTTGTCTTCCAGCGTGCGATAGGGACCGATTCGCGCCAGGAACCAGGCGCCAGCCGTATTTTGCACCTCGCGCTCGATCGTGCCGAGGTTCCTCAGCACTTTCGCCGCGTCCTCGGCCAGCTCCTCATATTTCAACTTGCGTGTAATATCAGATAACGGGCGGCCCACGTCGGACGGAATCAGATTAAACACATCCAGCACTCGCGGAGTGAAACGTTTGACCGATAATTGCCGATCCAGAAAAATCGTACCGATGTCAGTCGCAGCCATCAGATTCTGCAAATCGCTATTGGCGTGGCTAAGTTCTTCGACGTTGCCTTTCAGTTCCTGATTAACCGTAATCAGTTCCTCATTGACCGACTGCAATTCTTCCTTGCCCGTCTCCAACTCTTCGCTGGCAGAGCGCAGCTCTTCGTTCATCGCCTGCAGCTCTTCGTTTGAAGCTTTCAATTCCTCGTTGGAGGTTTCGTACTGCTCGATACTCGTGTGTAACTGTGCCTTTATTTCCTGTAGCTCCGCCTCCAAATTTTGAGTGAGCGAATCATCGCGGCTGGCTGGCGGCGCTTCCGCCGGAATCGCTCCGCTCGCTTTCTCAAACATCACCACGGTAAATCCCTCCCCCGCGTCAGAGTCCCGCACGGGCCGAACGCACAGGTTCAGCAGTTCAGTTTTCCCATCCAACTCCAGCGGAATATTGTGCACCGTCACATTCTCATTTTCTTGGTGCGCGCGAAAAATCGCCGTGCGCAATTCGATCCGTATTTGCGGATGAACCAATTTCATCAAATTCGCCGAGGGTTCGCCGCCGCTAAATTGCAAATAGCGGCCGGCGTGTTCCGACAGATGCACGACATCGTGTGCGGCGTTAATCACGACAGAGGGCGGACCATATTGTTCCAAGAGTTTCAGGTGCAGCTCGCCAAAGAGCAGCGCCCGGCGCTCCTCTCCAGCGACGGAAGCCTCCAGTGTTGAATCAACTTCCGCGCGGATCTTTGTCGGCTGCATCGCTGGCAACAACGGCTTCGGTGGCAAAGGGATTTCGCGCACCGCATGCCGGGGCACGCGTAATGGTAAGTTTGGCGCAGTCCATCCCGGACGCGGTACCGATCGGCGCACATAAAGGCGATTCATTTTGTCGATCGGCGAGAAAAGTGTTTGCGTTTCCTCCACGCTTTCCGAGCCGCCGATAAAGAGCAATCCGCCTGAGCGGAGCGCAAAATGGAAAATATCGAGCACAGATTGTTGGGCCTGGCGTTTCAAATAGATGAGCAGGTTCCGGCAGGAGATGAGATCGAGATGGGAAAAGGGCGGATCTTTCAACACATCATGTGGCGCAAAAAGGACCAGCTCGCGGATTTCTTTTTTAATCCGGTAACGCCCATGGTCGCGAAGAAAGAACCGCCGCAATCGCTCTTGCGAGACATCGGCTTCAATTGTCATCGGATAGACTCCAGCGCGCCCGTCCTGCACCGCTTCCTCGTCGATATCGGTCGCAAAAACCTGAATTGTCGGGGGCGAATCAAGCCGTTCGGCTTGTTCGCAAAGTAGCATCGCGATCGAATACGCTTCCTCGCCGGTGGCGCAGCCCGGCACCCACGCTCGTACTTGGTCGCTACCACTCTTTCCGGTGAAGAGCTGCGGGATGTTCCCTTCCAGCGCGGCAAAGGCCGGCTGGTCCCGGAAAAAATGTGTCACCCCGATGAGCATGTCGTGCAGCAACGCGCGCGGTTCATCAGCATGCGAACGCAGAAAAACCAGATACGACGGAATATCTTCCAGCGAGTTCACCTGCAAGCGCCGCGCAATTCGGCGCAACACCGTCGCGCGCTTGTAATGCGAAAAATCATGACCGGTTTGCGTGGTCAAATAACTCAGGGTTTCCCGAAGCGCCGATTCATCATCTGGATCGTGCGTTTGACGCGCCGCAATCTTTCCGTCCGGCGCAGCCTTCTCCTCGGACGATTCTTCTTTTTCGTCAGCCGAAGATTCCGGCGGCAATTGAATTCGCTTCTCGTTTTGGACAAGCTCTACCAGCTTCGCTGGCATCTGTTCTGCCCGCAGCACCCAATCCACCATCCCGGTATCGATGGCCGCACGCGGCATTGTGTCGTACTCCGCCTCGGCCGGATCTTGCGCCATGGTCACGCCGCCTTGCGCCTTGATGTGCTTCAATCCAATTACTCCGTCCGAATCGGTCCCCGAAAGCAGCACGCAAACCGCGCGTTGCCCGTAAGCCTGTGCCAGCGTGCGAAAAAAAAGATCAATTGCGATTCGCTTCCCCGGCGCTTGTTGCGGCTGCCGTAAACGCAGAGTGCTGTCTTCCATTGAAAGATGCTTGTTCGGTGGAATCACATAAACGCGATTCGGTTGCACCTTTACCTCGTCCTGCACTTGGAGCACCGGCATCGAAGTCGTCGTTTGAATAATGGCAGCAAGATTACTTTCGTGCTCGGGCGACAAGTGCATTACCACCACGAACGCCAGTCCGCTGTTGGCCGGCATTTGTTCGAAAAATTGCCGCAACACCGCCACCCCGCCGGCGGACGCTCCTAGACCCACAACTCGCGTTGGTTTCTTGTTTCCGCTCTGCCTCCGCTTTTTGGCAGTCGCCTTTTTCCTAGGCGAATCGGATTCAGCAGGCATTTACCAAGTTCCTCTGCATGCGACTTAGTCCACCATCATCCGGCAAATCGCCGCGACACGCAATCATTCTTCCAATGACTCTAGAATTTCAGCGTTTCAGTATTTCCCTCCGAGCCGTCGGCTCTACGGAGCCAGAGGCAGCGTTTCAGCGTTTTTCTTGACCGCCTCGCTCCATTTCGAAGGTGACTTTCGCATTAACGCGGTAGCTTGTGATCTTCTTTCCATCCACACTGGCGCTGAATTCCTTTATATAAACGGAGCGAATATTGCGCAGTGTCTTGGACGCTTCCGCGACCACGCTTTGCGACGCTTCCTCCCAACTTTTCGGCGACTCCGAAAGTATCTCGATCACTTTTACGATTTTTGGCATGAGCTTGATTTCCTTTCCCTTCCGTTTCGCGCCGCATCGAGGATATGGCCGCAGGCTGGCGCGAAGCGCCATTGCGGAGCTTCTCCTGGCCAATGATCGTGCGAGCCACTTGGGGTGGTAGCGCGAGGGGGAGCGCGCACGTTGTGTCATCCCGAGCGCAAGCGAGGACCTCGGTTGATCACGCGAGCCTCCTCACGTAATCAATAGCGCGATCGCGAGGTCCCTCGTCGTCTGCGCGGCTCGGAATGACGTGCTGCGAGAATGCGATTTCTAACTAAAAAAATGGATGGCGTTACTACGCCGCCGCGATTACCTGCTGGATTGTCTCCTGCAATTTCTGCACATCGATTGGTTTCGTCAGATGCGCGGAAAAACCGGCCCGGCTACTGCGCTCCAGATCTTCCTCCATCCCATAACCACTGATCGCTATGCCCTTGGCGTCACTGATTTTGGCCAGTTCTCGCATCACTTGAAAGCCATTGCCATCCGGAAGACCGAGATCGCTCACGAGAAGATCGAGCGGGGTTGTGTGCAATACTTCCAAAGCCTGGCGCACAGTGGAGGCGGTGACGACCTCGTGCCCGTTATGCCTTAACAGCTTGCTCATGACCGTTGCCGTATTGTCGTGGTCTTCGACAATCAGAATATTTAATTTCCGTGACGAAACCGGGGCAGGTTTGCGCTGGATGGGAGCGATGACGCTCAGAGCGGGAACCGTTTTCAATTCCACCGTAAAGACCGCGCCCTGTCCGCTCGTTTTATTAGCGGCCTTGATTTTTCCCTGATGCATTTCCAAGACCGCCTTGCAGATCGCCAGGCCCAGGCCAAGACCTTCGCCGCTTCTGGTCCCTTGCTCAAAAGCCGTAAACAATTTCGGCATCAGCACTGGGTCGATTCCGCAGCCGCTGTCGCTAATTTCAAAAATCACACGGTCCGGCGCTGCATCGTATGAACGGACCGCGACCTCACCATTTTCAGGCGTGAATTTGTAAGCGTTTTTCAACAGGTTCCAAAAAACCTGCTCCATGCGCGTAGGATCGGCCATGATTTGATGGTTGCTGGCAGTCAGATCAACCGAGAGCCGCAGATTTTTTGTGAATAACTGGCTACGGACAATTTCCAGAGCGTGATTCAGCAACGCATCCGCACGACACGGCTGAAGATTCATCTGAAGTTTGCCGCGAGCGATTCGGGTAAGATCAAGCAGATCGTCGATCAATCGCGCTTCCATTTCGATATTGCGGCAAATCATCTTCAACCCCTGCTTTAATTCAGGATCGACATTCTTGTCTTCTGATGCCGAGCAAGCCCACATCAGGACTGGGTTTAATGGGGTCCGCAGCTCGTGGCTGAGCGCCGCTAAAAAACGGTCTTTTGCTTGGCTGGCCATCACGGCTACTTCTTTCTGCCGCCGAAGCTCTTCTTCCGTCCGCTCACGCTCGAGGTAAAGGCCAACTTGAATTCCTAACGCACCGGCAAGTCGCAGAAGGTCGTCGTCCGGCGGCACCACCTCGTCGCTGTAGAGCTCAATTACGCCATTGATTCCGGTCGAACCCATTAACGGAAAAACAAACGCGGCCTGCAATCCACTCATCC
>Ga0209474_10005885_pt1 | contig 10401 bp, 10 predicted proteins | sample GraSoiAngelo_145_FD_185902 | JGI IMG/M metagenome (GOLD analysis project Ga0209474, IMG submission 185902) | Grasslands soil microbial communities from the Angelo Coastal Reserve, California, USA - 14_1009_05_20cm (SPAdes) (version 2) | ecosystem: Environmental > Terrestrial > Soil > Grasslands... | reverse complement strand
GCCCGACACGAAGGCCGATCACGCCGCTCTTGCCGTCGATGTCCTCGATCGCGTCCGCAGGAACGACGCGGCGACGGCGGGCGAGGAAGCCGGAACGCACGGCAAGGGCGTCCGGAATATCGGGAGCGGTGCCGTACATCGGGCATTCAACGCGGCCGACGACGCGGCCTTCGTAGTCGGCAACGAGAAACCCGTTCAGCCAGCGAAGGTCGGTAGCGGCGACGGCGGCCATGGCCCTGAACCTATCGCCCGCCTTTAAAGGGAAACTGTGACGGCTGTAATTGTTTTGTTAACGACGACGAGTCGCCTATTGGTCCTTCTGAACTTGCAAACGTCTGGGTCGGCCCTCCGGCTCGCCTACTCTGCGCGGCGCATCGCCCTATACACCGCGTCCCAATGCGAAGAGATCTCCTCCATCCCGCGCGCAGTTGTTTGAGCCGCCACCTCCAGCCGGGGGATCACTTCTTCGACTATCGCTATGCGGGCCTCGAGGGCAACGATCCTGTCTCCAATCTTTTCCAGCTCTTGTGCGAGTACTTCGGCGTCAGTGGTTCGCTCGGCCATCGCGGTCAGTGTTCCCAGGCTTGCAAATCGAACATCCAATCGTCAAGCATGGGCTCTTAGGAGCCCGGCTTCGCGGACATTGCGAACCAGGCGATTCCGAGCGCGAGGAGATAGACCGACGCGAGCCACGGCACAGCGACGGCCCCGCGGAAGCCGGGGCGGCGGGCCGCCAACCAGGCGAGGATCAGCATCACGATCACGAGGATCGCTCCCGGCTCGGTGACGATGAAGCCAACGTCGAGCCAGCCGGGCGTCTTGGCATTGCCCGGGTACTCCTTGTTGGCGATCCACTGCGCTCCGCCGCGCATCAGGATGAACGCGGGGACGAGGACGTAGCCGCCGATCCGAAACGCCAGGCTCCGCAGCCAGGCGGCGCGCTCAGGGCCGCTTCGCAGGCCGGAGAAGCCGACCAGGGCGAGCGTTGCGGTCGCACCGAATGTCAGGGTCGAGCCGAGCACGTGCAGGAAAAGCGGCAGGTTCCAGGAGTCGGGGCGGATTGCCGCGAGCATCAGGCGCCTGGTTTCCAGATCATGATCCCGAGGACCGCGAAGGCCAGCAGACCGCTCCCGTAGCTGACCGCGAGCGCACGTGGGGCGCGTAGGCGCGCGTAGAGCTCAGGTGTCGGAACATCGCCTTCGGCTGAGAGACGCTCAGCGAACTTGCCCGTTCGGCGCTGGTACTTACCGTCGATGCCGCCGAGCCAGCCGGCAAGGGCCCACAGGACGAGCGCAACGATCACCCACGCGTCGTCGTAGCCGTAATTCCAGGGCGATTCGTGCACGAGCCACAGCCCGATCGCCAACGTCAGCAGCATTCCGGCCCCGATCAGCGGGACCGCGAAGCGGATCAATCGGTAGAGGGTTGCGATCTCGCTCGGGCGCCGCTTGGGCCCGATTGCGGCGAGATTGAGGATGCCTGCGACGACGACTCCGCCGATCAGGAAGAAGGCGCCCGTGACGTGAAGGAAGAGCAGCCAGTCGTAAAGGCTCATCGGCCGGGGACAATAACCCTCCTACAATCGAAGCGATGAACGCGCCGGCGCGGCATCTGCGTTTGCTGACCGAGACGATCGCGGCGGTCAACTCGACGCTTGATCTACAAGAGGTGCTCGGTCTCGTGGCCCGCAAGGTGGCGGAGGCACTCGACACCGACGCGTGCTTCGTCTACCTCTACGACGAGCGGGCCGACGAGCTTGTCTTGCGCGCGACGCACGGGACGCGGGTCGAGGAGATGACGAGGCGGCCGAAGCTGCGGCCCGGCGAGGGGATCACGGGCAGTGCCGCGGCGGAGCGCTCACCGATCATGATCCCGGCGCAGGCCCATCTCGATCCGCGGTTCAGAGGATTCTCGAATCTCCCGGAGGACGAGTACGAGTCGATTCTCGCGGTGCCGATCCTGGCGCGCGCGAAGCTGGCGGGCGCGCTCAACGTCCGCACACGGCGGCCGCGCGAGTTCAGCGAGGCCGAGATCGAGCTCCTGGTCGCGATCGCGGCGCAAGTCGCGCAAACAATCGAGCACGCCAAGCTGTATGCCGAGGCGCAGCGCCGCGTCGGCGAGCTCGAGGCGCTGGCCCGGATCTCCGAGGCGGTTTCCGAGTCGCTGTACCTGGAGGAGTCGCTGGAGGCGATCGTGAAGGCGACGGTGGACGCCGTCGGCGCCACCGGTGCGGCGCTCGTGCTCGAAGACGGCGGCATCGCCAGGCCCGAAGGCCAGGCCGGCGCGTTTGCCGTGCGGATGCCACTGCGCTGGAAGGGGCGGCAGATCGGCGAGCTTGTCTGCGACCGCGATACGGACTTCACCCCGGACGAGCGGGCGCTCCTCGCCTCGATTGCCCACCACGCCGCCGTCGCGCTCGAGCACGGGCGAGCGGTCATGCGCGGCGTCCTCGCCCAGGAGATCCACCACCGGGTCAAGAACAACCTGCAGACGGTCGCCTCGCTCCTGCGCCTACAGGCGCGCGCCGAGGACGACGTCGACCCGCGCAAGGCGCTCGACGACTCAGTCAACCGCATTCTCGCGATCGCCGCCGTGCACGAAGTCCTGACCGAGCAGCGCGAGGAAGAGGTCGATCTCGGCGAGCTGCTCGAGCGATTGCGGGCGATGCTCGTGCAGGGGCTAGGCGCCGGGAAGCGCGTCGAGGCGAAACTCGCGCCCGTTTCGCTGGCGGGGAACCGTGCGACCGCGCTGGCGCTCGTCTTCAGCGAGCTGTTCCAGAACGCGCTGGAGCACGGCGGCGACGAGGTGCGGATCGAGCTCGCAAGCCGCAACGGCGATGCGATGCTGGCGATCACGGACGACGGCGGTGGGCTGACAGGTGAGCCGAGCGGGACGGGTCTCTCGATTGTCCACGCGCTCGTGCGAGACGAGCTCGGCGGCACCTTCGCCCTGCGCCACGACGCCGGCACCCGCGCCGAGGTCGTCTTCCCGGCGCACACGTAATGGTTGACGCGCGCGAACCGGGCGCCCCTGACCCCGCCCACCAGCCGTCAGGCTATGGCAGAAAGGCGCGCGTGTCGGTCACGGGTTCGTGTCGATTTCGAACCGATCCGAACGTCTTAGGGTGAAGACACGTATGCCGACGACTGCCCAGAGGAAAGGGCGCACATGAGCGAGCCGCCCGGTCGCCTCACGTATGACGCCTGGACCTGGCTGGTGCCGGTCGGCGAGCTCACCGTGTAGGAACAGGGCATGCGGATCCTGGTCGCCGAAGACGAGACGATCATCAGGCTCGACCTCGTCGAGATGCTGGCGCGGGCCGGGCTCGAGGTGTGCGCCGAAGCCCGAGACGGGGAGGAGGCGGTCGCGCTTGCGCGCGAACACGAGCCCGATCTCGCGATCATGGACGTGAAGATGCCGGGGCTCGACGGGATCGAGGCCGCGCGGCGGATTCTCGACGAGAGGCCGATCCCGATTGTGATGCTGACCGCCTATGGTCAGGACGAGCTCGTCTCGCGCGCGGTTGAAGCCGGCGTCTTCGGCTACCTCGTCAAGCCGTTCCGGGAGCAGGACCTGCTGCCGGCAATCCGCGCCGCCCGCGCCAGGCACGAGGAACTGCTCGAGCTGCGCGAGGAGGCCGAGTCGCTCGCCGACGCGCTCGCTTCGCGCAAGGCGATCGAGCGGGCCAAGGGGTTGCTGATGGAGAAGGAAGGACTTTCAGAGCAGGACGCGTTCACACGTCTTCGCAAGGCCTCGCAGGTCTCGGGCCGGCCGCTGAAGGTCGTGGCCGAGGCGGTGGTCGCGACGCTCGGCGCGGAAAACGCTTAGACCCTGTTTCCCCCATGACTTGTCGCCAGCGCCCTAGACCTTCGCCTCCTCGAACAAGCGCTCCCAGCGGGCGAGCAGCCCCTGGAGCTCGTCCCGGGCGGCGCGGTGGGCCGCCAGGATCTCAGCGTCGCCCCAGTCGTCGGCCAGGCGTTGTTCGAGTTCGGCGATCGCCTGCTCGCGTTCGGCGATATCGGCTTCGACCCGGTCGAGCTCGCTCGGCCCGTCTTGCCGCGGAGCCGGCGGCTTGGGCTTGGCCTTCGGCTTCGGCTCAGGCGTCTTGACGGGCGCCGCGAGCTCGTCCCGCCGGCGGACGTAGTCGGCCCAGCCGCCGTCGAATGAGCGGATCGTCTCGTCCTCGATCGCGAGCGTCCGGTGCGCAACCGCGTCGAGCAGGGCGCGGTCGTGGGAGACGAGCAGCACGGTGCCGGGGAATGCCTCCAGCGCCAGCTCGAGCGCCTCGCGGCTCTCCAGGTCGAGGTGGTTCGTCGGCTCGTCGAGCAGGAGGAAGTTCGCGCCCGAGGCGACGACCAGGGCCAGCGCGAGTCGTCGGCGCTCGCCGCCGGAGAGCTTGACGACCGCCTTGTCCTGCTCCTGCCAGCCGGAGAAGAGGAAGCGGCCGAGCAGGTTCTGCGCCTGGGGGCGCTTGAGGCCCGTGGCCTTCTGCGCGCAGTCGAGCACGCTGCCGGTCTCGTCCAGCTCGACCTCGTGCTGGGAGAAATAAGCGGAGACGACGCCATGGCCGAGCCGCGCCGACCCCGAAACCGGCTCGCGGATCGCCAGCAAGGTTTCGAGCAGCGTCGTTTTCCCGGATCCGTTCGGGCCGACGAGGGCGACGTGCTCGCCGCGCTCCAACGCGATGTCGACATCGTGCAGGAGGTGCTTCTCGCCGGCGGCGATTTCAAGGCCCTTCGTCTCGACCACGGTTCGGCCGCTTCGCGGCGGGTCGAAGAAGTCGAAGCCGAGCCGCTTCTGGCGCATCGTCAGCGACTCCAGCTCGCCGCTCGCCTGCTGTCGCTCCCGCTCGAGTCGCCCGATCTGAGTCAGCTTCGCCTGCGCCTGTTTGGCCTTCTCCTTCTTGTAGCGGAAGCGTTCGACGAAGCGCTCCAGCCGCGCGATGTCGACGCCGAGTCGATCGGCCGTCCTCCCTGCAGCCGAGGCGCGGGCGGCCTTCTCGATCCGCCAGGCGTGCCACGGGCCGGCAAAGGAGATCGAGCGGCCGCCGCCGAGCTCGAGTACGCCGTTCGTGACCGCCTCGAGGAACCACCGATCGTGCGCGACCAGCATGATTCCCGCGTCGAGCGATTGCAGTTCCTGCTCGAGCCACTCGAGGCTGGCGACGTCGAGATGGTTCGTCGGCTCGTCGAGCAGCAGCAGATCCGGGTCGCCGCCGAGGGCTCGCGCGAGCGAGGCACGCGTGAGCTCGCCGCCGGAGAATGTCTCGAGGGGCCGGTCGAGATCCGGCTCGGCGAAGCCGAGCCCACGGGCAACGGAGGCGGCGCGCTCGCGCCAGGCGTAGCCGCCGGCGTGCTCGAGCCGCGCCTGCGCGTCGGAGTAGCGTCGGAGCGTCGCCTGGTCGTGCTCGCCGGCCGCCATCCTCTGCTCCAGGTCTCGAAGCTCGCGCTCGGTCGCGACGAGGTCGGCGGCGCCGGACAGCACGTACTCGCGCAGCGTCAGACCCTGGTCGAGCGGCGGCCGCTGGTCATGGAGCGCGACGCGCGTCCCCTTGGAGAACACGAGCTCGCCGCCCTGGTAGTCGGTCTCGCCGTTGAGGATCCGCAGCAGCGTCGTCTTGCCGGCGCCGTTCGGTCCCGAGAGCGCGATCCGCTCGCGGCGCTCGACCTTGAACGAGACGCCGTCGAAGAGCTGCCAGCCGGAAAGCTCCTTGCGGAGCTGGGATGCGATGACCAGGGCCACGCCGACAGAGTAGAAGCCGCGGAGCCGGAGGACTACGAGGTTGCCCGATAAACCTCGGTTCGCTCCCAGCCGAGCTCGCCGTCCGCCGCGACGCGGGCGGTTACGAAGACGCCGGGACCGAGGGTGCGCTCGTCGAAGAGCTTGAGGCGGCGTGGGCGCAGGCTGTAGAAGGCGTAGGCGCTGTTGTCCTCGCGCCGATAGTCGGGAAAGCGTTTGGCGTAGGCGCGCTCCGCGGCCTCCGCCTGCTTGCCCTTCAGCTCGCGGGCCGAGCCGAACAATTGGACGCCTCGGTCCGACGTCCCCCACGTCTGGTGCGAGTCGAAGACGGCGATGGCGACGCTTCCATTGTCGCGCACGTTTCGCGAATGCTTCGCGCCCGGCTCGGAAAGCCAGATCAGCCGGAAGTCGTCAGCCCAGGCGAAGTAGGCCGTGTTGACGTGGGCCTGCCGGCCGGAAAAGCTGGCGATCGCGCACAGCGTCGATGCGTCGAGCAGCGAGCGGGCGAGCTTGGCCATGCGCGCCGGCGCCACCCGCCTCTGTGATCGCCTGATGCCCGTGTCTGCGCCTCTGCGGCTACGCCGAGACCGGCGCGCCCACAAGCTGTCGAGCTGCGTCGGCGATGTGCTCGGCGTCGATCCCCGCGGCGGCCAGGAGCTCGGCCGGCTTCCCCGAGTGCGGCATCTCCCGCACTGCAAGTTGAACGACGCGCGGGCGCTCCTCGGATTGCGCAAGCGCAGAGAGCACCGCCTCGCCCAGGCCGCCTTCCGCGAAGTGGTCCTCGACCGTGACGATCGGCGTCGCCAGCGAGTGGATCGTCTCCTCGTCTAGCGGCTTGATCGAGTAGAGGTCGATCACGCGCGCCTCGATCCCTTCCTCAGCGAGCGCGTCTGCAGCCTTGAGCGCCTCGTGCACCGTGATGCCTGCTGCCACGAGCGTGACGTCTTCGCCGTCCCGCAGCGTCCGCGAGCCGCCGATCTCGAACTCGTCGTCGGCGTCGTAGATGACAGGGGTGTTCGGCCGGAGGGTCCGCAGGTAGACGATCCCTTCGCGGTCGGCCATCTCGGGGACCAGCTTCGCGGTCTGGTTCGCGTCGCAGGGATGGAGAACGGTCGAGCCGTGCACCGCGCGCAGGGCGGCGATGTCCTCGAGGCCCATCTGGGACGGCCCGTCCTCGCCGATCGAGACGCCTGCGTGGGAGCCCGAGAGGCTGTAGTTCGCGCGGCTGATCGCCGACATGCGGACGAAGTCGTAGGCGCGCGAGATGAACGCAGCGAAGGTGGAGGCGAACGGCCGCCAGCCGGTGACCTGCATGCCCACGGCGGTGGCGACCATCTGCTGCTCGGCGATGAACATCTCGAAGTACCGCTCCGGCACAGCGTCCTTGAAGATCTCGGCGAAGGTCGAGTTCGAGACCTCCCCGTCCATGGCCACGACGTCGCCGCGCGCCTTGCCGAGCGCCGCGAGCGCCTCGCCGTAGGCCTTGCGGGTCGCCACCTCGTCGCCCAGCTCGTAGCGGGGAAGCTCGAGCTCGCCGTGCTCGATCTCGAGCGCACGGCCGCTCGTCTCCGGCTTGGCGACCTGGACGGTGATGTTCCGGACGCCGCCGAGTTCGGCGATCGCCTCCTCCGGGTCGTCGAGGGCCTTGCCGTGCCAGCCGGGCTTGTCCTCGACGGCCTTGACGCCTTTGCCCTTGATCGTGCGGGCGACGATCGCGACCGGCCGGTCGGCCGCGAGAGCCTCCGCGTAGGCGCCGTCGATCGCCTCGACGTCGTGTCCCTCGATCTCGATCGCGTGCCAGCCGAAGGCACGGGCGCGGTTGGTGTAGGAGTCGAGATCCCAACCGTGCATCGTCTCGCCACGCTGGCCGAGCCGGTTGACGTCGAGGATGGCGACGATGTTGTCGAGTTGGTAATAGGCGGCGTGCTCGAAGGCCTCCCATTGCGAGCCCTCGGCCATCTCGCTGTCGCCGAGCAGAACCCAGGTGCGCATTGCTGTCCGGTCGAGTCGCTTGCCCGCCAGCGCCATGCCGACGCCGTACGGCAGGCCTTGCCCGAGCGAGCCGGTGGCGACGTCGACCCAGGGAATCCGCGGCGTCGGGTGGCCCTCGAAGATGCTCGAAAACTGGCGGTAGGTCAGCAGCTCTTCCTCCGAGATCGCTCCGGCCGCCCGGTACATCGAGTAGAGCAGCGTCGAGGCGTGGCCCTTCGAGAAGACCAGTCGGTCGTTGGCCGGATCCTTCGGCTTGTCGAAGTCGTAACGCAGGTACTTCGCAAGCAGCACCGCCATCAGGTCGGCTGCCGACATCCCCGAGCTCGGGTGGCCGGACTTCGCCGCCGCCGCGCACCGCACGGAATCGACGCGCAGCTGTTGTCCGAGCTCACGCCAGAGTTCCGGACCCTCCATCCCGGGTAACGTAACGGTTCTGATGAGGGTTGCAGTCGCGTTCGACCATCGCGGCGTGCGCCTGCGCGACACGGTGCTCACCGAGCTCGACGCGCTCGGGCACGAGACGCTCGATCTCGGCGTGGACACCGACGCCGTGCGGATCGATTACCCCGACAAGGCGCGAGAGCTCGGCGAGCTGCTCCAAAACGGGGACGCGGAGCGAGGGATTCTCGTCTGTGGCTCGGGGGTCGGGGCTTCCGTCGCCGTCTCCAAGCTGGATGGGATTCGCGGCGCCATGTGCCACGACGTCTACTCGGCGCACCAGGGGGTCGAACACGACGACCTCAACGTCCTCTGTCTCGGCTCGGAGGTCGTCGGCCCCGCCCTTTCGGTCGACCTGATCCGCGCCTTCCTGCACGCGCGCTTCGACGGCGGTGAGCCGTACGTAACCAGGCTCCGGAAGATTGAGGAACTCGAGCGGGGAACGATTGGAAGCTTGAAGTGAAAGTCGTTCTTGGAGTCGCCCCCGCGCGCCGGCGGGAGCCGAGGCCGCGGGTTGCTTTGCCAGGACGAAGAAGGAGGGGCTCGTGGGGGAACCACGGGTTCCCCCACGTTAAGAAGGGAACGGCAAATGTCTAAATCAAGGCTTCATCAACTCTCCGAGCTCGGCCAGAGCGTCTGGATCGACTTCCTCTCCCGTGAGCTGCTGCAGACCGGCGAGCTCGAGCGGATGATGCGCGATGACGCGGTCGTCGGCGTCACCTCGAACCCGACCATCTTCCAGAAGGCGATCTCTCAGGGCGACCTCTACGACGAGCAGATTCGCGCCTGCCTCGACGAGCTCGACGAGCCCAAGGAGATCTTCTGGCATCTGGCCGAGAAAGACGTCGGCGACGCGTGCGATCTGCTCCGTCCCGTCTGGGACGCAGGCCGCGGCAAAGACGGTTACGTCTCGATCGAGGTCGACCCGAACCTCGCCGGCGATACGGAGGCGACGATCGCCGAGGCGCGGCGGCTGCACGCGCAGATCGATAGGCCGAACCTGTACGTGAAGATTCCGGCCACCAGAGAGGGCCTGCCCGCCATCGAAGAGATGATCGCGAGCGGCAAGAACATCAACGTGACTTTGATCTTCTCGCTCGAGCGCTACGGGGAGGTCGCCGAGGCCTACATCCGCGGTCTCGAGCGGCTGGTCGAGTCGGGCGGCGACCCTTCGCAGGTCGCCTCGGTCGCCAGCTTCTTCGTCTCGCGGGTGGACACCGAGGCGGACAAGCGCCTCGAAGACCTCGGCGGCCACGACGAGCTGAAGGGAAAGCTCGCGGTCGCCAACGCAAAGCTCGCCTACCAGCGCTACAAGCAGCTCTTCTCCGGCGACCGCTGGGCACCGCTCGCGGCGAAGGGTGCGACGAAGCAGCGCTGCCTCTGGGCTTCGACCTCGACCAAGAACCCGGACTACCGGGACGTGATGTACGTCGAGGAGTTGATCGGCCCCGAGACCGTGAACACGATGCCCGAGGAAACGATCCGGGCCTTCCAGGATCACGGCGAAGTCGCGCTGACGCTCGAGGAGGGTGTCGACGAGGCGCGTCGGCTCTTCGACCAGCTCGCCGAGGCGGGTGTCGACTACGACGACGTCGTGCGGGTCCTCGAGGAGGAGGGCGTGCAGAAGTTCGCCGACTCGTTCGCCGAGCTGCTCGACGGCATCAGCGCGAAGCGCGGCGAGCTCGCGGCGGCATGAGGCGTCGCTTGCGATGCCGACCTGGAGGCCGTGGCGGCTTTGCCGCTGCGGCCGTCCAAACTCGGGTGGTGACGCTGCTTCGGCACCGTAGCGCGCAGGCGGTGGCGTGACCGCGACGCAGCAGACTGAGCTCCATCGGGAGGTCGCAGGCGAAGGCCTGCCGGTCGTGCTCGTGCACGCCGGCATCTGCGACAGCCGCATGTGGGATCCGCAGTGGGAGACCTTCGCGCAGGCGCACCGCGTCATCCGTTACGACATCCGCGGCTTCGGGCGCTCGCCGCTCTCGGCGAGGCTGTATTCGCATCCCGCGGACCTGATCGCCCTGCTCGACGAGCTCGCCCTCGGGCCCGCGACGCTGGTGGGCGCGTCGATGGGTGGCGGCATCTCTCTCCAGGTTGCGGTGGCACGCCCGGATCTCGTCTCGGCGCTCGTCCTCGTCGGCTCGGGCGTGCGCGGGCACGAGTGGTCGGACTACGTGACGGACTCGTGGACGGAGGAGGAGGCCGCGTTCGAGCGCGGTGATCTCGATGCGGCCG
>Ga0209474_10005883_pt1 | contig 10401 bp, 8 predicted proteins | sample GraSoiAngelo_145_FD_185902 | JGI IMG/M metagenome (GOLD analysis project Ga0209474, IMG submission 185902) | Grasslands soil microbial communities from the Angelo Coastal Reserve, California, USA - 14_1009_05_20cm (SPAdes) (version 2) | ecosystem: Environmental > Terrestrial > Soil > Grasslands ... | reverse complement strand
CTGTGACATGTTGTTCGACTCCTTTACGGGTTCGAGACTTGCCGACCTCGAAACACCCGAAGGAGGAACGAGAAGCGCATCTCACCGGGCGACAGGATTGCCGTCCCGTGCACTCACAGTAGCAGCGGAACCGGCCGGAAACCGCTTTCGTAAGCCGGTTGTAAGTGAAGTGAAGCAGTCAACCGCCAAAGGGTGATGGATCAACCGAGGGCCCTTGCCCGATAGTGCGTTTGCAACCGAGAGACGCCCCGATGCGGCGGGGGCGACCTCGGAAGTCATACCGAGGGGCCCCCTTTGCGGCGGGGCCTCGAGGAAATCAATGCGGCTCTCTCACGGGAGATGAAGCGGGACCTGGCGGCGGGTCCCGCTTCTCATTGTGCTCCGCTCCAGCAACCGGGTTCAGACGGGCGTGGCGGCAAAGCCGCCACGCCCGCCATCAGGCATCGAACGCGGTTAGAACGTCCCGTTCCAGACGACGACGTCCTGCTGGTTGATCGGTGTCGGTACGAACTGCAGGCCGTACCACCACTCCACGTTCTGCTTGTTGTTGGAGTCGGTCCAGAACGCGTGGACGACACCGTCCGAGCCGACGTCGATGTCTGTGTAGTCGCCGAAGAATCCGCCCCCGAATCCGTTGCGGGTGTTGATCGGGTGCGTGCTTGCGACATGCGTCGTGGTGCTATTGGTAGCCCAGTAGTCCAGCCGGGTGTTGTGGATGTAATCGCCGAGCTGGGTGCAGTTGATCCGGCCTTCAGGCGGTGGCGGCCCAGCGGCGCAGGTCTGCCAGGGCGAGACCACATCCCCTCGATACGCAGCCAGCACGACGTGGCCGTCCGGGGCGACGGAGACGGACGGGAAGACGTCCTCGACCGGACCTGCCGGCGAGGGCGCATTCAGTGTTCCGCCGGAAGGCTGCGCGACCGGATAACCGATGGGCGTTCGCGTCGCCGGAGCAAAGACCCGCGTCGGGGCCGTCCACTGGGCGCCGCCGTCGGTCGACTTGCTCCACACCGCCACCGATCCGCCCGGGTCCGTTTCCGTGGTCCAGGTCGCATACAGATCGCCGTTCGGAGCCGCGGCGGCCGCGGGGAAGCTGTTCACCCGAAACGCCGTGTCCCCGAGCACCTCGGTCTCGTGGAGAGTCGAGATCTGCACGGGCTTGCCCCAGGTCGCCCCGCCGTCGGTCGACTTCACGACCCACGTCGAGTCGAGCGAGGCGAGCCGAGTGGCGCCGTCCCAGAACACGTAAAGGGCGCCGTCCGGCCCGACGACCGGCCGAGAACCCTGGCTGTACAGGACGTTGCCCGAGATCTCCTTCGGGGAGGTGAAAGTCGCGCCGCCGTTACTCGAGGACGCGAAAAAGATCGGCGACTGCGTGTACGCGCCGGTGTGCGCGTTGAAGATGTATCGAGTCCAGGTGAGGTAGACGCGATCGCGGAACGGGCTGGACGTGTTGCTGTCCACCGCGATCCATTCCTTGTCATTGAGGATCGCCGGCGACGTGGTCGGATTGATGAACGTGGGTGCCGACCAGCTCAGGTTGCCGCCGGAGAACGTGCCACGGCTGACTGTCACCGTGTTCGGTGCGCTCGTGCGGTTGAACCCCAGGCCCGCGTAGTAGACGTGACCTTGGCTGTCCCACGCCACGGACGGATCGCCGCCGGCATCGTACGGCCCCCCGGTGAGGTGCTCGACTCCGGGGATCAGCGTGCCGAGATGCGAAGGATCGGTCGCGGTGCAGCACCAATTCTGGCCACCGTCGTTGGAGAAATAGGTGCCGGAATAGGCATCGCCCAGCGCGCTGCACGGGGTTACGCCGACGGTGCAGCTCCACGTCCGACTCACGTAATCGTTCGCAGCGGCGACGACACGGTTCGGGTTGTTGGGATCGACCGCGATCGCCGTCTCGTTCTGCGGCGCGCCGGCGGTGTCCTGGTTGACCGTCACATCGGGCGGCAGGACGGTGTTTCCGTCCAATGGACTACCGGGCACGAACGTCGGGGTGATCGGCGTCGCGACCGGCGGTGCTGCACTGTCCGCCGCCTCCTGTTCGATGAACGCCGAGAACCGAATCTGCAACCCGGCGGTGCCGTTCAACGATGCCACCTTGCCGGCGAGCGTCGAGATGTCGTACCGCTGCGTCCCGGTTGCGCTGCCCGCGCTCGCAGTCAGCATCAGCGCGCCCACGACCGCGCAGGCAAGTGTGGCGGACGCTACCGCACGTCTACTAAGTCCCATCGTTTGCCCTCCCCTCTCAAAAGCTAGGACAGCCGATCACTCATCGAATGACCGCGCGAGCGATCGGCCCGATTCGAGTTGACGCGGGATCGTAGCCAACGTCCGACGTCGTCGTCAGACAAGGCATCTCCCCTCATCTGGCGGCGCCCCGTTTCTGTTGCCCGGGGGAAACCCCCCTTCAGGGGGTGCCGGGTTCGGACCGAAGAGCCAACATCAGAAAGCGCGAACCGCACGCCTGGGCCGCAGAGACGGACGGGACGCGCAAATGTGAAGGGCGGCCTCGGCCGCCCTTCTTCTTTGGTCCGCCTAGGCTGGCGCGATGGCCCGCTTCGTCGGCCGCGAGAACGTCCGCAAGCGCCTGGCGCCGCTCGCGGGCGAGCCCGGCCGCACGACCTACGCGGGCGGAAAGGCGCGAATCGAGACCGCCGGCGAACTGATCGTCGTCCGACCGCCGTTCGGGCTCGCGCACGAGGGCGAGTACGAGGTCGTGCAGCTCGACCAGTTGTTCGAGGCGCTGGCTGTCGACCGCGTCGTCGCTGCGCTGCTCGTTCGCCTCGGCGGCTACGCGGTCGGCGTCTTCGAAGGCGAGCGGCTGGTCGTCTCGAAGGTCGGCTCCCGCTTCGTCAAGGGCCGCCACAAGAAGGGCGGCTCGTCGTCCGGCCGCTTCAGCCGGCGGCGCGACGAGCAGGCTCGCGCGCTGATTGAGGAAGCGGCCGAGGTCGCCGTGCGGGTGTTGGAGCCGTGGCGCGAGCGGGTCGAGTTCGTGGCTCTCGGCGGTGACCGCGTGGCGATTGACCGTGTGCTGGCGGCGAGCCCGAAGCTCGGCTGGCTCGCCGAGCGCGCGCTGCCGCGCTTCTTCACCGTGCCGGAGCCGCGCCAGCGTGTGCTCGAGCGGCTGCCGTATGAGATCTACTCGGCCGAGCTCACAAATGAGAGTGACTGAGGATCGCGCGGACGGGCAGGAAAGAGGACGTGCTGGGCGAGTTCTTTGCGGCGCGCAGTGAAGACCTCGACGACGTCCTCGTCGAAGAAGGGCCGTACGGCCGCTTGTCGACCGTCGAGGCGAAAGGGCTGACGGAGGTCAGCCTCGCCACGCTCGGCGAGATTCTTGGAGTGGGGGGGTACGACCAGCTCGTCGAACGCATCGGCGAAGGCCCTCAAGCCGAGAGCGAAGAGGCGGGTGTTCTCACCATTCCGACCCAGCTTCGCGATGTGCTTGCCGAAGCAAGGGACATCAACACCGTCGCCGCGGGCTGGGCCGCAACCGATGAACTCTCCCTCGACGGCTGGCGCATCGAGGATTCGCTACGAGTTCTCCGTGAGCTGAGCGCACTGGCCCGCGAGGCGGCGGCCAACGGGCGCGAACTGTGGTACTGGTGGTCGCTGTAGGAGGGGGCTACTTGAAGATGTTGACCGCGCGCGCGGCGACGAGCAGGATCGCGGCCGCCGAGACCGCGGACTCGGCCATCATCAGCAGCTTCGCCCGGCGGGTCAGCGGCATCGTGTCGGTCGGGCTGAACGCGATCGAGTTCGTGAACGAGCCGTAGATGTAGTCGAAGAGGAGCGGGCGCCAGACGGCCTCTCCGGGCCGTGTGCTCTCCTGCTGTGGGAACCGAAAATCGGCGGCCGGCGGCTTCGGCTCGAGGCGCCTGACCGGGCCGCCTTGATCGATTCCCCAGAACCACAGCCCGAAGGCGATGACGTTGGTCCCCCAGATCGTCGTCCCCTTCAGGAGCAGCTGTCCGCCGCTGGTCTCGTTGCCGCTGACCAGCGACCCGAGCAGCGCGACGAGGGCGAACGCGTTCTCGACGCTGATCAAGCCCAGCAAGGTCAGGGCGGCGTTGCGGCGATGTCCTATCCCTTCCAGCCATGTGCGCGCTCGGTCCCAGGCGAGCGCGCTCAGGAGAATGGCCTCGGGCGGGACGGCGATCGTCCAGACCCACCAGGGCAGGCCCCAGAGCTTCCAATCGCGCATGAAGCTGATCAGCGCGAGCGCGAGCTGGAAGACGATCACGACGAGGACGGCAGGCGCAGCCTCCCAGCGTGACTCGGTCACCTCCTCGGCGAGCGCGCGCCTCTCGGTCTCGTCCATCGATCCTGATTCTCTCCGACCGCGGAGCAGGTGAAGACGAGACCGCTAACTATTGGGCACAGGACTCGCGTCGGCACGCGTTAGCGTCTTAGAATCGCCGCACTTGCGAGACGAGGACGTCCGCACCGCGTGCATGGCGCACCTGTCGATCCTTGCCGCCGAGTTCGGTGAGGACATCCCGTACGTCGGCGGATTGGAGCGCGGTTTCCCGTTCCGCGGGAGGCGGATTCCGTTCTTGAATCGTCAGAAGGGGATCTACCGAAGCGCCGTGCAAACTGGACCGGCGGCGCTCTCGATACAAACGTCAGCGAAATCGCCGTACGACGACGAGATCGTTGAGGACGGGTTCATCTACGCTTACCGCGCGGGGAACGTCAATCAGTCTGACAATCGCGCTCTTCGCGCCGCCTACGAGCTCCAGGTCCCAATTGTGTATTTCATCGGGACGCGACCCAGCTGGTACAAGCCCGTTTTCCCGTGCTACGTCAGGTCTGATGATCCGGTAGCGCGATCCGTGGTCGTTGCCCCAGGGACATTCGTCGGTCCGGTGGACGAGCCGGCTCCTACGCCGCTCGAAGATCTCGACGAACGTCGCTACGCCGTGCGCCAGACACGGGTTCGCCTTCACCAAGCGCGCTTTCGGGGACGGGTCGTTCCTGCGTACAGCAGTCAGTGTGCGATTTGCACGTTGAAGGAGATTCGGCTGTTGGATGCCGCTCACATAGTTGGTGACTTGGAGTCCGGAGGCGAGCCGACGGTACGAAACGGTCTCAGCCTTTGCTCAATCCACCATCGCGCGTTCGACCAGAGCCTCGTCGGCGTCTCGCCCGACTACACTGTCCACTTGTCGCGTCGGCTGCTCGAAGACGAAGACGGGCCGATGCTCGATCTTTTGAAAGGGTTCCACGACATTCCGCTCCAACTCCCTGTGCGGGAGATGGACCGGCCTGACCGGGAGCGCCTGGAGGTTCGGTTCGAGCGCTTTCTAGAGCCCGCAGGGTGAGAGCTACTAATGCAGTTACGGCGTCAGAAGCGTCCAAAAGTCGTGCTCGAACGGCAGCCCTCCCAACTCGTAATGATCATGCGCGCCTAGAGGAAAAACCGACAATCGGCTTGAATGGAGGACCAAGCCGACGAGAGGAGCCCCGTGAAGGGCCAGCAGAAGCCAAAGCAGCTAGCAAAGAAGGCCGCGCAGAAGACGCTGAAGGAAAAGCGCCAGGAGAAGAAGGCCAAGAAGAAGGCCGGCGGCGCCTTCGACCACTGATTGGGTCGAGCGAGCGCTAGGCCGGCGCGGCGTCTCGTTCGCGCTTTCGTCTTGACGCTTGCGTCTGCCGCTTCTGCGCCGACAACTCGACCTTCCGCAGGCGGATGCTTTTCGGCGTCACCTCGACGCACTCGTCGTCGCGGATGAACTCCAGCGCCTGCTCGAGGGACAGCGGGCGCGGCGGGATGAGCCGCACCAGCTCGTCGGCTGTGGCCGAGCGCATGTTCGTCAGCTTCTTCTCCTTGCTCGCGTTGACGTCGAGATCCTCGCCGCGGGCGTTCTCGCCGACGACCATGCCTTCGTAGAGCTCCTCGCGCGGGGCGACGAACAGCGAGCCTCGCTCCTGTAGGGCGGCGATCGCGAACGCGGTCGCCTGTCCTCGGCGATCGGCCACGAGCGACCCGGTCGGCCGGGTTCGCAGCTCGCCGTGCCAAGGCTCCCAGCGCTCGAAGACGTGGTGCATGATCCCCGTGCCGCGGGTCTCGGTCAGGAACTCCGTCCGGAAGCCGATCAGGCCTCGCGCGGGAACCAGATACTCCATCCGCGCCCAGCCGGTGCCGTGATTGACCATCTGCTGCAGCCCGCCCTTTCGCAGCGCGAGCAGCTGCGTGACGACGCCGATGTAGTCCTCCGGCACGTCAATCGCGACGCGCTCGACCGGCTCGTGCTTCTTGCCGTCGATCTCGCGCGTCAGGACCTCCGGCTTGCCGACGGTCAGTTCGAAGCCCTCGCGCCGCATGATCTCGACCAGCACGGCCAGCTGCAGCTCGCCGCGGCCCTGCACCTCCCAGACCTCCGGTCGCGCGGTCGGCTGGACGCGCAGCGAGACGTTGCCGACGAGCTCCTGCTCGAGCCGGCCGATCAGCGCGCTCGCGGTCACCTTGTCGCCCTCGGTGCCGGCGAGCGGTGACGTGTTGATCCCGAGCGTCATTGCGAGCGCCGGCTCGTCGACCGTCGTCACGGGCAGCGGGCGCGGATCGTCGGGGTCGGCGATCGTCTCGCCGATCGTCACCTCCGGCAGGCCGGCGAGCGCGACGATCTCGCCCGGGCCCGCCTCCTCGGCCGGGACGCGGTCGAGCACCTCGGTCACGTAGAGCTCGGTCACGCGGGCGTTTTCGATCGTCCCGTCGGCGCGGCACCAGGCGATCAGCTCGCCCTTGCGGATCGTTCCGTGCTGGATCCGGAGCAGCGCGAGCCTGCCGAGGTAGGGCGAGGCATCGAGGTTGGTGACGAGCGCCTGCAGCGGGTGGTCGGGATCGTACGAAGGCGCCGGCACGGTCGCGAGCAGCGTCTGCACGAGCGGACCGAGGTCGTCGGCGAGCTCGTCCGGCGCGAAACCGGCGCGGCCCTCGCGCGCGTTCGCGTAGACGATCGGGAACTCGATCTGCGACTCGTCGGCGTCGAGGTCGAGGAAGAGCTCATAGACCTCGTTCACGACCGCCTCGGGCCGCGCGTCGGAGCGGTCGACCTTGTTGACGACGAGCACGACCGGCAGCCGTGCCTCGAGCGCCTTGCGCAGGACGAAGCGCGTCTGCGGCAGCGGTCCTTCGCTCGCGTCGACGAGCAGCAGGACGCCGTCGACCATCGTCAGGCCGCGCTCGACCTCGCCGCCGAAGTCGGCGTGGCCCGGCGTGTCGACGATGTTCACCTTCGTGTCGCCGATCTGAACGGCCGTGTTCTTGGCCAGGATCGTGATCCCCTTCTCGCGCTCGAGGTCCAGCGAGTCCATGACGCGCTCGGCCACGTCCTCGTTGGCGCGGAACGAGCCTGCCTGCCAGAGCAGGGCGTCGACGAGCGTCGTCTTGCCGTGATCGACGTGGGCGACGATCGCGACGTTGCGGAGATCTTCTCGGCGGGCGGGCATGGCCGGCCAGCGTAGCGGCGGGCGGCGCGCGGAAGCCTCGTTTTCCGGCTCGTAACATCGGGCCATGTCTGTTTCGCTCGCCGCTGCAGTAGGAGTCCTGTGAAGCTCCGGGGAGGGATCGTCGCGGCGCTCGCCGTCGCCGGGGTGTTTCTCGCGGCTGTCCTCGTCCCGCGCCAGGGTCATGGCGCTCCCCTTCGAGCCGGCTGGGAGGCGGGGGAGGAGCACGAGGCCACCCGCGTCGTTCGGGGCGCGCTCTGCGGCGTCGAGCGTTGGCCGGTCAAGACGCTCTCCGATCCGGGGGCGCGGCAGATCGATTTCACCGTCCGTCCCGCGACCGTCCGCTATCTCGGCTCGCTGCAGGCCAACCCGGGCGGCCAGGACTCGCGCGGCCCGCTCGAGACGCGCGTCTTCGGCGTCCAGGCCCGCCTCGTGAGCGTGAAGCGCGAGTTGGATTCGGACTACCACCTCGTCCTCGCGCAGGGTGGCGCGACGATGATCGCCGAGATGCCCTTGACCGGCTGCACCTCCGGGGCGCAGCATCGCTACGCGATGGCGTTGGCGCGGACCGAGCTCGAGCACGCAATGGGCGGCCCCGTCGGGGGTTCATGGATCCACCCGGGCGTGCCGGTGCGAATTGCCGGCGTTCTTTTCTTCGATTTTCCGCACGGGCAGTCGGGACACGCCCGGAACTACGCGGAGTTGCACCCGGTGACGGGCTTTCGCGTGCTGAACGGCTAGGTCCGAGCCGCGATCGCGCCGGAAACCGCCGCGACCAGCACGTCGGCGTGCTCGTCGGCGAAGACGAGCGGTGGCCGGATCTTCAGGACGTTGTCGTGACGGCCGGTGCGGCCGATCAGGATTCCCTCTTCGCGCAGATCGTTGACCACGCGCTCGGCCAGCTGCGGATCGGGTTTCCCCTCGGGGGTCGTGAGCTCGACGCCGACGAGCAGGCCTCGGCCGCGGACCTCGGCGATCGACGGCGCCTGGGCTCGCAAGGCGTCGAGCGAGCTGGCGAGCCGCGAGCCCAACCGCGCGGCGTTCTCGACCAGGCGCCCGTCCTCGATCACGTCGAGGACGGCCAGCGCGGCCTGAGCGGCGACCGGGTTGCCGCCGAAGGTGCTGAAGACCCGCGTCGTCGCGGCGAGGCTGTCGGCGATCTCCCGCCGCGTGATCACGGCCGCGACCGGATAGCCGTTTCCCATCGGCTTGCCGAGCGTGACGATGTCCGGCGTGATGCCGTAGCGCACGAACGACCAGAGGTGCTCGCCCGTGCGGCCGTGGCCTGCCTGTACCTCGTCGGCGACGAAGAGGCCCCCTCCCGCGTGGGTCTCTTCGACCAGTGCGGCGAGGTCCTCGCCTGACGGAAAACGGATGCCGTCGCTCGTGAAGGCGCCGTCGATGAACGTCGCTGCGAGGCGTCCTTGCAGCCGCTCGAGCGCCGTTTGCATGTCCGTGCCGCCGGTTCCGGGCGGGGCGATCGTCTCGACGTTCGCGGGCCGGAACCCGCTCGGCCATTCCTCGGGCGAGAAGTCGGCGATCGCCGTGGTCACGCCGTGGTAGGCGTGCTCGGTCACGATCCCGGCCTGTCCGCCGGTCGCGGCGAGCGCGAACCGCCACGCCAGCTCGTTCGCCTCGCTGCCGGAGTTGACGAGCATCACCGTGTCGAGTCCCGAGCCCGGTGGCATCGAGGCCGTCAGCCGCTCGGCAAGCTCGATCAGCGGCTCGTACAGGTAGCGCGCGTGCGTGTTCACCAGCCGCGTCTGGCGGACAACCGCCTCGGTCACGCGCGGGTGGCCGTGGCCGACGACCGGGACGTTGTTGTAGGCGTCGAGCAGCCGTTCTCCGTCCGCGCCGAAGAGCCAGACGCCTTCGCCGCGGACGACGTGGACCGGACGCCGGTAGGTGAGGTCGGTGAGCGCCGGCCCGAGCGCTTCGCTGCGGCGTCTCGTGAGCTCGCCGGTCGGCACCGGCGGCCGCGGCGCGCCGAGCTCGCGTGCGACCTCGTCGTAGCCGGTCGCGTCGAAGAGCTCGAGCAGCTGCCACGAGTCGTCGTCCCAGGCCTGGATGTAGGCCGCGTTCTCGGGGTAGCGCTCGACGCGCCAGGCGCTGATCGTGACGATCGCGGCCAGGCGCGCTGCCACGAGGTCGGCGAGGACATCGAGCTCCAGCGGTTCGAGCGGGATGCGCGACTCGTAGCCGTCGATCGCGATCCGCGCGACGCGGAAGACGTCGTCAGCGGGACGACCGCGCAGCAGCGAGGCGACCCCGACGGCGAAGTCCGCCACCTGCGCGCCGAACGCGATGTCGCCGAAGTCGGCGATGCCGGAGATCAGGCCCTCGTCGTCGAGGAGCACGTTGTCGAGGTTCAGGTCGCCGTGGACGACCTGCGCGCGGAGCAACGGCCAGCGCGGCGCCACGCGCTCCGCGTAGCGGTCGAGGACGTTCTCGACCAGGCGGCGCCGTGAGATGTCGACGATGGCGGAGACGTGCGGCCGCAGGTCGGCCGCGGCTCCGAGATGCCAGAGCAGCTTCCTCCCCGCCGCCGGGTGGAAGAAGCCACGCAGCGCCAGGTTGAGGCGTGCGTGGGTCGCGCCGTAGGCGAAGAGCGCCCGGTCGTCGAGCTCAGGTCCGCCCGAGCGGCCGTGCAACCGCTCGAACAGCCGAACGTAGTGCGGCCCGTCCGGGCCGTCGTAGCTCGGCCAGTACTCGTCGCTCAGCGCCAGCCGCGGGTGTGCGACCGGCAGCTCGGGGTCGACGCGCGCGACGTGCAGGATCGCCTCTGTCTCGAGCTCCAGCACGGCGGCCTCCTCGCCGACGTTGGAGATCTTGAGTACGCCGCCTGCGCCGCCGTCGTCGATCAGGAAGGTCTGGTCGCGCTCGCTGCCGAGGTCGGTCGCGCGGCCCTCGAGCCCGAACAGAGCGGCGGCGATCGTCGCGACCTCG
>Ga0209474_10005882_pt1 | contig 10402 bp, 10 predicted proteins | sample GraSoiAngelo_145_FD_185902 | JGI IMG/M metagenome (GOLD analysis project Ga0209474, IMG submission 185902) | Grasslands soil microbial communities from the Angelo Coastal Reserve, California, USA - 14_1009_05_20cm (SPAdes) (version 2) | ecosystem: Environmental > Terrestrial > Soil > Grasslands... | reverse complement strand
AATGCTCCTGGCGATCTTCTCGATCAACGAGGTCCCGCTATGAGGCGGTGGCTGCGCGACCAGCGAGGCTTCACGCTCATCGAGCTGATGGTGGTCATCATCGTCCTGGGCCTGCTGGTCGGCCTCGTGGCCCCGCGGCTGTTCGGGCGCGTCGGGCAGTCCAAGCAGGCGGCCGCCAAGGCGCAGATCGAGCTGCTCGGGGCCGGCCTCGATCAGTTCCGGCTCGACATCGGCTCGTATCCGAACACGTCGCAGGGCCTCGACGCCCTGCAGAGAAATCCCGGCGCCCAGAACTGGAACGGCCCCTACCTCAAGAAGGCGGTGCCGAAGGACCCGTGGGGCAACCCGTACAAGTACCGCGCCCCGGGGCAGCACGGCGAGTACGACCTCTGGTCCGAGGGCGCCGACGGCGCGCCGGGCGGCGACGGAGAGAACGCCGACATCGTGTCATGGGACGTGGGGCAGTAGCCCAGACGCGCGGCTTCACGCTCCTCGAGTTGATCGTCACCATGGCCATCGTCGCCGTCGTCGTGGGTCTGACGATTCCCGCGGTCGGCCACTTCACCGAGGGGATCCGGATGCGGGCCGAGGTCGCCGGCTTCTCGGCGCTGCTCCGGCACGCGCGCGAGCGGGCCATCGTGAGCCAGAAGTCCCAGGCGGTCGTCGTCGACGCCGCCGCCCATCGCATCAGCGTGCGCACCGGCGGCCCCGACGGCGAGGTGCGCGAGACGCGGGTCTTGCCCGAGCAGCTGACGGTGGAAGCGACGCCGCCGCCGGCGCTCGTCGTGCGCTTCGAGCCGCAGGGCGGCTCGAGCGGCGGCGACTTCCGGCTCGCCTCCGGCGCCATCACCTATCGCATCACCGTCGACGCGCTCACCGGCCGGGTCCGGAGCAGCCGCCAGTGACGCGCCCCGACGGCTTCACCCTGCTCGAGGTCCTGGTGGCCTTCGCGATCCTGAGCCTCACCGTCGTGGTCGCCGTGCAGGGCTTCGCGCAGGGCCTGCGCCTGCTGAAGCTCTCGGGCGATCACCAGCAGGCCGCCCTGCTGGCCGACCAGAAGGTGCGCGAGGTCACCCTGCCCAAGGAGGGGCGCGAGAGCGGGACCGAGGGCGACTACGCGTGGGAGCGCGTGGTCACGCCGGTGCCGGCGCCCGATCTCGAGGTGCCTGGCCAGGCGCCCCGGTGGCACGTGTACACGATCACCGTGAACGTCGCGTGGGGCGAGCAGAAACGGGCGGTGTCGGTGACGACGCTGCGCACCGTGTCGGACACCGAGCAGAACGCGCCGCCGGGGTCGTCGCTGCAGGGCGCGCCGCTGCCGGGGGGCGCGCGCCGATGAGCCGGCGGCGCCAGCACGGGTTCACCCTGGTCGAGCTGTTGCTCGCGCTGACGATCGTCGGCGCGCTGATGGCCATCGCCTTCGGCGGCCTGCGGGTGGCCGTCGCCTCCTGGCAGCGCGGCGAGGACCGCGCGGAGACGCACCAGCACGTGCGCAGCGTCGCGCTCACGCTGGCCCGCGCCCTGTCGGCGACCTACCCGTACCGGGCGTCGCGCAGCCTGGCGCCGGAGCCGGTCGTGCTGTTCACCGGGTCCGAGCGGCGCGTGGAGTTCGTGACGCAGACAGCGCCGTTCCCGTTTGCGATCCCGATCGCGTTCACCGCCGTCGTGTTCTCGTTCGACGAGACCGGCGAGGGCCTGGTCGTGAGCCAACGGCCGCTGCCGAACCAGGATCCGTTCGACAAGGCCGAGGTCGTGTACCGCGACCCGACGGTGACCTCGCTGAAGCTCTCCTACATGGACGACAGCAGCGGATGGAAGGACACCTGGGACGGCGCCGAGGCCCGGGCGACGCCCCGGGCGGTGAAGCTCACCGTCACCACGACGCTCAACGGCCGCGTGGCGGAGCTGCCGCCGCTCACGGTGTCGTTGCCGATCGCCCCGCCGCAATGAGATGGCCGCCGTCCTCGACGGGGCGCGGCGAGCGCGGGTTCGCCCTGGTGGCCGTGCTGCTGGTCCTCGCGTTCGTCTCCATCATCGGCGCCGAGTTCGCGTACTCGATGCGACTCGAAGCGACGGCCGCCCGCGTCTACAAGGAAACGCTGATCGCCGGCCACCTGGCCGAGGCCGGCCTGCAGCAGGCCATCCGCGAGATCGCGGCCGACTACAGCTACGTCGGCGTCGGCGACGACAAGGAAGCCGAGCTCGACAAGGACTGCCCGCTCGTCTTCTACAACAACGCGCGGCTCGCCCTCACACGCCTGCCGCATCGCAACGTCCCGCTCGGCGCCGGCCAGTTCACCTACTGCATCACCGACGAGGAGGCGCGGCTCAATCTGAATACCTCGCAGCCCGACCGTCTGGACCGCCTGCTCCAGGCGATCGGCGTGGAGAAGGAAGACCGCGACATCATCAACGACAGCCTGCAGGACTGGAAGGACGCCAACGAGGAGCACCGGCTCAACGGCGCCGAGAGCGAGGACTACTACCTCAAGCTGCCGGTGCCCTACCGCTCGAAGAACGGCAACCTGGACACCGTGGGCGAGCTGCTCCAGGTCCGCGGCTTCACGCCGAAGCTCATGGACGGTGTCGACGGCAAGCGCGGGCTGGCGGCGTTCGTGACCGTCAAGGGGTCGCAGCAAGGCACCGTCAACATCAATACCGCCAGCCATGAGGTCCTCCGCGCACTGAACGTCGGGGAAGCGATGTTCACCTCGATCGAGCAGACACGGCGGCAGGCTCCGTACACCACCAACCCGGGCGTCCAGGGCGCCGCCTTCTCGAGCCGCACCTTCCGCATCGAGGCGCAGGGGCTCATCGATGGCCATGTGCGCGCACGACTCACCGCCGTCGTGCAGAAGCGCCAGGACAACACCGGGGTGGTCGTGCTCGAGTGGTCGGGCATCCGCTGAGGGCCGATTTCCCTTCTGCCGCCGAGGGTTACCGTTTAATCTCGTCTCATGAAGTTGAATCTCCCGAAGTACAACCCGGTCCGCGTGGCCGTCGTCCTCCTGGGCGATCGCCTCGCGGTCGCGGCGGTGTCCGGTGAGCGGGTGGAGACCTTCAGCATCGCCACCGAGAATCCGGCGGCGGCGCTGCGCGAGGAGCTGACCGCCCGCCAGATCGCGCCGCGCTCGGTCGCCCTCGGCCTGTCCCGCGCGGCGGCCTTCGTGAAGCCGATCGACGTCCCGACCGTCGGCGGCGACCTGCGCGAGATGCTCCGGCTGAACCTCGAGGGCCACGTGCCGTTCGCCGCCGACGACGCCGCCTTCGACTTCGTCCCGCTCGCGGCCGACGCCGGCGACGCGGCCCCGCGCGACGAGCCGCTGCGGCGGGTGCTCGTCGTCGCTGCCGAGCCGCGCGTGGTCGATGCCGCGCTGCGCCTCGCCGAGGAAGCCCAGCTGCGGCCGGCCTCGCTGACCGTCGCCGTGCACGACCTGCCGGCCCTGGCGCGGTTCGCGCGGGGCCAGCGCGTCGTCTGGGTGCATCGCACCGGCGCCGCCGCGGACGTGCTCTGCCTGGTCGGCGGCGCGCTGCAGCTGAGCCGCGCGGTGCCGGGCGGCGACGAGGCCACGATCGCCGAGGAGATCCGCCGCACGCTGACGGTCGTCCGCTGGAAGGGCTGCGACGCGATCTGGGTCTCCGGCGACCTCAGCCCCGCGGCGGCGCCGCTGGCCACGCTCGACGCGCCGGTCACCGAGCCCGACTACACGCCCCGGGCGCAGGGCCGCCTGGCGGCGCTGGCGCCGGAGGAGCGCGGCGCCCACATGCTCGCGCTGGCGACGGCGAGCGCGCGGGGCGGTCGGCCACTGGACCTGTTGCCGGTGCCGTTGCGGCCGCGGCGGCTCACGAAGGCGCAGGCGGTCACGCTCGGCGTCGCCACGGCCGCCACGCTGCTGCTGATCACCGCCCTGCTGGTCCCCAGCTTGCGCGAGCAGCGCCAGCTGTTGCGGATCAACGTCGAGATCACGCGCGTCGATCCGGACGTGCGCAGCGTCGAGCGCCTCCTGCGCGACCTCGAGCGCAAGCGCAAGCTGCTCGCCACGATCAACGGGATCGAGACCAACGCCATGCGCCCGCTGCCGGTGCTGCGCGAGCTGACGGAGCTCCTGCCCAGCGACACGTGGCTCACGACCCTGTCGCTCGATCAGAAGGGCGTCGAGCTGACGGGCCAGGCGGCCGCCGCCAGCGCGCTGATTCCGTTGCTGGAGAACTCCCCCGTGCTCGAGCGCGTCGAATTCTCCTCGCCGGTGACGCGCGGGCGCGACAAGGAGCAATTCCGGATCCGCGCGGCATGGGAGGCGGGCGGCGCCCAGGCCCGCACGGCGACCCCGGCGAGCGCGCCCGTCGGCGCGCCGCCGGTCGTCGGCGTCCCCCCGGCGGGGCCCACGCCGCCGCCGGGCGCCGCGCCCCCGATTCACGGTGACACTCCCACCGTCCCCGGTGGCGGCGGCGCGCCGATCGTTCGGGGTGGACCGCGCCGGCCCCAGCCGTCGGGCGTGCAGGCGCCGCCGGCGCCGATCCAGGCGGCGCCGCCGCGTACCGGAGCCCAGCAGTGATCGGCGGCTCGCTGTCGCGGCGGGAGCGCACGATCGTCGGCGTCGGCGGCGTGGCCCTCGTGGTCGTGCTGGGCTGGGTCTTCGTCGCCCAGCCCATCGCCGAGCGCAGCCGCGTCACCAGCGAGCAGGTCCCGAGTCGCTCGCAGGTGCTCGCCCGGCGGCTCGACCTGCTCGGTCGCAAGGACGCGATCGCCAGGGAGCTGGACGCCACGAATGCGGAGATCGCGCGGGCGTCGGCTCGCTTCCTGACCGAGGCGGCGCCCGCGGTCGCGGCCTCCGAGCTCCAGAAGCTCACCAAGGACATGGCCGCCCAGGCCAACACCGAGATCCGGAGCGAGCGGATCCTGCCACCCGTCGAGCGGGGCGAGCTCCTCGAGATCCCCGTCGAGATCGCGGTCTCGGGCGAGATCCGCCAGCTCGTCGACTTGCTGTCGAGGCTCGAGGCCGCCCCAAAGTTATTGACCGTTCAGGACTTACGCGTCAGAGTAGTCAACGTCAGTCAGCCGAAGGAGCTGCTCGCGACGCTGACCATTTCCGGGTACATCCTGCCCGGGAAGTCGAAGACGTGATGCCCAAGAAGCTACTGATCATCAACCTGATCTTGCTGGCGATCGCCGCTGCAAGCGTGCTGTTCATCGTGCGCCAGTTCACGGCGCCGATGCCGATGCCGCTTGCCAGCCGTGGCCGGCCGGCACCGGCCGGAACGGCGACCGGCCGCGGCCAGGATGGCTCACGCTCGCCCTTGGGAGCCTACGGCGTCGTCGCCTCCAAGAACCTCTTCAGCCCCACCCGCACGGAGGCGCCGGTCACGCAGAGCACCGCCGGGGCGTCGGCGACCATGAAGCCGAACCTCTACGGGGTCGTGCTGCGCGAAGGCGCGCCGATCGCCTACCTCGAGGACCCGACGACCAAGCGCGTGTCCGGCTACCGCATCGGCGATGCCGTGGGCGGAGGCACCGTGCAGGCGATCAACGCCGACAGCGTCACGATCAACCGGCCCGATGGCAAGCTCGACGTTCGGCTGCGCGATCCGAGCAAGCCGCGGCCGGCCGCGGGACCGGCCACGGCGGGGGTGCCGCAGACGCCGGGCGCTCAACCGGCCGGCACGCAGCCGGGGCTGCCCGGCGTGATCCCGCCGGCGATGCCGCCGATCGTTCCCACGATCCCTGGGCAGGTGCCGGGACAGCCGGGCGTGGTGCCGGCGCCCGTCACTCCGAGCGCGCCGCCCATCGTTCCCGGACGTCGTCCGCTGCCCCCGAATCTCTTGCGTCGCCTCCCGCAAGCGCAGCCGGCCGATGCCCCGCAGCAGTGATGTCAGCAGCTGCATCGCCGCCGTTGTTGCCGTCGCGCTGCTGAGCGGCTGCGCGTCCTCGCGCGCCCCGCGCGCCAAGCTTCCCCAGCCACCGCCGCTGCCCGCGCCCGTCGTCGAGCCGTCCACGCCGCCGGCGGCGCCGGCCACGCCGACACTGTCGGTCGGTCCGCGCACCGACACGCCGCGCGCCACGGCCCAGGCCGCGCCGCCGCCGGCGGTCACCTTTCCGACCGCGCCGCCCACGGCGCCGCCGGTGCCGCCCGGCCAGCGGGGGCGCTTCATCGTGCTCAACTTCGACAACGCCGACATCGAGACCGTCGTGCACGCGGCCAGCGAGATCGTCGGCTTCAACTACGTGATCGGGCCCGGCGTGTCGGGCAAGAAGGTCACCGTGCAGACGTCGGGCCGCATCCCGCAGGAAGACGTGTTCGGCGTCCTGCTGGCGATCCTCGAGGTCCACGGCGTGACGGCCGTCCGCTCGGGGAACCTCTACAAGATCGTGCCAATCGAGGGCGCGCGCGAGCGCGCGGTGCCGACGATCGTCGGCGCGACGTCGGACCCGACGCGGACGGGCGACGAGGTGGTCACCCAGATCGTGCCCGTGCGGTTCGCGGCGGTGACCGAGCTGGGCACCCTGCTGCGACCGCTGATCTCCGCCAAGGGCACCCTGATCGCCAACCGCGAGACGGGGGTCCTGATCATCACCGACTCGGCGTCGAACATCGCCCGGCTGCTCGACATCATCAGGCTCGTCGACGTCGAGATCTCGCTGGACGAGCTGCAGATCATCCCGCTCGCGTACTCCGACGCCGCCGAGATGGCGAACATCCTCAACCAGCTGTTCCAGGCCGGGCGGCTGCGCAGCACCACGGCCGGCGGCGGGCTGCCGGCCGCGACGCCGGCGCCGGGCGCGCCCGGCGTCACCGGGCCCGGCGGCGCCACCGGCCAGACGGCCGGCGCCGAGCGGCCCCCTCTGATCGTGGCCGAGCGCCGCTCGAACTCGCTGATCATCAACGCGCGCAAGGGCGAGCTCGAGACCATCCGCCGCGTGATCGAGAAGCTCGACGTCAACGTCAGCGGCGGGCGGCGGGTCTTCATCTACTACGCGGAGAACGCCAAGGCCAAGGACCTGGCGGCCACTCTGAACGCGATCTACGGCGCGCGGGAGACGGTGCAGACGACGACCACGCCGACGACGACGCCGGCCTCCCAGGCCGGGCGCGTCCCCGGCCAGCCCCCCCCGCCGACGCCGCCGGCGCCCTCGGTGGCGCCGGGACTGCCGCTGGCCGCCGGCACCGCCGAGGCGCCGCTGGCCGAGGGCCAGGTCCGCTTCATCGCCGACGAGACGACGAACGCGATCATCGTCACCACCACGCCCCGACAGTGGTCGGACATCGAGGCGACGATCAAGCAGCTCGACCGGATGCCCCGGCAGGTGCTGATCGAGGTGCTGGTCGCCGAGATCACGCTCAACGATGACACCCGCCTGGGCATCGACTGGGCGCTGCGGGCCGGCAAGTTCGGGATCGCCAATGCGAACGCCAACAGCGGGACCGCCAACATCCTGCCGACGGCGCCGTCCCCGAGCAGCAGCTCCGGCTCGTCGACCTTCACCTCGCCCTCATTCAACATCCCGGTAGCGGGCAGCGCCCTGGCGTTCGGTCCGGTCGGCGCGGGCCTGACCGCCTTCACGTTCGCCAGCGACCGGTTCCTCGCGATGCTGAACACGCTGGCATCCGAGAACAAGGTGAACATCGTCTCGAACCCGCACGTGATGACGTCGGAGAACAAGAAGGCGGTCATCAACGTGTCGACCTCGGTGCCGATCATCACCGGCCAGCAGACGAGCACGGTGAGCACGCCCGGCACCACGTCCGGCAGCACCAGCACGACGATCACCACCGGCGGCGTCAACCAGACCGTCGAGTATCGCGACGCCGGTGTCGTGCTGACCGTGACGCCGCGCATCGGCGAGCGCGGCACCGTGGCCCTGGACGTCAAGCAAGAGGTCAACTCCGTCGGACCGGCCGTGCCCCCGACCAACTCCCCTTCGTTCGTGAAGCGCGAGGCCGAGACGTCGGTGGTGCTGCTCAACAGTCAGACGCTGGTGCTGGGCGGGCTCATCCAGGATCAGGTGACGATCAACGACAACGGCATCCCGTTCCTCAAGAACATCCCGATCATCGGCTACCTGTTCGGGCTCAAGGAGCGGCAGGTGCAGAAGACCGAGCTGCTGTTGCTCATCACGCCCCGCGTGATCGGCACCGCGATCGACGCGGCCCGGATCACCGACGAGATGCGGCGGGCGACGCCCGAGCTGAACGAGGCGGTCCGCAGCGCTCCCCGCCGGCCGACCTCCGGCCCCCCGCCGACCGGCGAGATTCCGATCCCCGGCGCCGTGCCGCTCGGACCGACCAGCGCGCCGGTGCCGACGCCCGTTGCACCGGCCGTCCCCGTCGGCGCGACGCCGCCGGTGCCGGCGCCGGTCGCGCCGCGCCCGGTGACGCCGCCTGCAGCCACGGGCGTGCCACCGATTCCGCCGGTGCCGCCGCCGGCCGTCGTTCCACCGCCGCCGACGGGACCGGTGCCCGGACCCGCGAGCGGCGTGCCACCGATTCCGCTGATGCCGACCGCCCCGGTCCTGCCGGCGCCGACCGCCGTCCCACCGCCCGCGCCGTCGGTCGAGCCGCCGTCGACACCGCCGGCGTCAACGCCACCGACCTCGGCCGTGCCACCATCCGGCCCGGCGCCCATCGTCGCGCCGCCGGCGGCAACGACACCGGCGCCCGCGCCCGGAATCGTCAGCCCGGAGCCGCCGGGCTCCCCGGGCACCGCGCATCCGACGGCGCCGGCGCGCCCCGCACCACGCGTCGGCCCGCCGCTCCGCCCGCGCCCCTTCCCGGCCCCGCCGGCGCCGACAGGTCCACCGCCCACCACCGAGGGCACGACGCCGTCTGCGCCCGAGCCGGCGCCGACACCGCCAACGACGGACTAGACCTCAGGCGCCGGTGAACTTCGGCGGACGCTTGTCGAAGAACGCGGCGAGCCCTTCCTGGTGGTCGTCGCTCGCGATCGCCAGGCCCTGCGAGTAGGCCTCGAGGTCGAGCGCAGCGGCCAGATCGCTGGTGGCGGCGCGGTTCACCATGTGCTTGGCCAGGCGCACCACGGCGGGCGGACCGCCGGCGATCTTCTCGGCCAGCGCGCGCGTCACCTTCTCGAGCTCGCCGACCGGCACCACCCGGTTGACGAGCCCGATACGTGCGGCCTCGCCCGCGTCGAACACGTCGCCCGTGAAGATGAGCTCCTTGGCGCGCGCCAGGCCGACGAGCCGCGACAGCAGCCAGGTCCCCCCGCCGTCCGGCACGAGGCCGATCTTGTTGAAGAGCTCCCCGAACTTCGCGCGGTCGGAGGCGACGACGAGATCGCAGCAGAGCGCCAGGTTGGTCCCCGCGCCCACCGCGTAGCCGTCGACCATGGCGATCGTCGGCCTCGCGAAATCGACCAGGCGCAGCACCATCGTGTTCAGCATCTGCACCCGCGCGCGGCCCTCGGCGGCCGTCTGGCGACGCTCGCGCATGGCCTTGACGTCGCCGCCGGCGCAGAAGTGTCCGCCGCTGCCGGTGAGGATCAGCACACGGGCGGCCGCGTCGGCCTCGACCTCGTCGAGCGCGGCGACCAGCTCTTGGCGCATCGTGAGATCGATCGCGTTGCGCGCATCGGGCCGGTTGAGCGTGATGGTGGCCAGCGGCCCGGTCCGTTCCACGAGCAGTGTCTGATAACCCATGGTGTCTTCTCCTCGGGCAGCGATGCGCGACTATAGTACAATCGCGGGGTCGACATGCGGCTCATCGGCATGGTCCACGTCGGCCCGTTACCCGGCAGTCCCCGCTGGGAGGGCTCTATCGAGCGGCTGATCGCCTCCGCGCTCGACGACGCCCGCGCGCTCGTCGAGGGCGGCATGGACGCGCTGCTCCTCGAGAACTACGGCGACGCCCCGTTCACGCCGGGCCGGGTCGAGCCAGCCACCGTCGCCGGCCTCGCCGTCGTGGCGCGTGAGATCCGCCGCGCGCTGCCGCAGGCGCCGCTCGGCATCAACGTGCTCAAGAACGACGCCCGGGCCGCCCTGGCCATCGCCTGCGCCGTGGGCGCGCGCTTCATTCGCGTCAACGTCCACGCCGGCGCCGTCCTCGCCGACCAGGGCATCGTGCACTCCGACGCCTACGGCACGCTGCGCGACCGGCGCCTGCTCGGCGTCGACATCGCGATCTTCGCCGACGTCGGCGGCAAGCACGCGGTGCCGCTGGCGCCGATCGACCTCGAGCAGCATGCGCGCGACCTCACGCACCGCGGCCTGGCCGACGGGCTCGTCGTCTCCGGGCAGGCCACCGGCGCCGTGACGCCGATCGACGACCTCAAGCGCGTGCGCAGCGCCGTGCCCGACGTGCCACTGCTCGTCGGCAGCGGCGTGACGCCGGAGACGGCGGCCGAGCTGCTCTCGGTGGCCGACGCCCTCATCGTCGGCACCGCGGTGAAG
>Ga0209474_10005881_pt1 | contig 10403 bp, 11 predicted proteins | sample GraSoiAngelo_145_FD_185902 | JGI IMG/M metagenome (GOLD analysis project Ga0209474, IMG submission 185902) | Grasslands soil microbial communities from the Angelo Coastal Reserve, California, USA - 14_1009_05_20cm (SPAdes) (version 2) | ecosystem: Environmental > Terrestrial > Soil > Grasslands... | reverse complement strand
GTTGACTGGAAAATCACTCCCTCGACCCAGGAGGCCCTGGCCGCCGCGCTCAAAGCGCTGGGTAAGAAGTGATGGGCGGCGCTGACCAGGGGTCCCCACAAAATCTCGGCGAAGCTCCCGATTTCGTGGGGGACAAGGATCGGGTGCTGGATGCGCGAGTCGACGACGACCAGTACGACCTGACGCTTCGGCCTCGAATGCTCTCCGAGTACGTCGGACAGCTTCAGGTGCGCGAGAACCTGGGCATCCTGCTCGAGGCGGCTCGGCGGCGCGGTGAGCCCGTCGAGCACGTGCTCCTTTGTGGTCCGCCCGGCCTGGGCAAGACGACGCTCGCACACATCATCGCCAACGAGCTCGGAGTGGCAATCAAGGTCAGCTCGGGTCCGGCGATCGACCATCAGGGTGCGCTCGGGTCGATCCTGCTCAACCTCACCACACGCGACGTGTTTTTCATCGACGAGATCCATCGCCTGAACAGCGTGGTCGAGGAATCGCTCTATCCCGCGCTCGAGGACTTTCGCTTCGATGCTGTGTTGGGGAAGGGAGTGGGGGCGAGCGCTGCCACTCTGCCCCTACCGCACTTCACGTGCGTCGGTGCCACCACCCGGCAGGGCCTGTTGAGCGGCCCGCTGCGCGATCGGTTCGGTGCCGTCTACAGGCTCGACTTCTACACCAAGCCGGAGCTGGAGAGCATCGTCCGCCGGTCCGCACGGATCCTCGACATCGAGATCCAGGAGGAGGCGGTTTCGGAGATCGCCCGCCGTGCTCGGGGCACACCGAGGATCGCCAACCGCCTCCTGCGCCGGGTGCGTGACTACGCGCAGGTGCGGGGCGACGGGCGGGCGACGGTGGAGTCCACCCGTCAGGCGCTGGAGATGCTCGACATCGACGAGCTCGGCCTGGAGCCGCTCGACCGGCGTCTGCTCGAGACGCTGATCAAAAAGTTCAAGGGCGGCCCGGTCGGGCTCGACACGATCGCGGTGTCGCTCTCGGAGGAGCCCGAGACCATCGAGGACGTCCACGAGCCGTACCTGATGCAGATCGGGTTCATGGCCAGGACCGCCCGCGGCCGCATCGCAACCGAGCTTGCCTACCAGCATCTCGGGATCGCACCCCCGGAGGGTCAGCCCCGCCTACTCTGAGGGCAGATGCAGGACGCCGGCCGGATTTTGCTGGTGTTCGGGGTGCTGCTCGCGATCATCGGCGGCGGCATGATGCTGTTCGGGCGCTTCCAGCTCCCGGGCGACCTGACCTTCCGGAGTGGAGGCTTCACCCTCTACCTTCCGATCGCGACCTGCATCATCCTTTCGATCCTGCTCACAGTCGCCCTCAATTTTCTCTTCCGGCAGCGGTAGGCCGGCATTTCCTAGACTTCACAAGCCGTGCTGCAGCTGATCCTGAGCTGGCCCGTCCGGGTGTTCATCGTCCTGCTCCTTGCGGGATCGATCGCCATCGACGGTGCCGGCTACATCTACCGAGCCGTGAATCACTACCCGATGACAGGTAGGGTCCCCGGCCTTCCGCCGAACTACTTCGGCTGGCAGCTCTACATCCACAAAGGCCTCGACCTTGCGGGTGGAACTCACATCGATTACCAGCTCACCGGCTTCCCGCCCGGCCAGTCGCGCTCCGCCGTCCAGCAGCGCACGATCGACGTGATCAACAAACGCGTCAACGCGCTGGGGGTCAGTGAGCCCGAGATCCGTGGCGCCGGCTCGAACAACGACCGCATCACCGTCGATCTGGCCGGGGTCTCGGCGGACCAGGCGCAGAAGGCGATCGGGCGCGTCACCAAGCTCGTCTATACCAAATGGGTAGCTGACTCCAAGGTCACGAACGGGCCCGAACCGGGCTACAAACCTGCGTTCGTCGGTCTCACCGGCGACGACATCCAGAGCGCCAATGCGAGCCTCGACCAGAACGGAACCCAGTGGACGGTCAACATCACCTTCACGTCTCAAGGCGCGAGCACGTTCTCGAACCTGACTCGGGCCAACGTGGCCGCGTGCCCCGGCAACAGCGACACCGACCCCGCCGCGCAGTGTCCCCAGCGGTTCCTTGCCATCTGGCTGAACCTCACCCAGCAGGACATCGACAACTGGGAGAACCCCGAATACGTGGCCACCATCTCGCGACCGTGGGACAGCCCGCAGAACGCAACCGACCCCACTCCCAAGCTGCTCACGAACCCGATCACTCGTGAGGAGATCGACGGCGGTCAGGCGGTGATCAGCGGCACCTTCACACAGCAGACGGCCCAGGACCTCGCCACCGGTATCAACTCCGGATCACTGCCTGTCAACCTCGAGGTCCTCGACGTGCAGCAGGTGGGCTCAACCCTCGGCGCCGAATCCGTGAAGTTGAGCATCGCGGCGGGCCTGCTCGGGCTGACGATCGTGGTCGTCTTCATGATCATCTACTACCGGGTCCCAGGGCTTCTGGCCAGTCTGGCCCTCGTTTTCTACGCGGGCGCTGTATTCGCGATCTTCAAGGCCTTACCGGTGACACTCACGCTTGCCGGTATCACTGGATTCATCCTGTCAGTCGGTATGGCCGTAGACGCCAACGTGCTGATCTTCGAACGATTCAAAGAAGAGGTGCGTGCAGGCCGCACCATACCTGCCGCCGTCGATGCCGCGGTGCATCGCGCCTGGCCAGCGATCCGCGACTCCAACACATCCACTCTCATCACCTGCGGCATCCTTCTCTTCGTCGGTCCAGCTCAGATCAAGGGATTCGCGGTTGTGCTGGGCATCGGCGTGCTCGCAAGCCTCTTTTCGGCACTGGTCGTAACCCACAACCTGCTGGCGATCATCCTCAACTGGGGCAGCGTGCGCAAACCCACGCTGCTTGGAGTCGATCGTGTTCGAACCGGCTGACCCCAAGCGCGTCGCGGCGAGTGCTGAGCCGGAGGAGGATGACGACGACCCGGCCATCGTCGACGTAGAGCGAGCGGTCGAAGAGGATAAGGAAGAAGAGGCCGAGGAGGAGAAGGCTCCGGAGAAGGTCCCGGCTCCACCGCGTGTGCGCCGCCTGGATGTTGTCGGCCGCAGGAACTGGTTCTTCCTGATCTCGCTGCTGATCATCATCCCCGGCATCATCTCGATGAGCTCCAGGCACTTTCTCCTTGGCATCGACTTCGCCGGTGGCACCGAGTTCACCGTCAAGTTCCACAACAACCCTTCGGTCGCGCAGGTCGAGAATGCCGTGTCGGCGGAGAACATCGCCGGATCGGTGATCTCGGCCGGCGGGAATGTGTACATCATCCGCACGCTGCCGCTATCGCCTGCCCAGACGGTGAACGTCGAGAACCACCTCATCTCGCGAGTCGGACCCATGGACGTCCAGCAGGTGCAGGTGGTGGGTGGGACGATCGCGAAGGAGACCATCGAGTTCGCCGTGCTCGCGGTCGTGCTCGCATCGGTGGCGATCCTCTTGCTGCTGGCGATCCGTTTCCGAAACGTACCTGGAGGATGGCGCGCAGGCTTTCAGTTCGGCGGTTCGGCCCTGGCTGCCCTTCTGCACGACGTCTTCCTGCTCACAGGGCTCTTCTCGATCATGGGGACTGTGCTGGGATGGCGCATCGGGGAGATCGACAGCCTTTTCGTGACCGCTGTGCTGACCGTGGTCGGCTTCTCGGTGCACGACACCATCGTGGTCTTCGACAGGATCCGCGAGAACCTGCGCCACAGCCAGCGGCTTTCGTTCGAGCAGGTCGTGAACCTCAGCATCATGCAGACCGCTGCGCGGTCGATCATCACCAGCTTTACGGTCGTCCTCGTCCTGGTTGCGATCCTCATTTCAGGTGGGTCGACCCTGAAGGGATTCGCGCTTGCGCTGGTGATCGGCATCGTGTCCGGGACCTACTCCTCCATCTTCAACGCGGCGCCCCTGCTAGTGGTCTGGCGGAGACTTCAACCGGTCAGGTAGCGAGTTTTAGCCGTTCGGGCGCAAATGGCCCCTCCTGAGTGGCTGGATGGCACCATCCGGCCCAATCGGCACCGCATCGAGTCGCGTAATGTAAATGCACCGCCACATGCCGACCTGGCCAATACCGTCGATCAAAGCCCTGCTCGAGCCTACGCTCGAGCACATGGGCTATGAGCTCTACGCAGTGGAGCAATCGGGCCAGTCGGGGCGGACTCTGCGGGTCTCCATCGACCGGCCGGAGCCAATCACCATCGCTGACTGCGAGCGGGTCAGCCGGGTGATCGGACCAATCCTGGACCACGCGGGCACCATTCCCGGTCCATACGACCTGGAGGTCTCGTCCCCCGGCGCCGAAAGACCTTTGCGTGGAAAGCATGAGTACGAGCGTTTCAACGGAAAGCGGGTGAATGTGCGCTATCGCAGCGGCGAGAGTGACGCGGTCGTCGAGGGCGATCTGGTCGCGGTCGACGACGCCGGCATCGCCGTGCAGGCGCGGGGTGTTCGCGGGCGCGCGCCCGTGATCGTTCACATAGCGTGGGATGACGTTGCCTCGGGCAGGCTCGCGGTCAGTCTCTGAACCGTCCACCGAGAGCCTCGCAGAAGCGCTCAACGCGCTCTGCGCCGAGGTTGGGATTCCGTTCGACGAGATGCTGCATACGGTCGAGGAGGCGCTCGCGGTGGCCTACGTGCGCGCATTCAACCCCCCGGGAATCGTGACTGTGAAGCTCGACACCGTGACAGGTGCACTGGACGTGACCAGCCGGGTTCTGCAGCCCGATGGCAGTCAGATTGGGCGAACACTCCCATCTGAAGACTTCAAGCGCCTCGCCGCTCAGACCGCCAAGCACGCAGTGCTCAGGCACATCCACGACCTCGAGCGGGACAAGGCACTGCGCGAGGTCTCCGAGCACAGGGGCGAGCTCGCGACCGGCATCGTCGACCGCATCGAGGCGGGCACCGTCTACGTGGATCTAGGCCGCGCGGAAGGCGTGATGCCGCCTGAGGAGCAGATTCCCGGTGAGCAGCTCCAACCAGGGCGGCCGGTACTGGTCGTCATCCTCGACCCCCAGCGCAACCTGCGCCAGGCTCAGGTTCGGGTCTCCCGCGCGGCGCGTGCTTTCGTCCACCGGCTGCTCGAGGCCGAGGTGCCCGAGATCAAGGCGGGTACTGTCGAGATCAAGGCTCTGGCGCGCGAGCCAGGCCTGCGGACCAAGATCGCAGTCTCATCCACCGAGCCTGGGCTGGATCCGGTCGGCGCGTGCGTCGGACCCAAGGGTGTTCGCCACCGCGCAATCCTCAGCGAGCTCGCAAGCGAGCATGTCGATATCGTGCCCTGGTCTGATGACTCCGAGGCATTCGTCGCCGCAGCCCTCGGGCCGGCGAAGGTGGAGTCCGCCTCGATCGACCGCTCGACTCGAACGGCGACGGTCCTGGTGCCGCGGGTACAGCTCTCACTTGCCATCGGACGCGACGGGCAGAATGCACGCCTCGCCGCCAAGCTGACCGGCTTTCGCATCGACATCAAGCCCAGCGATTCCGACTCGCACGCTGATGGCGAAATCGCGCCATGAGCCAGTTCGGACCTGCGTCGCCTGCCGCGAGGAGGCAGGCAAGCGGACGCTGGTCCGGATCGTGCGCACCGCCGATGGCTCGGCTGCCGTGGACAGGACCGGGCGTGCACCTGGCCGGGGGGCCTACCTGCATCGGGACGAGGCCTGCATCCAGGCCGCCCGCAAGCGCCGTCACCTTGAACGCTCGCTCGGAGCGTCGGTGGCTCTGGAGCTCTGGAGCGAGCTGACCGCCTGAGGCTCCCGATTGGGCAATTCGCCCGATGGGGATAATTAGGGCTTCCGGATGAAAGCACACGAACTTGCGCGCGAACTTGGAATCAGCCAGAAGGAGCTGGTGAACTTTCTCCAGCAGAGAAGGCTGACTCGCAACCCGACCGCCCCGCTGGCTCCCGGGGCGATCGAAGCCGCCCGCTCGGCCTTCAAGCCTGCCTCGGTGGCCGTGAAGATCGAGCCGAACGGGGAGCGCAAGGCGGTGCTGCCGCCGACCCTGACGGTGAAAGACCTCGCGGAGAAGCTCGGGGTCAGCCCGGTCGAGGTCATCAAGAAGCTGATGACATCCAACATCATGGCCACGATCAACCAGGTCATCGACTTCGCGACCGCGGAGATCGTCGCTGACGAGTTCGGGTTCACGGTCGAGCCGGTGAAGAGCGAGGACGTGGTAACTGTCGAGTCGGCCAAGGGTGAAGGCGACGTCGTCACCACCTCGCGGGAAGAGCTTTTCTCCCTTGCGAACGAGGATCCGAGCAAGCTCATGACGCGCCCGCCGATCGTGACGGTGCTCGGCCACGTCGACCACGGGAAGACCTCGATCCTCGACTCGATCCGTAAGACGCACGTGGCCACGGGCGAAGCCGGAGGGATCACGCAGCGGATCGGCGCCTACAAGATCGAGACTGCGGACGGGCACCCGGTGGTTTTCATCGATACGCCGGGCCACGAGGCGTTCACCGCCATGCGCGCGCGCGGCGCCCAGGTCACCGACCTGGTCGTGCTGGTCGTGGCCGCCGATGACGGTGTGATGCCTCAAACGATCGAGGCCATACAGCACGCCCGCGCAGCCAAGGTCCCAATCGTCGTCGCCATCAACAAGATCGACAAGGACAACGCCAACGTCGACCGCGTGCATCAGGAGCTCGCCGAGCAGGGCATCGTCACCCGCCACTACGGAGGCGAGTTCGAGTGCGTGCACGTCAGCGCGAGAACCGGCCAGGGCATCGAAGACCTGCTGACCACAATCGTGCTGTCCTCAGACATCCTCGAGCTGAAAGCAAACCCGAATCGCAATGCGATCGGGACCATCGTCGACGCGCACCTCGAGCGCGGCCGCGGCCCGGTCGCCACGGTGCTCGTGCAGGCAGGCACGCTTCGGGTCAGTGACGACTTCGTCTGCGGCCATATCTACGGCCGCGTGCGCGCCCTGTCCGATGACCGAGGCCGAAGCGTGACCGAAGCCGAGCCGGCTACGCCAGTGGTCGTGTCCGGAATGAGCGAGGTGCCGCAGGCCGGCGACATCTTCCAGGTCGTCGGCTCCGAGAAGGCGGCCCGGCAGATCGCGCTGACCAAGCTCATGGAGCGGCGCACGCAGGAGGCGGCGAAAGACTTCGCGCCGAGGATCACGCTGGAGGAGCTGGCCCGCCGAGCCAAGGAGGGCGAGGTCAAGGAGCTCAGCCTGGTCGTCAAGGCGGACGCGCAGGGCACGCTCGAGGCGGTGCTGGCCGCCCTGCAAAAGATCGAGGACCCGGTGGTGGCGATCAAGATCGTCGGCCAGGGTGTGGGAGCGGTCAGCGACTCGGACCTGCTGCTGGCCAGCGTCTCCAGCGCGATCATCGTGTGCTTCAACCTCAAGTCGACGGCCGCGTCACAGGCGGCCGCCGAACGGACCAAGGTCGAGGTTCGCTACTACGACGTCATCTACAAGCTGACGGAGGACGTAGAGCGCGCCGCGAAGGGCATGCGCGAGCCCACCTATCGGCAGATTCGCGAGGGTAGGGTTGAGGTCATCACCCCGATCAAGATCCCGCGTCTGGGGGTGATTGGAGGCAGCCGCGTGGTGGAGGGCAAGGTCAGCCGTGGTGGCTGGGTCAAGCTGATGAGGGGAAAGGAGATGGTGTTCGAAGGCCGGATCAGCTCGCTGAAGCACTTCAAAGAGGACGTGCGCGAGATGCCGGCCGGCCAGGAATGTGGAATCGGGCTCGAAGGCTTCGAGGCTTTCCAGCCAGGGGACACGATGGAGACGTATCGGCTCGAGCGGGAAGAGATCTGATTCTTTATTGACTGCTCCGGAGGTCGTCATGACCAGCTACAGGACCGACCAGGTCGGCGAGCAGGTGCGCGAGGAGATCATGGCCATCATCCGGCGTGATCTGAAAGACCCGCGTATCGGCTTTGTGAGCATCACGGCCGTGCGCATGTCCCCGGACCTGCGCCAGGCGCGCGTACGCGTCAGCGTGCTCGGCAACGAGGAGCAGCAGAAGGCGTCGATCGCCGGGTTGGTCTCGGCGCGCGGTCTCATCCGTCACGAGCTCGGACGCCGATTGCAGAACCTGAAGTACTCACCCGAGCTTCGCTTCGAGCTCGACCCTTCGATTGAGTACAGCGTCCACATCGCCGAGCTGCTCAAGGAGGTCCTCCCCTCAGGCCGCGACCAAGCCGAGGAGGTCGACCGATAGCCACCGCACGCTCTGAGACGCGACTGCTGTACGACGAGATCAGGGAGCTCATCGAGGCCAACCAGGAGGTCCTCATCTTCGGCCACAAGGATGCGGACGGGGACACACTTGGCTGCAGCCTCGCATTCGCAGAGGCACTGAAGACTGCCGGCAAGCACGTGTGGGTGTTGATCCCGCCGCCGCTTCCGGAGATGTACTCGTTTCTGCCTGGCTTCGACGACATCAAAGACGTCCCCCCGGGCGGCGTCGAGCCTCAGCTGGTGTTCTTCTTCGACTCAGGGAACCTGGAGCGGTCTGGCAGCAGCGTGAAGCACATCGCATCGCATGCCACGATCGTGAACGTCGACCATCACCCTTCCAACTCGCGCTTCGGTGATGTCAACGTCATCGAGCCGAGCGCGTCAGCGGTGGGTCAGATGGTGTTCGTGATGCTCGAGCATTTCGGTTTCCCAATCACGCCGACGATTGCCACCAACCTTTATGTGGCACTGCTCACGGATACCGGCGGGTTCCGGCACGAGAACACGACCCCGCAGGCGCTCGAGGATGCGGCCAGGCTCGCCAAGCTCGGGGCCGACCCCGGGCACATCGCGACGATGGTCTACAAGATGCGCCCAGAAACGACGCTCAAGCTCAGCGGCCTCTCGCTGGCCACCATGCGTGTCGAGCTGCAGGGCCGGCTGGCGTGGGCGAAGGTCACCCGGCGCATGCTGCGCGAGGCCAACGCTGTGATGGCGGAGTCGGAAGGCGTCATCGACACCTTGAACTCGATCGCAGGTCTCGAGCTCGCGATCATGTTCAAGGAGGTCCAGTCAGACCTCACGAAGATCAGTGTGCGCAGCCGGGGCGGTGTCGACGCTGCAGCGATGTGCGCGGTTTTCGGTGGTGGGGGGCACATTCGCGCCGCCGGCGCCGAGATCGAACGGCCCATGGACGAGGCAGTGAAGGTGGTGCTGGCCCTGGCCAAGGAGTCGATCGTTGCCGCCTCCGACAAGAGCTGACGAGCCGCCGAAGTTTCGAGCCGGCGTTCTCAACATCGACAAAGCGGCCGGCGCGACCTCATTCGCGGTGGTCCGTCACCTGCGCCGGTTGACCGGCGCCCACCGGGTCGGCCACGCCGGCACGCTCGACCCCCTCGCGACAGGGGTGCTGCCGATTCTGTTCGAGTCCGCGACCAGGCTCGCGGAGTTCGCGCTCCAGCTTCAGAAGACGTATGTCGCTGACATCCATTTCGGTTTCACGACCGCGACCGACGACGCCGAGGGTGACAGGCTGCCTGCCGGCGACGCGAAGGCGCTCTCAGGTCACGACGTCGAGGCTGCCCTGAGCGCGTTCACGGGCAGGTTCCTGCAGGAACCCCCGGCTTTCTCAGCGGTCAAGGTCGACGGAAAGCGGGCGTACAAGCTCGCCCGCCAGGGCGAGGCGCCCAGGCCGTCAGCACGCGAGGTCGAGGTGTACGCCGCCAGGCTGATCGAATTCACGTCAGGGTCCGAGCCGGTGGCGCGGGTCGAGATCACTTGCGGCAGCGGCACTTACCTGCGCTCGATCGCTCGCGATCTGGGTCGCAGGCTTGGCGTGGGCGGATACCTGGGCGGGTTGGTTCGGACCGCATATGGGCCGCTCGGGGTCGAGTCGGCGGTAAAGCTGGATGAGCTGTCGGATGCCGGCGAGGTCGAAGGCCGGCTCCTTCCGGCCGAAGTCATACTGCCCGACATGCAGCGTGTGAAGCTCACCCCAGAGCAGGAGGCGATGGTCAGGCAGGGCCGGTCGGTCCGGGTGCTGCCCGAGCCGGAGCCGGGCCGCCTTCGGGCCCACGACTCGGGAGGTCGTCTGGTCGCACTGGGACACACCGATCCCCTCCGCCGCACCTTCGTTCCGGAAAAGGTCCTGAGCTGAAGATTCATCGAGGGCTGCCGGCCAGTCCGATCGGTCCAGTGGCGGTCACGGTGGGAAGCTTCGACGGCGTCCACCTCGGTCACGCAGACGTGATCCGCCGCACCGTCGCGGCAGCCGGGCAGGCGGAAGCTCAGCCCGCCCTGATCACATTCGAGCCTCATCCCCGCTGTGTGCTCGATCCCGCGAACTGCCCCCAATCGATCACGACCCTGCAGGAGAAGCTCACGCTGCTCGAAGCCGCAGGTATCGAGCACGCGATAGTGCTCACCTTCGACCGAGCCCTGTCGTCACTGTCTCCGTCAGAGTTCGTGGACCGCCTGAAAGCGGTCATGGA
>Ga0209474_10005880_pt1 | contig 10403 bp, 8 predicted proteins | sample GraSoiAngelo_145_FD_185902 | JGI IMG/M metagenome (GOLD analysis project Ga0209474, IMG submission 185902) | Grasslands soil microbial communities from the Angelo Coastal Reserve, California, USA - 14_1009_05_20cm (SPAdes) (version 2) | ecosystem: Environmental > Terrestrial > Soil > Grasslands ... | reverse complement strand
GCGGAAGCCGAACTCGCGCACGCAGCGTCGGGTCTCGGCGACGGCGTCGTTCACGTCGAACGGCGAGATCATACCGGCGCCGAGCAATCGCTCGGGATTCTCCTGACAGAACTCGTAGAGCCAGTCGTTGTACGCACGCGCCATGGCCGCGGCCAGCCGCGGGTCCATGTCCGGGATCGTCAGCGCAAAGAGCCCGCGCGAGGGATAGACGACCGCCACGTCGATGCCCTCGATGTCCATCGCCTCGAGCTGCACTTTGGACGTCCAGCCGCGCTCGGCGAACGGACGCCAGCGCTTCTGGTTCAGCGCGTAGTTGCGGCCTTGGCGACGCCGGCTTCGGTCAGCATCGATGGCGATCCGCCCCCACGGCTTGCCGTTGAGGGCCAGGCGCAGGTCACCCTCGTCCTCGGTGAGGCCGACGGGCGCCTGATCACGGAACGCGGGATCGATGTAGCGCGGCCAGAGATCGGGGGGCTCGATGATGTGGATGTCGCTGTCCAGGACCTTGAAGGCACCGTGGGCCATGGGTCACCTCCGTGCGCCGGACCGTAACGCCCGACCCCGTCGTTGTCAAAGGCGTGCTCTCAGATCGCGCGCGCGGCGCGGGTGCCGTCGAGAATGGCCTGGTGCACGCCGCGTGGCGCGACGCAGTCGCCGGCCGCGTAGAGCGCCCGTACGTGGCCTTTGAGCGCGCGATACAGTGCGTCGGTGGAGCGGCTGCCCGTCGCAAGCACGACGGTGTCGACCGATTCGATGCGGCGTTCGGCGCCCGAGAAGACGTTGCGCACGATCACCGTCGAGCCCTCGACGGCTCGCAGCTCGCTGCACGGCGTGAGCACCGCGCCCTTCGTGTACAGGCGCGTGTAGAGCGGCGCAATCGACGTCATGCCGATGTCCTGTCCGACGTAGAAGAGCGGCGAGACGACTTCCACCCGCTTGCCCTCGTCCAGCAACAGCTCCGCGGTCGAGAGCGCCTGCTCGGTGTGGACGTCGTCGATCACGACCACGCTCGCGCCCACCCTGGCCTCGCCGCTCAACACGTCGCGGTCGGTCACGACGTGCTTGCCGTCGCTGCCCGGGACCGACGGAATATAAGGATGCGAGCCGGTGGCGATGACGACGGCGTCCGGCCGCTCGTCGAGCACCAGCTCCGCCGTCGCCTCGACGCCCATCCGCACGTGCACGCCGAGCTTGCGCACCTGGCCGGCGAGGAACCGCGCGATGCCGGCGTATTCGGCGCGGGCCGGCGCGCGCGCGGCGAGCAGCACCTGTCCGCCGAGCTCGGCCGTCTTCTCCATGAGGACAACGTCGCAGCCACGCAGCGCGGCGACGCGCGCCGCTTCCAACCCGGCCACGCCGCCACCGACGATGACGACGCGCGTGGGCGTCGCCGTCCGCCGTAGATCGCCGAGCTCGCTCTCGCGTCCGGTCACCGGATTCTGCACGCAGGTGACGGCCTTGCCCTGATAAATGCGATCGATGCACCCCTCGTTGGCGCCCACACATCGCCGAATGTCGTCCAGCCTGCCCTCGCGCGCCTTGCGCGGCAGCTCGGGATCCGCGATCAGCGCGCGCGTCATCCCGACGACGTCGATCTCGCCGCCGGCGACGAGTCGGTCGGCGTGCACCGGATCCACGATGCGGCTGGCGTGAAGGATCGGCATCCCGGGCGCGGCGTTCTTGATGGCGGCGGCAAGCGGCACGAAGACGGCCGGCGCGAAGCTCATGTTGGGCACGGACGCGGCCTGCAGCGTGTAGGTGTGGGTGCCGCCGCCGATGATCGAGAGGAAGTCGATGAGACCGGAGGCGGCGAGCCGGCGCGCGATGGCCGCCATGTCCTCCGCGCCGAGGCCGCCTGGAGTGTGCTCGTCACCCGAGATGCGGGCGCCCACGACGAAGTCGCGGCCGGCTCGCCGTCGGATCTCCGCGAGCACCTCGAAGCCGAAGCGCATGCGGTTGTCCAGGCTGCCGCCGTACTCGTCGCGGCGCTCATTGAAGAGCGGCGACCAGAACTGATCGACGAGATGGTTGTGGGCCATCGAGATCTCGACGCCGTCCAGCCCGCCCTCGCGACAGCGCCGCGCCGCCTCGCCGAACGCTGAAACGAGCTCGGCGATCTGCTCGGGCTCCAGCTCGTGTGGCACCTCGCGATGCACACGCTCGGGGATCTGCGAGGGTGCCCAGAGCACGCCGGAACCCTCGGGATCGGACTGCGCGCGCCGTCCCAGGTGCGTGAGCTGCGTGAACACGAGACAGTCGTGCGCGTGCACGGCGTCGGCAAGCGCACGGTAGCCCGGGATGATCGAGTCGTCGTGGTTGGCGATCTGCTTCCAGGCGGCGGCCGGCGACGACGGGTGGACGCTCGAGGACCCGCCGAAGATCGTGAGCGCGCAGCCTCCGCGGGCCTTCGCTTCGTGGTAGTGGACAAGGCGCCCGCTCGGCCGACCGCCCTCCGCCATCGCCTCGGCGTGACCGGAGGAGAAGATCCGGTTCTTCAGCGTGACACCACCGACCATGATCGGCGTGAACAGCGACGTGAGCTCGTAGGCCAATCCTCGCCTCCGTCCCGCGCGGCCCGCTCGAATCGAGGCCGATACCGTATCACGCGGCAGCGCCCGTCGGGCTTCGCGCTGCGCGTTGGCAAGTTTTCCAACTGAATAGCCGACGCAAGCGCCTCGTCAGCCTCACACTGTGCGCACACTTGTGGTCGTGGGGACCGTGCTGGCGGCGGGCATGCTCGCGCTCGGACTCGCGGCGCTCATCGCGTGGTTGCGCCGGCCGCCGACCTGAGCGCCTCCTCGCGCTGCGCGGATATAATGCAGCCCGCCATGAACGCGCTGCGCACGATCCTTCCGATCGCCGGATGGGGCGACGAACGCCTCCGCTCGCTCGACATCTCCGGTGGCACCGATCCGATCTTGCCCACGCCGTTTCGCATCGGCGAGAGCAGTGCCGCCGCGCTCGCCGCCGTCGGTCTTGCCGTCTCGGACTTGTGGGCGTTGCGCACCGGGCGTCCCCAGGAGGTCGCGGTCGATGCCCGCCAGGCCACGGCATCGCTGCGCAGCGGGCACTACATGAAGATGAATGGGGCGCCCGTGTCGACCGAGCGCAATGCGGTGATGGGCGTCTACCCGGCGCAGAACGGCCGGTGGAGCTATCTGCATTGTAATTTTCCGAACCATCGCGCCGCAGCGCTCAGCGTGCTCGGCGTGCCCGAGGATCGCGAGGCGGTGCGTCGCGCCGTCGCGAAGTGGGACGCGCTTGCACTCGAGGAGGCGATCATCGCCGCCAACGGTGCCGGCGGCATGGTTCGCGCGATGGACGAGTGGGCCAAACACCCGCACGCCGCCGCGATCGCGTCGCTGCCTCTGATGGAGATCATCAAGATCGGCGACAGCGCGCCGGAGAAGCTGCCCGACGGCGACCGTCCGTTGGCAGGGATCCGCGTGCTCGATCTCACGCGCGTGCTCGCCGGGCCCACGTGCGCACGCTCGCTCGCCGAGCACGGCGCCGATGTGTTGAAGATCACCGCGGCGCACCTGCCGAATCTCGGCTACCAGGAGTACGACACCGGCCACGGCAAGCTGTCCGCGCATCTGGATCTGCGCGAGCCGCGCGACGTCGAGACCCTGCGCGACCTCGTCCGCGAGGCGGACGTGTTCTCGCAAGGCTACCGGCCGGGCACGCTGGGTAATCGCGGCTTCTCACCCGAGGCGCTCGCGCGGCTGCGGCCGGGCATCGTTGTCGTGTCGCTGAGCGCGTTCGGCCACGTCGGGCCATGGGCGTCGCGGCGCGGGTTCGACACGGTCGTGCAGACGGTCAGCGGTATCACCAGCCGCCAGGGCGAGCTCTTCCCGGGCTCAGCACCAGGCCCGCAGTTCTATCCGGTGTCGGCGATCGATTATTTGACCGGCTATCTGATGGCGTTCGGCGCGATGGTGGCGCTCGCCCGCCGCACACGCGAAGGCGGGAGCTGGCTCGTGCGCATCTCGCTCGCGCAGACGGGCCGCTGGCTCGTCGGCCGCGGCGAGGTGCCGGAGGCTCAGCTGAAGGACGTGCTGTCGGAGTTCACGCCCGCGGAGCTCGAGCGCTGGACGATCGCGAGCGAGACGCCGGCGGGGCGGCTGCACCATCTGGGCCCCGTGCTGCGCCTGTCCGAAACACCGCCGCGGTGGTCCCGCCCGTCCGTGCCGCTCGGCTACCACGCGCCTGTGTGGCCGGCGCGGGCGAAAATAAGCTAGCGCCCCGCATTCCGCGCACGCCTCGCGTAGCCACTGCGCGAGGAAAACTTACAACCTCGAGATGCGGCTCGTACGAGCGGGACTCCTCGCCGTCGCCCTGGCGGGATGTGGCCTCACCACGTATTCCCCGATCGACTCGACAGCGACGACCACACTGATTCCCGGGTGGGAGCGGTACTTCACGGTCGAATGGACGGCCGGGCCCGAGCATGGAGGTGTCCGCCGAGTCGATGGGTACGTGTACAACCGATATGGCGAGTACGCGGCGGACGTTCGGCTTCTCGTGCAATCACTCGATGCCTCGGGCAACGTCGTCGGCCAGCGAGTCGTCTGGGGACCGACGGGGGTCGGCGGCTTCGGGCGTGCGTACTTCGACGTCCGCAGTCTACCGGCGGCGGATCACTATCACGTGTTCGTGTGGGACTACCGGCTCATCCAGGCGGCGGGTGTGTTGCCGTGAGTCGAGCGCTTATGCGCGTCGCGCGGTCTTCGCCCCCTCGGGGCGCGCCATCGTTCGAACGAGCTCGTTGATGCGGCGGACGGCCGCGCGCACGCCGGCGGCGGCTTCACTGGTCGCGGCGGCGCGCGAGCCCGTCGCGGCGCCATTGCTGCCCTCGAGGATCACTCCGAGCGGGTGATTGATCTTGTTGTCCAGACATCGGTGTGCCCGGCGAGTGCCGAGCGCTCGGCGTCGAGCCGCGCGAGGATTTCGTCGAGCGCGTTCACGTTCGACGAGATGGTCTCGCGCACGCCAGCGTGCCCGCCAATGGCAAGCGACGAGAGCACGACCTGGTGGTAGCGGCGCGCGAACTCCAGGTCATCCCGGAGCTGCACGAGCGTCTCCTGATATTCGGCGCTCGCGAGACGGTGGACGAGCGTATCGATCTCCTTGGCGATCTGATCGGGCGGCACGTGCTTGGCGTCGAGATACGCGGTGGCTCCGAGATCCCTGCCCAGCTCCTGCGCACGGTCGCCGATGAAGATGCTGCTATAGAAGATGAAGGCCAGACGCGCCCAGCGTGGGTCGCGGCGGAGGGCGCGACACAGCTGGAAGCCGTCCATCCTCGGCATCTTCACGTCCGACACGACCGCGTCCACCGCTTGCGACTCGAGCAATTCGAGGGCGGCGGCGCCGTTGGAGGCGGTGAGGACTTCGTGTCCGGCCTGGCCGAGCAAAGCCGTCAGCAGACGTCGGCGGGGCATCGAATCGTCAACGACGAGCACGCGCATTGGTCGCACCGTCCTCCTCTCGTGGTGATACCCCGTCGGCAGCACGTCCTGTGCCAGACGGCTCGGTCGGCAAACCGAAGACTTCGCGGCGCTGTCGGCCGTCGAGCGGTCATACTGGCCACCGATAGGCGGCCCGAGCGCCCTCTCTGGCACGGCCGCCCCTAAGCGCCCTCACGAGCGACGGCGGCGCCAGTCGAAAGGGCTCCTGGTCAGCGAGGTGGGATCCGGACGCCGCCCAGCGTTCGCTCGCCTGGCGGCTCGACGGCGATGCCACTGACGATCGGTGAGTGTCGGAAGCTAGGGCGTTACGACTTCGCCGGCGCGGCAACACGCCGACGACAGATGATCGCGACACAGAGGAGCCCGAGACCAAGCAGAGCCACTGAAGCGGGCTCGGGCACTGCCGTCAGTTCTGCCATGGTGACGCCCTCCGGAAGAACGAGGTCCACGCCAGGCGTTCCATTGCAGCATTCGACGAGCTGAATCTCCAGCGCGTGCGTGCCGAGCGTCAGAAATGTCGGATCACTCGGCACGGGTCCGAGCGGATGTGTGGCCGCGTCGTCGATGACGACGGCGCCATCGATCAGTAGGCGGCTGCCGCCATCGGAAACGATCGAGAAGACGTACTGACCATCGGCATCGACCTCGACCGTTGTAGCGCGCTGCACAGGATCGCGAGCGTCCGGAGTGCCAGCATGACAGGTTCTCCAGGATTTCCGACCGACGGGCGACACGCCCCTGTCGCCGTCGATGACACGTCAGCGGCGACGACTGTACGCACGAGCGACAGGCAAGCGCTGCGCCATGGCACCGGAGAAGCGAATCGTTCTGAAGTGACGGGAATATCCCGACCGGAGGATCGCGGGCTGCGTGCAACATTTGCGGATCCGGCACAAGATGCCGCCGCTGACAATGGTGCGACGAGACCGCCTTCGCTATCCGCGAAGGCGGACGATGAGAGCGGCGAGGAGCGGAAACACCACGAGGACGAACGTAGCTGCTTCGGGAACCGTCGCTGCGCTCGCCGTGTCGCTGCCGCCGCCGCTCGTAACATCTCCGGGGCCGACGGACGACGGCAGGCCTGTCGCCGAACCCATGTACGGCGCGCCTTCGCCGCCGGCCGCGCCGCCACCATCGCTCGTGACACTGACCTGGCTGATGTCCGTCGTGGCAGGCGCTATCACGGTGGCGTCGCCGGTCTGCGTGTCCCGGGTCGTGAGGCCCAGATCGGCATCTGGGCCATCGCGGACGGCCACCACTGCACCCTCGAGGATGCCGGCAGTGATAGGTGTGACATCGCCGTCGATCCGTCCGCCACCGATAGCGCCGTCTTGCTCAGGCGTCTCTTCGGCATCGACGACGGTCGCCGCCGTATGATCGTCCGTGGATCCGGTGCGTGGCGCGATATTGACCGGTGGTCGCAGCGGGCCCGGCGAATCCGCAGCGGAGCGCTCGACGGGCTCGGTCGTGACGGCCGAGTCCGTCAACGACGCGCCAATGACGGCCGTCGCCGCAAGAGCCAGCGCGCCGACGAGACAGACCAGCAACCTCAGTGAAAATAGCTTTCGCATCGCCACCTCTCGACGACGATGGAGCGCGTGCGGTGCAGGTTCAGTGCCAGATGTCAGGATCCGTCGCGGCCGCCTGTCCGACGTACTGGAATGAGCCCTTTCTGATGTTCTGGAAGACCAGCTCGGGCAGGCTGAAGAACGCGCCCCTCAAACCCGCGCGCAGCCGCTTGCCCCGGTCGAACGGCGCGGTCACGAGCCCGACCGCGCTCGCCGCAACGCCGGTGACCAGGTTCACGGCGCCGAAGACGGGCCGGGTCACCACGACGTCGTCGGTGAAGAATAGAAAGGTGGAGTCGCGTGAGTTTCGCCAGTAGAGCGTCGAGGTGATGGTATTCGACTCCCGGACAAAGACCCGAAGCGCGTTCTCTCTCTCGTAGAGGCGCGCGAGGCGAGCCCGGCGATGTGACGGGATGCGGACGATCTCCGAGACTCCGTAGCGCTCCTTCACGACAAGCGCTGAGAGGGCCGGGACAAAGTTGGGCGAGGCGTCGACGTCGACGCGCGCACCGAGCAGCGCGGCGTCGAGCTCGGCGAGGAGTTCCGAGACGCAATTGCGAGTGATGAGCTGATACCCGTACAGGCGCTCGAGAACGCGGCTGTATGCCTCCTCGCGCTCGCGCGCGGCGACGATACGGTCGACGAGCGTCGCCGGCGACGGGGCGAGCACGGCCGGACGCCGGCCGCTTCCAGCGGGAAGGATCAGGAAGTACGGCAGCCGGACATCGCGTCCGTCGTCCAGGGCACGCCGGATCTCGGCAATGCGATTCCCGGCTTCCTCGAAGTCGGCGAAGCCACGCTCGTCGAACGTACCGTCGCTGCGCACGGCCGACGAGAGCCGGCCACGCGCGATGTCGAGGGCCGACTGCGCGTCGGTCAGCATGGTCGCGATCAGCTCGGGACGCCCCGGCACCCGTGCCCGCTCGATCACGTCGGCGTTACGAGAGAACGCATCGAGGAACACCCACTGCCCCGACTCGTGCGTGCGCGCGAGTGTGGCGAGGCGCGCCATACCAAGGAGCAGCGGAAATCCCCAGTCCGGTCGCGGCGAGTCGAGCAGCCGAACGAGGCTCGCGGTGAGGGCGCCGGAGAGCCGTTGCACTCGGAGCGCTTCGTCGGCGTCGAGGCGTAGCGCATTGGCGGCGGCGGTGATCGTGACCTCGGGCCGCAGCGGCCGAGCCGTCTCCAGCACCTCGAGCGCGGTAAGCGCCGTGAGTGTGTCACGGTAACGGCGAGCAAAGCCGTACGCTGGAGCCCCCGTCTCGTCGACGGACGCGCCGAGTGGCGGGTCGGGCACCTCGGCCCGATCCAGCGCGGCCAGACGTCGCCGTAGTGTTTCGGCTCGCTCCGTCAGGAACGTCGGCCCATACCTGTCGACGACCTGTTGGCGGAGTGCGGCGAGCGCCGGATCCGGTGCGCTGTCGTCGCCGGAAAAGAACCCTGCCCCGTCCACGTCAACGTGTCTCTGCAACATCTGCTCGAGGATTCGGCGCTCGGTCCGCAGCGTGTCGAGCTGCTCCAGCTGTCGCCGCTGAACGAAGTGCCGCCGTCGGAACCGTTCGCGTACCAGACGGAACGTCGCCTCGCTGACGGGAATGCGGCTCGCCTCGATCGTGCGATTGTCGAGACCGGTGTAGTCATGACGGAACGCGGTGAATGGCTCGCGGCGGAGGACGAGCATTCCCGGGCGGCGATACTCGAAGTGGAACACGTCGTCGTCCACGCGGACCGCGACGTGGCCGCCACTGGAGCCGCCTTCATTCGCGTCGATGTAGAGGTACTCGATGAAGCGGTCGGAGGCCCATGCGGGGATCGGAAAGACGATCGCGAGCAGCGCGGCGAGGGCGGCTCGTCGAGCGAGGCGGCGAATCACTACCGCGTGTTGTAGCCCCGCTGGATCGCCTGCATCTTGGCGGGATCGGATCGCGAGAACGTCGTCTTGTACATCTCGAGCTCGGTCGTGCCCACCGCGGCGTCGCTCAGCCCCTCGCCGATACCGAGATACGTCGCCTCGTCGTCCTCCCACTGCGTGAGGCCGTGACTGCGCGCCAGCTCGCCGAGCTCTTTCTCGAATGTCTCCAGCTGCACGCCCGCCCGAACGTTGGCGGCCGTATAGCGGCGCACGTCCTCGAGGTAGCGGGGCTGCCGCTCGTCGCGCATGCTGGAGCGCGAGCTACTCTCCGACGAGCGCGAGCTGCTATCAGATGAAGTGGAGCTCGACGCGGAGCTATCCGACGCGCTCTGGGAGCTGGTGGAGCTCGTCGACAGCGAGGTGGAGATCGAGCAGCCGACGAGAAGGAACAGCACCGGCAGCAGCGCGACGCGCGCAGGACCAAAGCCTCGCATGTGCAGACCTCAATGCACGGTGAGTGCCAAAGGAGGCTGCACGGTACGTCAGCGCTTTCGCGGATGAACGCGCACGCGCGTGCGCCACGCGCACGGGATGGCACGTCAGAGTGACACCGACGCTACGTGGGTCAGAGCAGACCGTGGGCGACGAGACGCGCGGTCACGAGGCCCGATAGCCGCTCGAGCAGCGCCGCCTCCGATGGTTCGACATGCTCGCCCGAAACCCAGATCAATTCCTTCGGCTCGCGTGCAGCGCGGTGGAGAGCGACGGCGTAACGCCTGGGCACCAGCGAGTCGTCGGCCCCGTTGATCATGATGAGTGTACGCGGCGAGATCGCCGGCGCGTATCGCTCCGGCGCAAGCGGTGTGAGCCACCAGGCCAGCGCATACCCGACGAGCGGGGCGAGACCGGAGGCGACCGGCGCATCTTGCGCGGGATGCCGGAGCGTGTGAGCGATGAGCGACCCGAGGTTGCCGCCGCCGTACAACAGAACCACCGCCGCCGGCCGTGCGTCAATTCCGCCGGCCACGGCCGCGACCACCGCGCCGAGGCTGCCACCGATGAGGAAAATCCGATGCGGATCCACGTCGGGCCGCCGCGCGAGATAGTCGATGAGCAGCAGGACGTCCGACACCGTGTCGAACGCCGCGGGCCGTACCTGCGTCAGCGTGCGCAGCGCCGCCACGCCGCGCCAGGAATCATGACCCAGTCGCAGCGGGTAGTCGGGCGAGACGATCACCGCCCGGCGCGCGATGGTGTCCAGGCCGGCAACGCCAATGAGACGACTGCCGCGCTTGATACCGCCGATCAGTACCGCACCCGCGTACGGCGGTTGCGTGTCTCGAGGCACGCGCATCAGGCCGTGGACCGCGAGCCCGCTGCTGCTATGCAGATCGAGTGTCTCGAGACGCGAGTCCTGGAGGCTTCGGACCGGCGCCGTCGCGAGGCTGGTAAGGCTACCCGCTCGTGATCGCAGCCGCTCCGGTGATCCCTGTCGGGTCATGACAACGGTCG
>Ga0209474_10005878_pt1 | contig 10404 bp, 7 predicted proteins | sample GraSoiAngelo_145_FD_185902 | JGI IMG/M metagenome (GOLD analysis project Ga0209474, IMG submission 185902) | Grasslands soil microbial communities from the Angelo Coastal Reserve, California, USA - 14_1009_05_20cm (SPAdes) (version 2) | ecosystem: Environmental > Terrestrial > Soil > Grasslands ... | reverse complement strand
CCCGATATGGCCCCACACCCCCAATCGTTCGGCCCATCCCGGCGAAGCCGTGACGCCTCTATCACGCGTGCGCAGCCCCGATATGGCCCCCACACCCCCAATCGTTCGGCCCGTCGCGGCGGAGCCGTGACGGGCCTCTATCAGGCGTGTGCACGGCCGCGATATGGCCGCCCACACCCCCCGATCGTTCGGTCCGTCGCGGCGGAGCTGCGACGGGCCTCTGTATACTCGCGCCATGAGCTTCGTCAGCCATGTCGAGTGCACGATCTGCGGCCACCGTCACGACGCCAAGCAGCGGCTCTCCGTGTGTGAGCAGTGCGGGCAGATGCTGGCGGTCCGCTACGATCTCGAGCGCGTCAAGGCCGCCGTGAGCAAGGACGCGCTGCGCCAGCGCCCGCCGGGGATGTATCGGTTTCGCGAGCTGACGCCGCTCGACGACGGCGAGATCCCGGTGACGCTCGGCGAAGGCGGCACGCCGCTGCTCGCGCTGCCGCGCCTCGCCGCGCACTTCGGCCTGCGTCAGCTCTGGGGCAAGGACGAGGGCCAGAACCCGACCGGCTCGTTCAAGGCGCGCGGGCTCGGCATGGCGATCACGAAGGCGCGCACGCTCGGCGCCCGCGGGTTCATCGTTCCCTCGGCGGGCAACGCCGGTGGCGCCGCCGCCGTCTACGCAGCGCGCTGCGGGCTGCCGTGCGCGGTGATCGTGCCGCGCGCCACGCCCCCGGCGGCGGTGGCCGAAGCGGCGATGGCCGGTGCGCGGGTCTTCACGATCGACGGCACGATCGCCACGGCGGGCAAGGTGGTCGCCAGGGTGGCGCCGGAGATCGGCTGGTTCGATCTCTCCACGCTCAAGGAACCGTACCGGCTCGAGGGCAAGAAGACGATGGGGCTCGAGCTGGCGGAGCAGCTCGACTGGACGCCCCCCGACTGGCTGCTCTATCCCACCGGCGGCGGCACCGGCCTGGTCGGGATCCCGAAGGGCTACGACGAGCTGCGCGCGATGGGTTGGGTGAGCGGCCGCGGGCCGCGCTACGTCGCCGTCCAGGGCGAGGGCTGCGCCCCGGTGGTGGATGCCTTCCAGGCCGGGGCGGAAACGACCCGGCCGGTGGAGCATCCCGCCATGGTGGCGGCCGGGCTGCGCGTGCCGTCACCGTTCGCGGGGCGCCAGATGCTGAAGATCCTGCGCGACAGCGGCGGCGATGCCATCGCGGTGAGCGAGCGGGCCGTCGCCGACGCCCAGCGGCTGCTGGCGCGGCTGGAAGGCCTCTGGACCTCGCCGGAGGGCGCCGCGCTGGTCGCCGCCCTCGGCGTCCTGAAGGACCGGGCGCGGCTTGCCGCCGACGCGCGCGTCGTCATCATGCTCACCGGCGCCGGCATCAAGTACTCGCCGCCGGAGCTGCCGACGCCGATGGACCTGGTGGGCAGCGACGAGGAGGTCCGGACGCAGGTCCGCCGGGCCCTCGGGGCTTAACCCGATCCGCGTTCAGTGGTAGCATTCCGTCCACCGCATCGCTGGTCCAGGAGGCCGGGTCAATGACGATCGAAATCGGCAAGCTCCGCAACGTCGGTGTCGTTGGTCATGGCGGGGTGGGCAAGACCTCGATGGTCGAGGCCATGCTGTTCGCGGCCGGCGCCGTGACGCGACTCGGCAAGGTGGACGACGGCACCACCACCACCGATTTCGACCCCGACGAGATCAAGCGGAAGATCTCGATCAACACGTCCGTGGCGTACTGCGACTACAAGGGCCACCGCGTCAACTTCGTGGACACGCCCGGGTACGGCGACTTCATGTCCGACGCCCGGGCCGGCCTCTCGGTCGTCGAGGCGGCGGTGGTCGTCGTCGACGCGGTGGCCGGTGTCCAGGTGCAGACCGAGAAGGTCTGGAAGTTTGCCTCGGAGTTCGAGCTGCCGCGCGCGATCGTCGTCAACCGACTCGACCGCGAGCGCGCCGACTTCTTCCGCACGCTGGACTCGCTGGGACGGCGGCTCAAGGGCCGCATCGTGCCGGTGCACATTCCGGTCGGCGAGGAGTCCGGGTTCCGCGGCTACGTCGATCTCGTCACCCAGAAGGCCACGCTGTTCGCCGACGGCAAGCCCTCCGAGCAGCCGGTGCCCGCCGAGGCCGCCGACCGCGTGAAGGAGTGGCGGGAGAAGCTGGTCGAGGCCGCCGCCGAGACCGACGACGATCTCCTGGCCAAGTATCTCGAGGAGGGCTCGCTGGCCGAGGCCGAGATGCTCAAGGCGCTCCGGTCCGGCATCGCGCAGGGCAGGATCGTGCCGGTGCTGTGCGGCGCGGCCACCCGGGGCATCGGCAGCCACGCGCTGCTCGACCTCGTCATCCACGAGTTCCCGTCCCCGGCCGATCGGACCGAGGTCGGCGGCACCGACCTCAAGGCCAAGCAGGCCGGGACGCGCGCCGCCGAGGCCAAGGCGCCGGTGACGGCGCTGGTGTTCAAGACCCTGTCGGATCCCCACCTCGGCAAGCTCTCGCTCTTCCGGGTGTACTCCGGCACCCTGCGCAGCGATGCCACGCTGCTCAACCCGGCCCGGGGGGCCAAGGAGCGGATGGGCCACATCTCCTGGCTGCAGGGCAAGACGCAGAAGAACGTGGACGCCCTCGGCCCCGGCGAGATCGGCGTGGTGCCCAAGCTGAAGGACACCGCCACCGGCGACACGCTGTGCGACGAGTCGCATCCGTTCGAGCTGCCGCGGATCACGTTCCCGGAGCCCGCCATCAACTTCGCCATCCAGCCCAAGAGCCGCGGCGACGAGGACAAGATCTCCAGCGCGCTGGCCCGCATCGCCGAGGAGGACCCGACCGTCCACCACCACTTCGACCCGGAGACGAAGCAGCTACTCATCTCCGGCGTCGGCAGCATGCACGTGGAGATGACCGTCGAGCGCATGAAGCGCAAGTACAACGTGGACGTCACGCTGCTGCCGCCGCGGATCCCCTACAAGGAGACGGTGAAGGGACGGGCGGAGGGGCAGGGCAAGTACAAGAAGCAGACGGGCGGCCGCGGCCAGTACGGCGACACCTGGCTGCGCGTGGAACCGCTGACGCGGGGCGGCGGCTTCGAGTTCGTCGACGACATCTTCGGCGGCGCGGTGCCCCGCAACTTCATCCCCTCGGTGGAGAAGGGCGTCCGCGAATGCATGAAGAAGGGGATCCTGGCCGGCTACCCGATCGTGGACATGAAGGTGTCGCTCTACGACGGCTCCTACCACGACGTCGATTCGTCGGACATGGCGTTCCAGATCGCGGCGTCCCTGGGCCTGCAGAAGGTCTTCATGGACGCGCACCCGATCCTGCTGGAGCCGATCATGAACGTCGAGGTGACCACGCCGGCCGACGTGGCCGGCGACATCATCGGCGACCTCAACTCGCGCCGCGGTCGCATCAACGGCATGGAGCCCACCGGCGAGACGGCGGTGGTGCGGGCCTCCGTCCCCATGGCCGAGATGCTCACCTACGAGTCCAGTCTGCGGTCCATGACCGGCGGGCGCGGCGGCTACGCGATGGAGTTCTCGCATTACGAAGAAGTGCCCGCCTTCCTGGCCGACAAGATCGTGAAGGAAGCGAAGGCGGAAAAAGAGAAAGCCGAGAAGCACTGAGGCGGCGCCCCACGTTGTAGAATAGGCGCCGTGATCTTTCAGCAGCTTGCGAACGAGGACTCCGGCTGCCTGAGCTACGTCATCGGCTGTAGCGAGGCCGGGCAGGCGGTCGTCGTCGATCCCGGCCGCGACCGCGTCGACGAGTACCTGCGCGTCGCCCGCAAGAAGGGCCTGCGCATCACCCACATCCTCGAGACCCACACCCACGCCGACCACATCTCCGGCAACCGCGACCTCGCCGCCGCCACCCGGGCGGCCATCCACGTCCACCACGCGGCCGGAGTCGTGTTCGAGCACGAGGCCGTCCGTGACGGCGACACGCTGCGGGTCGGCAGCGTCGCGCTGCGCGTCGCGCACACGCCGGGCCACACGCCGGACTCGATCTCCGTCTTCGTGACCGATCACTCGCGCAGCGCGGAGCCGTGGTTCGTCCTCACCGGCGATCTCCTCTTCGTCGGCTCGGTCGGGCGGCCGGACCTCGGCGGCGCCAGCGCGGCCGAGGACATCTGGGACAGCCTGCGCCGCGTGCTGATGCCGCTCGACGATCTCGTGGAGATCTACCCGGCCCACGGCGCCGGCTCCTCGTGCGGCAAGGCGATGTCGGCCAAGGCGGGCTCTACGATCGGCTTCGAGCGACGCTTCAATCCGGCGTTCCGCTACGCCGACAAGCGCGCGTTCGTCGACTTCATCATGGCCGGCATCCCGCCCAAGCCGGCCGCCTTCGAGAAGATCGTGGCCAAGAACCGGGGGCTGGCGCCGCTGGTCTCGGCCAAGCCGCGGCCGTACTCGGCCCGGGAGGCGAAGCAGGCGATCGCGCAGGGCGCCGGCGTGCTCGACCTGCGCGACTCCGCGGATTTCGGCGAAGGGCACGTGCCCGGCAGCCTCAACGTGTGGATCGAGAGCCCGCAATTCGCCGAGCGGGTGGCCGGGATGGCGCCGGCCGGCGCCCCGCTGCTGATCATCGGCGCGCCGACCGACGTCGAGCGCGCGGTGACGGCGCTCTCGCGGGTAGGCGTCGACGAGGTCGCCGGGTTCCTGCAGTGGGGCATGGTGGAGTGGCGCAGCGAGGGATTCCCGGTCGAGACCGTGCCGCAGATCACCGTGCACGACGTCGCCGCCTGGCTCGAGCAGGGCGCGGACGTCGTCGTCCTCGACGTGCGCGAGGCCTCGGAATGGGACGACGGTCACATCGAGCCGGCGCTGCACCTGCCGATGTTCGAGGCGGTGAGCCGCCGAGCCGAGCTGCCCGCCGGCCGTCCGGTCGCCGTGCTCTGCGCGGGTGGCTTGCGCTCGAGCACGGTCATCAGCGCGCTGCAGCGCCACGGCGTCGGCGCCCTGCACAACGTCACCGGCGGCATGTCGGCCTGGGTCAAGGCCGGCTATGGCGTCACCCGCCGCGCAGCACCGCCGTCGACGAAGGCGCCGGCGTCCACCGGCAGCCCGATCGTCGACTGCCGCGGGCTTTCGTGCCCGTGGCCGAGCATGAAGCTGGCGAAGGCCATCGTGGAGGTCGTGCCGGGGGCGACCGTCGAGGTGCTCGCCACCGACCCCGGCGCGCCGGCCGACGTCGAGACCTTCACCCGGCGCACGGGCCACCGCATCGTCGAGCGGTCGGAATCGGGGGCTGATGGGCGCTGCACTCTCGGGCCAGTACGCCGCCGTGTTCGGCCGCCCGTGGCCGGTGTGGGGCGCCGCGGTCCTCGTCGCCACCGTCAACGTCTTCCTCTTCGCGTTCGATCGTCCGTGGACCGCCTCCGACGGCGCGCGCAACTGGGGCGACTGGGTGCTGAACGGCCTCGGCCTCGCCCACCGTCCCGACCTCGTCGCGCCCTGGCTCTACTCCGGCTCGCTGCTCAACGGGGGCGTCCTGCTGGGCGGGCTCACGGCGGCGCTGCTCAGCCGCGAGTTCGCGATCCGGGTGCCGCCGCGCGGCGAAGCGGTCAAGGGGGCGGGCGGCGGCCTCCTGATGGGCGCGGGCGCGATGCTGGCGTTCGGATGCAACATCGGCGGCTTCTTCTCGGCGGTCAGCGCGCTGAGCCTGTCCGGATTCGCCATGATGCTCGGGCTCGGGCTCGGGGCCGTCCTCGGCCTGCGCTACCTCCTCTGGGAGCTGACCCGCAAGCCGACCTGGTCGACCGGCACCGCGCGCGTCTACGCCGCGCCGGCCGCCAACGTGCCGAGCCGCCAGCCGCTGGTCGGCGTGCTGCTGGCGGTGCTGCTGCTGGCGACGCCGTTTCTCTACGCGCGCACGGGCTATCACGCCCAGGGCATCTTCCTGCTGTTCGGCGTCGTGTTCGGGGTGATCTTCCAGCGCTCGCGCTTCTGTCTCGTGCGCGCCTTCCGCGAGCCGTTCATGACCGGCGACGCGGAGCACACGCGGGCGGCCGCGCTCGCGCTGGCGGTCAGCGTGCTCGGCTTCGCCATCCTGAAATTCGCCGACCTCAAGGACAAGGGCGACTGGGTCTTCCCCGGGGCCGGCGTCGGCGCCCTCGCCGGCGGAACCCTGTTCGGCGTCGGCATGACGCTGGCGGGCGGCTGCGGCGCCGGCTCCATCTGGCGGGCCGGCGAGGGCCAGGTGAAGCTCTGGCTCGCGCTCGTGACCTTCGCGGTGGGCGCCTCGCTGACGCGCCTGGCCCTCGTTCAGACGGGCGTCCTCGCGAAGCTGGGCTGGGCGGTGTTCCTGCCCTCCGCCCTCGGCTGGGGCGCGAGCCTCGTGCTGACGCTGGCGCTCCTCGCCGTGTGGGCCCTGCTCGCCACCTGGAACGAGGACGCCCGCGTCGTCAGCGCGCTCGACTGAACTCTGCTACGTTACCGGCGGCAAGGGGAGGGACGCCGATGACATCACCGCTGTTGTCACGCAGGCACTTCCTGAAAGTCTCCGGGACCGGTCTCGGTGCGCTGGCCGTCGCGGCCTGCGCCAGCACCAAGGGGGAGATCGACCCCAAGGCGAGCCGCCGCGTGATCGTCGTCGGCGGCGGCTGGGGCGGCGCCACCGCCGCCAAGTACGTGCGGCTGGCGGACCCCTCGATCGAGGTCGTGCTGCTGGAGCCGAATGGCCGGTTCGTGTCCTGTCCCTTCAGCAACCTCGTGCTCAGCGGCCAGCGGGCGATCGGCAGCCTCACGTTCGGCTACGGCGGACTCCGCGAGTACGGCGTCAAGCTGCGCCAGGAAACGGCCGCCGCGATCGAGCCGGACGCGCGGCGCGTGCGCGTCGGCGACGGCTACCTCGGCTACGACCGGCTGATCGTCGCGCCGGGCGTCGACTTCCTCCTCGACCAGGTCGAGGGACTCGCCGGCGCCCAGGACACCGTGCTGCACGCCTGGAAGGCCGGACCGCAGACGGTCGAGCTCGGCCGCCAGCTCCGCGCGATGCCGGACGGCGGCGTGTTCGTGCTGACGATCCCGCCCGTCGCCTACCGGTGCCCGCCGGGGCCCTACGAGCGGATCTGCCAGGTGGCGTGGTACCTCAAGGCCCAGAAGCCGAAGTCGAAGCTGATCGTGCTCGACGCCAATCCGAACATCGTCTCCAAGGCGGCGCTCTTCCGCGAGGCGTGGAAGGCGTACCCGAACATCGACTACCGCGGCTCGAACAAGGTCGTGAAGGTCGACCCGGCCACCCGCGAGGTCACGACGGAGCTCGGCGAGCGCGTGAAGTACGACGCCATCAACCTCATCCCGCCGCAGCGCGCCGGCGCCATCGCGGTCCAGGCCGATCTCGTCGCCGCCGACAAGCGCTGGTGCGAGGTCGATCACGTCACCTACGAGTCGGTCAAGCATCGCACCGTCCACGTCGTCGGCGACGCGACGACCGGCCTGCCGGTGCCGAAGTCCGGCACGATGGCCAACGCGATGGGCAAGATCTGCGCGAACGCGGTCGCGAGCCTCATGAACGGCCGGCCGGCGCCGGAAGTGCCGCCGGTGAACACGTGCTACTCGTGGGTCAGCGACCGCGAGGCGATCGCGGTCGTCAACGCGTACAAGATCGACGGCGGCAAGGTCGTGCAGGTCGAGCAGAAGCTGTCGCCCGCCCAGTCCACGCTCTACGCCCGGCACGCCGAGGGCTGGGCGAAGTCGATCTGGGCGGACATCCTCGGCGCCGTCGCCGGGGTCCTGCTGGTCGTGGGCGTGGCGGCCACGCCGGCCGCGGCGGGACCGCTGCTCGACAAGCCCGGCTACGCCAAGGCGGTGACGTGCTCGGCCTGTCACGGTACGGCGGGCAACAGCCGGTCGGACGCGGTGCCGATCGTCGCCGGCGTCGACCCCGCGTACTTCAAGAAGGCCATCGAGGACTACGCGAGCGGCAAGCGGCTGTCGGCGGAGATGGAACCGTTCGCCAAGCAGGTGAAGATCCTCGGCGTCGACGAGATCGCGGCATACTTCGCCGCCCAGCCGCGCGAGCCGACGCCGGTGCACGTGGATCGCGGCGCCGCCGAGCGCGGCCGCGCGGTCGCCGCGCAGTGCGCCAACTGCCACGGCGCCGAGGGCCAGGGCGACCCGGCCAAGCTGGTGCCGCGGATCGCCGGGCAGCCGGCGGGCTACATCCGCAACCAGCTCATGCTCTTCAAGGCCGAGAAGCGGAGCCCCGGCGACGAGCCGCTCACGAAGATGAAGGCGATCCTGAAGCCGATGCTCGAGGGCACCCTGGACGACGTGGCCGCCTATTACGCGAGCCTGAGGTAGCGTCGACGGCGTGACCTTTCTTGTCGTCCTGATGGCGCTGAGCCTGGGCGGTGCGTTCGTCTCGGGCCTCGTCGGAGTCGGCGGCGCCGTCGTCATGATCCCGCTGCTGCTCTACGTGCCGCCGCTGGTGGGCGTCGGGAGGCTCGACGTCAAGACGGTGACGGCCGTGACGATGGTGCAGGTCTTCGTCGCCGCCGTCTCCGCGGTCCTCGTGCATCGCCGCCGCCGCGCGGTCCGGACCGACCTGGCCGTCCTCGGCGGCCTCGCCATGGCCGCCGGCTCGCTCACCGGCGCCGTCGCCTCGAAGTACACGGGCGACCGGCTGCTCCTGCTGATCTTCGGACTGATGACGCTGGCGGCCCTCGCGCTGCTGTTCGTGCCGACGGAGACCGTGGGCCAGCCGATCTTCGCCGAGCGCGTCGAGTTCAACCGGCCCAAGGCGGCGACGCTGTGCGGCGGCGTGGGCCTCGTGGCGGGGCTGGTCGGCGCCGGCGGCGCGTTCCTGCTGGTGCCGCTGCTGATCGTCGTCGTCGGCCTGCCGATCCGGGTGACGATCGGCAGCTCGCTGGCGATCACCGCGCTGGCGGCCACCGGCGGTGTGGCCGGCAAGGTCCTCACCGGCCAGGTCCCGCTGTCGGCCACGCTGGCGGTGCTGGTCGGCGCGGTGCCCGGCGCCCAGCTCGGCGCCCTCCTGAGCCGCCGCCTGACCGGGTCGGGCCTGCGGCGCGTCCTGTTCCTCGTCGTGCTCGGCTCGGCGGCCCGCGTGTGGTGGGACCTGCTGGTGCCGGCGGTGGAGTGAGCGTGCGCTACGGATTCGTCATCGACCATCGCCGGTGCATCGGCTGCCACGCCTGCACGGTGGCGTGCAAGGAAGAGAACCGGGTGCCGCTCGGCGCCTTTCGCACGTGGGTGAAGTACGTCGAGAAGGGGGCGTTCCCCGACACGCGCCGGTACTTCTCCGTGCTGCGCTGCAACCACTGTGACGAGGCGCCGTGCGTGACGATCTGCCCGACCGTCGCGCTGTACCGACGGCCGGACGGCATCGTCGACTTCGACGGCGGGCGATGTATCGGCTGCAAGTCCTGCATGCAGGCCTGTCCCTACGACGCGCTCTACATCGACCCCACGACCAACACCGCCGCCAAGTGCCACTACTGCGCCCATCGCATCGAGGTCGGCCTCGAGCCGGCCTGTGTGATCGTCTGCCCCGAGCAGGCCATCATCGCCGGCGACCTCGACGATCCCCGCACGCCGATCGCCCGCCTCGTCGCGCGTGAGCAGGTCGAGGTCCGCAAGCCCGAGCAGGGGACGCGGCCGAAGGTCTACTACGTCGGCGCCGAGTCCTCGGCGCTCTCGCCGACGATGCAGCGCGCCGCGCCGTCGTTCCTCTTCGGCCAGCGGCCGGCCGCCGAGCGCGATCTGATCCAGATGGTCGCCGACGTGCAGGCGCAGGAGCGCGGCGGCGACGGCGCGACCAGCCGCACCGTGTACGACGCGCCCCACGCGCCGCGGCCATGGGGCTGGCGCGTGTCGACCTACCTGTGGACGAAGTCGATCGCGGCCGGCGCGCTGATGATGGCCGCGCTCACCCTCCCGCTCGAGCGGGCCGGCGGGATGGCGGCTGACGCCTCGCTGCTGCGGCTGACGGCGCCGGCGCTCGCGCTGCTGTTCCTGGCGATCACCACCGGCTTGCTGGTCCTCGACCTGAAGCGGCCCGACCGCTTCCTCTATGTCCTCTTCAGGAGCAATCCGCGCTCGTGGCTCGTGCGTGGCAGCTGGATCCTCATGGCCGACGGCGGCGTGGCGGCTCTGTGGCTGCTGGCCGGCATCAGCGGCCACGGCGGGCTTCAGGCCACGCTCGTGCTGCCCGCCCTGCTGCTCGGCGCGGCGACGGCCGGCTACAGTGCGTTCCTCTTCGGCCAGGCCGAGGGGCGCGATTTCTGGCAGAGCCCGCTGCTGCTGCCGCACCTGCTGGTGGCGGCGCTGCTGGCCGGCGGCGCCGCGCTCATCGCCGTCGGCGCGCTGCTCGCCGGCCGCGCCGACGTCGTGACCGGCTTCGATCCGCCGTTGATCGGCTGCCTGGTGCTGCACGGCGTCCTGCTCTTC
>Ga0209474_10005876_pt1 | contig 10406 bp, 10 predicted proteins | sample GraSoiAngelo_145_FD_185902 | JGI IMG/M metagenome (GOLD analysis project Ga0209474, IMG submission 185902) | Grasslands soil microbial communities from the Angelo Coastal Reserve, California, USA - 14_1009_05_20cm (SPAdes) (version 2) | ecosystem: Environmental > Terrestrial > Soil > Grasslands... | reverse complement strand
AAGAGGCATACCCCAATCTGACTAAAGAGCCTCAGCGCCCCCAAGGACGACGGAGCGAAAACAAACTGAAATGCGTTGGGTGCCAGAAGACCGAAGATCGAGGGACCAAGAAGGACGCCCGCCATCATCTCCCCTACCACCGCAGGCTGCCCACAACGCGTAAAGATCCAGCCAACCGCATAAGAAACGGCGATAACGACGAAAAGTTGCAGGAAGAGCCGACTCAAAGGGTCATTGGCATTCTCCTGCAGGCTGGATTTCACCGAAGCGGAAAACGAAGAGTCGCCAATGTCAGCTAAGTGCTCAGTACTGTGTGCTACAAACTTGGTTGACATCGGAGAAACGGGCGGAGCCACCTGACTCCCAAGATGCAGCATGAAGAAGATGCTCAGGCCCATGACACTGACTACAAAAAAATACAACTGGGCTGTGCGCTTCATCGTGTAAAAAGTCGGCTAGTTCTGAGGTGGCCGATCCCAAAACGGCGTTCCGACATAACAGCTGGAGCTTCCCTTTGCATCAAGTTGTCAATCGCAACGACTGCGCCCCCACCTGCAATGGGACAACAGACGGCATCTTAACCTTGCAACGAACGAACAGCAAGAATCAGAGCGCAACTCGCTCTCGCTGACGGCATTCGATAGTTCCAAGCAATGGTTCGGATCACGCTCACGGCATCCGCTGTTCTTTTCCAAAAAAAGCGACTAGCGGTCCGGTCATGACAGTAGTGACGAGAGCCATAATCACGAGCATGGTAAAGATGCGTTGTGAGAGGATGCCCATGTCATAGCCGATATTGAGGGCGATGAGTTCCATCAGTCCCCGCGTGTTCATCAGTGCGCCAAGTTGAAGCGATTCCCACCAGTCCATACCGGTTAGGCGGGCAGCCAGGGCGCTTCCACCGAGCTTTCCCGCAGTGGCTACCCCGATGATGACCAAGCAGATGAACCAATCCTGAGCACTGTTGACGAGGCCGATTTGGGTGCGCAGACCGGTGAAGGCGAAGAATACGGGTAAGAGCAGGACGGCGCTTAGGTTCTCAACCCGTACAACCAACTTGTCGCGAAAACCCCCTGCTGTTGGCATGACTATTCCTGCCAGAAAGGCCCCGAAAAGCGCATGAATCCCGATGAGTTCCGTGCTCAGCGCAGAAACAAGCACCACCCCAAGAACAACAGCTAGCACCGCCTTACTCGGATCAGGACGCTCTAGGGCCGGCTGCCCAAGCCAACTTGGCAGCTTTGGTTTGATGACGAAGAGCATGAGCGCGATAAAGACCAGTACGAGACCGAGATTGAAGGCTGCTCCACCTACACTGGTTGCTCGCGCGATAGCTACCACAAAGGCCAGCATGCTCCATGCAGTCACATCATCCACCGCGGCGCAGGCCGTGGCGGTGCTTCCGAGCGACGTTTTGAAAATACCGCGGTCTTGCAAGATACGAACAAGCACAGGGAAGGCGGTGATGCTCATGGAGATCCCCATAAACAGGGCGAAGGCAAGAAATGAGGCCCCAGGTTGCGCGAGGTGGCTGTATAAGAACAACGCCAGAGTTACACCCAAAAAGTAGGGAATGACGATGCTGGAATGACTGACGACCACCGCAGTCTGCGCCTTGTGTCGCACCTCCGACACGTCCAGTTCCATCCCCACGGTGAACAGAAACAGGCATACCCCAATCTGACTAAAGAGCCTTAGTGTATCCAGAGATGACGTAGCGAAAACGAAGTGAAATACGTTGGGTGCCAGAAGGCCGAAAAACGAGGGTCCGAGAAGGATGCCCGCCATCATTTCTCCGACAACCGCAGGTTGCCCGCAGCGGGCAAAGATCCAGCCAACCACACCAGAAGCGCCAATTATGACAAAGAGCTGCAAAAAGAGCCGGCTTAGCGGATTGGCGCCGTTCTGGCGCAAGCTCGACTCCACCGAAGCGAAAAACGAGGAGTTACTAGCATCGGTTACGTGAGGAGTAGCTTGTGCCGCAGCCTCAGCTGAGATTGAAGAAATCGGTGGAGGCAGATGACTGCCCAGATGCAGGATAAAGAAGATGCCCAGGCCGACAATACTGACAATGATCAAATACAATTGAGCTGTACGTTTCATCGCGTAGAAAGCCGGGCAGCTTAAGGGTATACCTCGAGCATTGCGAATTCGAGTGGCGTGGTGAGAAGTTGAACCCAAGCCCGCGGAGGTTCTGATTTCGGAACAGCGGAATTCCAACTTCCACCGGACGCACAGTTTTTACCTTGTCAAGGTTCCGCTACGATCGCTCTCTGAATAAACACGACCATTCAACGATTCGATCGGACCGCGACATGCTCACCGCCGCGATGGATGTCGTCGTCACATTCTAAAGAGAGCCTCGTCAATCCCGACATCTCTCGGAACTACAAACATAGATACTCGTCGTAATGTCCCCGCTAAGGGGTGAACTGCAGTTCAAGCGTATCTACAGAACCGAGAGATGCGGGGTCGCGGCTCGGCGAGTCAATAGTTACTTCACCACTGGACAACTTGGAGGTGCGAGACGATTGTGCGCGTCTCGTGAGTGCACTGTTTTTTAAGCGTTTTCTGCAACGGCCATTTCAAATCGCGTCGATTGTCCCCAGCTCGAAAGCGCTTGTAGAACGGGTTGCCAGCAAGATGGACTTCAGCCAGCCACGCGTGATCGCTGAGTACGGCCCGGGCGAAGGTGTGCACTCACGCGAGATTGCACGACGGATGAGCTCGGATTCGCATTTGCTCCTGTTTGAGTTGGATCCGGCCCTCTCTCGCGCTCTCGAACGGCAATTCGCCGGCGATCGGCGCGTGCATGTTGTCCATGGAGATGCGGCGCGTTTGCCGCAGGAGTTGGAGCGTCGTGGATTCGCCTCCTGCGATTACATTCTTTCGGGCATTCCGTTCAGTATTCTCAAGATCGACAAGAAACGCGCGCTCCTGCAAAAAACGCATGACGCGCTCGCGCCGGGCGGCAGTTTCATCATTTATCAGGTAACCAACGAGCTGAAGCAGCACGCGACGCTTTTCGAGCACGCTGAATCGGAATATTTCCTGCAAAATATACCGCCGATGTTCATCACCGTTTTTCAGAAGGCGCAATCGGCGCAATCGCTGAATGGCTGGGAGTACCGCGCCGCGCAGCGGACGCCGATTGGCGTTGGCGCAGATAGCTCGGCATGACGGACAGGCCGACGCGCACAGAAAAAGACTCGATGGGCGAGATGTCCCTGCCGGCGTCGGCACTGCATGGTGCCTCCACACACCGCGCGGTCCTTAACTTTCCAGTGAGCGGCTATCGGTTTTCGCGACCGTTTATTCGCGCCTTGGGCTTGATCAAATGGGCGGCCGCGCAGGCCAATCATGATCTTGGCTTGCTTGATGCGGAGCGGTCCGCGTTGATCGTGCAAGCAGCCGAGGAAGTCGTCGAAGGAAAGCTCGACGATCATTTTCCGCTCGACATTTTTCAGACTGGCTCGGGCACAAGCACCAATACGAACGCGAACGAAGTAATCGCAAATCGCTGCGCGCAACTTGCTGGCAAACCAATCGGGTCGCGTGAACTGATTCATCCCAACGATCACGTCAATATGGGTCAGTCGAGCAATGACGTGATTCCCTCCGCGATCCACATTAGCGCGGCGGAACAGTTAAAAAACTGTCTCATTCCGGCTTTGGAAAAATTACGCGTCGCACTGGAAGCCAAAGCGAAAGAATTTTGGGAGATCATCAAGATCGGCCGGACCCATTTGATGGACGCGACACCGATCCGGCTGGGGCAGGAATTTTCCGGTTACGCCCAGCAAGTTACCTACGCCAGGGAGCGCGCGCAAAAATCGATGGATGCTTTGCACGAGCTTGCGCTCGGCGGAACAGCGGTCGGCACAGGGCTAAATCGCCATGTCGATCTTCCCGGCAAAATGCTGCGGCATTTGGGGCAGCGCACCGGGATCGCCTTTTACGAGGCAAAGAATCATTTCGAAGCGCAAGGCGGAAAGGACGCGGTTGTTGAAGTGAGTGGTCATCTAAAAACGATTGCGGTCAGCTTGTTTAAGATCGCAAACGACATTCGCTGGCTCGGCAGCGGACCGCGGTGCGGCATCGGCGAAATTCAACTTCCCGCAACGCAACCGGGCAGCTCGATCATGCCGGGCAAGGTAAACCCGGTGATGTGCGAATCGGTCATGATGGTGTCTGCGCAAGTGATCGGCAACGACGCGACCATCACCTGGGCGGGGGCAAACGGAAACTTCGAATTAAACGTCATGATGCCGGTAATGGCGCATGATCTTCTCGAATCGATCCGGCTGCTTGCGAACGTTGCCGATGTTTTCTGCGACAAATGCGTGCGTGGCATTGTTGCGAACGAGGAGCGCTGTCGCGAGTTGATCGAGCTTTCCATGGCAATGGTGACCAGTCTCGCCCCAAGGATCGGTTATGATCGTGCGGCTGAAATTGCGAAAGAAAGCGTGAGAACGGGCCGCACCGTTCGTGAAATTGCCCGGCAGAACAAAGTGTTGCCGGAAAAAGAATTAGAGCGCGCGCTTGATCCGATCAAAATGACCGAGCCTGGCGACGGCGGGTCATTCGGAGGATAATTCTATGAAACGAGCCCTAGTTCGCGTCGTTATTTTGGCAATTGTTTATGCGGAGACGCATCTCGCCTTCGCTGCGGATAAGCTCGATTTATCAACGATCATTACGAAATCGGATGCGGAAGCGATTTTGGGGGAGCGAGTCAATGATCCGAAAGTGAGCAACAAGCGGGATGCGGATGGCTATGATTCGTCGTTCCAGTACTACACGGAGAAAATGGACAAGTCGCTCCTGTTCGATGTGTCGCACTTCGCGCCGGAAAAGATGACTGCAAAGCAGCGATTTTCTGTGCTTGGCTCTGCGGAGAACAAACTGGAACCAATCCAAGGGATTGGCGAAAAGGCTGCTTTTATTGAACGCGGCAGTGGCTCCGACATCACCCATACGACGATTCTTTATGTGCTCAAAGGAAATGCGATCGTGACCGTTGGCATGGCCGGGATCACCGACCCGAACGCGGCACTCGAGCAGGAAAAAACGATCGCAAGCAAGATTCTGGCACGCCTGTAGCAGGCACGCTTCTTTCCCGCGAGCCATGGTTGCGAAACTCGAAGGGCCTCAGTTTTCAGGCGGTGCAAACATCGCCATCAAATGTCCGAGCCATACGTATGAGCAGACAGTCGCCTTTTATCGCGATACGCTCGGGCTACCTTTGATTGAGGAAGAAAAGGACGGCTGCATTTTTCAATTCGGTCCGAACCGGCTTTGGATCGACAACGTACCGAACCTGAGTCATCCGGATATCTGGTTGGAACTGGAAACGAACGATACGGAAGCAGCCGCGTCATTTCTGAAAGTGCACGGCGTCACGCGGCGCGACGAGATCGAACAATTACGGGAAGATTTCGACGGCTACTTCGTTTCCGCACCTAACGGTGTCATTCATCTCGTTATCGGTCACGAGGAAGCCTAACACCAGGTGAAATGTGAAAACCGTTACAAAGTTACAAGGGGGCGACGTTTTTTAGCGCTGCGATTTTTTAACGAATAACTTCGGCGCCGCAGCCACGCCATCGTCCAACCCAGGTGCTCCAGCCATAAAAGCCCAGCAGCTGCAGGCAGCCCGCCGCGACTAACGCGTCCACGTCCGCGCGGGCGGGCGTTATTTTGCTGTCTGCGGCGGGCCCATAATAATCGTCGATGACCATCCAACATCCGTCCGCCAATTTATCGCGGTAGCAATCGATCTCGCGTTGCTTAGCCGCGTCGGCGTCTAGGATCAACAGGCCAATTTCATCTGAGCCGACCGTTTGACGGACTGCGGCGATCGTTCCCGGGTCAAAGGAGTGGCCCTTGATCAGGGTGACCATTTCCGACACGCGTCGCCTGGCGAGATTTCGTTCCAAGTCGCGCAAAATATTGCGCGTGCCGAGTCGCTTGTGTTTCAGACTTCCTCCTTGTTCGATCGCGATGAGCGCTTTTCGCTTGCCAGAATCGCGCACGCCGAATGCCGCGGCGATCGTCGCGCCGCCGACGAACGCGCCCACCTCGATCTGTCCCACGCATATTTTTGCAAAATGATAGATGAGGATCAGCACATCCAGATGCAGCATGGAATGTTTGTTCCGGATTTTCAGCAACTCCGCATGAATGGGCTCCTGCCGGTACTGCATGAGAGTATGCATCAGGTTGAGGCAATCGTTGAGTTGGCTGTTACTGCTCATGGGTCCCGTTCTCTGCAATGTAAGCCCGGTGATTGTGTCGTCGCGCGCGGGACAACGTCGTCCCATCACGATGAGGTCCCGCTCGACGTCCTCGAGCCGCGCAATACCTGGCAGCAGCCCCCAGCGCTGAAAGCCAAGTTGCTCAAACAATTTCAAGCTCGGGTCGTTTTGTCCGAAGATCAGACCGACGATTGCAGTGATCCCAAGCGATGGCGAACGCGCGATTGCTTCTTCCAATAAGCGCCGCGCCACGCCGCGACGCCGGAATTTTTCATCGACATAAACGCTGATTTCGGCCGTTCCGCGATACGCGCAGCGCGGAGCAAACGGTTTTAGACTGAGCCAGCCGGCGATTCGTCCGTCAGTTTCCAAGACCCAAAACGGATGTCGATCCGGTGAATGTTCTTTCAGCCAATCGCGCCGTTCCTCAAGCGTGACTGGATCGATGATGGCAGGAAGATCGGCATCGCCTGCATCACGAATGATCATTTTTGTAGCGGCGGTCTGCGACCGCCGATTTTCTGATGTCACGGCGGTCATAGACAGCCGCTACAGAGTAGACGCGGTTTGAAAAAACGCGGTTTCGAAGGTTGGTTGAAACGGACCGGGTTTCGTTTCCCCGATTCGAAATCGCGGACTGATTTCGGATTGAGTGGCGCAATGGACTTCCATCTCGATCCTGCCGCATTTTGCGAGCGAGGCGCGCACGGTGTCCAAGGCAAGCTCCAGCGTGTTGCAATCGCGGCTGAGATGTCCAAGAACTACACGTTCGATTTTTCCTGGCAGCAATTCCTCGATCACACTCGCCGCCGCTGTGTTCGACAGGTGGCCATGCCGCGATTGAATTCTCTGTTTTACCGGCCATGGCCGATGTGTGTCGTTCCGCAAAAGTTTTTCGTCGTGATTGGTTTCGATCACCAACGTCTGTACTTCACGCAATCGTTCGATCACCATCTTCGTTGCGTAACCGAGATCGGTAATGAAGCCAAGGCCGCTCGAACCCTAGCGGATCAACCGCATCGTGCGGCACAGGGAATGTTTGCACCGTGACGTCGTATACAGAGAACTCGGAACCGGTCGAAAAGATTCGCCAGTTACGATGTCGCGCGAACAATCCGTCGCACCGGATCGCTTCGGCCGTCAGCGCGTTGCAATAAATCGGCACGTCAAATTTGCGGCAGAGAACTTCAAGTCCGCAAACGTGATCGCCGTGTTCGTGAGTGAGAAGGACGCCATCGAGCTCGCCAGGCACGACGCCACATTGCGCCAGACGCAACACCAATTGCCGCGCGCTCAGCCCGCCATCGACAAGAATCTTGCAATGATCGGTCGCGACTAGGGCGCTGTTTCCCGCGCTGCCGCTGCCGAGCATCGTCAAGCTGAACACGGATCTTAAGTTAGCCGAGCTGCCTGAGCTCACGCAAACGGAAACGGACAAATCGGGGTGCAGTTGTTATCGGCCAATTGAGTCGGAAGCATACGCTGCAGCTGATCGACGGTTCTGATTGATGCACTTGAGTCGAGCGTAGCGCCATGTAATCGATGAGCCTTGTGCCAGAGCCATCGTTGTCGGCAACCACTCTCCGTATCAGCGCTTCGACAGCCCAATCTGCATGCAATGGAGGATGACTTGGCCAAACGGGATCGGTATCAACAATTTTGTGTTTTCCACTTCTTCGTAAGACGAACTCTTCCGCCCAGTCTTTTTCGGCTCGCACATCCGGGTCTCGATCCGTATTACGTCGCCGTCGCGTGCTGATTCGTCCATAACATGCACAAGCGAGCTGGCCAATCTTGTATTCATGAAGTTGTAAATAATCCAGTTTCCCGCCGATCGCACCAGTGCATCCACCTTTGGGGTGTTCGTCAACCAGTTGAACGCTGACGATCTTGTTGGCTGCGTCGGTCACCAGGTACAACCGGTTAAAGTGTCCTTCGAAGTTACCGTCGTATGCGACGTAAAACATCGTGTTCCTCGGAAAGCCCGGTGTGGCCAAGCTTACCCTTGATGGAATGCTACCGCGAACACCGAGGACACGCGCGGCCTCATTACAATCCATCAGGTAGCGCGCGCCGTTGTAGATATTGATGTCATAACCGCCCAGGTCCACTGCCGGCTTGCAGTGATGGGACAGCAGTCTTGCCAACTGAAGAAATTTGCATTGCCCGATGTTGCCAATTTTTTTCGTAAGAGCGAAGTATTAATCGGTTTTTCCACAAGAATGAATGTTGAACGGCAAGTTTGCTGCGATGCTCGACACGACCGGCAGCGAGAACTAGATTCGATCCGCTTGAAAACGCGCGTCTTCATTTTGGTCGCAGCGGCCACTGTTCTTCTTGGCGGCATAGTTTGCGGTCAGTCGGATCTGCCTCCTGCAAATAGTGGCAGCCTAGATTTCAAGCAGTGGGCCCTCCTCGCGATCCAAGATGGCGGACGGCGCAAACCGATTGACACATTTGCAAGAGAAACGCTGATCCGAATAACCGGAAGATCGACATATACCGATAAAGCAGGCCGGAACTGGCAGCCGAACGATTTCGTTTTGTCGGCACTGCTCGAGACGCACGATTGGAAAAGTGAGCCGATGGTACTGGTTTCATTCGGCAGACTGAAGGAGCAGCTCGGGTTCGATAAAACCCAGCGAAGATTCTCGTTCGCGCAGTTGAGCGGGTCTGCGGAATTGCACCGGCTCGCGAATGACGCGCAGGCCCTCAAGCACGCGGAAAAACCGCTCGACCGAATTCAGCAGGAAGCCCTCGCCATAAGTGACCGATTGGCGTTACTCGGGAATGTGATGAATGGAAGGGCGTTGCTCATAATTCCGTCGCCGAAAAACGAAGCGGACGCCTGGATAGTGCCCGATCCAGCGGCGGTTGCGATTTATTATAATGAAAAGCAGGTCGCTCCGGTTTTCTCTGACCTGACAAAAATGATGCGCGCCTACGTGCAAGGAGACGCGTTCAATTTTGGCTCAGCAGCGCGTCAACTGCGGGAGACTTTGCGAGCGCTAAGCCCGTCGATTTATCCGCAAGAGCGACAATTGCGCATCGAATACTTCTACAATCATTTCGCAGCATTTTATCGCGCGATCTGGTGTTATGGGATTGCGCTGGTGATTCTAATCGCGGCGCACCTCCGCAAAGGCGGACGGAAATTGCAGAATATCGGCGTGGCGATTGCGGTCGTTGGTCTCGCGTTTCAGGCAGCTGGAATTGTGATGCGCTGTGTGATTGCCGGCCGCCCGCCGGTAACGAACATGTACGAGTCGATCATCTGGGTAGCGTTCGCGGTCTCATTTTTCGGGATGATCTTCTTCACGCGCTATCGGACACCGGTATATTTGCTCGCAGCATTGCCAGTGACGCTCATCGCGCTCCTGCTCGTACATCAAATGCCGATCGCGATGCCATCGAACATCGATCCACTCGTGCCGGTGTTACGCGATAATTTCTGGCTCACGGTTCATGTGCTCACGATCACGTTGAGCTATGCGGCTTTCGCGCTGGCAATGGGCTTCGGTCACATTCTACTCTGGCGGTACGCGCGCAACCCGGCGGCGGCGAGAGCAGACGCACCAATGCATTTTTGGCTCTACCGCGTGCTGCAACTCGGCGTGCTTTTGCTTGCTGCGGGCACGATTCTGGGCGGTGTCTGGGCAAACTATTCTTGGGGACGGTTCTGGGGCTGGGACCCCAAGGAAACGTGGGCGCTGATCGCGCTGCTTTGTTATATCCTCACGCTGCATGGACGGCTCGCCGGTTGGTGGAGCGAGTTTGGTTTGGTGGTTGCGAGCGTTGTCTGTTTCCTCGCAGTTTTAATGGCGTGGTATGGCGTGAACTTTGTTCTCGGCAAAGGTTTGCACAGCTATGGCTTCGGCATCGGCGGCGAGACTTACGTTGCCACATTTGTTGGCCTTGATCTTTTATTCGTCGCGTTTGCCATCTGGCGGTACCGAAAGAGCAAGCACGCGGTGAGCCCGGCAGCCGAAATCAAAAGCGAGCGAATCGCCGTCTAGCCCTGTGGTCAGGGCGCTGACCCAACGGCCTGTCGCGATCAAGTATAACAGTAAGAGATTCCTCGACTCCGCTCGGAATGACACGAGGCAACATTTGCGATCTCTGGTGGTAGCCGTGTCGGCCGCAAACGGA
>Ga0209474_10005874_pt1 | contig 10408 bp, 10 predicted proteins | sample GraSoiAngelo_145_FD_185902 | JGI IMG/M metagenome (GOLD analysis project Ga0209474, IMG submission 185902) | Grasslands soil microbial communities from the Angelo Coastal Reserve, California, USA - 14_1009_05_20cm (SPAdes) (version 2) | ecosystem: Environmental > Terrestrial > Soil > Grasslands... | reverse complement strand
GGGTGGCTCAGGAGGGGACTGGATGGGCGCGCTCGATGGACAGGTCGCGATCGTCACCGGCGCCGGCAGCGGGATTGGCCGGGAGACGGCCAAGCTGCTGGCTGCGGAGGGCGCCCAGGTCGTCGTCACGGGCCGACGCCGGGCGCCGCTCGATGCCGTGGTCGGTGAGATCGGCTCGGCCCGCGGACGAGCCGCGGCGCGCGCCGTCGACATCGAGGACCGCGAGGCGGCGATCGGTCTCGTCCGGTGGACGCTCGAGTCGTTCGGCCGGATCGACGTGCTCGTCAACAACGCCGGCTATTCGAGCCGGGCGCGATCGATCCGCTGGGTGCCGAAGGACGAGTGGGATGGCGTGATCAACGTGAACCTGAACGCGGTCTACACGCTGACTCAGGCGGTGCTGCCGGACATGATCGAGCGCGGCGGTGGCACCATCGTGACGGTGTCCTCGGCGGCCGCGCTCCGCCCCGGGCTGATCGGCGGCGCGCCGTACGGTGCGGCCAAGGCGGGCGTGAGGAACCTGATGGGCCACGTCCACAACGTGCTCCGCGCCAAGGGCATCCGCGCCACCACGATCATGCCGGGCGAAGTGGACACGCCGATCCTGTCGCGGCGCCCCCTGGTGCCCGACGACAAGGCGCGCGCCACGATGATGCAGCCGGAGGACGTCGCGCGGGCGGTCCTGCTGTGTGCGACGCTCCCGCCGCGGACCGTGATCGAAGAGATCGTCATGAGCCCGACGGTCGCGCGCGACTGGAGCGTGGACGTCGCGGTGGCGGCGCGCGAAGGCGGACCCGACGGCGGGTCCTGAGCCGAAGTGGTGCGCTGCAGGCCGTCGCGGGGCTGGGGCCCCGCCGGCCGAGGCGCGCTCATAAATTGAGGAGAGCGTATGGCGGGGACGAAGTTCACGGTCATCGACGGAGGGCGCGCCGCGGAGGTCGACGAGGTCGAAGGCGCTGCCGTCGCGAAGCGGGCCCGGGCGTCGGGCCGGCCGGTGGCGGTCGATCTCGACGAGCGCGCCGCCTATCTCGGCGTGAGCGCCGCCGAGCGGGCGAAGGCGCTCGCCTCGCTCGAGGCGCCGGATTTCACGCTCCCCGACCTGGACGGGCGGCGCCATTCGCTGTCCGAGCATCGCGGGAAGAAGGTCCTGCTGGTCGCCTATGCGTCGTGGTGAGGGTGTCGTCTCGACCTGCCGGTCTGGCAGGGCGTGTACGACGAGCTCCGCGAGCTCGGCTTCACGGTGATCACCGTGGCGATCGACCAGAGCGCCGAGGATGCGCGCCCGTGGATCGAGGCGGCGCATCCCACGCACCCGTCGCTGATCGACACGACGCACGTGCTCGCCGATCTCTACAACATCGTCAACGTGCCGACGATCCTCTGGATCGACGCGCGCGGCCGCATCGTCCGCCCCAACGACGTCGCGTTCGGGACCGACACCTTCAAGCACATCACCGGCCTGCCGGCGGCCACGCACCTCGCGGCGCTCCGCGCCTGGGTGCGCGGCGAGACGACGGCCTTGCCGGAGGCCCGGATTCGCGCGCTCCAGTCGTTACCGACCGACGACGATCAACAGGCGCGCGCCGAGTTCGGACTCGGCGAATGGCTGTTCAATCAGGGGCGGACCGAGGCGGCCGCGCGCCATTTCGCGAGGGCCGGCGAGCTGGCGCCCCACGACTTCACGATCCGACGCGGGACGATGCCGATGCGCGGGATCGATCCGATGGGTCCGCAGTTCCGCGAGATGCTCGGAGCGTGGGTCAAGGCAGGGAACCCTTACTATCGACCGTTGGCGGAGTGACCATGGGAATGCTCGACGGAAAGACAGCGCTGGTGACAGGGGCCGGACGGGGAATCGGACGCGGGATCGCGATCGCGCTGGCCGCGGCGGGGGCGAAGGTGGTCGTCAACGACCTCGGCGCTTCCTTGAGCGGTGAGGGCACGGAGAGTACGCCCGCCCAGACGGTGGTCGACGAGATCGTCAAGTACGGCGGCACGGCGAAGGCCAACTACGGCTCGGTGGCGGACTTCGGCCAGGCCGCCGCGATGGTCCAGCAGGCCATCGACGCCTGGGGCCGCATCGACATCGTGGTGCACGTCGCCGGCATCCTGCGCGACCGGATGATCTTCAACATGACCGAGGACGAGTGGGACGCGGTCGTCAACGTGCACCTCAAGGGCATGTTCAACGTCCTCCGCGCGGCCTCGGTCTCGATGCGCGAGCAGCAGGGCGGCCGCATCATCAGCATGTCATCGGTGTCCGCGCTCGGCGCGCCCGGGCAGCCGAACTACGCGGCCGCGAAGGCCGGGATCATCGGGCTCACCTGGTCGACCGCGAACGCGATGGCGAAGTACGGCGTGACCGTGAACGCGATCATGCCGAGCGGCGCCACGCGCATGATCGACTCGACGCCGCGCGGCCGCGCGGTCTTCGAGCAGACCGGCAAGTGGCCGAGCGAGCAGGCCGTCGGGACCGATCGGGACCCCGACAACGTCGCGCCGATCGTCGTCTACCTGGCGAGCGACGCCGCCGCGAACGTCAACGGGCAGGTCTTCCACGCGCGCGGCTTCGGCTACACCTTGCTCGCCCAGCCCCACGCCGTGCGGCACATCAAGCACGGGCGCCGCTGGGATCCCGAGGAGCTGACGAAGATCTTTCCGGAGACGCTCGGCGGCAATCTCAAGCAGCCCCCGAGCATCGAGTTCGGCCAGAAGCTCGACGAGCGTCCCGCCGACGAGTGGCGGGATCTCGGCGGCGGCCGGAGGTTCTGGAAGTCCCGGTACGAGGAGCCGTGAAAACAGTCCTGATGGTGTGTCACGCCAACACCGCTCGGAGCGTGATGGCCCAGGTGCTGCTGGAGCGGATGTTGGCGCGGCACGGCGTCGACGGCGCCATTCGTGTTCGGTCGGGAGGGATCGCGAACTACGCGCGTGACGGCATGATCGCCTCGCTCGACGCGCGCCTGGCGCTCCGGGAGGAGGGCATCCAGCTGGGCGAGAACGATTTCGTCTCGACCGACCTCCGTCGCCACCGCGATCTCCTCGTCGGGGCGGACCTGATCTTGACGATGACGGTGCTCCAGAAGCAGATGCTGACGGCCTTCGACGAGGTCCGCGACCGGCCGGTGTTCACCCTGCGGGAGTTCGTCGGAGAAGAGGGCGACATCGACGATCCCGCCACCCAGGGCGAGGACGTCTTCCGCGCCTGCCGGGACGAGATCAAGCGGTGCCTGGAAAAATCAGTCCCGCGCCTGCTGATGTTATTGTCGGGGTGAAACGGGAGACCCCGATGACCGACGCGCCGTTCGACATCCGCTCGGAAGGCCGGTCGTCGAGCGACGGCAGGGGTCACCCGTGACTCCGCGGGGCCATCTCTTCCGGAAGTACGTGATCGTCTTCGCCGGCCTGGTCAGCGGAGCCCTGCTGGCCTCCGGTGCCATCGAGCTCTACTTCTCCTACTACGAGAACCGCGAGGCGCTCGTCGCGCTGCAGAGCGAGAAAGCGCTCGGCGTGGCCGAGCGGATCGAAGCGTACATCAAGGAGATCGAGCGCCAGATCAGCTGGACGACCCAGCCCCAGCTCGGCGCGCCGTCGGCCGCGATGTCCCAGCGCCGCGTCGACTACCTGCGGCTCCTGCGGCAGGCGCTGCCGATCACCGAGATCAGCCATCTCGACGCCGAGGGCAAGGAGCAGCTGCGCGTCTCGCGCCTGGCGATGGACGTCACGGGCAGCGGCATCGACTACTCGCGCGAGCCGCAGTTTCTCGAGGCCAAGGCCGGGAAGATCTATCACGGGCCGGTGACCTTCCGGAAAGAGTCCGAGCCGTACATGAAGATCGCCATGGCCGGGAGCGGCAAGGACGCCGGGGTCACCGTGGCCGAGGTGAATCTCAAATTCATCTGGGACGTCGTCTCCCAGATCAAGATCGGCAAGGCCGGCCACGCCTTCGTCGTCGACGGCCAGGGGGTCCTCATCGCGCATCCCGACATCAGTCTGGTTCTCCAGAAGACGACCTTCGCCGGGTTGGACCAGGTCAAGGCCGCGCTGGCCGCCGCCCCGGGACGCAACGAACGGCGCTCGGAGGTTGCGATCGCCCGCGATTTCAAGGGCCGGAACGTGATGACCGCCTACGCGACCATCGCGCCGCTCAGGTGGACGGTGTTCGCGGAGCAGCCGCTCGAGGAGGCGTTCGCGAGCCTCAACGCCTCGATCCAGCGGACGATCATGCTCCTCGTCGCGGGCGTCATCCTCTCGGTCGCGGCGAGCCTGGTGCTGGCTCGTCGCATGGTCACGCCCATCCAGGCGCTCCGGGCCGGCGCCGCCCGGATCGGCGCCGGCGAGCTCGACCAGCGGATCGACGTCCGGACGGGCGACGAGCTGGAGGCGCTGGGCGACCAGTTCAACAGCATGGCCGCCCAGCTCAAGGAGTCGTACGCGGGTCTCGAGCGCAAGGTCGAGGAGCGCACGCGCGAGCTGACGGAGGCGCTCGAGCAGCAGACGGCCACCGCCGAGATCCTGCGCGTCATCTCGAGCTCCCCGACGGACCTGCAGCCGGTGATGGACGCGGTCGCGGAGAATGCAGCGCGGGTGTTCGGCGCGACCGACGCGAGCATCCGTCTCATCGATGGCGATTCGCTGCGCCTGGTCTCCCGGTTCGGCTCGATGCCCCCGGGCGCGCCCGACGTGATCCCGCTCGGTCGCGAGTACCCTTCCGGGCGAACGATCATGGAAGGCCGCACGATTCATATCGGCGACCTCGGTCTCTTGGACGCGACCGAGTACCCAGACATGACCCGTGATGCTCGCACCGTGCTGGCCACCCCGCTGCTGCGCAAGGGGGTACCGATCGGCGCGATCTTGATTCGCCGGGCCGACGTCGGGCCGTTCACGGACAAGCAGATCGATCTCCTCAAGACCTTCGCCGACCAGGCCGTGATCGCGATCGAGAACGTCCGTCTGTTCCAGGAGCTGCAGACGCGGACGCGCGATCTGGCGCGGTCCGTCGATGAGCTGAAGGCCCTCGGAGAAGTGGGCCGGGCGGTCAGCTCGACGCTCGACCTCGAGACGGTGCTGGCGACGATCGTGTCTCAGGCGAGCCAGCTCTCGGGCACCGACGGCGGCGCGATCTACGAATACGACGAAGAGACGGAAGAGTTCCAGCTGCGCGCAACCCAGAACCTGGACATCAACTTCGTTGAGCTCCTGCGCTCGACCCGCATCCGCAAAGGCGAGGGGGCGGTCGGGCGGATGGCGGTCACGTTCGAGCCGACCCAGATACCGGACATCGAGCATGACCCGACGTACCAGAGCCGCCTGAGAACGGCGGCCCTCCGCGAGGGCTATCACGCGCTGCTGGCGGTGCCGCTGCTCCGCGAGAGTCGCATCATCGGCGGGCTCATCGTGAACCGCAAGGCTCCCGGGGAGTTCGCGCCCGACGTCATCGAGCTCCTGCGCACGTTCGCCGCCCAGTCGGCGCTGGCGATCCAGAACGCGCAGCTCTTCCAGGAGATCGAGGAAAAAAGCCGGCAGCTCGAGATCGCCGACCGGCACAAGTCCGAGTTCCTGGCCAGCATGTCGCACGAGCTCCGGACGCCGCTCAACGCGGTCATCGGCTTCTCGGAGGTGCTCCTCGAGCGGATGTTCGGCGAGCTGAACCCGAAGCAGGACGAGTACCTGCAAGACATCCTGACGTCCGGCCGCCACCTCCTGTCGCTGATCAACGACATCCTCGACCTCGCGAAGATCGAGGCGGGGCGCATGGAGCTGGAGGTGAGCGATTTTCACCTCCCGCAGGCGATCGACAACTCGATCACGTTGATCCGCGAGCGCGCCGCGCGGCGCGCGATCACCCTCGGGGTGGAGATCGATCCCCGCCTGGGCGAGATCAAGGGCGACGAGCGGAAGATCAAGCAGGTGCTCCTGAATCTCCTCTCCAACGCGATCAAGTTCACGCCCGAGGGCGGCCGTGTCGGGGTCCAGGCCGGGCTCGCGAACGGCTTCGCCGAGATCTCGGTGACCGACACCGGTGTCGGGATCGCGCCCGAGGACCACGAGGCGGTGTTCGAGGAATTTCGCCAGGTCGGGTCCGACTACGCCAAGAAGCACGAGGGCACGGGGCTCGGGCTGACCCTGTCACGGCGCTTCGTGGAGCTGCACGGCGGCAAGATCTGGGTGAAGAGCCAGCTCGGTCAGGGCGCGACGTTCACCTTCACACTCCCGGTGACCGCATGGCCAACGAGCTGATCCTGATCGTCGAGGACAACGACAAGAACCTCAAGCTGGTGCGCGACGTGCTCCAGTTCAAGGGCTATCAGACGATCGAAGCCGGCACCGGCGAGGACGGGGTGCGGCTGGCCAAGTCGCGTATCCCCGACCTGATCCTGATGGACATCCAGCTGCCCGGCATGGACGGCATCACGGCGCTCGGCGAGCTCCGTGCCGATCCGACGACGCGAGCGATCCCGGTGATCGCGGTGACGGCCTCCGCCATGACCCATGACCGCAAGAAGATCATGGCCGCCGGCTTCGACGGCTATCAGAGCAAGCCGATCAAGGTGAAAGAGTTCATGGACGCGGTCCGCGAGATGCTCGACCGGCGGGGCGCCAAGTAGCGCGCGATGCCCGAGAAGATCCTCGTCGTCGACGACGTGGCGGTCAACGTGAAGCTGCTGGCCGACCTCCTGGGCGTGAAAGGCTACGCGGTGGTCACGGCGGCCAGCGGCGCCGAGGCGCTCGAGAAGATCGACAAGGAGCAGCCCGCGCTCGTCTTGCTCGACGTCATGATGCCCGGCATGAGCGGGTACGACGTGTGCCGGAAGATCCGCCAGAACGCGGCGACGGCGATGCTGCCGGTCGTCATGGTGACGGCCCTCGATCCCACGCAAGAGCGCGTGAAGGGCATCGATGCCGGCGCCGACGACTTCCTGAGCAAGCCCATCAACCAGCCCGAGCTCCTGGCGCGCGTGAAGTCCTTGCTGAGAATCAAGCTGCTCCACGACGAGCTCGCCGACTGGAACACCACCCTCGAGCGCCGGGTCGAGCAGCAGCTCGCCCAGCTCGACCGCCTCGAGCGGCTCAAGCGCTTCTTCTCGCCGCACCTCGCCGAGCTTATCGTCAGCGGCGACGCCGAGGATCCCCTGAAGAGCCATCGGCGCGAGATCACCGTGGTGTTCCTGGACCTGCGCGGCTTCACGGCCTTCGCGGAGACCTCCGAGCCCGAGGAGGTCATGGGGGTGCTCCGCGAGTACCACGTCGCGATGGGACGGGTCATCGTGGAGCACGAGGGCACGCTCGAGCGGTTCACCGGCGACGGGATGATGATCTTCTTCAACGACCCGATGCCGGTCCCGGACGGCCCGGAGCGCGCGGTGCGGATGGCGGTGGCGATGCGCGCGCAGGTCGACGAGCTGCTCGTGAAGTGGCGCAAGCGCGGCTACGATCTCGACTTCGGCGTCGGCATCGCCCAGGGCTACGCCACGATCGGCGCGATCGGGTTCGAGGGCCGGATGGATTACGGCGCGATCGGCACCGTGACCAACCTGGCCGCCCGCCTCTGCGGTGAGGCCAAGCCGCGGCAGATCCTGATCGCGCAGCGCGTATTCGGCGCGGTCGAGGCGCTGGTCGAGGTCGAGGAGCTCGGCGGTCTCGCCCTGAAGGGCTTCTCGAAGCCCGTTCCCGCCTTCAACGTTCTCGGTCCGAAGGCGCCCTGACGCCGGCCGCCGGGCTCAGATCTTCCGGCCGCGCCCCACCCAGAAGGGATCGCGAAGCAGCCGCTTGATGAGCTTGCCCGCGGTGTCGCGCGGGAAATCCGAGGGGAACGACACCTCTCGCGGCACCTTGTAGTCCGCCAGATGCCGCCGCGCGAAGGTACGCAGCTCGTCGGCGGTGAGCGTCTGCTTCGGCCGCAGCTGCACCGCGGCGTGAACCCGCTCGCCCCAGTCGTCGTCCGGGACGCCGAAGACCGCGACGTCGTCGATGGCCGGATGCCGATGCAGCGCGTCCTCGATCTCGGCCGGATAGATGTTGACGCCGCCGGAGATGATCATGTCGCGCTTCCTGTCGCAGAGCGTGTAGAAGCCCTCCGCGTCCACCCACGCCACGTCGCCGACGGAGTGCCAGCCGCCGCGCTCGGTCTGCCGGGTCGCCTCCGAATTCTTGTAATACGAATCGAACATACCGCCGAAGCGACGGACGTAGACCTCGCCCGGCTCACCCGGCGGGACGGGTCGGCCGTCGTCGTCGAGCAGCGCGATCTCGACATTGGGCGCCACCCGTCCGCACGAGCCCGGCTTCCTCAAGACGTCCTCGGGTCTCAAGATGGTGTTGATCCCGAGCTCGGTCGAGCCGTAGAACTCGAAGAGGCACGGCCCGAAGTAGGCGAGCGCCGCCTCCTTGACGCGCATCGGGCACGGCGCCGCCGCCACGACCAACGAGCGCATCGAGGAGACGTCGTAGCGCACGCGCACCGATTCGGGCAGGTCCACGATGCGCTTGATCAGGGTGGGCGCCATGAACGTGCTGGTGACCCGGTGCTTGGCGATCAGGTGCAGCGCCTGCTCGGGGTCGAACTTGGGCATGACCACGACGGTCCCGCCGAGCACGGCCGCGAAGAGGGCGAAGGAGCCCGGCGCCGAATGGTAGAGGGGACCGGCGACCAGATGCGTGTGACCCTCGTGGATCATCCCGAGCGCCTGCATGAAGGCGAGGGTGAGCTGGGCGTCGGAGGCGGCCCGCAGCGCGCCCTTGGGCTTTCCCGTGGTCCCGCCGGTATAGATCATCGATCCGCCGAGGCCCTGCGCCGGATCGACCACCGGGGACTCGGTGCTGCCCGCGCCGAGGAGCTCGTCGAGGCTCGTCGCCCACTCGCGGCGCTCGACTCCGAGCGTGATCCAGAGGCGCACCCGCGAGGCGTGGCGCCGCACCTCGTCCGCCGTCGCCACGAAGGGACCGCCGACGAACGCCGCCACCGCGTCGGAGTGGTCCAGGATGTAGCGCACCTCGTCGGCCACCAGGCGGTGGTTCATCGGGATCGGCACGGCGTTGGCGGCGCGGGTCGCGGCCGACGCCAGGAGGTACTCGAGCGAGTTGGGCGCGTAGATGATCACGTGCTCGCCCGGGCCCACGCCCTGCTTGACGAGCGAGCTGGCGACGCGGTTTCGCCGCTCCAGGACCTCCCGCCAGGTTAGGTGCCGCTCGCCCTCGATCTGCGCGACCACGTCGGGCTTCGACTGCGCGTGAATCGAGACGTAGTCCAACCGGACTCCTTAGGCTCGCCTCGAACGGCGGGGCCCCAGCTCCGCGACGTCCTGCGGCTCGCAAATCCTCACTTCGGGTAGAGGTGGCAGGCGACCAGGCGACCGGATTCGTGGAGCAAGGTCGGCTCCTCGCTCGAGCAACGCGGGAGCGCGAAGGGGCAGCGCGGGTGGAAGCGGCAGCCGGACGGCGGCGCCAGCGGGCTCGGCACCTCGCCGGCCAGGATGATCTCGTCGCGCCGCTCGTCGGGATGCGACGGCAGCGCCGCCGAGAAGAGCGCCTGCGTGTACGGGTGCTTGGGCGCCTTCGAGACCGTCTCGGCGTCGCCGAGCTCCACGATCTTGCCGAGATACATCACGGCGATCGTGTGGCTCATGTGCGCCACCGCGGCGAGGTCGTGGGCGATGAAGAGGTACGACACACCCAGCTGGGCCTGGAGATCCCGCAGGAGATTCAGGATCTGGGCGCGGATGGACACGTCGAGCGCCGAGACCGGCTCGTCGAGCACGATGACCTTGGGCGAGAGCGAAAGCGCGCGCGCGATCGCGATTCGCTGGCGCTGGCCACCCGAGAACTCGTGCGGGAACAGATCGGCGGAGCGCTCGGGCAGCCCCACCAGGTCGAGCAATCGCAGCAGGCGCTTGCGGACCTCCGCCGACGCCAGTGACTCGTTCGTGACGAGCGGCTCGACGATGATCGAGCCGACACGCATGCGGGGATTCAGCGACGCGTACGGGTCCTGGAACACCGCCTGCACGGAGCGCCGGTAGGCGCGCAGGGTCCCGCCGTCGAGCGTCTGCAGGTCCTGCCCTTCGAAGCGCATGATGCCGCTCGTCGGCTGCTCGAGCAGCAGCACCATCTTCGCCGTCGTCGTCTTGCCGCAACCTGACTCGCCGACGACCCCCAAGGTCTTGCCGGGGTCGATCGAGAACGAGATGTCGTCCACGGCGCGGACGACCGCCGTCTGTCGCGAGAGGATTCCGCGCTTCACCGGGAAGTGCTTGGTGAGGCTCTTGGCTTCGAGGACCGGTCCGGCCATGGTCGCTAGGCCTTCACCTCGGTGCGGTCCGACGCAGGCGCCGACAGCCAGCAGCGGCTCGTCTGCCCGTCCGCGACGCGGAACTCGGGCGGCGCCTCGACGCGGCACCGGTCCATG
>Ga0209474_10005873_pt1 | contig 10408 bp, 10 predicted proteins | sample GraSoiAngelo_145_FD_185902 | JGI IMG/M metagenome (GOLD analysis project Ga0209474, IMG submission 185902) | Grasslands soil microbial communities from the Angelo Coastal Reserve, California, USA - 14_1009_05_20cm (SPAdes) (version 2) | ecosystem: Environmental > Terrestrial > Soil > Grasslands... | reverse complement strand
GATTGCGACCTCAAAAATTTTGCCGATACGATTTTCTTCTGCCTCGAAAACGACGACCTTATTAGTTCTGGTGCGACCCATCAAACGGGCGGGATTCGCCTTGCTTAGGCCTTCACACAAAACTTCGACATCGGTGCCAACCAGTCTTTCGTTCCCGCGCCGGGTGGAAGCGTTGATAATTCCCAGCAGGTCCTGATTGCGCGACTCTTTTACCGACTCATCGATCTGGTCGGGCATGGTGGCGGCGGGTGTCTCGCGTCGCGGCGAATAACGGAAGATGAAGCCATTGTCGAATTGCAGCTCTTCAACAAGATCGCGGGTTGCTTTGTAATCGGAATCGGTCTCACCAGGAAAACCGACGATGATGTCGGTCGTTATCGCGATGCCGGGTCTGGCTGCGCGAATTCTCCCGACCAGCTGCGCATATTTCTCCGCGGTGTAAGTACGGTGCATCGCTTTGAGAATACGATTTGAGCCTGATTGCAATGGTAAGTGCACGTGCTCGGCGAGTTTGGGCAACCGTGACATTGCGTCGATCAGGTCATCGCGAAAACCGATTGGGTGCGGGGAGGTGAATCGCAAACGCTCGAGACCATCGATTGCACTAACCGCTTCGAGCAATTGCACGAAGGGGCTTTTCCTGTAGCGGCGGTCTATGACCGCCGGTTCTTCAATTAGGGCTTCGTTTCGGCGGTCATAGACCGCCGCTACAATCGGAAACTCGTGGCGGCCATACAAATTCACGATTTGGCCGAGCAGGGTTACTTCCTTGACTCCCTCGGCGACGAGCGCGCGAACTTCGGAGGCGATTTCGGCAATGGTGCGGCTGCGCTCGGCACCGCGCGTACGTGGCACAATGCAAAAGGTGCAATGCATGTTGCATCCTTGCATAATCGAGACGAACGCCGTCGCCTGTTTCGGCGTGAGGGATTGATCACGAATGGTCGATTGCGAACCGACTTCTTCTTCCACATCGACAATGGAAAAACGCAGATCGTCGATTCGATTAAGGCTGCGCTCAACGACCGTGGCTAGAGTAGCGCGTTTTCGCGCTATCAGGTCATCTACGTAATCGCCCACCCGATGAAATTTTTGGGTGCCAACCACAAGATCGAGGTGCGGGATTTCTTTCAACAGCTCCGCCCCCCGCGCCTGCGCCATGCAGCCGAGAAACCCAAAAATGGTTTCCGGCCGGCTCTTCGCCATGCGGCCAAGCATTCCCATTTTGCCAAGCGCTTTTTGCTCGGCCATGTCGCGTACGCTGCAGGTATTGAGCAGAACGACATCGGCCTCCGTCTCGCAACTGACCCGCTCGTAGCCGCGGGCAATAAGCGAACGCGCGACCTGCTCCGAGTCGCGCTCGTTCATCTGGCAGCCGTAGGTCTTGATGAAAAATTTCGGCACGGCTCGCGAACGATACACAGGGGCGGCGGAAGCGCTACGCCATTAGGGTGGCGTGGCGAACCGGCCGGGAAATGGATTCGCTTTCAAGTGACGGCGCACTTCTTCGTCGGTCCACGGGTCGGAGCCCACTTCGTTGAACAGGGCGATGCCGATGACCCCGACATTGCGAGTATTGTGATATTTCTCGGCGGCGTAAGATTCGCGCACCGGACCGAAGCGAAAGGCCGCCACTGCTTCCGTGCTTTGCCGAAATCCTTCCACCACCAACTTTTGATGTGGATTAAGAATGTAACCGCGTTTGCGAAATGAAGCGGGGCGACCATCAATGACGTCAAGTCCGTCGACCGAAAGCACAATCTCAAGACGAAGGTCGCTTCGGTTTCGCACAACAACGGAATAACGGCGACCTTCTTCGCCAACGACGAACCAGCGATCGCCAACGATCAAGCCGGGCAATATTCGTCCGCTTTGGTCGCGCAACTCAATCGTCACCACTGCCGCCGCTGGATCCGGCAAAACCGGGATCCGGCGCTCCCACGCGACCGCGCCCGACATCGCGCGAATTCCAGCTTCGTCATTGTAATAGACCGCGGCGGCGGCAAAGGGATGATTGAAATTCGCGCGCTCAAAAGAGACGGTTCCAATCAGGGAAATCCGCTTTTCCCCCATTTCGTGCCGAGGCCAGGACGATCCGGCGGGGCGCTGGCAAATCTCGCCGTTTCCCCAGCAGTAGCAGCTGCGCGTGATTTAACAGCCTGCGGCGGGGTGGGCGTTACCGCGCACGCCGCGAGAATGAGCAGAACCGCAATTGCCAGAAGTGCACCCGAATTTTTCACCCCGTCGTTTCTATCGGAAGGATCCGGCCATGACAATTAGCTTCCCATTCTTGTCCGCATTCCGTTTCAATTACCTTCGCGCATGAATGAGCCAGCCATCGGAATTATTGGCGGCAGCGGTCTCTATCATATCGAAGGTTTTTCCAACCTGACCGAACACCAAATTGATACGCCCTTTGGCGCGCCCTCCGATTCGATCGTCGGTGGGACATTGTTCGGTCGCAGCGTTTACTTTTTGCCGCGACATGGACGCGGCCACCGAATTTTGCCGCATGAATTGAATCATCGGGCGAATATTTACGCGCTCCGTTCCCTCAACGTCCGCTGGATCATTTGCGTGACGGCAGTCGGTAGTTTGCAAAAAAAATACGCTCCGCGCGACGTTCTGCTGCCGTCGCAGTTTTTTGATCGGACAAGCCAGCGCCCCTGCCACACTTTTTTCGGCGACGGCATTGCCGCCCATATTTCGTTTGCCGACCCGATTTCGCCTAAACTCTGCGAATTATTGGCGAAAGCGGCGCGGGAGAGCGGGGTCTCCGTTCATAACGGCGGCACTTATGTGAACATGGATGGCCCGGCGTTTTCTACTCGGGCCGAATCGGAATTCAATCGCCGCAACGGGTTCGATGTCATCGGGATGACGAACTTACCGGAAGCGAAGTTGGCGCGCGAAGCCGAGATTGCGCTGGCGACGATGGCGATGATCACGGATTACGATTGCTGGAAGGTGGAAGAAGAAGCGGTCTCGGTGCAAACCGTCATTGGCCATTTGCTCGCCAACGCTGAGACGGCAAAGAAGGCTTTGGAACGCGTGGTCCCGGAAATTCCGCACGAAGCAAATTGGCCGGAGCATCACGCTCTCGATAGCGCAATCGTGACGGACCGAAAGTTGTGGCCGGCAGCAACGATCAAGAAGCTCGGCCCGATCATTGAGCGCTTCTTATAAGGAAAGACTTTACAGCTTCAACGAAGTCTTCGGCCTGAACTGACCAATGGTCGCGATTTTTGTGGGAGCGGACGCGCCCTCGCGTGCAAATTTCGGCGCCATCGCCAAAATGCTTTTCTTCAAGAGAAGAAGTGGTTGGCGAGGCGCCAACAACAGCACGCGAGGCGCGTGCGCTCTCCCGAAAAGATGTGTCGCTCTTGATATTATCTGGCCGGTTGCGAAGGACACGGGCGCAAGACCTTGCCAGATGCCGTGGTAAAGTGGTAATGATGGCAATCTGCCTATCGTTGCGGTTTTGATCATGAAACTCATCATTGGCTTGTTTGCACTCGCGTTTCTCGCCGCATGCGAGACAACCACCATTACGTCTACGGCTACAATGAAGCCGGCCTTGGCCGAGCGCCTTGCCGTTCTCAATACCGACGAACCAATGCCGCCAGCAGAAGGTCCGGAAGACGTTGCACCCGGCCCCGCCCGGGACCCCACTCGCAACCCCGGCCTCGTCCCTTCCCCACTTTTGCGTTATTCGGCGGCGTCAATGACGCCCTGATGATCGCTGCAGTTCTCTAATCGACTCCGCCAGCGCGCGGATGTCCGATTCGGCATGCGCGGCCGTGAGCGTGATTCTGAGGCGCGCGGAGCCCCTCGCTACGCTCGGATAACGAATCGCCGGAACGAAAAACCCTTCTTTTTGCAAGGCGTGGGCGAAGTTCACCGCATCGTTTTCCTGGCCGATGATGAATGGAAAGATCGCGCTTTGGGGTTTGCGATTCGGTTCGCTGGCAAGCAATTGATGAAGCAGTTCGATATTTTTCCAAAGCGCGCGCCGGCGTTGCTCGCCCGCTGGAGTTTGCAAGAATTCGATCGCTGCAATTGCCGCCGCAGCGACCGCGGCTGGGGGCGCCGTTGAATAAATAAAAGAGCGCGCCCGATTCGTCAGCCATTCAATGAGTGAAGTTGAGCCGCAAATATATCCACCCGCGGCGCCGAGTGCCTTACTCAGCGTTCCCATTTGAATGTCTGCGGAGAGTTTTTCCTCCGTCGCCAGACCGCAGCCGTTTGGACCGATAACGCCGACTGCATGCGCTTCATCGAGGAGGAGCAACGCTTGAAACCGAGATTTTAGTTCGACAATTTCGCGCAATGGCGCGCGGTCGCCATCCATTGAAAAGACGGATTCCGTCACGACGATGATTCGTGCATCCGGCTTTTCCCGTCGCGCCCATTCCAGGTGGCTTTCGAGTTTACCGAGGTGATTATGCGGAAAAACGCGAATGCTGGCGCCGCTCAAACGTGCGCCATCGACCAGCGAGGCATGAACGAGTTTATCGAGAATGATGACGTCGTTTTTCCCGGCGATGGCGGGAAGAGTGCCGACCGCGGTCGCGTAACCGCTATTAAAAGCAATTGCGGCTGGCACGTCTTTCCATTTTGCAATCGTGCGCTCCAGTGCCACATGCGGCGACTGTGTTCCCGAAATCAGACGGGATGCGCCGGCGCCGACGCCAAATTGTTCAATCGCGTGTGTCGCCGCGGCACGCAATTGTTCGTCGGCGGCGAGACCGAGGTAATCGTTGGACGAAAAGTTAACGAGATGTTGGCCGACCAGCTCTACGCTCGGCCCCTGGGCCGATCCAATTTCGCGCAGTCGCCGCAAAAGCGAACGCGCACGGAGCCGATCGAGTTGGTGGCTAAATGGCTCATCCATCGCGAAAGCGTGCCACTCAGCCAGTCATTTACCAGCACGACCGCCGCGGATCTCCGGGGAGCGCAGGCTACCAGCCTGAGACTGTGGGCTGGCGGCGCGCGACGCCCGGAATCAGAGCCAAAGGCCCCAGGAAAGCAACGAAGCGGCGTCGGTCCAGACCCCGGATTTGGTATCGCCCAGGACCACTACGATGATGTCGCGGCCCGGGCGCGAACCGCTCGCAATCAGACAGTGGCCGGCCGCTTCGGTGTAACCAGTTTTCATTCCGTTGCAAAAGGGAAGCCGCTTCAGAACTTTGTTAGTGTTTTCCAGTTCGCGGGTCCGCCCGTTGGCGTAGCGAAAAACAAGCTGGGGCAGGCAGACAATGGAACGAATCGTTGGATTCGCGTAAGCCGCGCGCGCGATAACTGCGAGATCCCTTGCGGTGGAATATTGGCCGGGAATTGGGAGCCCGTTCGGGTTCAGAAAATGCGAATGAGTCGCGCCAAGAAGTTGTGCTTTTGCATTCATTCTGTCGGCGAACGCTTCGATGCTGCCGGCGTTGTCGCGCGCCAGACAACGCGCTACATCGTTGGGACTTTTCACCAACAGCGCGCGCAACAGATCAATCCGCTCATAAACTTCTCCCGGTCGAATGTTCAACCGCACTGGCTCTGCAAACGTGTCGATCGGTTCTACTCGAACCGGCCGATCGAGGTAACCGGTTTCCGCAACAACCAGCGCGGTCAGCAGTTTTTGTGTACTGGCGGCCGGCCGCGGTTGATCGGCGTTTTTCTCATGTAACACCGCGCCGGTGCGCGCATCGACCACCACCACCGAATTTGCTCGCGTGTTTGGGACCGCACCAGACGGCCCCGGCGTCAGCGCGGAGGCGGGAATTGAAATGTCATCCGTTTTGCCCGAATCGGTCGATGAGCGGCTGCGGGTCCGCGAAGGGCTTTTGGCATGGCCCTTATGCACCCCACTCGGGCGAACTACACTGACCTCATCATTGTCTTCCGACGAGATCGCGGCACTGACGTTCCCAACAAAAAGCAGCGTGCAAACCGTCAGCGTAAGCCAGCGCTTCACTTGTTTCATCGGCTGTGAATAGTTGATAGCGTCAATGCCGCTGCAAACGGGGCATTCTAAATTAGCCAGTTTCGCGCCCGCGCTGGATTAATTCAATCTCGTAGCCCTCCGGAGCATCGATGAAAGCAATCGCGCCCCCATTGCCATTGGGATACGGTCCGTCGGACAGCGGGTAACCCTTGGCCGCAGCCTGTTTTGCGAATTTCTCAAGATCGTCCACTTCAAACGCGAGATGGGTCAGGTCCGGCCCCACCACGACTGGCCCGCTCTTGTCGTACTTGCAAATCTCGATCTCTTCCTCGCTCCCGGGTGCTTTGAAAAAGACGAGCTGCGAGCCGCGCCCGGAGGTGTGCCGGCGTGTTTCCTCCAAACCGAGGACGTCTCGATAAAAGGCGACCGTCTTTTCCAGATCGGTCACGCGATAACGGGTATGCAATAATTTCTTGATCATCGCTAAACTAATTGCCGCGACCTCGCCTCGAATTCAAATTCGACAATGCTATGCCTCGGTCTCGACAGTGGGACAACTACCTGCAAGGGTCTCGTGCTCGAGATTAATTCCGGAAAAGTTCTCGCTCAGGCCAGCTCGCCGCACTCGTTTGTCGAGGGATTGCCGCGGGGTCATGTCGAGCAGGATCCGCAGACCTGGTGTGATGCGGCCGAGCGCGTCATCGAGAGCTGTCTTGAAAAAATCGGCGAGTGCCGCAACGAAGTCGTGGCCTTTGGCGTGAGCGGGCAGCAACATGGGCTTGTTACCCTCGATGATCGCAACCAACCGGTGCGCCCGGTCAAGCTGTGGTGCGATACCTCGACCGCACCGGAGGCGGAGAAACTAAATCGCGCCTTGGGAAATGTGGACGAACTCATTCGCCGCACTGGCAATGCCATGACCCCCGGCTACACGGCGCCGAAAATTTTGTGGTTGAAAGAAAATGAACCGAAAGATTTCACACATACGCGCACCATTCTTCTGCCCCATGATTTTTTGAACTTCTGGCTCACCGGTGAACGGCAGATGGAATATGGCGACGCCTCCGGCACCGGATTGCTCGACGTCCAGTCGCGGACCTGGTGCGAGCCGCTCGCCGAATTTATCGACAAAGATTTGCTGGCCAGGTTTCCGCCGCTTCGTTCCTCTACTCGGCCGGCCGGTTTGCTGCGCTCAACCTTCCGCGAAAAGTTTCAGCTCGGTGACGTCCTTGTCAGCGCAGGCGGCGGTGAGAATATGCTCGGTGCGATCGGCACCGGAAACATCGCGACCGGCCGACTCAGCATGAGTCTCGGGACTTCCGGCACGCTTTACGCATTCGCGAAAACCCCAATAATCGATCCGAGAGGAGAAATTTCCGCATTTTGTGATAGCACAGGTCACTGGCTGGCACTTGCTTGCACGATGAATGTGGCTAGCGCAGTTGACCGCGTTCGCGATTTGTTTGGATGGGAGATGAACGCTCTGGAAAAAAATGTGGCGCGCGCTCAGCCCGGCGCCAATGGTCTGATGTTCCTGCCCTATTTCGACGGGGAAAGGCTGCCAAATTTACCAAATGGCTGCGGCGTGATTCACGGTCTGAATTCATCCAACACGAATCGCCACGACATTGCCCGAGCCTTGATTGAAGGGATCGTTGTTGCACTGGCCCAGGGAATGAAACGTCTCGTTGAGCTCGGAATTCGCGCTGACGAATTGCGCATCACCGGTGGCGGAGCCAAAAGTGCGACCGTCCGCCAAATCGTGTCCGATCTCTTCGGGCTACCGGTGGTGGGATTCAAAATCGGGGAGGGGGCAGCTCTTGGGGCAGCAGTTCAAGCGGCACGGACTTATGGTCAAACCCGGGGAGATCCAATGCCGCTGGAGAAGATTGTGAAGTCCACGGTCAAGATCGATCGTAAAACACGGCTCGAACCGCGGAAAGAAAACGAAACCTTTTATGCGGAATTGCGTGGACGGTACGCCGATCTCACGCAGAAACTGGCAAGCGGCGGGTACCTATGAAGATTGTGATCGGCGCGACCGGCGCCAGTGGTAGCATTTATTTACAGCGTTTGCTCGAACAGATCAACGCGAGCGAACACGAAGTCCATTTGGTCATGACCGTGCACGCCCGGCAGGTCGCTGATCACGAACTGATGACCTTTCGCTTTCCTCCAAAAGTCCTCCAGCATGCCGACAACGACATGAACGTTCCATTCGTCAGCGGTTCCGCCCGTTTCGACGCGATGGTAATTGTGCCCTGTTCGATGTCCACGCTCGGTCGAATTGCCACTGGTTCGGGTCAGGGCGCGCTCCTGCGCGCCGCTGACGTCTTTTTGAAGGAACGCCGCAAACTCATTGTCGTCCCACGAGAAACGCCTTGGAGTCTGATTCAGGCACGCAATGTCGTCACTTTGATAGAAGCCGGCGCGATTGTGCTACCCGCTATCCCATCCTTTTACAGTGGTCCCAAAAATGCCAACGAAATCGCCGATACGGTAGTGTGGCGCATTCTCGATCAACTTGGATTGCCCAGTCCGCAAGCATTCCGCTGGCAAAGTCAACAAGCTGGCCGGCGGCAAATTTGAAGCTCGATCCGGAAAGTTTCTGTGCGCGCATTCTTATCGCATTCGGCTTTCGCCTACTTCGGGTCTGGTCGCACACCATTCGTTTTGAAATCGAGGACCGTGGAAAAATTCTACAAGCCCCGGTTTCGGAACGGTTCATTGGCGCGGCCTGGCATAATCGCCTTCTCCTGCTTCCCTTCGCCATTCGTCGCTTTATTCCGCAGCGACAGGGCGCGGCCCTCATCAGCGCCAGCCGCGATGGTGCCTGGTTGGCCAACTTGGTGCGCCGGTTTAATTTCTCTGTCGTTCGCGGCTCCAGCTCGCGCAAAGGCGCGGCAGCCATGTTGCAGTTGGCCGACGTCATCGCGTCAGGTCACGATGTTGTCATTACCCCGGATGGTCCGCGTGGTCCGGCATATCGCCCCGGCGGCGGGATCATTCTGCTCGCGCAAAAAACCGGGGCGCGCGTCGTGCCGTTGAACCTCGAATACGCGCACTACTGGAGACTGCCCAGTTGGGACAAATTTATTCTCCCGCGTCCGTTTACCCGCGTGCGTTTCATTCTGGGCCCGCCCCACGAAGTTCTGAAAACGCCGAACGAAGACGACTTTGAACGCGAACGTGAACGGTTGAAATCGGCGATGATGGCGCTGGTGGAAATGCGCTGATAGCTTCCGCGGACGTGACCAAGGCAAAGTTAATCGATGGACGTGCAATCGCGGAGAGAGTCTACGCGGAATTGCGGGACGAAATTGCCAGCCTCAAATCGCGGGGAGCAACGCCGGGACTGGCCGTGGTCCTTGTCGGCGATGATCCCGCTTCTCGCGCCTACGTGCGCGCCAAAGACAAAATGTGCCGCGAGCTTGGCCTTCATTCAGTGAAGCTGGAACTGCCGGCCACGACCACCCAGGAGGTACTGCTCGCGCGGGTTGATGAGTTAAATTGCGATGAGAAGATTCATGGTATTCTTGTTCAATCGCCGCCGCCGCCGCAAATCGACGAAGCGGCGATTCTTCGCGCGCTGGATTCGCGCAAAGACGTGGATGGATTTAATCCGCTCAATGTCGCCAAGCTCGCGCTCGACGATGCTAGCGGTTTTGTGCCGTACACCCCCCTCGGTTGTTTGCGTCTGCTCAGCGAAACCGGCGTCGCCCTCTCCGGCGCCAATGTCGCCGTGCTCGGTCGCAGCATGATCGTCGGAAAGCCAATGGGGCTTTTGCTCATGCGAAAGGGCATCGACGCAACCGTCACGGTGATTCATTCTCGCACCAGGAATATCGTTGAAATTTGCCGGCGCGCCGACGTGATCATCGCCGCCATCGGTCGTCCACATTTTGTTAGAACAGAATTTGTTCGTGAGGGGGCGACCGTAATTGATGTCGGAATCAATCGGGTGGAGGACACCGGTAGCAAGCGAGGTTATAAACTCGTCGGCGATGTCGATTTCGAAAGCGTTTCGAGAGTAGCCGGTGCGATTACTCCCGTTCCCGGCGGGGTCGGCCCGATGACGATCGCGATGCTGATGTCAAACACAGTCAAAGCGTGCCGGCAAATCTGCGGCGGCCCGACAGCCGCGGGCGCCGCATGAATGCAGGAGCAACAACCGAGTTATCGTACGATCTTGCGTGTCAATAAGCGTAGCGCCGGGTGGAAGCGAGCGAGTTCAAAGAGAATTGATCCCAGCTTGGGCGAAACAACCGCACCTCGCGCCAGCGCGTTAACCCAGAGGCGACCGCGGTAGATCGCGGCGTGTTGCGCGGCATAATCGCGCGCCGCCTTCGCCGCCTTCGCCGCATTCCCGCGAATCATGTCTTTGGCCGCGGCGGCCGCCAGTTCGCCAGAGCGCAACGCATAAAAAATTCCTTCGCCGGTGAACGGCTCGACCACCCGGGCGGCATCGCCCAC